>Ga0209048_10003072_pt1 | contig 16353 bp, 13 predicted proteins | sample FrelakmetCRP12CR_FD_187146 | JGI IMG/M metagenome (GOLD analysis project Ga0209048, IMG submission 187146) | Freshwater lake sediment microbial communities from the University of Notre Dame, USA, for methane emissions studies - CRP12 CR (SPAdes)... | ecosystem: Environmental > Aquatic >... | reverse complement strand
CGCCCGCCCCCCTGCCGGGGGCGGCTGAACGCGAAGCGAGGAACCACCCGAATGGCACGCAGCCGCAGCAAGCACCAGCGCAAGCGGATGAAAATCCGTCAAGCATGGAAGAAGCGCAGCAACACCAAGAAGGCCGCGGCCAAGGCCGCCGCCGGCAAGCCCTCCAAGGCAACCGCTGCCTAATTGTAACGCATGGCGTTAAGTTTCCTTGACCGCTTTGGCGCGACGCGTTATGTTTTGCTTGCGAGGGCGGCGCCTGTCAACCCCGTCCCAATCAGGAGTCGACCATGGCAAAGGCAACTGATGTCCAGGGTTTCGTGAAAGGGCAATTTTCCGTGGCGCAGAAGCGCCTGGTGGCTTTTGAGGCCGAGGCGGAGAAAGTGCTGAAGAATCTCATCGCGCGAGGCCAGGACTCGCGCAAGGAGTTGGACGCCCTTCTCGAGCGACTCAGCGCCGCGGAGTTGAAGGTTCTCAACGGCTCGCTGCGGGAGTTGGCCAAGCGCGCTCAGGAGGCCTCCAGTGAGGCAAGGAAGAAGCTGGAGGAGTTCCAGGCCCGCGTGCTCGAAGTCGCCGGGGTTGCAAGCCAGCACCAGGTGCGCGCGCTGAAGGGCCAGCTGAACAAGCTCTCCCGCCGGCTCGACACCCTGTCCGGCGAGAAGCCGGACGCCCGCGCCTGAAGCCTCTCGGGGCGGGTCATTCTCGACTCGACTCTGCGGCGACTTTCGGGCGTTGACCCTTCGGGCACCTTACACTGAGGCCGACGGACAGCGGGCCGTGTCCGCTGTCCGCCGGCTGCACCATAGGGAGTGTGCCGATGAGCGAAGCGAAGGAAAAACGACCACTTAGTGACGCGGTTGAGCGAATGTGGGCTCAGGCACTCGTGGCCGTGTCCTCCGTTGAGGAGGAGGCGGCACAGCTGGTGCAACGGCTTCAGGCCGTGGCCGGATGGAGCCAAGACGAAGTGCGGCGGCAGGTGGCGGAGATGTCCGAGCGCCTGACCAGCCAGCGGCAGATGCTTGAAAAAGGCATCGAAGAGGGGGTGCGGCGTGCCGTCTCCCGCCTTCGGGTGCCCCGGCGCGACCAGATTCAAGCCCTCCAGGCCCGGCTCGACCGGGTGGCAGCCAGGTTGGACGGACTGGACCAGCGGCGCCCTCCAGGCTGACAGGCCTGCCAACCACACTCTTCCCTTGCGCCGCGTCCTCTTCCAGCTCCACGCGCTGTCCTCGCACTGCGCGGTGCTACCCCTGCTGGCCGGGGTGCTGGTGCTCGGGGCCGCCCGCGTCGAAGGAGTGGTGGCGCGCAAGCCCCTCGCCCTGCCGCACGTGGAGGTGGCCGCCGAGGCCGTCCCAGACCTGGCGCTCATCGACTCCGTCCTGGCCAAGCGGGCTCCGGAACTCGGGCTGACCCTGCGCAGCCAGGTCGGCCGGGCCATCGCCGAGGAAGCGCGCCGGGCGGGGTATGACCCGCTCTTGGTGCTCGCCCTCATCGACGTGGAGAGCGAGTTTGACGAGGGGGCCATCAGCGCCCGGGGCGCCCGGGGGCTGATGCAGATTCGGCCCAGCACGCTGCAATTCATCGCCGAGCGCGAAGGGCTGCGCCTGTCTCCGGAAGAGGTCACCGCGGACCCCGCACTCTGCGTCCGCCTGGGCATCCGTTACCTGCGCTCGCTGCAGGACCGCTTCGCCGGCGACCTGGAGCTGGCCCTCATGGCCTACAACGGCGGGCCCGACCGGATTCGCCAGGCGCTGCGCTCCCGCGACCTGGACGCCTTCCGCTTCTACCCCCGGCGCGTCAAGCGGCGCTTCGTCCGCTTCCGGACGGGCGAGGGCCTCCTCGGTGACTGGGCGCTCGCCCAGCGCGAACACTAGACGCCGGCGCTGCCGCCTTGCAGCCGCTCGCGCGGCGTGGCAAGGACATGGGTCGGGCCTGCCTTGTTCAACCTAGACGAGACCGTTCGGGCACTGGACGCCACGCGCGAGCAGGTGGCGGCGCTGTTCCAGAGCATCAACGCGCCGCACGTGGCCATCCCGGGCCGCCGCGCTGGCCCGGCGCAGGCCTTCATCGCCTGCCTGCGGAGCACGCAGGGCTTCACCGTCGGCATCTACCTCTGGCTGAGCGAGTCCCATGACTGTGCAGTGTACCTGACCGACCGCGTCGCCCAGACGCCCGAGGACTACCGCGCACTGCAGACCGACGCCCTCGCCTTCGTCGAGTCCATGGGCTTCATGATGGACAACCTCAACTACCGGGCCCTGCCGGCCGAGCGTCAGACGGAGGTGCTGACGTCGCTGCCCATGTACCGCGGCCGCAGCGCCAGCACACCCACCTCGCCCGGGGAGCGACCGCCGCTGTCCCCGGTGGCGCGGCTGGCTCGCCTCTTCTCGTCCTTCTGAAGATGACCCTTCGCTCGGCGTCACCTCTGGCGCTGTTGGGCGCCACCCTGCTGTGCACCGCGTGCCAGCACGGGCCGGACGAGAAGACGCAGCGCGCGGCGGAGATTCACAACGACCTGGCGGTCGGCTCGCTCAACCAAGGGGACTTTCAGTCCGCCTACCGCGAATTCGAGCAGGCCGTGCAGCTCGACGACAGCCTGGCCGACGCACACAACGGCCTCGGGCTGGTGCTGCATCTCAACTACCAGAAGCTTGCCGAGTCCGAGGCCCAGTACAAGCGCGCCCTGGAACTGCGACCGGCGTTTCCCGAGTGCCACGTGAATCTCGGCAACCTCTACCTCGACCAGGGCCGGTACGACGAGGCCATCGTCCAGTACGAGATTGCCCTCAACGACATGCTGTACCGCACGCCCCACTTCGCCCAGTCCAATCTCGGCTGGGCCCTCTACAAGAAGGGGCAGACCGACCGGGCCATCGAGTCCGTCCGGGCCGCCGTCACCACCGTCCCCAACTTCTGCCAGGGCTGGCGCACGCTCGGCCTCATCTACGACGGCACCGGGAGGACGGAAAAGGCCTGCGACGCCTTCGCCGAGTTTGCCCAGGCCTGCCCGACGGTGGCCGAGGCGCACCAGCGCCTGGGCGTTTGCCGGGCGAAGCTCGGGCGGAGCGAGCTGGCGCGGGTGAGCTTCGCTGCCTGCGTCGAGAACGCCACCCCGGGACTCCTCAAGGACGACTGCGTCGGCTTCCTCACCCGGCTGGGGGGGCCGCCGGCGCCGCCCCGGCCGACGCCGCCTCCACCCCAACCCAGGCCGTAAGGACGTCCGGCCGGCCCAATGCAGGCCTTCCTCCGCGAGGCGAACGCGCTGCTGGCGATGCTTTCGGGGGCCTTCACGCCGGGCGCCGCCGGGACGGCCTGATGGAGCGCTTCGTCGAGGAGGCCGTCGTGCTCGGGACGGTGGACTACGGCGAGGCCGACCGCCTGGTGACTCTCTTCACCAAGGGGGCCGGGAAGCTGTCGGCCTTCGCCGCAGGGGCCCGCAAGAGCCGGCGTCGCTTTGCCGGGGCGCTCGAACCATGCACCTGGCTGAAGGCGCAGCTGGTGGAACGCCGGGGGTCCACCTTGCGGCTGGACGGCGTGGATGTGGTGCGCAGCTTCTCCGGCCTGCGGGGGGACCTCTCCCGCATCGGCCGCGCCCTGTACGTCGTGGAACTGTGCCGGGAACTCGTCCGCGACCGGGAGCCGCACCCGGAGCTCTTCGACGCCACCACCCGCTGGCTGGGGCAGCTGGAGGAGGGAGCAGCCGGGCCGACCTCGCTGCTGGCCTTTGAACTCGAGGCGCTCTCCCTCGCGGGCCTGCGGCCCCGCTTCGACGCCTGCTCCGTCTGCGGGGGGCCCCTCGGAGCAGAGCCGCGCTTCGACGCTGCCCACGGCGGCGGCGTGTGCGGCGGCTGCCAGTCCCGTGCGGCCGGCGCGGTGCGGGTGGCCCCGGAGCTTCTCGCCGCCCTCGCCGCCCTCCAGGCGGGGCAGCGCACGCCCCTGGCCGCACCGGTCCGGGCCCAGGCCCGGGCACTCCTCAACGCCTTCATCTCCCACCAGCTGGGACGCGAGCTGCGGAGCGTCGACTTTCTCCAGCAACTCGGAGTCGACTGACGCCACCGGGCGGAGGTTTGTCGCCGTCGGGCCTTCCCCCGGCAGACCGGGCGTGCGTCCTTGACCGGTGCCGCCGGCGCTCTCTAAGGTCCGCGCCCCCGATGGCTGCCCCTCCCCCCGGGGCGGTCAGACCGACCGACGTGTACTTCCAGGACCTCATCCTCGCGCTGCAAAAACACTGGGCCGCGCAGGGCTGCGTCCTGTTGCAGCCGTATGACGTCGAGGTGGGGGCGGGCACCATGTCCCCGGCCACCTTCCTCCGGGCCCTCGGCCCGGAGCCCTGGAACGTGGCGTACGTCCAGCCCTCGCGGCGGCCGGCGGATGGGCGCTTCGGCGAAAACCCCAACCGGCTCTTCCAGCACCACCAGTTCCAGGTGGTCCTCAAGCCGTCCCCAAAGAATGTCCAGGCGCTCTACCTCGACTCGCTGCGCGCCATCGCCATTGACCCGATGGCCCACGACATCCGCTTCGTCGAGGACGACTGGGAAGCGCCCACCCTCGGCGCCTGGGGCCTGGGCTGGGAAGTCTGGTGCGACGGGATGGAGATTACCCAGTTCACCTACTTCCAGCAGTGCGGTGGCTTCGAGTGCAGACCGGTCTCCGCCGAGCTTACCTACGGGCTGGAACGCATCTGCATGTACCTGCAGAGCGTGGACAGCGTCTACGACATGGAGTGGGCGCGGGGCGTACGCTACCGCGAGCTGTTTCACGCCAACGAAGTCGAGATGAGTACCCACGCCTTTCGTGCCTCGGATGCGGCGTTGCTGTTTTCCCTCTTCGATGCCCACGAGAAGGAGTGCCAGCAGCTGCTCCGCCAGGACCTGCCGCTGCCGGCGTACGACCAGGCCCTCAAGTGCAGCCACGTCTTCAACCTGCTGGATGCCCGGGGAGCCATCTCGGTGACCGAGCGCCAGGGCTTCATCAAGCGCGTGCGAGACAACGCCCGGAGCTGCGCCGAGGGGTTCCTGCGCGCCCGCGCCCGGCTCGGCTACCCGTTGCTGGCCACGACCTGGACCGTTGGCGAGCAGCCGGCACTGCTGGAGGGTGCGCCCGCGTCTGACGTCTGGAAGACGGTGTCCTTCGAGAAGAAGGCGGAGTCCCCGCGTCGTGGCTGACAGCCTGCTGCTGGAAATCGGCACGGAGGAACTCCCGGCGTCCTTCGTCGTGCCGGCGCTGGAGGAGTTGCAGCGCTCGCTTCAGGACAAGCTCGCCGCGGCGCGCCTCGCCCACGGGCCCATCCGCCCCGTGGGGACGCCCCGTCGGCTGGCCCTGCTGGTGGAAGCGGTCGTCCCACGCAGCCCGGACCTGCGCCGGCAGGTGCTCGGCCCGCCGGTGAAGGCCGCCTTCGCGGCGGACGGCTCCGCCACCCGGGCGGCCGAGAAATTCGCCGAGGGGCACGGCCGCACGGTGTCCGACCTGCTGCGGGTGCAGACGCCCAAGGGCGAGTACCTGGCGGTCGACGTGGAGGAAAAGGGGAGGGCGGCCGAGGAAGTGCTGCCCGCCGTCCTCAGCGAGGTGGTCCACGGCCTCACCTTCCGCAAGTCCATGCGGTGGGGCGACGTCGAGCAGTCCTTCGCGCGCCCGGTGCAGTGGCTGGTGGCGCTGTATGGCAGCGCCGTACTGCCCGTCGTCTTCGCAGACGTGCGCAGTGGCCGCGAGACCCGCGGCCACCGCTTCCTCGCCCCGGCCCCCATCTCACTGGCACACGCCGCGGACCACGCCGCGGCGCTGGAGCGCTCGCATGTCGTGGCGGACGTCTCCGTTCGGCGCGAACGGCTGCACCGGGCCGTCCGCGAGGCGGCGGCGCGGGCCGGCGGCATCCTGCGCGAGGACGAGGCGCTCCTCGATGAGGTGACGCAGCTGGTGGAGCTGCCGTGCCCGGTCGTCGGCAGCTTCGAGGAGCGGCACCTGGACTTGCCCGCGGAAGTGTTGGTCCAGGAAATGCGCTCCCACCAGCGCTACTTCTCCATTGTGGATGGCAGCGGCCAGCTGCTGCCGCGCTTCGTGGCCGTCTCCAACACGCCGGTGCGGGACGAGGCGCTGTCGCGCCGGGGGTATGAGAGGGTCCTGAGTGCCCGGCTCACCGACGGGCGCTTCTTCTTCGACCAGGACCGCAGAACGCCCCTGTCGGCCCGCGTGCCCGACCTCGCCCGGGTGGTGTGGCAGGGACAGCTCGGCAGCTATGGCGAGAAGGTGGAGCGCCTGCGCGCCCTGGGCGGCTGGCTTGCACAGGCCGCCGGCCTCGAGCGCCTGCGGCCCATCGTCGACCGCGCCGCGCTGCTGGCCAAGGCCGACCTCGTCACCGGCATGGTGGGGGAATTCCCGGAGTTGCAGGGCATCATGGGCCGGCACTACGCGCTTTCTAGCGGGGAGCCCCCGGAGGTGGCCCTGGCCATCGCCGAGCACTACCTGCCCCGCGGCCCGACGGACCCGCTGCCCACCGGCGACGCCGGGGCGCTGGTCGGGCTGGCGGACCGACTGGACACGCTGGCCGGGCTGTTCGCCCTGCGCAAGCAGCCGACCGCTTCCGCCGACCCCTTCGGCCTTCGCCGGGCTTGCCTTGGCGTCATCCGGCTGGTGCTCGGCCGGGGGCTTCGCCTGGACCTCGGTCGTGCCGTGGACGAGGCGCTGCGGCTCCTCTCACCCAAGCTGCCCAAGGCGGACCCGGCCGCCGCCCGGGCCGAGTTGCTGGACTTCTTCCGCGGCCGGCTGCGAGCGCTGTGGACGGAGAGTGCGCGGCCCGACGTCGTCGAGGCGGTGCTGTCGGTGGGCTTCGACGACCTGCGAGGGGCCGAGGCGCGGGTGCAGGCGCTGGCCGCGCTGGTGCAGACCCCCGAGTTTCTCCCCCTGGCGGAGTCGGTGAAGCGGGCCGTCAACATCGTCGAGAAGCAGGGCAGCGACGTCCGGGGCGACGTGGTCCAGCAGGCGCTGCTGGAGCTGCCGGCCGAGCGCACCTTGCACCAGCAGGCCCTCGCGGCGCAGGTCCGCGTCTCGACCGCCCTCGCCGCGGAGGACGTGCCGGGGGCGCTGGCCGCGGCCGCGTCGCTGCGGGGCCCGGTGGCGACCTTTTTCGAGACGGTGCGGGTGATGGCCGACGACCAGGCGGTGCGCGAGAACCGGGTGCGCCTGCTGCGGCAGGTGGCCCAGGTGTTCGCCCCGCTGGCCGACTTCGGCCGCATCCAGGTGGACGCCGGAGGTGAGATGTGAAAGGGGCGCTCTTGGCCATCGGGCTGCTCGCCGCCGCGCCGGCGGCCGCGCCACTGGAGGCCGAAATCGACAGCCAGAGCCGCGAGGACGATGAGTTGCCGCCCTCCTCGTACATCCCGTACACGCCACACTTCGGCGGGACGAAGCTGGCCGGGGCCAGCTGCCTGCAAACCGAGGCGGCGGCCTCGGTGCGGCCCAGCCTCGACCAGGCGCAGACCCTCACCCAGGGCAAGGACCCTCGGCAGCTGCAGCAGGCGGTGGCCAAGCTCAAGCACGTGCTGTCGATGGAGCCGCGGACCGGCTGGGCCTACCTGACCCTCGGCAGCGCCTACGCCAAGCTGGGGAAGGGCCCGGAGGGGGCCCGGGCCTACGAGACCTTCCTGCTGTCCTGCCGCACGACTCCGAATACCGACCGCGTGCAGCGCATTCTGGTGGACTACTGGCTCAAAACTGGGGGAAAGACGCAGTGACGGGAACAGCGGCGGCCTGGCAGGCGTTCGCATGCTGCTGCTTGCCGAGGCTCGACCGCCTTTCCTAGGATGCGCGCCCCCTTGAAACACCGAGCCCCGCTGCTCTGCTGTGTGCTTGCCCTGTCGTGTGCGCAGTACCCACCGCCACGGCCCTCGCCGCCGGACCGCTTTTATTTCCCGACCAGCATGGCCTTCTTTCTGCCACCCGGGTCGACCAGTGGCATCCTCTACGTGGCGTCGTCCAACTACGACCGGCGCTACGACCAGGGAAACCTCATCGCCGTCAACCTGGACCGCATCCAGGCGCCGGGGGTGGACGGAGGCCCCGGGCCGCTGGCCGGCCTTCCCCCGCCTGGCTTCATCGTGGGGGACACCTCGCCGGCCTTTCAATTCACGGATCTCGCCACCGACGCGGGCGACGTGGTGCAAATCCAGAGCTTCGCCGCCGAGATGGTGCGCGACTCGGTGGGGTACGGCGGGAGACCGCGCCTGTGGGTGGCCACCCGCGCTGAGGGCGACTTGCTGCAGCCCGTCTCCACCGACCCGGGCGGGGAGGGCCTGCTCTGCGTCCCCGCCGGCAACAACTGCATCTTCAGCGGCCTCTCGGTGGCAGTGGAGCAGCAACCGCAGGGCGGCACCGGGCAGCCGGCCGCCCCGCAGCCTTATGGGCTGGCCCTCTCCAAGGACGACAGCATCGTCCCGGGGGAGTTGTGGGTGACTCACCTGCGGCCGGCGGATTCGCCGCCCACCAGCGGGCTGGACCTCGACAACTACGTCGTGCACCTCAACGCCCGCAGTGCCATCCCTTTCGTGAACGTCCCCAACAGCTTCGTTTCCATCGGACTTGGCGCAGGCAATTCCCTCTCCGTCGGCCGCACGAACGTTTGGGTCTCGGGCCGTGGCCAACTCACCCAGACGGCGCTGGACGTGCTGTTGCGCGTCGTCGACCGCTACAACCTGCAGACGTATTTCCCGCAGCTGGCGCTGCAGTACGCCAACTCGCAGGCCCGGGGGCTGGCCGTGCGGGCCGATGAATCGCGCATCTACCTGGTCGGCGTCTTGCCCGACACCCTGCTGGTGGTGGATGTGGCCCAGCCCGACACCCAGTACCCAACGCTGACCGTGGTGCGCGCCATCCCGCTGCCGGGCGGCCCGAACGTCGCTCGCCTGGTGGAACGTCCGGGCGCCGGCGACGTGCTGGCCATCACCTGCCAGAACGACGGCTCGCTGGCCATCTACGACGACGACGTGGGCCAGCTGGTCAGCATCATCACCGGGGTCGGCACTGCTCCCTTCGACGTCGTCGTCGACCAACGGGGAGACGCGGCACGCTTCTTCGTCTCCAGCTTCGACGACGGACGCGTCGCCGTCGTCGACGCCATCCTGGGGGGGCCGGGCCAGCCGCTGCTGGCCCGCATCAGCGCGTACCTGGGGTTGCCGCAGGGGTGCATCCTGGCCACCGACGACTCGACCTGCGTGGGGACTCAGTGACGGCTTCTGTCCGCGTCCTGCTGTTGGCCCTGGTGGCGGCGGCGGTGGGTTGTAACCAGGCGGCGCTGCCGGGGGCCGCTGGCCTCAACGGCGTGAACACCGTGGCGGTGGTCCGGGTGGCCGGCTGGGACGGCGGCCCCGGCGACGGCGGGGCCCTCGTCGACGCCCTGTATGGGCAGATTGCCTTCATCTCGTCGACCAACAGCAACGACCTGAAGGGGCTGAGCCTCATCGTCACCGACCCCAACCAAACCCGCAGCTACGTGCCCGCGCCCAACCCGCTTCAGCCGCTCAGCATCCCGGTGGTTGACCATCCCATCGAGATTGCGACCAGCCTGCGCTACGGGCGAATCACCACCCAGCAGCCGTATTTCCCAACCGGCTACATGGACGGCCAGGTGTTGACCGGGATGCTGCTCTTCGTGCGCGGCTCGGCCAGCCCGAACATCTCGGTGGTCGGGGCGGCCAACGTGCCGGAGAGCCTGCGGCAGCTGACCAACGGCCTTCTGGTGCAGAGCGCCGGGACGGTGACGGCCATCTCGGCCCGCCTCACCGCGGACGAGCGCAACGTGGTGCTGTACTACGCCACCTTCGACGGACAGGATGGCACGGTGTGGGAACGCGTGCTGCAGCACCCTCCCACCAGGAGCCCCAGCTTCACACCGCCGTTTCCAACGTCGCTGACCCCGCTGTTGGACTGCAGCGGGCCGCCCCCCGCCCTCCCGGCGTCGACGCTGTACATCTGCCCTCCGCGGGCGGTGCGGACGTACCAGAACGCCTCCATCTCCGCCCTCCAGGTGCTTCCGACGCTTCCCACCGACTTGCCCCTTCCGGTGCTCGGCGGCGTGGAAGGGGGACGGCTCGGCGTGGCCTTGCGGGAACTGGTTCCCCCGCTGGCAGACCCCTCGCTGTCCAGCAGTGGGGAGGTCCGCATCATCAATCCAGCGGTGACCGCCGACCAGGACGCCGACGGCACCTCCTCGGACCCCTTGTTCCGCATTGCGCGCTTCTTTGCGCCCTTTGACCATCCCGAGCCGCCGCTCATCGCGGGCGCTCCCCCGCAGCCGCCCATCCGCCATCTGGCGACGCACCCGCGCGCCTACAGCGTCGTGCCGGACGGTGGCACGCCTCCGGGTCCGCCCATCCTGGCCTACGAAGGGGCGCGCCTCTTCGGTGTGGTGGACGAATCCTCCTGCTACGGCTCGGTAGATTGCACCGGCATCCTGGCCGTCGACGCCTTGCCCTTCCTCGTCGATGGCGGCCCGAACGCGAACTACGGGCTCCTGGCCTTCGACAACTCGGACTGCCTCGAGGTCTCCTCCCAAACAGGCCAGCAGTACTGCGCCAACATCGTCGGCTCCACCAACCGGATGCTGCCCATGCGCTTGGGCACCGGCATCATCCAGGGGCTGGCCTTCGAGTCGTCCGTCCTCCTGCCGTCGCCGACGTCCTTCAACTACGGGCTCATCCCGCTGCTGGGAATGGTCACCGTCTCGGCCTCGTCCCTCCAGCACACGCAGGCACAGATTTACTTCTTCGACGCCGTGGGCCTGCGGCTCCTCAACGAGAACTTCGGCCCGGGCATCAGCAATGGCATCACGCTGGTGTTGCCGGCGGGGACCCAATTCATCCCGGATGGAGGCGCCAACGGGACCATCCCCTTCATCGCGGCCGGCGTCGGGGTCGGCCTGTACCCGCACTCGGAGACCCTCCGCATCGTCAACCAGGGAAACATCCCCGGCCTGACCGGGATTCGGGGGGTTCCCTACGACGGTGGGTACCTCGACGACGGCGGCCTGGCCGCGGTGTACGCCTGGCCGGTGCCCGATGCGGGCGTGGCCGTCGCGGCGAGCGCGGTGCAGCCGAACGACTTGCTCTACCCCGTCAATCTGTCCGGCACCCTCTGCACCATTACCGTCACCCTCCCTGGCGGCAGCACGGTCATCAACCCCTTCGTCCCGGTCCTCGGCGTGGAGGATGGCGGGACGGCCATCTTCACCGACAACAGCTTCCCCTACACCCTGGACCTGGCGCGGTGCCCCGGTACGTCCGGCTACATCGTCGTGGCCGGCCCTGCCAGCGCAGAGCCTTTTCTGGTGGAGGGTTCGATTTCGGGCCTGTTGGGGCGAATGCAATCCGCCCCCAGCAATGGCGGGCCGGCCCCGCTGTTCCAGGTGCCCAACTCCATCACCCAAGCCATCGGCCTGACGTTTCCCCGCTTTTTCAACCCCAACGTCGACGCGGGCATCGTCATCCCGCCGGATGGGGGACTCATCGCCGGCGTGGAATCCTCGCCCCTGACACTGCAGCTTCCCTATCCAGACCCCAACTTCCTGGACGAGCCGCAGGCCTACTACGGCTTCGTCATCAGCAATGGCTTCCTCGCCGCCGCGCTGCCCCTGGATGCGACGGGTCTGGGGTATGCCGGCCTCTTCTTGCCGGCCGGCGCGTCGATGACGCGCGTCATCGACGTCAACGGGGAATTCATCCTGGCCATCGTGGCGTACCCTTCGTCCAACACCGTTGTCGACTTCCTGCCATCGAATATTGTGCTCAACCAGCCGAACTCCGGTGCCATCACCGTGCACTTCTGACCCCTCGGCGGGCGCTTCTTGGTAGCCTGCAGGGCCGACGTGGCAGGGGTGGCTGAGCAACCATGACCGACCGGAACGCGCGTACCCCCCGAGATGTGGCCATCCCCGACCATCTCTGGGACCTGTTTGAGGACATGGCCCAGAAGATGGGGACCGAGCGCGACGGCCTAGTCTGTCAGGCCATGTTCATCTTTGCCCGCCTCAACGGCTTCATCGACGCCCCGGGCAGCCGGCAGACGCCCTCGGGGGCGACCCCGTCCTTTGCGGCCGCCACGCCCGCGGTGACCGGGCCGATGACGGCCTTCGACGGACGGGAACGGCCGGGGTCGGCCGAGCCCACCGGGCCGATGGCGACGCACGCCGCCCTGCAGGCCTCCTCCCCTGAGGAGACGGCCGCCCTGAATGCCCGGACCCTGGACCGGGTGGAGCAGCTGGCCGCCGAGGAAGGACTCGAGGCCGAACGCGGGCAGCTCTACGTCCTCACCGAGGGCGGCAGCCTCGACCGTGTCGTCAAGGAGCGCTTCGTCATCGGGCGGGGCAAGCACTGCGACTTCGTCATTCACTCCGGAAAGGTGAGCCGGGAGCACGCCGTGGTGGTGCGCGAGGGCCCGGAATGGTTCATCGAGGACCTCGGCTCGTCCAACGGCACCTGGTTCAACAAGCAGCGCGTGAAGCGCCGCCGGGTCGAGGACGGGGACGAGTACTACATCTGCAACGAGAAGATTAAGTTCGTCCTGCGCTGACGGTGGCCGGCGGCCTCCCCGGGCGGGAACAAACCCCATGGCAGACCCAGCTCCCCTGCTGACGCTTATCGACGCGTCGGGCTTCATCTTTCGCGCCTACCACGCCATCCAGAGCCTCAGCACCAGCCGCGGCGTGCCCACCAACGCGGTGTACGGCTTCACCCGCATGCTGTTGAAGACGCTGCGCGAGCTTCAGCCCACGCACGTCGCCCTGTGCTTCGACAAGGAGAGCCGCACCGGCCGGCAGCAAATCGACCCCACTTACAAGGCCAACCGCCCCGGGCCTCCGCCGGACCTGGTTCCTCAATTCGAACTGGTGCGCCGGGTGGTGGAGGTGCTGCAGGTGCCGGTGCTCGAGTACGCCGGCTGGGAAGCCGACGACGTCATCGCCACGCTGGTGCGCGCCGCCAAGGAGCAGGGGTTCCGCGTCCAGGTCGTCACCGGCGACAAGGACCTGGTGCAGCTGGTCGATGAGGGGGTCGCTCTGTACGACCCCATGTATGACCGGCACACCGGCCCCAAGGAGGCGCGGGAACGCTTTGGCGTGGCGCCGGCGCAGATGCGGGACTACCTGGCGCTGGTGGGCGACCCCATCGACAACGTGGCCAAGGTGCCCGGCATCGGTCCCAAGACGGCGGTCGAACTCATCATGGAGTTCGGCGACGTCGAGACGCTGCTCGCCCAGCTGGACCGGGTGAAGAAGCCGAAAATCCGCGAAGCACTGCGCACCCACGCCGAGTCGCTCCTGCGCTCCAAGCAGCTGGTCTCCATCCGCGACGACCTGCCCATCGACACCGACCTCTCCCGCCTGGAACGTCGGCCCATCCTCGGCGAGCAGGCCCGGGCCCTCTTCACGGAACTGGAGTTCTACAAGCTGCTGCAGGAGATGCCCGCCTCGCCCCAGCCGGCGCTGGCCCTGCGCCCCACCCGGGTTCTGCGCCGTGCGGAGGAGCTGCCGGCGTTTCTGGGCGCGGTGGCCCGGGCGGGGGCCGCCTTCGTTCCGGCCTTTTCCGGCCCTCCGGCGACGGGGAAGCTGGTGGGACTGGCCATCGCGCTGGAGACCGACGCGGTGTACCTGCCGCTGGCCCATGCCGGGGAGAACCTGCCGCTGGCGGCGTTCCAGCAGCTTCTGGGCCCCGTCCTGGCCAACCCGGCCGTCGGTAAGGACGGGCACGACCTGAAGACGCTGGGAAACCTGCTCGGCACCCTCCAGGTGGAGCTGGACGGGGTGCGGGGGGATGTCGAGCTGCTCAGCTACCTGCTCAACCCCTCGCGCCGCGAGCACGCGCTGGAGGACCTGGCGCGGGAGCGGCTTCGCCTGGAACTGCCGCCGGCGCTGCACACGGCCGCGGGCCGGAAGGAGGCCGCCACCCTGGGCGAGCGCTTCAGCGAGGAGGTGGCGGAGGCCTTCGGCGCGCGCGCCCAGGCCGTTCACCGACTGGCCGAGCAGCTCTGGCAGGAGGTGGATGCGGCTCAGCTGGGGAAGCTGGCCCGGACGCTCGAGCTTCCGTTGGTACCGGTGCTGAGCCGGATGGAGCGCTGCGGCGTCCGGATTGACCTGGAAGTCCTGCACGAGATTTCCCGGGACGTGGATGGGCAATGCGCGGCGCAGGAGGCGGAGCTCCACCGGCTGGCCGGCCGCGACTTCAACGTCAACAGCAACGCCCAGCTGGCGCAGGTGCTGTATGGGGAGCTGAAGCTGCCGGTGCTGAAGCGCGGCAAGACGGGGCCGTCCACCGACGCCGAGGTACTGGAGAAGCTGGCGGAACAGCATCCGCTACCGAAGGTGCTCCTGGACTACCGGATGCTCTCCAAGCTGAAGAGTACCTACCTCGACGCGCTCGGTCCGCTGGTGGCGACCGACGGGCGGCTGCACACCACCTTCCACCAGGCCGCCACCGCCACCGGGCGCCTGTCCTCCTCGGACCCGAATCTGCAAAACATCCCCATCCGCACCGACATCGGTCGCTCCATCCGCCGCGCCTTCGTTGCGGACCCGGGCTGGAGTCTGGTGTCCGCCGACTACAGCCAAGTCGAGTTGCGCATTCTCGCGCATATTGCGGAGGACCCGGCGCTGGTGGAGGCCTTCCAGGCCGACCAGGACGTCCACCAGCGCACAGCCGCCGAGGTCTTCGGGGTGCCGGCGGACCAGGTCACGGCGGAGCAGCGACGGGTGGCGAAGATGGTCAACTTCGGCATCGCCTACGGGCTGTCCCCCTATGGGCTGGCCACCCGGCTGGACATCCCCCAGGACGAGGCCGCGGCCATCATCGAGCGGTACTTCGCGCGCTACACCGGCATCCGTCGCTACCTGGAGGAGACGGTGGCCCGGGCTCGCCGCACCGGGGTGGTGGAGACGCTGTTCGGCCGCCGCCGGCTGATGGAGGACCTGCACTCCAGCAACCGCGCCACGGCCCAGGCCGCCGAGCGGGCGGCCATCAACATGCCCATCCAGGGCACGGCGGCCGACCTCATCAAGATGGCGATGTTGCGCATCGACGCGGGCCTGCGCGAGCGCGGGCTCCGCAGCCGCATGCTGCTGCAGGTACACGATGAGTTGCTGCTGGAGGCCCCGGCCGAGGAGTTGGAGGAGACATCTGCCCTGGTCCGGACGGCGATGGTCGGGGTGGCCAGCTTGCGCGTTCCTCTCCGGGTGGATTTGGGGGTCGGGCGCAGCTGGGCAGATGCCCACTAGCCCCCCCCTGGGGGGTCCCGCGTGCCACAGGTAAGAATGCGACGCTGTGGGGCGGTCCGGGTTAGACTCTGCCTCCCGACGATGGCCGAGCGCCTCAAGTCCGCCGAACCGGGCTCTCCTGCCGGATTGCTGAGCGGGCTCACCGACAAGCTGCAGGAACTCGAATCCGCTGTCCTGCGGCAGGCGGAGCGTTTCAGCGCGGTGCTGGAGATTGGCACCACGCTCGCCTCGGCCCGCGACGTCGACGCGATTCTGCGCACCGTTGTCGAGCGGCTCAGCTCGCTCCTGGGGGCCGAAGCGGCGACGCTGTTCATGCTGGACGCGCAGAAGCAGGAGCTTTGGAGCCGTGTCCTGCGAGGCTCGGCCCTCGACGAGATTCGTCTGCCCCTGGGGACGGGCATCGCCGGACACGTGGTGGCCACCGGGGAGAGCCTGCTGCTGGGGGATGCCTACTCCGACAGCCGCTTTCATCCCAACATCGACCGGCAATCCGGCTTCAGCACCCGCAGCATGGTGGCCGTCCCTCTCAAGCACGTCAGCGGACGCATCCTCGGGGTGGTGGAGGTGCTTCACACGCGCGTCAACGCCTTCACCTCCGATGACCTGGCGCTGGTGGAGGCCGTGGCCACCCAGATTGCAGCGGTGCTGGACAACGTCCTTCTGTACGAGGAACTCCGGGCCCAGAACGAGGAGTTGCGGAAGGCCAAGTCCGAGTTGTCCGAGGCATTGAAGGACCTGGACCTCCTCTTCGAGGTGGAGAAGTCGGTCAGCTCGGCAGAGAAGCAGAGTGACCTGTTGGACGGCATCCTGGCCAAGGCCACCGCGACCCTGGGGGCATCGGCCGCCAGCATCCTCCTCGCCGAGCAGGACGCTGGCGCCCTGTACTTCAAGAGCGTCACCGGGGAGAAAGCCGAATCCCTGAAGGCGATGAAGCTGCGGCCGGGGCAGGGGATTGCCGGGCACGTGGCCCTCACCGGCCAGGCGGTGCGCGTGACGCTGGCGCAGGCCTCCCCCCACTACGACGAGAGCCTCTCCCGGCGACTGGGTGTGAAGACGGACGCCGTGCTGTGCGTGCCCATCCGCACCGAGGACCAGGTGGTGGGGGCGCT
>Ga0209048_10003071_pt1 | contig 16356 bp, 12 predicted proteins | sample FrelakmetCRP12CR_FD_187146 | JGI IMG/M metagenome (GOLD analysis project Ga0209048, IMG submission 187146) | Freshwater lake sediment microbial communities from the University of Notre Dame, USA, for methane emissions studies - CRP12 CR (SPAdes)... | ecosystem: Environmental > Aquatic >... | reverse complement strand
CATCGGCGGCATCGCCCTCGGCGCGCACGGTGTGGCGCGGGCAACACTCGATGTCGATTTGCTGGTCGCCGATCGCACCGTCCTCGATCCCGCCTTTTGGTCGTCGTCGCGCAGCGTCGGTTCTCCGGAGATTCGATGCGGCGATGCCGACGACCCACTGGTCGGCGTCGTCCGCTTGACCGGAGGCCCCGAGCCCATCGACTTGATCGTCGGGCGCTTGCCGTGGACGGCGCGGATCCTCGAACGGCGCCTGTTCATCCACGTCCGCGGGCAACGTTTGCCGATCGTTGATGTGGCCGATCTGATCGTGCTCAAGCTGTTTGCTGCCGGCCCGCAGGATCTCGTCGATGCGCAACTGCTCCTAGCAGCCGATCCAGCGTGCCAGGCAACCGTCGAGGGGCGCGTCGCCGAAGCCCCCGCAAGCGTTCGTGCCGCGTGGGTCGAGTTGCAGGCAAAGCCGGTCGCATGAGGCCTTGCCCGACGCCTTCTTTCTCCAGTGCCCAACGCTGTACCCGTGGACCTGATCCCGATCCTTGTGTAACAGAAACCTCATCGCAGGAGGGTTGAATGGACTTCGCGCTGTCGTCGGATGATGTGTTGCTGCAGCAATCGGTGCGTGACTTCGTCGAAGAGCAAGCCAACGAATGCTGGAAGGAGATCGATCGGACGGACGAGATGCCGCAGCAGCTCATCGACGGCGCGCGCCAGCTGGGGCTGTTCGGGCTGAGCATTCCAGCCGAGTACGGCGGGCTGGCGCTGTCGGTGCAGCAGAAGGCGCTGGTGCACGAGATGCTCGGGCGGGGGCCGTGGGGTCTGGCCAGCTTCATCAGCGTGCACACCGGCATCGGGTGTGTCGGCATCGTGCGTTTCGGATCGCAGGCACAGAAGGATCACTACTTACCAAAGATGGCGACCGGCGAGTGGCTCGGCTCGTTCGCGCTCACCGAGCCGGGTGCAGGCTCCGACGCCGGGGCCATGACGACCCGCGCCGAACGGCGCGGTGACTCCTACATCCTCAACGGTCACAAGACGTTCATCACCAACGCCCCGCTGGCGCACCAGTACTTTTTCTTCGCGCGGACGGACAAGGGCATCACGGCGTTCATCGTCGACCGCGAATCACCTGGTCTCAGCATCGGCTCGGTCTTTGATACACTCGGCCATCAAGGCTCGCGCATCTCGGAGATCGTCCTGGAAGATTGCCGGATTCCCGCCGGTGCGCTGGTGGGCGAGGAAGGCAAGGGCTTCGACTACGCCAAGCGGACGCTGGCGGAGGGTCGCACGACGTTGGCGGCACGCTGCGTCGGCGCCGGCCAGAAGGCATTGGAGCTGGCGCTGCAGTACGCCGAGGAGCGCCACACTTTTGGAAAGCCGCTGGCGGAGCACCAATCGATCGCTTTCAAGCTGGCGCAGATGAGCGCCCGCATCGAGGCGGCACGGCTGCTCGTGTACCGCAGCGCCTGGCTGCTCGACCGCGGCGCCCCCGCGATCCGCGAGTCGTCCACCGCCAAGCTGGTGGCGGCGGAGAACGCGTGGCAGACGGTCGACGACGCCATGCAGATCTTCGGCGGCAACGGCTACATCCGCGGCGAGTACATGATCGACCGCATCTGGCGCGACGTGCGCGTCGCCCGCGTCTACGACGGCTCCAGTGAGGTGCAGCAGATCGTCATCGCGCAGCGTTTGCGGAAGGGTGACGTGGAGACGAAGTACAGCGAGTAGCGCAGGTCGCTAGGTTGTTAGTTGTTAGGTTGCTGGTTGCTGGTTGCTGGTTGCTAGGCGAGAAAGAGATCACCTAACAACGTAACAACCAACAACCTAACAACCTAGCTTTCCGTGTCGCTGGAGCAGCTCGACGATCGGGTCGTACAGGGCGTCGTTGCTTGCAATGAGCCCGGGCAGCAGTGTGTCGCGCTGGTTGAAGCGCAGCGGCGCTCCAAAACGGTCGGTGATGCGGCCGCCCGCCTCGGCGATCAGCGCCGCCCCGGCACAGACGTCCCACTCGTTCTTCGGCGTCAGGCTGAAGGTCGCGTCGCCGCGGCCGGCGGCGATCAGCGCCAGCTTGTAGGCGACGCTGCCGGTCAGCACGATTGTCAGCTCCGTTGTGAACTCGTCCCATTCACCGCGATCGGTTTCCGAGCGGCTGGCGAGCATCCGCGCTGCGGCCAAATCGTGCTGTGCGCTGGCACGGACCGGCGCGCCATTGAGCGTGACGCCGCCACCACGCGCGCCAGCGAACAATTCCTCGCGAACCGGGTTGTATTCCACCCCCAGCACGGGCACGCCGTGCTCGACCAGACCGATGCACACGCAGAACTCCGGGATGTGGTTGATGAACTCCTTGGTGCCGTCGAGTGGGTCGATGATCCACACACGCGTTTTGCCGAGGCGCTCGGCGGAGTCGCGTGTTTCTTCCGACAGCCACCCATCGTCCGGGAACGCAGCCTGAATCGCCGCGTGGATGCACTGATTCGCTTCGACGTCCGCTTCGGTGACCGGGCTGTCGTGTGCCTTGTCGCGCACGGTGTAGTTGCCCGCATACCACCGGCGAACGATCGCTCCCGCAGCGCGTGCCGTGTCGATGGCGACGGCGAGCTCGTCAGCGAAGGTGGTTGGCGTCATCGCCGCGGTCACTTCTTCCGCTTGAGCGTCTGCTGGTAGCGCTGTGTCAGGGTCGCCAGCAGTGCCTCGCGCCGGTGGTAGAGGCGCTTCGGCTTGCGGCGCTTGTGGTTGGCAATGGCGTAGGCGGTGAGGATCGGCAAAGCCACTGTGGAATCGATGTAACACACCACCGTGCTGGGCAGCGCGTCGGGATCGACCTTGCCCCAGCTCACGGCTTCCGCCGGCGTCGCGCCGGAGAGCCCGCCGGTGTCGGGGCGCGCATCGGTGATTTGTACAAAGTAGTCGTGCCCTTTCTCGGCAATGCCGAGGACCTCCTGAATCTGCGGCTCGGTTTGGAGAACGAAGTTCTTCGGTGAACCACCACCGATGATCAAGATCGCGCTTTTCCCGCGAGCCTCCTTCGCACCCAGAACAATGGCCGCCGTCTCGTTGACGTCGCGCGAAACATCGAAGGTGAGTTGATTATTCTGCAAGGCCATGGCGGCGACGTTCATGCCGATCGAGCTATCGCCCGGCGAGGACGTATAGATCGGCATGCCGAGCTCATGCGCAGTGGACAGCACCGAGCGGCGCGACTGGCCGAGCAGCCGCTCGCGTTCCAGGATGTACTTGCCGATCCGATAGTGGAACTCCGCCGTGCCCATCGGCCGTTGGAACTCGGGCGCCGCGATCACCGTGCGAAAGAACGCGTCGGTCTCGAGCAGCACCTCGTAGTCGAAGAAGATGTCGTAGATGCGCACGATACCCTTCTCGCGCAGCTCGACATCATCAGCGAAGGGAGTGCCGACGTGCATGCTCAACCCGATGCCAAAGTGCGTGTCGTGATAGAGGTTCGCACCCGTGCTGGTCATCCAATCGATGAAGCCGTGCTCGATGAGCGGGATCAGCGCCGCAATGCCGAGGCCTGCGGGGGTGAGCGCACCCGTCAAGCTGACACCGACGGTCACATCGTCATCGAGCATGCGTCGCGTAAACAGCTGGCAGGCCTCACGCAGACGCGCCGCGTTGTAGGCGAGGAACGTGCGGTCAACGAGCTCGGTGACCGAGATGCGCTTGTCGATCGGCTGAGGATCGATGCGCGGGTGTTTGTGGAGCCGAGTCCTGCGTGCGGCCACTGAGTTCTCCTTGCGAACGATCGGTGAGAGCGTCGGTTCCCCTACCAGTCGGTGTGTGTCGAAGCAATCGGGAGAGCGTGCTCGTGTTCGTGCGCGTGTTCGGGAGGAGGGCTCGCCGAGCCATCCTTCACGCCAGCACGAGCACGTACACGAACACGAAGATCAATGGTACCGCGGCGGCTGCCGGGCGGCGTGCACCTCGGCGATCAGCTGCACGAGTGCCGCTTCCATCTCGCGGCTGTTTTCGTCGAGCTGGTGCTGGAGTTCGCGCAACCGTTGACTGCGCGGGCTCTGCTTGGCGGCGAAGAAGCGGCGCTGCAGCTCGCTGCGCTCGGTGAGCAGGCGATCCGTCTTAGCGAGCGACAGCAATCGCACCGTGCCACCTTGCACGTCGGAGGTGATGGAAATGAGCCGGCTCAGGAGCCCGGTGTGGTGATTGGCCACGGCACTGGCGAGGGCGCGGTTGGTCACCGCGTACAGATAGAAGGCGGCGCGCAGCTGGCGCAGGGCCTGGTCCGTGTCGCCGCGCTGCATGAGCGCGTCGCAGCGGCGCGCCCGCGCCACGTAGCGCGCAAAGCGCTGCCGTTCGAGGAATCCTCCCAGCGGGAGGCTGGCGGCGTTGAACAGCAGGCCAACCAGGTAGAGCAACAGGCCGACCGAGATGAACACCAAGATGGTGGCGAGGAGTGCGTTCAGCATGCGGCAATCAGCACGTCTGCAACTGGCGCTGCAACTGGCGCCGGGCGCGCGTCGTCGGAGTATCCCAAGAGCTGCGCAACCGTGCGCGAACGTTCCGGCATGCGTGCGTACCTTCCGCCCGTTTCCCTACTGAAACCTGCTCTGACGCTGCGGCGCAAGCTAGCCGCCACCGCTCTGAGGAGCAAGTGCCCCGGAGACCGGCAGAGATTGACGCGTGCGCGCCGCCACGCCTATGTTCACGCCGGGGAGGGACACATGGCAGAGGCATTTCACAACGCGTACGACGTCTTCGTCGGCCGGGACATGGGCGGCCGCGAGTACAGCGTCACGCCCGACCTGATTGGCGTATACGGCAACGGCACCGAGGATCGCAACGCCTGGTACCGCGGCACGTCGCCGTTTGGTGCCGCCATCGCACCGGCGTTGCTCTTCCACTCGGAAGTCTACCGGGATCTGGCGTGGTATCTGCCCAACCTCATCGGCAACCTGCACGCCAAGCAGGAGTGGGAGATCTTTCATCCGATGCTGGTTGGCGACACAGTGCGTACGCACTCCACCGTGGTCGAGCGTTATGTGCGGCGGAACCGCGAGTACGTGGTCAACGAGGTGTTGATTACCGACACCAATGGCCGATGGCTGCAACGCAGCCGTACCCACCAGAGTTTCCTCATCGAAGAAGGGCGGGCCGGATTCGTGGTCGACAAAGACCGCGAGAAGCAGGTGGATCGCAAGTTCGTTGTCGGCGCGGGGGCGGGCCCGGAACTCGATCCAGCCGAGAAGACGATCACCATCGCCATGTGCCAGGCCTTCTCGGGGCCGCACCGCAGCTACCACACCGATCAGGAGATGGCGCGCGCCCTCGGTTTCCCGGATATCGTCGTGCAAGGCATGCTGTCCGTCTGCTTCATCTCCGAGATCATGACACGCAACTTCGGCGCCGGGTGGTTTTGCGGTGGCAAGCTCAACGTCAGTCTCGTCAACGTGGTCTGGCCCAACGATCGCCTCGCCGTGCGCGGCAAGGTCCGCGAAGCAGTCCCCGAAGGCGCCAAGACCCGCGTGCACTGCGACGTCTGGTGCGAGAAGCCAGACGGCGTCAAGACAATTGTCGGGGCAGCGAGCGCGTTGCGCTAACCCCAGTGAGACAGAAAAGGACTCACCACGGAGGCACGGAGACACAGAGAAAGCCTCCCTTCACTTCCGCTCGACCTCCCAGAAAAAGCCGACGGCACCAAGAAAGCGGCCCGCCAGCCCACGCAGCGGCAGCGCGATGCCCTCTATCTGTCGATTGACGCCGTCGAGTCCTCGGATCCATGAACGACGGTACGCCGGCCGGCGGTGCTCGGTGGCGATGAACAACGGCTGCTGCTCTCGCGGGACGGGCGCACCGTCGTCATCGGTCGGTTGGAAGGTCCCGGACCACTCGCCGCGTCGTATCACTCCCGTCTCGTCAAAACGCCGCCCGAGGATTGGCTCGGCCGATTCATTGAAAAAGAGTAGGTCGCCTTCCGGGTCGACAATGAGGATCGGCACGTCGAGATAGCTGGCCAACTGGCGCATGAGTATGAGCTCGATTTCCTTGTGAGGCATCGGTCTGTCCCTCCCGCCCCTGGGCGGCGCGGTTGGCTGACGGCACCAGGCGGCTGCGGCTCAGCTCGACGCGTAAGCCAGCGGCGCGCGCACGTCAAGCGCCGATGGCATGCGGCCAGCGGGATGCGCGGGCCGCTGCGGCCGAGGCATTGCATTTGATCTCTTGACGCTTCGAGTCGAGAGGACTATTCGGCGCCTGTCTGTGAAAGGTCGGCGCGGATCCGGCCGGACTCGCACATTGCCAGGGAGGGCACCACATGAGGTTTGCAAACAAGGTTCTGACCATTTTGACGCTCGTCGGCAGTCTCGCTCTTGCGGCACCGCACGGAGTCGCTGGCGACACATCGGGGTGTGTCGGGGATTGCGGCCAGGACGGGGAGGTGACGGTCGATGAGCTGCTCAAGATGGTCAACATCGCGCTTGGCAGCACCGCGCTATCCGATTGTTTGGCCGGCGACCAGAACGGCGACAGCTCGATCACGATCGACGAGATCTTGCGTGCCGTGAACAATGCCTTGACAGGTTGCCCGCAGGCTGGCGCTACCGCCACGCCGACGATTACGCCGACCGCGACGACGACGCATACGCCGACACAGACTCCAACTTCCACGCCGATCGAAACGTCGACAACGCCGCCAACCAACACGCCGGTGAATACCCCGATCGACACGCCGACACAGACTCCGACGTCCACGCCGACGCAAACGCCGCCGGCAACCCCAACCAACACGCTGACGCACACCCCGATCAACACGCCGACGGGGACGCCAACGGCCACGACCCCGCCAACGCCGATTCAGACTCCAACGAGTACTGCCACGGCGACGCCAACCCCGCCGGCGACGTCCGGCAGCACGACCTCTGCTGCTGCGGGCCGGTCGGTTATCGTCGTCGACACCTTGAGTACGATTTCACAGATTGTTTCCGCCATCGTGAATGGTCTCCAGGTTGGCGGCCTCGCCTTGTCTGCCGACATCGCGGCAGACTCGACGAACGGGGGCGCAGCAGGAAACTGTCCCTTCGGCGGCACGGCCACAAGCACCGGCAACATCTTGAGCAAAAAGATCACGCTGACGGGATGCAAGGTGCAAACCTTCGACGGCTCCGTCACCTTCGACGGGACGATCAATACCCAGCTCACGAGCTTCACCCTCGACGTGACTGCCAAGTTTGCCGATCAGATGGGAGCGCAGACCCTGCTGGCGCACGCCGTCCTGGCCGGATCCATCAGCCCATCCCTGGGCGGTAGCTGCTACCTGACAGCAGCGACGTTTACACTCAACAGCGGCACCCTGACGACAACCCGCGGCAGCACGCAAGTCGCAGTGACCTTTCAGGGCACGACGATGACCATCAACAACATTACCTTCAATAGCAGCTGTTCGCCGACAAAGTATCTGCTGACATTCAACGGCCCCGCGGTGCTGGTCGATCCGGCCGGGATGCAGACCAACGTGACGTTCAATGCGCTGACCCTGGATGTCGATGACAGCGCCAGCCCGACGGTGTTGGTCGTCGGCGGTGGCATGACGTCGGCCTGCTTCGGCGGCGCAGTGACCTTTATGACCTCACCGCCGCTGAGCGTCGCGAGGGGAGCGAACTGTCCGTCCGCTGGAACGATTGCCATCAGCGCGCAGGGACAGATAGTCGGGCACAGCGTGTTCAACCCAGATCAGTCGGTTGGTCTCGACCTCGATGGGAACGGAAGCATCGACGAGACCGTCCGCAACTGTCTGGATCCGCGCCTGCTGATCTGTGCTGCGTGACGGACGCATCGGGAGGTGGCAATGAGCTTTCGGGTGGTGTGCATCTCGCGGACGATCGCCGCGGGTGGCGAGGGTATCGGGAAGGTGGTCGCGCAACGGCTGGGTTTTCACTACGTCGATGAGCAGATCATCGAGAAGGCGGCGCGGCAGGCGCAGGTGGACCCTGCACTGGTGGCGGCCGCCGAGCACCGGCAGCCCTTACTGCAGCGGTTGCTCGACAAGATGGCACTGGGGGCGGAGTTGGCCGGCGCCGTGACGCTGGCAGCCGGCGTGCCCTTTGATGTCTTCGTGCCGTCACCGACCGGATATCGAGCAACGCCGGAAGACCTCCGCGTGCTCATTCGGGCGGCGATCCACGAAGTCGCGCGGGCCGGTCAAGCGGTGATCGTCGCACACGCGGCATCGATGGCGCTCGGCGACATGGAGGGCGTGTTGCGCGTGCTGGTGACTGCGTCACCTGAGACCCGTGCACAGCGCCTAGCCGCCGCGCCGGCAAGTGGTGCCGCAGAAGCAACTACCACTGTCGCCTCCTCCGACCGGGAGCGCCGCAACTACTTGCACAGCTTCTACAAGGTCAAGGAGGAGCTGCCGACGCACTACGACATAGTGATCAACACGGACGTGCTGACGGGGGAACAAGCGGTGAACGTCATCCTGTCCGCAGCACAGAGCGGCCCGTCGACCGGCGCTGATAAGACGTAGACTGAGACATCCTGAGCCTACTGAGCCCGGCGGTGTTCACTGCGAGAGGATGAGGCGCCTGCGGGCGGCTGGCCAAACACGCTCGGCGTCAGCCGCGCCCGCTTTTGGGCGTCGGTTGCACACCGGGGTTAGGTTGCTGCTTGAATAGTTGTTTTCGGTACTCGGCCACGAACTGCAAGGTTCTCAAGATCGTGACCTGCTGCGGCACTTGCCCCTTCATCATCGAGACCGCGGCAAACTGCGTGATGATTCGCTCAAGAAATGCGGAAACGTGCACCACCCGCCCCCCAGCCAAAGATCTCTCTTGGTTTCGTGGGGCGAGCACGAAAAGGGCAATCTGTTCAGGGACTGCAGAGGGCGGCAGAAGCCCGGGAAACATGCTCGGAATATATTTCCGGCCGGCCTCAAACTTCTTCTTGTACCTTCGTTCTCGTTCGTCCCGGCTTCCGGCATCGGTAGATGGTTCGATATGCAGAAGGTCCTTGGTCCCAGGGTGGAACGCGACAACATCGAGTTCGCACTCGTAACCACCGCCGGGTCTCTTTCCGACACGGACGTTGCGACGAATGAAATACCCTTGGTACTCGTACCATTCGGCGACAAGCTGCTCGAGAAAATTGATGGCCATCCGCTACCTGGTTAGGTCACCTCCGGTTGAGACCTCCTCCACCGAGAAGTTCATTTTGTATCGATGAAGGGTTACTCCCGGAACCCGAGACACCGCGGTGACCAGGTCCTCGGTGATCTCCTTGGCGATGATGATCCCGCGACACGGCCCGCTACCTAGATTCTTGTCGACCCAGCCCATGTAGTAGAGCAACTGGCCGAGGGCCTTGTTCCGGCCGCGAGACACCTTGAGCTCGATAACAACGAACTTTCCCCGTCGATCGACGGCGAGGAGATCGATTCGGCCGTCGTCCACTGGGAATTCAATACCTTCATTCTCTGGCGTGGAATAGAGGCGAAGTCCTACTTCCATACGCTCAGGGTTCTTAGCCAAGAAGTCACGGAGATGAGACTCCATCGCGAACTGCTCGGTCTCATCCTGTTCCGGGTCGTCTGCCGAAGGAGCCACCTCATCGGACGAAGTGCCGCCAACATAGGCGTCGAACTGGGATTTGATCTTGAGGCTGCGGCGCTGCTCGGCCTCACCGGCCTTGGTCAGGCCGTACGGCCAATGTGCCTCCTTGAACGCCGAGAGTAGCCCGTGTTGCTGAAAGAGTTCGATCATGAAGCCACGCCGGAGGCTTGAGACGTACGGCCTGTCCCACGAGATTTCCATGTCGCGGATTCTGGCGCCCTCCTCGGCAAGGCCGTCCTGCTCGGCAAAGGGGTAGGCCTTCTTCAACGGAAGTGTCTTCTCGGACTTTGCATCCATGCGATGTTTTCCGCGCGATGCCTACAGTTCGACTGTCGAACGAACTCCGCAACCCCGGCGGCTTTCTGCAGCATAGCGCTCCGTCGCAACCGGCCCCTGTATGCCGCAACCCTTGTTCAGGGATCAACAGCTTGCGAGCTGCATCATGCGGTGAAGTCTCCGTGTGCTACGCTGCAGGGTCGTGCGAGTTAACGCCCCGTGGCGGTGCGTCCGTTGGCCGATCGCGGTGGATCGTCTCACAACAGCGTGAAGCCCCGCTGCCGGCTTGCCTCAACGAAATGCCGGTCGAACGCGAAGGCCGCTTCGCAGCCAAGGTGCTCCATGATGACCAAGCTGGCGCAGTCGACCACTCCCCACTCCTTGTCTCGATAGCGCCAGAACAGCTTCAGCGCTGCTGATTCGATCATTGGGTCTACTCTGACCATCGTAACGACCCGCCGGTCGTTTGCAAACCGCTGTGGCGATACAGGTATCGACGGAGATTCGTTGATAGGTCCGCCGGGCCGTCGGCAGAGCCAGCTTCCTTGAGGATGGCCTCGATCAATCGCGCGCTCCGCGGGCGCGGTCTGGCCAACTCGTGCAGGGCGTCCTCGATATCTACGCCGATTTGCGTTGCGCGGCGGTGCTTCGCAGCGTACGCGGGAGCACGCTCACGAACCACTGGCTGGCGCCCTTTCGGTGGAGTACGCATTTACTCCATTCGATATTGGGATGACCATGGGTTGTCAATGTTGTCGGGCCCAACGACATCCGACGGCCGTGTTCCGCGGCGGGCAGTTCAGCGAGGACTTGGGCTCCCCAGACAATGCGGATTGGTTGCTCAATTCTCCAGACGCCCCACGATCGTAGCACGATCGCAAATGGGTCTTGGAATTACGCTTGCAGCTAGGCTACAGAAGGAGACTCATGTCACCCGCCGACCGTATCCAGGCGCTGCGCGCCGCGCTGCAGAAACGCATCCTCGTGCTCGACGGCGCGATGGGAACGGCGATCCAGGCTTGCGACCTCACCGCCGACGACTTCGGTGGGCCGAGCCTTGAAGGCTGCAATGAACACCTGGTGCTGACGCGGCCTGACGTGATCGAGAAGATCCATCGCGACTACCTCGCGGCCGGCGCCGATATCGTCGAGACGGATACGTTTGGCGGCACACGCATCGTGCTCGCCGAGTACGGACTGCAGGACAAGGTGTACGAGATCAACTTTGCCGCCGCGCAGCTGGCCCGCCGAGCGGCCGACGCAGCATCAACGCCGGCGCGGCCGCGGTTCGTGGCCGGCTCGATGGGGCCGGGAACCAAGACCATCTCGGTCACCGGCGGCGTAACGTTCGACGAAGTGCGCTCGGCGTACATGGATCAGACCGTTGCGCTCGTCGAGGGTGGCGTCGACGTGCTGTACCTCGAGACGCAGCAGGACACGCTCAATGTGAAAGCCGCCCTGTTGGGCATCGACGATGCCGCTGCGCGAGTCGGTCGCACAGTCCCGCTGGTCCTGTCGGTGTCGATCGAAACCATGGGCACGATGCTCGCCGGGCAGTCGATCGAGGCGCTGTATGTATCGATGGAGCACCGCGATCTCCTCGCCATCGGCATGAACTGCGCCACCGGCCCGGACTTCATGACCGACCACCTGCGCACGCTGGCGGAGATCTCACGATTCCCGATCTCGCTCTTCCCGAATGCCGGTTTGCCGGATGAAGAGGGTCACTACAACGAGCTGCCCGCGATGCTGGCGAAGAAGGTCGAGCGCTTCTGTGCCGAAGGCTGGGTGAACATCATCGGCGGCTGCTGTGGTACGACCGCGGAGCATATTCGCATGCTCGCCGACGTTGCCGCGCGTCACCAGCCGCGCCGCTCGGTGACCACGCATCGTTCCGTTGTGTCGGGCATCGAAACACTCCCCATTGATGAGGACACGCGCCCGGTGATCGTCGGTGAGCGCACCAACGTCCTCGGCAGCCGCAAATTCAAGGAGCTCATCGCCGCGGGCGAGATTGATCAAGCAGCCGAGGTTGGACGCGCGCAGGTGCGCAAGGGCGCGCACGTCCTCGACGTCTGCCTGCAGGATCCGGATCGCAACGAAATGGCCGACGTCACCGCCTTCCTCGAAACGTTGGTGAAGAAGATCAAGGTGCCGATCATGATCGACTCCACCGACGCGGCGGTGATCGAGCAGTCACTGCAGCGCACGCAAGGCAAATCGATCATCAACTCCATCAATCTCGAGGACGGCGAGGAACGCTTCGAGCGGGTGGTGCCGCTGGCACGCCGCTTCGGCGCGGCGCTGGTGGTCGGTTGCATCGACGAGGACAAGCAACAGGCACAGGCGATCACACGCGAGCGCAAGCTGCACATCGCGCAACGCTCGCACGCGCTGCTCACCAACAAGTATGGCGTGCCGGCGGAAGATATCGTCTTCGATGCATTGGTGTTCCCCGTCGGCACCGGCGACAAGAACTACATCGGCTCGGGCGTCGAGACGATCGAAGGCATCCGGCTCATCAAGCAGGCGCTGCCCGACTGCAAAACGATTCTGGGCATCTCGAACGTCTCGTTCGGTCTGCCTCCCGCTGGCCGGGAAGTCCTCAACTCGGTCTTCCTGTACCACTGCGTGCAAGCCGGATTGGACATGGCGATCGTCAACTCGGAGAAGTTGGAGCGCTATCCCTCGATCCCCGAGGAAGAACGGCGCCTCGCCGAGGATCTGATCTGGTGGCGCGGCGATGATCCGATCGCCGCCTTCAGCGCCCACTTCCGCACCAAGGCACCGAAGAAGACGGTCGAGCAACGGCGTGATCTGCCACTCGATCAGCGCCTGGCGCTTTACATCCTCGAAGGCTCGAAGGACGGCCTGTTCGCCGACCTGGATGAAGCGTTGCGCGAGCGCAAGCCGCTCGCAATCGTCAACGGTCCGCTCATGGCCGGTATGGACGAAGTCGGCCGGCTCTTTGGCGCCAACGAGATGATCGTCGCCGAGGTGCTGCAGTCGGCCGAAGCGATGAAGGCGGCGGTGTCGTACCTCGAGCCGCACATGGAAAAGGCCGACAGCTCCTCCAAGGGAACGATCGTGCTCGCCACCGTGAAGGGCGACGTGCACGACATCGGCAAGAACCTGGTCGACATCATCCTCGGCAACAACGGCTTCAAGATCGTGAACCTCGGCATCAAGGTACCGCCGGAAGAGCTCATCAAGGCGTACCGCCAGCATCAGCCCGACGCCATCGGCCTGTCGGGCCTCCTGGTGAAGTCGGCGCAGATGATGGTGGTGACGGCGCAGGACCTGAAGGCGGCAGGCGTGAGCTGTCCGATCCTCGTGGGCGGCGCGGCCCTGTCGAATCGCTTCACCCGCCTGAAGATCGCGCCAGCGTATGACGGCGTGGTGGCGTATGCCAAGGACGCGATGACCGGCCTCGATCTCGCCAACCAACTGATGGATGTACACAAGCGCCACGCCATGGCGCTGAAACTGGTGGACGAAACCAAGCAGCTGCAGGCCGCGGGCCCGAAGAAGTACCCGGCCGACGAAGCCGCGGCAGGTCCCGCACGCCGGTCGAATATTCCGCCGGTCCATGTGGTGCCGACGCCACCGGATTTGCGGTCGCACGTCATCCGCGACTACGACTTGGATACGATCTTCCGCTACATCAACCCGGCGATGCTCTACACACGCCACCTCGGTTTCAAGGGCAAGTTCGAGGAGGCACTGGCCGCGGGTAATGCGAAGGCGAAAGAGCTGCGCGAGCAGGTCACCACCGTCGAAGCGATCATGCTGGCGCGCGAGGACATCACCGCAAAGGCTGTCTACCGATTCTTCCCGGCGCACAGCGACGGCGACCGATTGCTCATCTACTCGGGCGACGGCCGCACGGTGCTCGACACCTTCCACTTCGGCCGTCAGGTGGCTGACCCGCACCTCTGCCTGACCGACTTCGTGCTGCCCGTCGACGCCGGCCGCCCGGACTATGTCTGCCTGTTCGCCACCACGGTAGGTCCGGGCATCCGCAAGCTTGCAGAGCAGTGGAAAGACCAGGGCGAGTACCTCAAATCACACATCCTGCAGGTACTCGCACTCGAAGGCGCCGAGGCGTTCGCCGAACTGCTGCACCAGAAGATCCGCGAGATGTGGGGCTTCGCCGATCCGCCGGGCACGTCGATGATGAATCTGTTCAAGGCCAAGTACCACGGTATACGGGTGTCCTTCGGCTACCCGGCGTGCCCGCGACTGGAAGATCAGGAGCAACTGGTCCGTCTCCTCGACGTGAGCAAGCACATCGGGGTGCACCTCACCGAAGGCTATATGATGGAGCCCGAGGGATCGGTGAGTGCGCTGGTGCTGCACCATCCCGAAGCCAAGTACTTCAACCTGTCGCCCGAGGACATCGAACGGCTGGAGCGCGAGATCGACAAAGCGCGGCCACCGAAGCCCGCGCCTGATCTGCTGCACGAGCCGGTACGCGAGGCGCCCTAAGAGTCCATCTCAGAACCATGGGGACAGCAGACGACAGAAGAACAGACCAATCTTCAGCGCTGACGAGGGGTCTGTTGTCTGAACTCTGTTGTCTCTCGTCTGGCTAGAACCGCAACGCCTCTCCGGAGACCCTCGTCTTTTCGGTCGGTTGCACGTTCTCGCAACTTTGAAAGGGGCGCGGCGTTTGCTTTTCAGGTGAAAAGTTTCTGTTGGCAGCCTCGGGCCGATGACCGAGGCAAGGAAGCAAGGATGTCCTCCGAAAAGCGGATGGCGAGGGTGGCAAGTAGCTTGTGGTACCGATTGCGTGGCCTGCTTGGCATTGTTCTCCTTTCAATTCTGGCGACCGGACCGAGCCGGGCCGCGACGGAACCAAGCGCGGCGGCGGGCGTCGGCCGCACGCCGCCACGCTTGAGTCTGATCGTCGGCGACGTTTCGTTCTGGCGTCCCGGGAGCGCCGATTGGGTGGCGGCGCAGCTCAATATGGCGCTTGCCCCGGGCGACACCCTGTACGCCGGCCCGGGTGCGAACGCGGAGGTACAGATTGGCGGCCGCGCGTTCGTGCGGCTGGGCGACGACGCGCAGTTGGAGATAGTGAATCAAGAGCCGGACTTCCTGCAGGTCAAACTCAGCAGCGGCCGGGCAGCACTCGATGTCCGTGAGCTGGAACGCGGCTACACCATCGAGATCGATACGCCAAACGCCGCGGTCACCGTCGAAGACCCAGGCTATTTCCGATTCGAGGTTAGCCAAGACACGACCACGCTAGCCACGCGGCGCGCCGGTCGGGCTCGGATCCGAATCAATGGCCAGCCGAGAACCGACGTTGGTCCCAACGACCGGCTGGTCATCGACGGCACCGAGGCGCCGCAGCTGGCGGTGTACAGCGCCCCGGCACTCGACGACTGGGATCGCTGGAACTACGACCGCACCGATTGGTTGCTCGCCGCCGAGAGCTCGCGCTATGTGCCGCGTGAGGTGTACGGCGCCGAGACGCTCGACGAGTATGGCACCTGGCGCGTCGAGCCGACGTATGGCCGCGTGTGGGTGCCGAGTGGCGTATCGCCAGGGTGGGCCCCCTACAGCACTGGACAATGGTCGTGGGATGCCTACTACGGCTGGACGTGGGTGGACGCTGCTCCATGGGGCTGGGCGCCGTTTCATTACGGGCGCTGGGTGTATCTGAACAACGGCTGGGGGTGGGCGCCGGGACCGCTTCTCGTGAGACCGGTGTACGCACCGGGGTTGGTAGCATTCTTTGGCGGGTCGGGCTTCCGCGTCGGCATTGGCGTCCCATTCGTCAGTTGGGTCGCGCTCGGCTGGGGTGAGCCGCTGGTGCCGTGGTGGGGTCCCCCGGGGTTCATCGGTGTGCCGTGCTGGCACGGCTGGGGCGGACCGCGCGTCGTCAACAACGTGTACGTGACCAATACGACGGTCGTCAACGTGCACCAGCCCAACGCGTTCGTGAACACGCGCGTGCGCGGTGCGGTCGTCACGGTGCCTCGCGACGGGTTCGGTGCGCGACCGGTCGAGCGGCTGCGCACAACCGCGGTCAACCCGACGGGATTGCGACCACTCGGGGGAGAGCTGCCGAGACCGGCTTCTATTGCGACCCGCCGCACCGCGCCGGACCTGCCACGCGGCGGCGCCGCAACGGCATCGGGTGGATCCGATGCTCCACGTTCAACGACCGGTGGCCACCGTCCTGACACGACCGCTCCCTTGGGGGAATCTCACCTGTCCCCGCCTCGAAGCGGGGCCCAACAAGGCCGGCAGTCAGATCCAGGGCAAGCGCCCCCGCGCGGCGGGCCTCGCACCTATGAGCAACGCCCGTCCATGAACGAGGCGCGCCGCGAACCGCCACCGCCGCCGCAGGCAGGGCAGAGGGAGTCGGACACTCGTCAGCAGGGCCACGGTGCGCCGCCGCTCCAGAGCGGAGGTGAACGACGGGCAGACCCGGGACACAGCGGGGGCGCCGCCGCGGCCAGCGCGCCGCCACATCGTCAGCCCGCACCCCCGCCGG
>Ga0209048_10003070_pt1 | contig 16358 bp, 16 predicted proteins | sample FrelakmetCRP12CR_FD_187146 | JGI IMG/M metagenome (GOLD analysis project Ga0209048, IMG submission 187146) | Freshwater lake sediment microbial communities from the University of Notre Dame, USA, for methane emissions studies - CRP12 CR (SPAdes)... | ecosystem: Environmental > Aquatic >... | reverse complement strand
CACCACGCCGCTGATCGACGTGATGCTGGTGCTGATCATCATGCTGATCATCACGATCCCGGTGCAGCTGCACTCGGTGAACCTGAACATGCCGGCAGGCAACCCGCCGCCCCCGCTCGCGCCGCCGGTGGTGGTGACGATCGACGTCGACTTCGACGGCACCGTGCTGTGGAACGGCGAGACCCTGGCCGACAAGCAGGCGCTGGAGGCCAGGCTCATGCAGGCAGCGGCGCAGACCGACCAGCCCGAAGTCCACCTGCGGCCGAACAAGCTCGTCGCGTACAAGAACGTCGCCGCGGTGATGGCGTCGGCGCAGCGCCTGGGTGTGACCAAGCTCGGCATCGTCGGCAACGAGCAGTTCATCAAGTAGCGCTCAGCGCTTGCCGGCCCGCCAGTGCCGCGACGGGGCTCGCGCGGGCCCCAGGCGAGCACCGGAGCGTCCAGCACGAAGGTACCTTCATGAGACTAGCCATTCGCATTGCCGCTCTGTCGCTGGCCCTGCTGGCCGGCGCGGCGCAGGCGCAGGACGCGGTCCGGCCCGAAGTCGGCACGCCGCTGCAGGCGGCGCAAAGCCTGATCAAGGCGCAGAAGTTCAAGGAGGCGCTCGCCAAGGTGCACGACGCCGAAGCCGTGCCCAACAAGACGGCGAGCGAGACCTACCTGATCGAGCGCATGCGGCTCGCCGCCGCATCGGGTGCGGGCGACATGGCGACCGCGGCCAAGTCGTACGAGGCGATCGCCGCGACGGGCAAGGTCAGCGCCGCCGACAAGCTGCGCATGGTCGAGTCGATCGCGGGCGGCTACTACCGCGCCAAGGACTATCCGAAGGCAGTCGAGTGGGCGCAGCGCTACGTTCGCGACGGCGGCACCAGCGCGCAGATGCAGACGCTGCTGATCCAGGCGCAGTACCTCGCGGGCGACACGGCGGGCGTGACGAAGGAACTGATGGCCGAGATCCAGGCCGACGAGAAGGCGGGACGGGTGCCTTCGGAAGAGCGGCTCAAGCTGCTGATGAACGCGACCTCGCGCCAGCCCGAGGGCGCCGCCTACGGCTTCGCGCTCGAGCGGCTCACGACCTACTACCCGAAGAAGGAGTACTGGGTCGAGCTGATCGCGAGCGTTCAGCGCAAGCCCGGTTTCTCCGACCGCTTCTCGCTTGACATCTACCGCCTGATGCTCGCCACCGGCGGCATGCGCAGCGCCAACGACTACATGGAGATGACGCAGCTCGCGCTGCAGGCCGACCTCGCCGCCGAGGGCAAGGCGGCGATCGAGAAGGGTTTCGTCGCCGGCGTGCTCGGCACCGGCGCCGAGGCCGAGCGGCAGAAGCGCCTGCGCGATCTGGCGGTCAGGAAGACCGAGGAGATGCGCGCCGAGGCACCAACCAAGGAGGCCGAGGCGCTCGCTGCCAAGGACGGCACGGCGCTGGTCGCGCTGGGCTTCAACGAGGCGCTCTCGGGCCACGCTCCCAAGGGCGTCGCGCTGATCGACAAGGGCATCGCCAAGGGAGGCCTCAAGCGCCCCGAGGACGCCAAGCTGCGGCTGGGCCAGGCGATGGTGCTCGCCGGCGATGCGAAGGCGGTGGGCGTGCTGCGAGCGGTGACCGGCGCCGACGGCACGGCCGACCTGGCCCGGATGTGGATCATCTTCGCGAAGCGCAAGGCCTGACTGTAGGTTGAGGCTCGACGGCGCGGCGAGGCGCGGCGCGCGAAGCGTCAGTCGCCGCTGGCCCAGCCCTCGCGCCGCGGATCGGCGCCCGCATCCCAGCCACCCTCGGGGTTGCGCATCAAGGTGTGGACACCGCTCGTCATCTCGTGCACGTCGACGGTGTGGCCGCGCGCCGCGAGCGCATCGACCGTGGCCTGCGGGAAGCGGCCCGCTTCGAGCAGTGTCGGCCCGTTGTAGGACGCGAAGTTGGGCAGATCCGCCGCCTGCTGCGGCGTCAGGCCCCAGGCCATGCCGAGCAGCGCCTTGGCCGCATGGTGGATGATCGCCGGCCCGCCAGCCGAGCCCGTGGCGAGCTGCAGTTCACCGCTTGTGCGATCGAATACGAGCAGTGGCGTCATGCTCGAGCGCGGCCGTTTGCCACCCTGAACGCGGTTGGCGAGCGCTCGTCCGTCCTGCGCGGCGACGAAGCTGAAGTCGGTCAGCTCGTTGTTGAGCAGAAAGCCGCCGGGCAGGCCGAGGCCGCGGTTGACCATCACGCGGGCGCCGAACTGCTGCTCGATGCTCGTGGTCATCGCGAGCGCATGGCCTGCGGCGTCGATGACCGACAGATGCGAGGTCGACGCGTGCTCCGTACTTCGGTCGTCCGCGAACGCGAGCGTCGCGCCCTCGGGCACTCCGGGCAGCGCGCGGCCCATCGCGCGTTCGCCGATCAATGCTGCGCGGCGGGCGAGGTAGGCTGGCGCGAGCAGGCTCGACCAGGCGCCCGCCGGCGGGGCGACGAAATCAGGATCGGCGACGTACTGGTTGCGGTCGGCGAACGCGAGGGCCGCGGCTTCGCTGTAGAGGTGCAGCCACTGCGCGGACGGGATGCCTGCCGCGAGCGGCGTCGACGGCAAGCGTCGCCCGGCGATCTCGGTGATGCTCAGGATCTGCGCCACTGCGAGCGTTCCCGACGACGGCGGCGGCATGCCGCACACGCGATGCGCTGCCCAGTCGAAGCACAGTGAGTCGCGCCGTCGCGGCGCGTAGCGGGCGAGGTCGGCCTCGGCCAGGAGCCCCGGGTTGGCCGGGTGCTCGCGCACGGCCTTGACGATCGCACTTGCGATCGAGCCGCGGTAGAGTGCGTCGGCGCCCTGGCTTGCAACCAGACGTAACGCGGCGGCGTATTCGGGGTTGCGCAGCATGGCCCCGGTGGCGAGCGCACGTCCATCGGCGTCGTAGAACAACGCGCGAGCCCAGGGGTCGCGCCTCAGGTAGCGATCGTTCTCTAGCAACAGGTGCAAGCGCGGCGAGATCGCAAAACCCTGCTCAGCGAGAACGATCGCCGGCTCGAAAAGGCGCGACCAAGGCAGGCGTCCGTGCGCGCGGTGCGCGGATTCGAGCATACGCAGCACGCCCGGCACGCCGACCGCGCGGCCGCCGACGAGCGCGGCGTCGAACGCGAGCGGCATGCCCGCGGCGTCGAGAAAGAGGCGCTCGTCGGCAGCTGCGGGCGCGGTCTCGCGGCCGTCCCAGGCTTCGACGGAGTGACCATCCCAGAACACCAGGAACGCGCCGCCGCCGATGCCGCTGGACTGGGGCTCGACCAGCCCCAGCACCATCTGCGCAGCGACCGCCGCGTCGATCGCCGTGCCGCCGGCGCGCAGCATCTGCGCCCCGGCGTCGGCGGCCAGCGGATTCGCCGCGACGACCGCCTGGTGCGCGAAGTGCCAGCCCGGCTTTGCGCTGGCCGGCGTCGTCAGTTCGGGCTCGCCCCGCAGGGCAAGCGGTGGACCCTTCGGGGCAGCGGCGCACCCGAACAGCAGCGCACCGAGGAAGGCTGTGCGCAGCCAGGCCAGGCCGGCAGTGCAAATCCGGTTCAGCACGGCGCGCAAGCCGATGCGCCGCGCGCGACGCTACTTCGGCGCCAGCCGGATCGCGCCGTCGAGGCGTATCACCTCGCCGTTGAGCATCTCGTTGGTGATGATCTGGTGCACGAGTTTGGCGTAGTCGGCCGGCGTGCCCAGGCGGCTCGGGAACGGCACGCCCGCGGCGAGCGCGTCCTGCACTTCCTTGGGCATCGTGAACAGCATCGGCGTGCCGAAGATGCCGGGTGCGATCGTCATGTTGCGGATGCCGTTTCGCGCGAGGTCGCGTGCGATCGGCAGCGTCATGCCGACCACGCCGCCCTTGGACGCCGAGTACGCGGCCTGGCCGATCTGGCCGTCGTAGGCAGCGACGCTGGCGGTGCTGATCAGCACGCCGCGTTCGCCCGTCGGCTCGGGTTCGTTCCTGCTCATCGCCTCGGCGGCGAGGCGGATCATGTTGAAGCTGCCGATCAGGTTGACGGTGATCGTCTTCGTGAACGCGGCCAGCGGGTGTGCACCGTCCTTGCCGACCGTCTTGATGGCCAGCGCGATGCCGGCGCAGTTGACAAGGCCGACGAGCTTGCCCATCGCCGTGGCCTTCGCGACGACGGCCTGGCCATCGGCCTCCTGGCTCACGTCGCAGCGAACGAAGGCGCCGCCGATCTCGCGCGCGACCGCCTCGCCTCTTTCGGCCTGCAGGTCGGCGACGACGACCTTGGCGCCGTTGGCGGCGAGCATGCGCGCCGTGCCTTCGCCGAGGCCTGATGCGCCTCCGGTGACGATGAATACCTTGCCTGCGATGTCCATGCGATGCTCCTGTCTGCGAGGGTGTTGAAGTCTTCGATGGCGGCGACGAGGCTGCGCAAGCCGCGCGCAGGGCGCCTTGGCGTCCGCTTGCGGTCGCCGGTCCTAGCCCAGCGCGGCGAGCGCGCGGTCGCGGATCTGTTCGACGCCGCCGCTGCCTGAGATGCGGCGATAGCGCGGCGCGCGCGCGTCGCCGCTGGCGGCCCACTGCTCGTAGTAGGCGACGAGCGGGCGAGTCTGGCTCTGGTAGACGGCGAGCCGGTTCTTCACCGTCTCTTCGCGGTCGTCGTCGCGCTGAATCAGCGCTTCGCCGGTCACGTCATCCTTGCCCGCGACCCTGGGCGGATTGAACTTGATGTGGTAGCTGCGGCCCGACGCCGGGTGGACGCGGCGCCCGCTCATGCGCTCGACGATCGCTTCATCCGGAACATCGATCTCGAGCACGACTTCGATCGCGACGCCTGCGGTCCTCATCGCATCGGCCTGCGGGATCGTGCGCGGGAAACCGTCGAACAGGAAGCCGTTCGCGCAATCGGGCTGCGCGATGCGTTCCTGCACCAGGCCGATGATGATCTCGTCGCTCACCAGGCCTCCCGAATCCATCACCTTCTTCGCCGCCAGGCCCATCGCGGTGCCGGCCTTCACTGCGGCGCGCAGCATGTCGCCGGTGGAGATCTGCGGGATGCCGAACTTCTGGCAGATGAAGGCGGCTTGGGTGCCCTTGCCGGCACCGGGCGGGCCCAGGAGTATCAGTCTCATCGGTGCTTCCTCGTTGTCGTGCCGCGGCTCGGCTCGCGGTTGCTCGCGGGCCTCATGCTCGGATCGAAACGAGAATACCATGCGCCCCCGCCAGCGACGAACCGGCCGCGCGCCGCCCGCAGGTCTCTGGTCAATGCGGCTGCGGGTTACGCGAACAGTGCGCGCACACGCTGCAAGTCCTCCGGCGTGTCGACGCCCGGCCCGGGCCGGTGCGTGCTCACGTGCACCGCGATGTGCTCGCCGTGCCACAACACGCGCAGTTGCTCGAGTGCCTCGGTGGCTTCGAGCGGGCACGGCGGCAGCGCCGGAAAGCGGCGCAGGAACCCGGCGCGGCAGGCGTAGATGCCGATGTGCCGCAGCGGCGGCGGCGTGGGCAGCGCGAGTGGTGGCGCGGCGTCGCGCCAAAGAGGTATCGGCGCGCGCGAAAAGTAGAGCGCGCGTCCGCTCGCGTCGAGCACGACCTTCACCACGTTCGGGTTGGCGTACTCGGCAGCGCTGTCGATCGCGTGCGCCGCTGTCGTCATCACGCAGTCGAGTCGCACGCGCAACAGCTCGGCGCAGGCGTCGATCAACGAGGGCTCGATCAGCGGCTCGTCGCCCTGCACGTTCACGACCAGCGCATCGCCGTCCAGGCCGAGCAACTCGCACGCTTGGGCCAGGCGGTCGCTGCCGCTGGCGTGGTCGGCGCGCGTCAGCAGCGCCGCGACATCGTGGCGCTCGCACGTGGCAACGATCTCCGCGTCGTCGGCGGCGACGACCACGTGCGACGCGGTCGACAGGGCGGCGCGCTGCGCCACCCGCACGACCATCGGCAGGCCGCCGATCTCGGCCAGCGGCTTGCGCGGCAGACGGCTCGATGCGAGCCTTGCCGGAACCAGGACGGTGAAGCTCAAGCGCGGGCTTCCGGGACAGGCTCGGCGGCTGGCGTGTCGATCGCGCGCGCCTCGCTCTCGAGCATCACGGCGATGCCGTCGCGGATCGGAAACGCGAGGCGATCCGCGTTGCAGACGAGCTCGGGCGGTTCGCGCAGGTATTCGAGCGGGCCCTTGCACAGGGGGCACACGAGCAGTGCAAGCAGTCGGTGGTCCATCGTCATTCCTTGGTTTGCACCGGGGGCGACGGCAGCAGCCGCAGCAGCGCTGCCTCCGACGCCGGGTCGAGCCGGAAGTCTAGCGTTGCCACCCAGACTTGGGTCGCGCCGATGGGCGTTCCCGGGGGCAGCTTGACGGCGTCCTTCTCGGTCAGGATCACGTCGGGTGTTCCAGGCGGCCAGGGCAGTGGCGTGAAGTCAGCGTGGTCGGGCAATGCCAGTTCGTCGATCTGCAGCTCGTGCTCGCGCAGCATGGCGAAGAAGCGCCCCGGCCGCGCGATGCCCGCCGCCGCGAGCAGCGGGCGGCCGGCCAGCGAGGCCAGCGTTTCGAGGCGCGGCTCCTTGCCGCTCCACCAGGCCGCGAGCGAGGTCGCGCCGACGAGGCTGCGCCGCGCCACGCCGCCCGGCCAAGGTGTGGTGGCGAACGGCGCGTTGTAGACGACCACGCTGCGCGGCGGCGCTTGGCGCGCCACCGGTTCACGCAGCGGGCCGGCGGGGAGCAACAGGCCGTTGCCGACTCCGCGTTCGTCGAAGACGATCAGCGCGGCGTCACGCGCGAGGCGGGTGTGCTGCAGCCCGTCGTCGCCGACCACGATGTTCACGTCGAAGTGGCGCTGCAGCAGCGCGCGCGCCGCAGCCACTCGATTGCGGCCCACCTGCACCGGAGCGCCGGTTCGCAGGTGAAGCAGCAGCGGTTCGTCGCCGCATTTGAGCGCCGGGGTGTCGCGAGTCACGGCCAGCAGCCCGCTGCCGCTGCGGCCGTAGCCACGCGACACGACACCCGGCGTCCAGCCATGCCGGCGCAGAAGCGCGACGACCGCCATCACCGCCGGCGTCTTGCCGGCGCCGCCGGCGATCAGGTTGCCGACGACGACGACCGGCACCGGCAGGTGCTCGACCGGTAGCAGGCCGACAGAGGCGCACGCGCGTCGCAGTGTGAGCACGAGCCGAAACAGAAGCGACAGCGGCAGCATCGCCAACGTCAAGGGACCGAGCGAGCCCCATGACGCCTGCAGGCGTTGTCGCAGTGACATCGGGATGGCCGCGTTCAGGCGCCTGCGGCCCAGTGACGGCGATCGAGTCGAAGGCGCGCGAGCATCGTCACGGCGGGTCAGGCGCCGATGGCCAGTTGGTGTCGATACCACTCGTGGAAGTGCCTCATGCCGTCTTCCATCGGCGACTGGTAAGGGCCGACCTCGCCTTCGCCTCGCGCCAGAAGGGCGGCGCGTCCCTGGTCCATCCGCAAAGCGATCTCGTCGTCTTCGGCGCAAGTTTCCAGATAGGCCGCCTGCTGCGCCCGGACGTACTCACGCTCGAACGCGTGGACTTCCTCGGGATAGTAGAACTCGACGACGTTGGTCGTGCGCTGCGGGCCGAGCGGCACCAGCGTCGAGACGACGAGCACGAACGGGTACCACTCGATCATCAGCGTCGGGTAGTAGGTCAGCCAGATCGCACCGTGGTCCGGCGGGCGGCCCTGCTGCAAGCGCATCACCGCTTCCTGCCACTCGCGGTACACGGGCGAGCCGGCCTTGCCGAGCGGCCCGCCCGTCGAACTGGCGACGCCGACGGTCTGCAACGAATACTCCGTGCCCATGTCCCAGCGCAGGTCGTCGCAGGAGACGAAATTGCCCAGCCCCGGATGGAACGGACCGACGTGGTAGTCCTCGAGATAGACCTCGATAAAGGTCTTCCAGTTGTATTCGCACTCATGCAGGTGGATGCGGTCGAGCACGTAGCCGCTGAAGTCGAACGCCGGGTGCTTGGCCAGCGACGCGAGGTCGGCCGCGACGTCGCGCCCTCGGCCCTCGAACTGCAATCCGTTCCAGCTCTGCGTCGGGTAGCTGCGCAGGTTCAGGCAGGGGTCGTGCGGAAAGTGCGGCGCGCCGAGCAGTCTGCCGCTCAAGTCGTAGGTCCAGCGATGCAGGGGGCAGACGATGCTGCCGCGCGTGTTGCCGCGACCGCGCAGCATCACCGCCTGCCGATGCCGGCAGACGTTGGAAACCAGCCCGACGCCTTGCGCCGAGCGCACGAGTGCGCGACCCTCGCCTTCCTGCGGCAGCGCGTGGTGGTCACCGATCTCCGGCACCGCCAGTTCGTGCCCGAGATAGCGCGGTCTCGACCCGAAGATGTGCTGCGTCTCACGGCGCAGAAGCTCAGGGTCGAAATAGGCCGACACCGGCAGCTGCGAGCGGCCGCGTCCGAGCGCGTCCGATGCAGCTTGCCGCACGCTCAGCTCGGCCGGCGCTTGGCTGCGGCGGCTCAGGTCAGACATGATCCCGAGGGTCTCCAGACACGCATGTGGGGCCCAGTTGGCCGGGGCGCGCGGGGTATGGCGCGGCGCCGAGCTTCCGGCGGCGTGGGGAATCTGCGCGCGCGCCGCATTGTACCGAGTCGGGGCCGGCGCGACGCTGGCCGTCGTCGGTGGAACTGCGCAACGCCTGGGGGAGCAAGCCGAGCCTGCAAATCCGACCGTAAAGGGCGTGCGCGAGAGGCAGCCTGACTACAATTCACGTTTTGTTCTGCATGATGGCCAGACAATCGTCCCCCCCGCCAAACCTGCCCGCGCCGCCTGCGAACTACGAAGACGCGCCGGCGGAACTCGAGCGCCTGGTCGGTGCGATGGAGAGCGGCCAGATGCCGCTTGACCGCCTTTTCGACAGCTACCGCCGGGGTGCGGAATTGCTGGCCTTCTGCCGCGCAAGACTCGACGCTGTCGATGCCCAGGTCAAGGTGCTGGAGGACGGCCAGCTCAAGCCTTGGACGCAGACATGAAGCTGGCCGACTTCGATGCCTGGGCTCAAGCCGAGCTCGACACTGTCGAGCGCGCACTTGAGCGCTGGGTACCGACGAACGCACCGGCCGGCTTGGGGCACGCGATGCGCTATGGCGTACTCGATGGCGGCAAGCGCCTGCGCCCTCTGCTCGTGCTGGCTGCGGCGCAGGCGGTCGACGGCAACGCGGATGCGGCACTGCGCGCCGCCTGCGCGGTGGAACTGATCCATGCCTATTCGCTCGTCCACGACGACATGCCGTGCATGGACAACGATGTGCTGCGCCGAGGCAAGCCGACGGTGCACGTGCAGTACGGCGAGGCCCAGGCGATGCTTGCCGGAGATGCAATGCAGGCGCTGGCGTTCGAGGTGCTGACCCCCGATACCGGCGTGGCGCCGGCGCTGCAAGCCCGTCTTTGCGCGTTGCTCGCGCGCGCTGCCGGTCACGCCGGGATGGCCGGCGGGCAGGCGATAGACTTGGCCAGCATCGGCAAGCCGATGGACGAGTACTCGCTGCGCGACATGCACCATCGCAAGACAGGCGCCTTGCTTCAGGCGAGCGTGCTGATGGGCGCCGCATGCGGGGCGACCGACGCCGCAGCCTGGCAGGCGCTGGCGGAATACGGCGACGCGATCGGCCTCGCGTTCCAGGTGATAGACGACATCCTCGATGTCACGCAGGCGTCCGAAACCTTGGGCAAGACCGCGGGCAAGGATGCCGACAACAACAAGCCGACCTACGTGACTGTGCTCGGGCTCGACGTGGCGCGGCGCCATGCCGAAGCGTTGCGCGACACCGCGCTCGCCGCGCTGGCGCGCAGCGGGCTCGCGCAGGCCGCATGGCTGAGCCTTCTCGCCGACAAGATCGTCGAGCGCGACAGCTAGCACGGACTCGCCCCCTATGAACCACGCCCTGTTGAAGACGATCCAGAGTCCGGCGGACGTTCGCCGCCTGTCGCGCGCCGAGCTCAAGCAGCTCGCGCTCGAACTGCGCGACTTCCTGCTCGACAGCGTGTCGAAGACGGGCGGCCACCTGTCGTCCAACCTTGGCACGGTGGAACTCACGGTCGCGCTGCACGCGGTGTACGACACGCCGCACGACCGCTTGGTCTGGGACGTTGGCCACCAGACCTACCCGCACAAGATCCTCACCGGGCGGCGCGACCTGATGCCCGGCCTGCGCCAGATCGGCGGCATCAGCGGGTTCCCGCGGCGCGAGGAAAGCGAGTACGACACCTTCGGCACCGCGCATTCGTCGACCTCGATCTCGGCTGCGCTCGGCATGGCGGTTGCGACGCGACAGAAGGGAGAGAGCCGCAGCGTGGTGGCCGTCATCGGCGACGGCGCGATGAGCGCCGGCATGGCGTTCGAGGCGCTGAACAACGCCGGCGTCTCGCACGCCGACATGCTGGTGATACTGAACGACAACGACATGTCGATCTCGCCGCCCGTGGGTGCGCTGAACCGCTACCTGGCGCGGCTGATGTCGGGCCGCTTCTACGCCGCGGCGCGCGATACCGCCAAGGCGATGCTCAAGAACGCGCCCCCGCTGCTCGAACTCGCGCGGCGATTCGAGGAGCACACCAAGGGCATGGTCGTTCCGGGAACGATCTTCGAGGAGTTCGGCTTCAACTATGTCGGCCCGATCGACGGCCACGATCTCGACTCGCTGATCCCCACGCTGGAGAACCTGCGCCAGCTCAAGGGTCCGCAATTCCTTCACGTGGTGACGAAGAAGGGCTATGGCTACAAGCTTGCCGAGGCCGAGCCGGTGCGCTACCACTTCGCTTCGGGCAAGTTCGATCCGGCCGAGGGGTTTGCGAAGGCCCCGGCCGGCAAGCCGACGTTCTCGCAGGTCTTCGGCCAGTGGCTGTGCGACATGGCCGCCGAAGACGACCGCCTCGTCGGCATCACGCCGGCGATGCGCGAAGGCTCGGGCATGGTCGAGTTCGAGCGCCGTTTTCCGGCGCGCTATCACGATGTCGGCATCGCCGAGCAGCACGCGGTGACGTTTGCCGCCGGCCTGGCCTGCGAAGGGCTCAAGCCGGTCGTCGCGATCTACTCGACGTTCCTGCAGCGCGCCTACGACCAGTTGATCCACGATGTCGCGTTGCAGAACCTGCCGGTGGTGTTCGCGCTCGACCGCGCCGGCATCGTCGGCGCCGACGGCCCGACGCACGCCGGGGCGTACGACCTGGCCTACCTGCGCTGCATCCCGAACATGAGCGTGCTCGCGCCGGCCGACGAGAACGAGTGCCGGCAACTGCTCTACACCGCGTTCCTGCACGACCGCCCGACGGCGGTGCGCTACCCGCGCGGCAGCGGCGTCGGCGTCGAGGTGCAGGCGGCGATGACGGCGTTGCCGTTCGGCAAGGGCGAGCGCAGGCGAGAGTCGGGCAGTCGCGGCCAGCGCATCGCGATCCTGGCCTTCGGCACGCTGCTCTACCCGGCGCTCGAGGCGGCCGAGCGGCTCGACGCGACGGTGGCCAACATGCGTTTCGTGAAGCCGCTCGACGTCGCGCTGGTGATCGAACTCGCACGCAGCCACGATGCCATCGTGACGGTGGAGGAGGGCTGCGTCATGGGTGGCGCCGGCAGCGCCGTGCTCGAGGCCCTGCAGGCTGCCGGCGTCGAAGTGCCGGTGCTGGTGCTCGGGCTCCCCGACGAGTTCGTCGAGCACGGCGACACGGCGACGCTGCTCGCGATGTGCGGGCTCGACGCTGCCGGCATCGAGCAGGCCGTCCAGAAGCGATTCGGCGCCAAGCCGCCACTGCTGCGACCGGTGGCGAGCCGTTGACGGCTTTGAACGCCGAGTCCGGCCCTGCGCGCCGCGTGGCTGATCGCTTGCCGCTAATGTCTGACGATCCCACGCGCGCACCCTTGTGGGTTGCCTTGATACAGCCGGTCTGAAGAGACCCCCTTGAAACCCATGAGCCATCTGAAAGACACGCTGCATATCCCGGACACCCAGAGCGGGCGCGACGAACGCCACCTTGCGATCGAGCGCGTGGGCATCAAGAACCTGCGCTATCCGCTGCAATTGCGTATCGGCAAGGCAGTGGCGCACACGGTGGCGCTGTGGTCGCTCGACGTTGCGTTGCCGGCCGAGCAGAAGGGCACACACATGTCGCGCTTCGTCGCCTGGCTCGACGCACTCGACGGCCCCATGGACGCCGATGCACTGCGAGCCCAGGCAGCGGGAATGCTCGAACGCCTTCATGCCAGCCGGGGACAGATCGACGCGAGCTTCCCATTCTTCCTGCGCAAGCGCGCGCCGGTATCGGGTATCGAGAGCCTGCTCGAATACCAGGGCCGCTGGATCGCCGAGGCGCGTCCGGCCGGAGCCGAGACGACGCTATGGGCCGAGGTCGTCGTCCCGGTGAAGAGCCTGTGCCCGTGCTCGAAGGAGATCGCCGACTACGGCGCCCACAACCAGCGCGCGCACGTGACGATCCGCACGGAGGTGCTGGGCGACGTCGCGTGGACCGAACTGGTTCGCTTCGCCGAGGACAGCGCGTCGAGCGAACTGTGGCCGATGCTCAAGCGCGCCGACGAAAAGTGGGTCACCGAGCGCGCCTACGAGAACCCGAAGTTCGTCGAAGACCTGGTGCGCGACGTCGCGCTGCGCCTCGCGGCCGAACCGCGAATCGGGCGCTTCAGCGTGGAGGTCGAGAACTTCGAGTCGATCCATAACCACTCGGCGTTCGCGCGCATCGAGCGCAGCTGACGGGCGGGGGCCGCGGCAGTCGACGGGCAGATCGCGGCCGCGGACGAACCGAGGCCGTCGCCGCGCGCGTGCGGCTTTCGTCGAGCTACTTCTTCGCCGCTTCCCGCTTCATCGACTCCTCGAGCGCCTTCATCGGATCATCGTCGGCGGCCGTTGCGGCGCTACCGGCGGGCGTGCTCGGCTGGACTGTGCCACTCGGCCCCAACGACGCGTTGGCGTCGTCATTGCTCTGCTGTTGCTGCAACTGCTGGAAGGCCTTGTCCGCGTCGATCGTCGGGCCCTTCTCCAGGCCGCTACTCACAAGCGCCGGGAACGTGATCACCAACGCGACCATCAGGATCTGGATCAGCACGAATGGGATCGCGCCGTAGTAGATTTGGCCGGTAGTGACCTTGTCGATGCTCTTTCCGGTGATCTTGTCGATGTAGTCCGACACCGGCGCGACGCTGCGCAGGTAGAACAGCGCAAAGCCGAACGGCGGATGCATGAACGACGTCTGCATGTTGACCGCGAGGAGCACGCCGAACCAGACCATGTCGATCCCGAGCTTGTTCGCTACCGGCGCGAGCAGCGGCACGACGATGAACGACAGCTCGAAGAAGTCGAGGAAGAAGGCGAGACAGAAGACGAGGATGTTGACGACGATCAGGAAGCCGAGCGCGCCGCCGGGCAGGCTGGTCAGCAGGTGCTCGACCCACTTCTGCCCGTCAACGGCCTGGAACGACAGGCTGAACACCGTCGAGCCGATCAGGATGAAGAGCACGAAGCACGACAGCTTCATCGTCGAGTCCATCGCCTGGCGCAGCAGCTTGACGTCGAGTCGACGGCGCGCGACGGCCATCACCAGCGCGCCGACGGCGCCCATCGCGCCGCCTTCGGTCGGCGTGGCGATGCCGAGGAAGATCGTGCCCAGCACGAGGAAGATCAACGCCAGCGGCGGGATCAGCACGAAGGTCACGCGCTCGGCCATGCGCGAGAGCAGCCCGATGCGCAAGACCTTGTTGACCACCGACAGCAGAAACGCCGCGCCGACACCGACGGACATCGAGGTGACGATCAACTCGTCGGTCGGCACCGTCGCCGGCCGCGACTTCGCGAACAGCACCGCGAGCGCCGTCGACGCGACGACGAGCACGCCGAGCGAGCGCAACCCGGGCGAGCCGTCGTCCTGCCGGATCGTGCGCGCCTCGGTCGGCAACGCCGGCGCCCAGTTCGGCCTGACCATGCTCACCGCGACCACGTACAGGATGTACAGACCGGTCAGCACAAAGCCGGGAATGAATGCGCCCTTGTACAGGTCGCCCACGCTTTGCCCCAACTGGTCGGCGAGCACGATCAGCACCAGCGACGGCGGGATGATTTGCGCCAGCGTGCCCGACGCGGCGATCACGCCGCTCGCGACACGGCGGTCGTAGCCGTAGCGCAGCATGATCGGCAGCGAGATCAGTCCCATCGAGATGACCGAGGCCGCGACGACGCCGGTCGTCGCGGCGAGCATCGCGCCGACCAGGATCACCGCGTAGGCCAGGCCGCCGCGGATCGGGCCGAACAGCTGGCCGATGGTGTCGAGCAGGTCTTCGGCCATTCCCGATCGCTCGAGGATCAGGCCCATGAAGGTGAAGAACGGAATCGCCAGCAGCGTGTCATTCTGCATGATGCCGAAGATGCGCAGCGGCAAGGCCTGGAGCAGCGCCGCTGGCATCAGGCCCATCTCGACACCGACGAAGCCGAAGAACAGGCCGCAGGCGGCGAGCGAGAACGCGACCGAGTAGCCGAAAAGCAGGAAGACGATCAGGCAGCCGAACATGATCGGCGCCATGTTCGTGCCGATGAACGCGATCACGGCTTGGCTCCGGTGGCGGCGGCTTCGCGCGCCGCGACTTCCTTTTGCAGCAGGAACTCGGCCAGTTCCTCCTCGTCGGTCTTGCCTTGGGTCTTGACCGTCGGGTCCGGGATCCTGCCCTTCAGGAACGCGACGCGCTTGATCAGTTCCGAGATGCCCTGCAGGCCGAGCAGGAAGACACCCGTCGGGAGCAGCGCGAACACGGGCCAGCGGATCAGCCCGCCGGGGCTCGACGAGACCTCGCCGGTGTGATAAGCCTTGAGTACCAGCGGAACCGAAAGCGCGATCACCGTCACCGTGAACGGAAAGAGGAAGCAGCAGAGGCCGACGATGTCGATCCAGATCTGCTTTCGCTTGGACAGGCGCCCCGAGATCACGTCGATGCGAACGTGCGCCTGACGCAGCAACGTGTAGCCCGAAGCCAGCAGGAACACCGCTGCGAACAGGTACCACTGGATCTCGAGGTACGCGTTCGAACTCATGTTGAAGGCCTTGCGGATGGCGGCATTGCCGGCACTGATCAACACCGCCCCAAGCACCAGCCAGGCGACCCAGCGACCGAGCCATTCGCTGAGCCTGTCGATCATGCGCGAGAGCGAAAGTAGGGTGGACACGGCACCTCCAGGATGGCCCCGGTGGCGGCGCTGCGCAGCGGCCAGCCGGGGCGTACAGTTGCGTCCGATTCTAGGCAGGCACAGCGATATGACGCCGCGCGGTCTAACCCTTACCGGATGCGCAGTCGCACGCTCGCGTTCGCGCCGTTCAGGCGCCTGACGCTGCGAGGAAGAGCCTGCCGCTGCGCGTGCCGGAGCGGCAGAACGCGAGGATGGGCTTGGGCATAGTCGTCAGCAGTTCGGCGAATCGCGCGACCTCGTCCGGACTCTGGTAGCCGGGCGCCACGGGCAAGTGGACATAGGCAAGCCCGGCGGCGATGGCGGCGGCTTCCATCTCGGCGCTCGTCGGCTGCGTGGGCCCGCCTTCGAAGTCGGGTCGGTTGTTGATGACGCTTCGAAACCCCTGTTGCGCCGCCCAGGCCATGGCGTGCGGGTCGAGCTGCGGTGCAACGCACAGCTCGGGGCCGAGCTGCTGAACGGATGGAGGCGTCATGCGCGTTCCTTCGAGCGCGTGTCAGGTGGCGAGGGCCTTCTTGACTGCCGACGAAACCGCACCCATGTCGGCCTTGCCGGCCAGCCGCGCCTTGGCCGCGCCCATCAACCGGCCCATGTCGGGCGGGCCCGCCGGCCGGCCGAGCTCGGCGGCGAGGGCGGAAATGAGCGCCGACACTTCGGCCGCGATCTCTTGCGCGCTCAGGCGCTGCGGCAGGTACGCTTCGAGCACGTGCAACTCGGCCGTCTCCTTGCTGACCAGGTCAGCGCGTCCACCGGCCTCGAATTGCATGATCGAGTCCTTGCGCTGCTTGACCAGCCGATCGACGATCGCGACAACGGCGGCGTCGTCGAGCGTGATGCGATCGTCGACCTCGCGTTGCTTGATCGCTGCGAGCAGGCCACGGATGGCCAGCAGCCGATCCGCGTCGCGGGCGCGCATCGCGGTCTTCATGTCTTCGGTGATGCGTTCCTTGAGCGTCATGATGGCGGGGTTCAGCAGGAGAAAGGTCCAGAATGCCGAAAGCCCGCGATGCACGACATCGCGGGCTTCGCGGAACCGATTGCCAGGTTCAGTACATGCGCTTGGGCAACTGCATGCTGCGAATGCGCTTGAAGTGGCGCTTCACGGCTGCGGCCTTCTTGCGCTTGCGCTCGGCGGTGGGCTTTTCGTAGAACTCGCGGGCGCGCAGGTCCGTCAGCAGGCCCAGCTTTTCGATCGTGCGCTTGAAGCGGCGCAG
>Ga0209048_10003069_pt1 | contig 16360 bp, 16 predicted proteins | sample FrelakmetCRP12CR_FD_187146 | JGI IMG/M metagenome (GOLD analysis project Ga0209048, IMG submission 187146) | Freshwater lake sediment microbial communities from the University of Notre Dame, USA, for methane emissions studies - CRP12 CR (SPAdes)... | ecosystem: Environmental > Aquatic >... | reverse complement strand
CCGTGGCAGATCCGCTCCAGCGTGGTGGCGTCCCAGGTGGACATTCACCGCGAGTGGGGTGGTGTCGTCCCGGAACTGGCGTCCAGGCAGCACATTCGTGACATCTGCGGCGTCGTCGAGCGCGCGCTCCAGGAGGCGGGGATCACGCCGCCTGCGGCTGGCATGCCTGAAAGCCCGCCCCACACCGACGACCAGCGCAACACGCTGGACGCAATCGACGCGGTGGCGGTGACGCAGGGGCCGGGACTGGTGGGGTCTCTGCTCGTCGGCCTGCAGTTCGCCAAGTCGCTGGCGGCGGCGATCGGGCGGCCGCTGATTCCGGTTCACCACCTCGCAGGCCACATCGAGTCGCTCTTCCTCCACAACGGCCCCCTGCCGCTGCCGGCGGTCGTTCTGGTCGTTTCCGGCGGCCACACCAGCCTCTACCTGGTTCCGGAACCCGGTGTCTACCGTCTCATCGCCCGCACGAGAGACGATGCGGCGGGAGAGGCCTACGACAAGGTGGCGAAGCTGCTGGGGCTGGGATATCCGGGAGGGCCGATTGTAGACAGGCTCGCGCGAGAGGGCAACGACCGGGCAGTCCCGTTCCCGCAGATCCGCATCACGCACCGCGACCGCAACGCGCCTGACGTGGCGGGGCGACTCGACTTCAGCTTCAGCGGACTCAAGACGGCGGTCGTGCGTTACGTGAAGAACGAGAGCCGGGTGCGTTCGCCCCAGGAAATCGCGGACATCTGCGCGAGTTTCCAACGGATCGTCGTGGAGGCGCTCGTGGACCGGCTGTTCGAGGCGGCGTGGCGGTTCGGGGCGAAGAGCGTGGGGATTGCGGGCGGTGTGTCGGCAAACGGGCGCCTGAGGGAGGATGCCGCCGCGCGCGGCGAGCAGCTCAGCCTGCCGGTGTTTCTACCGACGCTCGCCCTGTCCACGGACAACGCCGCCATGATTGCCGCCGCCGGACTCCGACGCTACCGGGCTGGCATCACGGCCGGCTGGGACCTCAATGCGGATCCGTCGCTGAAGCTGTAACCGGCTCGCGACTTGCGACCCGCGGCCAGAGCGGGTTTTCGGCCGGCGGCTGAGGCGGCAGTCGTGGCCCGGTTCGTCGCGCCGCCCTTCGACGCGACTCAGGGCGTGGTGAGCCTGCCGAACCACGGGCTCCGGTTCGGAAGACCTCACAGTCGCCCTTCGCGCCGACCCGGTCCGCGCCTGCCTCTCGCGTGGCCCGCCGCTCGTCGCGAGCCGCAAGCCGCAAGCCGAGGAGTGTCCATGAAGACCTTCACCGATTACCTGTTCTTCAACACCCGCGAACGGCGGGAGATGGTCCGCATCACCGACGAAGTGGCGGACGTCGTGCGGCGGAGCGGCGTCCGCGAGGGGATGGCGCTAGTGTCGGCGATGCACATCACCGCCGGCGTCTACGTCAACGACTGGGAAGACGGGCTGATCGAGGATTTCGGCGAGTGGCTCGAGAAGCTGGCGCCGGCGGGCCGCAACTACCGACATCACCAGACCGGGGAAGACAACGCCGACGCGCACCTGAAGCGGACGATCATCGGCCACCAGGTCATGCTGCCGATCACCGGCGGCAAGCTCGATCTCGGACCCTGGGAGCAGGTCTTCTACGCCGAGTTCGACGGCCGTCGCAAGAAGCGCGTCGTCGTCAAGGTCATGGGGGAATAGCGCAGCCCGATCCGACTGGCGGCTCGCGACATGCGGCTTGCGGCAGGCGAATTCGTCCTGCCTACCCTTCGACTCGCTTCGCTCGCTCAGGGCAAGCTGCCTGCTACCTATTTCGTATTACGCCGCCGCCCCATTCCTCCGTTCGACCGCCGCCGAGCGGAGCAGCGAGAGTCCGGTGTAGATGATGACGAACGTCACCAGCCACATGACGTAGTACAGGGGCAGCGACTTCACCACCAGCCCAGCCAGAGCCGACCCGAAGATGCCGCCTGCCGCCAGTCCCGCCGCGGCCTTGAGGCTGTACTTCCGCTTGCGCACGAACTGCGCGCTGGCCACCGGCATGAGGAACGCGCAGGCGCCCATCATGATGGGGAACGCCGCGGTCGGCGTCATGCCGAGCAGGGCGATGAGCACCATGCACGGCGCGTAGTACCCGATGCCGAGCGGCATGATCATGCCCAGGAAGAAGCTCCCTCCGAGGCCGAGCGCGAGCTTCACGCCAGAAACGCCGAGGACGATGCCCGTCGCCGCACCCGTTTCCACGTAGCCCTTCTGCTTCGTGTCGCCGCCTTTGACTGCGACCTCCGACCACTCCCGCCCGGCGCTGACGAGTTCGAGCGGCGTGCCGGCCTTCAGCGACGCCACGGCCGGCGCGTCAGCCGATGCCGTGACGCGCAGCACGACGTCCGCCGGCCCTACCTTCACTTCGTCGGACGGCATGAGCCCCGTCACCTTGGCGAACATGAACGCCGCGGCGACGAGGAGGGCGATACCCATGCCGACCTGGATCCCGCGGCGGGGAAGCCGCGAAACGACCGTGGCGCCAACCCAGGCGCCCGCGACCGCAGTCGCAATCATGAGGATCAGCGTGACGGGATCCACTGCGATGACCCCGATGAAGATGAACGCCTGGGTGATGGTCGGCAGGCAGTGCCCGACGTTCAGTGTGCCCGGTATCAGTTCGTCGCGGACCAGCTTGCGGAGCCTGAAATACGTCGTGCTGGTGGCGAAGCTGCCGATGCCCAGTGCGTCGAAGAAGTTGGCGAAAAAGCCGACCGCGATGCGTTCGGCGTTCGGGGTGCCGGGGTCCGGCGTATCGACACTCTTCCTGGCCTCCATCACCCAGACGGCGACGAATCCCAGGGTGAGAACCGCAAGCGCGACGAACAGGACGGCAATCACGATAGCCCCTCCGTCTGAATCGGGAATCGACGTCTGGCCGGCCCCGGTTCGGAACAACCGGTTGGCGGGAACTAGTCGGGGAATATATCATGGCCGGGGCGACCCCGTGGCTTGCGGCGTGCGGCTGGCGACTGGCGGCCTTGCCAACGACGACGCCCCGCGAACCACGGATCGGCACGTATCATCTCAAGTGGCATGAACGACACGGGTGTAGGAAGCGGCCTGTAACGCGTTGGCCGCGAGCCGCCAGCCGCACGTCGCAAGCCGGATGTCGCAAGCCGCAAGCCGGATAAGGAATCTATGTTGACCCGCGAATCCGCCTGGTCGTTGCTTTGTGAGTGGACCACGAACGACGCGCTGCGGAAGCACGCGCTGGCCGTCGAAGCCGCCGTGAGGTACTACGCGCGGATGTACGGCGAGAACGAGGAGGAGTGGAGCGTCGTCGCGTTGCTGCACGACTTCGACTACGAGCGGTACCCGACGCTCGAGAACCACCCGTTCCGCGGCGCGGAGTTCCTGCGCGAACAGGGCTACCCGGAATGGGTCGTCCACGCGGTGCTGTCGCACGCCGCCCACACGAACACTCCGCGCGAGACCCGGATGGAGCACACGTTGTTCGCCTGCGACGAGATGGCGGGCTTCGTCACCGCGGCGTCGCTCGTCCGGCCGTCGAAAAGCATCCTGGACCTCGAGGCGTCGTCGGTCATCAGGCGGATGAAGGACAAGGCATTCGCCAGGGCGGTGAGCCGCGACGACCTGAAGAAGGGCGCCGAGGAGGTGGGCCTGCCGCTGGCCGATCACATTACGAATGTCATCGCCGGAATGAGGGAGCAGGCGGACGCACTGGGACTCCGGGGGACGCTGTGAATTGAGAATTGAGCATTGAGAACGGAAAGCCCTTCGGCCCTGAGCGGCAGGCCGCAAGTCGCCAGCCGGTTCTCCGAACCAAGCCACGCACTTTCTCGTATCTGCTAAACAAGATGGCCGAGTTGGACCCTTCACCTGTCGTCGCGCTCGAGTCGGTGAGCGTTGCCTACGGCAAGAACGCGGCGTTGCGGGACGTGACCGCGGCCTTCTCCGAAGGCGCCACGGGCCTGCTGGGGCCCAACGGCGCCGGCAAGAGCACGCTCCTCAAGGCATTGCTCGGCTTTCTCGTCCCCTCGTCCGGCCGGATGAAGGTGCTCGGCCTCGACGTGGCGACGTCGGCCGTCGGGATCCGCAGCCGCATCGGCTACATGCCCGAAACCGACGGCCACATTCCCGGTATGAACGCGGTGTCCTTCGTCGGGTATTGCGGCCAGCTGGCGGGGCTGCCGGCCTCCGACGCGATGCAGCGGGCGCACGAGGTCCTCTACTACGTCGGACTCGGCGAGGCGCGCTACCGCAACGTCGAGACGTACTCGACCGGCATGAAGCAGCGGATCAAGCTCGCGCAGGCGCTCGTGCACGACCCGGACCTGCTCTTCCTCGACGAGCCGACCAACGGGATGGACCCGAAGGGGCGCGACGAGATGCTGGAGCTGGTCCGCGACCTCGCGCACGAGAAGCACATCCACCTGATCCTCTCCTCGCACCTCCTGCCCGACGTCGAGTACACCTGCGACCGCGTCGTCGTGCTCGACAAGGGCGGCGTCGTGGCGCAGGGGCCGATCGACGCCCTGAAGGGCACGCGCCGGCAGGTGTTCGAGCTACGCATCAAGGGCGACCGCCATGCGTTCGCGGGGGCGCTGGCGAACGCGGGCTTCGAGTGTCACGAGACCGATGAAGATGTCATGCGGGTGTTCGTCGCGGCGGAAGAGGGCGCGAGGGCGTTGTTCGCGATCGCGGACCGCGAAAGGGTCCAGGTCCGCCACCTCCGCCCGAGCGTGCCGACGTTGGAAGACGTCTTCGCGAAGGCAGTCGGCGAGAAGTAGACGGATGACGACACGATGCCCATACATGACCAGACCTACCGGCGATACGCGGGGAAGCGCGACCAGACCGGCCAGGCGTGGATGGTGATCGCCCTCAACGGGATCCGCACCATCATCGCCAAGCGCCTGTTCATCGGCCTGCTGCTGATGGCCTGGATCCCGTTCGTCGTCGCCGCGGTGTCGATCTACCTCAACGCCAGCTTCCCGCAGTTCACGCTGTTGTCGATCACGGCGCAGCGCTTCCGCGACTTCCTCGACACTCAGGGTGTTTTCGTCTTCTTCATCACGGTGTGGGTGGGCGCCGGCCTCGTCGCCAACGACAAGCGGGCAAACGCCCTGCAGATCTACCTGTCGAAGCCGCTCTCGCGGACCGAATACATCGTCGGCAAGCTGGTGATCCTCGTCGCATTCCTGCTGCTGGTCACGTGGGTGCCGGCCATCCTGCTGCTCGTCCTGCAGGTCGCCTTCAGCGGCAGCTTCTCGTTCGTGCGTCAGAATCTCTACCTGTTCCCGGCGGTGACGATCTTCGCATTCCTCCAGGTGATGCTGGCCGCGTTCACCGTGCTGGCGCTGTCGTCGCTCAGCAAGAGCAGCCGGTACGTCGCCATTCTCTACGCGGGCGCATACTGGTTCAGCCACGCGGTGTTCGGCCTGATCTACGCCATCACCGGCAGCACGCGATTGTCGTGGCTCTCGCTGCCCGGCAACCTCAACCAGGTGGGCGACATCATCTTCCGCCTCCAGGCGCGGTACTCTACGCCCGCCGCCGTCTCGTTCCTCGCAGTCGCCGTGATCATCGCCCTTTCCATCTGGGTGCTCGAACGCCGGGTGCGCGGCGTCGAGGTGGTCTCATGAATTCGGTCGTCGAGACGTCGTCGCTGTCGAAGTGGTACGGCCAGGTGATTGGCCTCAACGATGTGACGGTCAGCGTCCCCGCGGGGATTACGGGGCTCCTCGGCCCGAACGGCGCCGGGAAGTCCACGTTCATGAAGCTGATGACGGGTCAGCTCAAGCCGAGCAAGGGATCGATCAAGGTGCTCGGCGAGACGATCTGGGGCAACCCGTCGATCTACTTCCGCATCGGCTACTGCCCGGACCAGGACGCGTTCTACGACCGGATGACGGGCCTCGAGTGGGTGGCCGCGCTCGTCCGCCTGAATGGATACTCCGAGTCGGAGTCGAACGATGCCGCCCGCCGCGCGCTCGACACGGTGGACCTGCTCGACGCGGCCGACAGGAAGATCGGCAGCTACAGCAAGGGCATGCGGCAGCGGGTCAAGCTGGCGCAGGCTGTCGTCCACGACCCCGAGCTGCTGATCCTCGACGAGCCGCTGGCGGGCATGGATCCGCTCGGCCGCCGGAAGACGATCCGCCTGGTCAAGGACTGGGCCCGCGCCGGCAAGACCGTCCTCGTCTCCAGCCACATCCTGCACGAAATCGAGGCGATGACCTCGAATATCCTGCTGATTCACAACGGCCGGATCCTGGCCGAAGGCAACGTCCACCAGATCCGCGACCTGATCGACACGCATCCGCACACGGTGCACATCCGCGCCGCAGACCCCCGCGGGCTCGCGCGCCGGTTCCTCGCGCACGACGATGTGATCAGCATGAGGTTCGAGGAGGGGGCGGTGGTGGTGCAGACCGCGGCCCCGGACGGGTTCTACGCGCGGCTGACCGAGCTGGCCGCGTCGGGCGAAGGCGGCGAGATTGCCGAAGTGACGTCGCCGGACGACAACCTGCAGGCCGTCTTCCAATACCTGGTGAAGTGACGTGGCTGTCGAAACAACTCCCGCCGCCGCCCCGGCTCGCGCCATCCGGCCCCCGTCGTTTGCGACGGCCGCGTTTCGCGTGTTCGACCTGAGCCTCGGCCAGATGCTCTGGTCGCGCCGCACGATATTCCTGGCGCTGGTCGTCAGCGCCCCCGTCATCCTCGGGCTCATCGTCCGCATCCTGACATCGTCGGGAATCTCGGGCGCAGTGCGGATGGGAGGGAGCGCGGTGGTGGCTGGGCCGTCGATTTTCGGCCTGTTCATCTGGCTACTCTACCTGCGCTTCACCATCCCTGTGCTGGGCGTGTTCTACGGGACGTCGCTCATCGCCGACGAGGTGGAGGACAAGACCATCACCTACCTGTTCACGCGCCCGATCGCGCGTGGGGCGGTGGTGCTTGGAAAGTACCTGGCCTACCTGGTGGCCACCGGCCTGGTGGTGCTGCCGTCGGTGATGATCCTGTATTTCCTGGTCGTCCCGACCGGGGGCGGGTCGCTGGCGGCAGCGTTCCCGGCGCTCGTGAAGGACCTGGGGCTGCTCGGACTAGGTCTGGCGGTTTACGGGGCCTTGTTTGCGTGGGTGGGCTCCCGGTTCAAATACCCGCTCGTGGCCGGACTGGTGTTTGCGTTCGGCTGGGAGCAGGTGATCCTGCTGATCCCCGGCTACCTCAAGCGTTTCACCATTGCCTACTACATCCAAGGGCTGGTGCCCCACGCCATGCCACAGGACTCGGCCCTGAGCATCCTCCAGGTGGTGGTCCGCGACGCCCTGTCCGCCCCTATGTCGTTGCTTTGGCTGGGGTTTATCTGGTTGTTCTTCCTGCTGATGGCCGCCCGGGCGGTGTCCCGGCGGGAGTATGTACTCGAACAGTAGCCGGCTTGCGGCTTACGGCTTCCGGCTGGCGGCTTCCGGCTTGCGGCGGAGCCCGGCGCTCGGCCGGCCGGGCCAGAGCTCGGCCAACTGGACAGCGGGCCTGCCCGGCTGAAGCCTGAAGGGCGAAGGCGGGAACTTTTGCAGAAGCACGAGCGTATACTGAGTCAAACAGCGGGGGGTGTATGACCAAACGCACTCGATACTTCGTATTGGGGTCGGGCGGCTTCCTGGCGCTTGGGCTTACGGTCGGGCTGACAGCCTACTACGGCGGCATCCGGGGCTTCGCGGAGCCTGCCGGGCCGAGCGAACTCGGGTACGTCCCGAGTGACGCGGCCGTCGTGGCGTATGCGAACGTCAAAGATCTGATGGCGTCGCAGTTTCGCCAGCAGGTCAAGGGCATGGAGCCGGCCAACCGGGAGCAGGGCCAGCAGGAACTGAAGGACGCGATTGGCATCGACATCGAGCGGGACATCGATCACGTGGTCGCCTGCCTGCTCGTCTCCCCGACGGCGTCCCCGACGGACCAGAAGAACGGCTACGTCCTCGCCCGGGGGCACTTCGACCAGCCGCGAATTGAGGCATTCATCCGAGAGAAGGGCGGCATCGAGCAGCAGTACCGCGGCAAGAAGATGTTCGTGCACGGCGCGCCCGATGCAACGACGGACGGGTCGGGCCACGCCATGGCGGTGACCTTCATCGACTCCTCGGTGGTGGCGCTCGGCACGCCCGCGGCGCTGCAGAAGGTGATCGACCTCCAGTTCGGCGACGCCAAGAGCGTGCTGACCAACGGCGACACGATGAAGATGATCGAGGGCGTGGAATCGGGCAACGCGTGGGTGGTGGGCCGGTTCGACGTGCTCAGCAAGCAGGCGCAACTCCCGACCGAGGTCCGGAGCCAGCTTCCTCAGCTCACTTGGTTCAGCGCGACGGGGCACGTGAACGGCGGCCTGAACGGGACGGTCGCGGTGCAGGCTCGCGACCAGGATGCGGCGAACAACCTCCGCCAGGTGGTGGCCGGGTTCATCGCCCTCGCCAGGATGCAGGCCGGCGCGAAGCCGGAACTGAACGCGTTGGTGCAGTCCATCACGCTCAACAACGACGCGGGCAGCAACACCGTGTCGGTGTCGTTCTCCGTGCCGGCGGCGGCGCTGGACGCCCTGAAGGCGGCTGGCGCGATGATGCACCAGCCGAAGTGACGACCGCGAACGGGGACGAATTCCCGAAATTCGGTCAAGGGGGCGCAGCGATGCGCCCCTTTTCGTGTACATCGCGCGGTGTGGCCTTGACTATCCCGTCAGGCTCTCCTAGACTCTGCTTCATACACATAGATTCGCGAACGCCCCCGCCTAAAAGCTGTCCAACTGTGTCATGCAGGACCCGTTGCCCGTCCTGATGGGGCGTCGTGTAGTACTCCGGGAGCCGCGCGAAGACGACGCGGTTCCGTTGTTTGAATTCACGTCGGACCCCGACGTCACCAGGTTCCTGGCCATCGCACCGCCTGCAAGCCCGGACGACACGCTGTACTTCATCGCGAAGTGTCGCGAGCACAGGGGACAGGATCGCGAATACGTCTACGTCATCGCGGACGTTGCCAGCGACCGTGCGATGGGGGTCATCGGTCTCCGTCACATCGACCAGCCGATGCGGACGGCGCAGATCGGCTCGTGGCTGGGGCGAAAACACTGGGGCACCGGGGCGAACGCGGAGGCCAAGGAGCTGCTTCTCGATTTCTCGTTCGGCCCGCTGGCCCTGCATCGGATCGAGGCGCGCATCGCGGTGGACAACCACCGTTCGCGACAGGCGTTCGAGCGGCTCGGTGGCAGGCGCGAAGGCCTTCTCCGGGAGTCGTTCTTCAAGGACGGCGTCTACTATGACCAGGACCTGTTCGTCGTCCTGGAGCAGGATTGGCGCGGCCGGCGGCGGCAGGCACAAGCCGGCCGGTCGGGGCGCGCGGGCAAGGGTGGCCACCAATGACTGACCGGGTGTTCTTTTACGGCACGCTCATGACGGGGTTCGACCGACGTCGCCGCGCGGGCATCGACCCCCTGCTCGAGCGGGTTGGCCGCGGACGGATCGAAGCGGCCCTGTTCGACCTGGGCATCTACCCGGCTGCCATCCCCGCTCCGGATGGCGTGGTGTGGGGCGAGATCTACCGCGCCGTGGACATCGACAAGGTGCTCACGGGACTCGACGATATCGAAGGGTTCAGCCCGGCCATGCCGGAGGTGAGCCTCTACAACCGCGTCGAGGTGCCCGTGGTGTACGACGACGGCACGACCGGGGACGCGTGGGTGTATTTCTACAACGCCCCGCTCGGCCGCGCGGAGCGGATCACTTCGGGGGATTACCTGGAACATCTTCGCGTAAGATAGAACGGCTCTCAATTCTCAATATATCGGTACTCTATGTTGAAGCGTACGCTCTCCCTGGCCGGAGTCGTCGCCCTCGTCGCCGGATTGTTCACTTCCGCCGCGTTCGCCACCCCGGCCGATTTCGGCCAGCGCGATCCGCGCATCGAGAAGATTCTCTCGCAGATTTCCGAGCAGCGGCTCACCGAGATTCTCCAGAAGCTCGGCTCGTTCGGCACGCGCAACACTCTGTCGTCTACCGATTCGCCGACCAAGGGGATTGGCGCCGCGCGGCAGTGGATCTTCGACGAGATGAAGAAGTCGAGCAGCCGGCTCCAGGTGAGCTTCGACACCTACCAGGTGCCGAAGGGCGGCCGGATTACGCGCGATATCGAGCTTCGCAACGTGATGGCCGTCCTGCCGGGCAAGAGCGCACGCCGGATCTACGTGAGCGGCCACTACGATTCGTACGCGGCCATCCGGTCGGCGAATGCCGGGACGACGCGCGCGGGCGGTGCCGGTGCTGCTGCCGGCGCGCCAGGAGCCGCACGTGCGGGGGCCGGTGCTGGTGGTGCGGCAGCCGCCCCGGCGCAGCCGGCCGCCGGGCAGGCCGCGCCGACCGCTGCGCCGGCCGCCGATGCGGCGCCGGTGGACAATCCCGCGCCAGGCGTGAACGACGATGGGACGGGGACCGCGCTGGTGATGGAACTGGCGCGCGTATTCGCAGAGAGCGGCGTGGAATTCGACGCGACGCTCGTGTTCATCGCCCTCGCTGGTGAGGAGCAGGGCCTGATCGGCGCGACCCGCCACGCCGAGAAGGCGGCGGCCGACAAGTTGGTCATCGACGCGGTCCTCAACAACGACATGGTCGGAAACGTTCAGGCGGGCGACGGCCTGCAGGATTCGATGCACGTGCGCGTCTTCTCGGAAGGCCCCGAGGATTCGCCCTCGCGCCAGCTCGCGCGGTACCTTGTCGGCGCCGCGGCTCGCTACGTGCCGACCCAGCAGCCCACGCTCGTCGCCCGGCACGACCGCTTCGGGCGCGGTGGCGACCACACCGCGTTCAACCAGAAAGGGTTCACCGCGGTCCGCATCACCGAGGCGCTCGAGAACTACGAGCGGCAGCACACGGCGGGCGACACGTTCGAAGGCGTGAACATCCCGTACTTCCTGCGCAACGTCCGGCTGAACGCGGCTGCGATGGGATCGCTGGCGCTGGCGCCCGCCGCGCCTGTGGTGATGAACGACCGCGGCCAACCGACACTGGGCCGGCAGCCGAGCGGCTACGACGCGAACCTGAAGTGGAAGGCGTCAGCCGGTGCGATGGGCTACAAGGTGTACTGGCGCGAGGCGTGGACGCCCGACTGGCAGCACGAGCTGGTTGTCGGGAACGTCACCGAGTTCGTCCTGCCGAGCGTATCGATCGACGACTACGTGTTCGGCGTGGCGGCGATTGGCGCCGACGGCAACGAGAGCCTGGTCTCGGCATACGTCAATCCGCCGAGACGATAACGGGCAACTGCGCTCTTCTCCGCCCCACTAGGTGCGTGCACGCCCGGCCACGATTGCGTCCATGTACTGGCCGATCGCCTCGATGATCCGTTCCTCCGGCTGCACGAACTCGATGCCCGCCCGGTAGACCGCTGAGTTGTCTTCCGCGTTTCGGACGTGGGCGTGCACGACGCGGCCCTTCACGACAATCGAGCGGGCGCCAAGGATGAGGCGAAAGTCGTGGAGCGAGTTGATTCTCAGGGGGAACGACGTCTCGATTTGCGCGCCGGCTCGGCTGATTTCCGTGAGGACGATCGGCTCGTAGACCATCACCTCGCCTCGGGGCTCGCCGAGGATCTCGATCCGCTGCGTCCGTCGGGTGGTGGAATCGTCGTCTATCATGCGGCCAAACTATAGCATAGAAATAGTTTCAAGACGCCGTCGCAGGGCGCGCCTTCAGGCGCGCGTCGGCGTCCGACTCGGGGCCGCGAGCCGGGTCGGAGGCGATCCGGCTTGGACACCGTGTGTCTGGTACAGGGCAGGGGAGATGCCCGCCGCTAGTTCATCGGGAATTCCGGCCGGGCCAGAGGCAGTTCGTCGTCCGGTCCGTCATCGTCCGGTTCGCGATCGGTCTTCTCGTGCTCATCGGTGTAGGTGAGGATCGGGATGGACGCGGTCTCCTTGTCGAGCTTGAGCATGGAGAGGACCTGGAAGCTGAGGGGGTCGTCGATTCCGAGGCACAAGACGACGAGATTCGGCCGATTCTGCTTGATCTGCGAGTAGGCGTGCTCCACCTCGGTGACGAACACCATGTCGTAGTGCCCGGCATCCAGAACAGACTCGAACAGTCCGAGCATCTCGTGGTTGCCGTTGACGACCACCACCTTCTGGATGGCTCGCCGGGTTCGAAGATCCGCTTGGTCGCTGGCCGTGTTCAGCATATTCGGCCTCTCTTGCCCTCCTGTCATTCAAGAAGCGCGCCATATGCTGGCGCAGCCCTGCGGCACGATTCCGGAGAGTGCCAACCGGCCCAGACGGCTGGGTAATCCCTGCTTCGGAGCCCGGTCCGGGTCGCCGATGGGTCGTCCATTTGACAGTAAAGTCTTACGGAAAATGGAATTACCTGATTCGGCGAGCGTCGAGGCACGGCAGCGCCTCCGAGCCTGGCTGTCTAGGCCGGACCGACCGCAGAGCGGCCGCTGACGCCCGCTAGCTGCCAAAAAGTGGACGAATCTGCCACACGTGGTGCACGAGAGATGGACAGGATTGAGTCACGGCGAGCGCGGCTATTTCTTCTTCTTGACAGGAGTTTTCGAGGCAGGCTTGGCGGGAGGCTTCGGCGCGGGCTGGTAATCGATATTCACGTTGCTGACGTCGGCGATGGGACGCTGGGCGGCAGTGAAGGTCTCCGTCCCGGACGCCCTGAGCACGGTCAGCTTCTCGCCGAGCAGGCTGACGACGTTGACATCCTCCGGTACGTCGATTGAGACCCGCTCGGTGCCGACCGGGGCCACGGCCTTCAGGCCTTTTGGCCCGGCGCCTCCGCCGATCCGGTCGAGCAGGTCCCTGCCGGTCCGGAATTCGCTCCTCACGACGGCACGCGACAGCAGCGTGCCGTCCATCGTCAACGCGCCGATGGTGGCCGTGTAGTTGGCGTAGGCCTTGCCCGCCTTGACCATCTCTTCCGAGTAGGTGTGGCGGTTGTGCAGATCGAACGTCAAGGTGAGCGGTCCCTTGTGCGGCGGGAGGTGGATGATGATCCCGTCGGCCGGGTTGCGCCCGGTCACGACGTCGCAGAACTCGAGTTTGCTGCCGACGCCGGTTCCCAGCACCTGGGGGCACGCCATGGTGGCGGGTGAGGCAATGCGCTGCGGGGCAGCGGGCGGTGTCACCGGCTTGGCAGTCTTTGGCGCGGTCTTGCTGGCCGGCTTCTTCGTCGTGGTCGTCTGGGCGGCGGCCGGGACTGCCCCGATCAGCACCACCGCCAGTATGGTCAACCCACGCCTCATGCCTTTCACTCCTCGACCGGGTGGAAGTTCGTCACGGGCATCGTCCCGCCCGTGATGGCTCCGCGCTGATTGATGAGTTCGAGGAACTCCATGCGGGTGCGCGAGCTGTTGCGGAAGGCGCCCAGCATGGCGCTCGTGACCGCGTAGGATCGCTGCTTCTCCACGCCGCGCATGGCCATGCAGAGGTGGGTGGCCTCCATCACGACCGCCACGCCGAGCGGGTCGATCTTCTCCGCGACTGTCTGGGCGATCTGATTGGTGAGGCGTTCCTGCACCTGCAGGCGCCGGCTGAACACGTCCACGAGCCGGGGGATCTTGCTGAGGCCGATCACGCGGGTGCTCGGAATGTAGGCGACGTGGCACTTGCCGAAGAACGGCAGCATGTGGTGTTCGCACATGCTGAAGAAGTCGATGTCCTTGACGATGACCATCTCGCTGTAGTCAACGGTGAACAGCGCGTTGTTCAGCACCTTGTCCACGTCGGCGTCGTAACCGCTCGTCAGGAACTTCAGCGACAGCTCGACGCGTCTAGGCGTGTCCAGGAGCCCCTCGCGCGCCGGATCCTCGCCAAGTTCGGTCAACAGTCGCCGGATCAGATCCTGCATCCCAACAGTGTACATCAGTCGGAACTGACGCAGCCCTGAGCCTCGAGCCCTGAGCCCTGGGGAAAAGAAGAGGCCTGGGACAGCGTCCCAGGCCTCGGAGTGTTATCGCGTTTGGGAGTGCGGTCGGCTAGACGCTCGCCGGCGTCTCGGTCCTGGACTCTTTGGCCGGCCGCTTCAGGCCCTTGATCTGGATGAGCGGCGCCGACGGCTGCTCCTTCAGGATGTGCTGCCGGTAGAGCTGCTCCATCTTCGCGTCGTAGGCGGCGTCTTTGGCCGCTTCGCCCTTGGCCCGGGCGCGGGCGGCCAGCTTCTCGTCGCGGGCTGTCTTCGCGATCCCCGCCTCGTCCAGGTCCGTCTGGGCGGCCGCGGCCACCGCTTCCGGGTTCAGGATGAGCGAGTGCTGCACGCTTTCGAGCGGCACGTGCTTGTTGCCGGCGTAGATCTGGTGCCGGCCGCGCTCGTCGTACCACTCGGCCAGCGACGCCGTCATGTGCATCTTCTCGATGATCTGGCGCCAGCCGATGCCGGTGTTGTAGGCGCAGAACGAGATTTCCCCTTCCTGCGTGCCGTAGGGGATGATGCACATCTCGGTGCGGCGGAAGTCGTAGTTGAACAGATCCTGGAACCACATGCCCGCGACGAACAGGAAGTTCCAGCGATCGGACCGGCGCTTCTCGACGTCCTGCAGCCGCGTCTCGCCGGCCACCTGGCCGTAGTCGCGGCCCGTGGCGTTGAACGTCTTGTCGAACTTCTTGAGCAGGTCCAGGATCTTGAAGTGGGTCGGCGCCGCGAACGGGTCGTAGTTCCGCAGCAGCGCCACCGTCATGCCGAACACGGACATGAACCGGCCGCGCGCCGCGTCGTTGATCAGCGCGACGTCCTTCGGCAGCCGGTCGGCGTTCAGGAACGCCGTGATCGGCACCGCCTCCCGCGTTTCCTTGTCGATCATGACCGCCATGCCCGTGCCGCAATTCGGGTGGCAGCCGCAGGAGAGCGCGCCCCACTCGCCGGCCGGCCCGTGAATCAGGTCTGCCCAGTCCGAGAAGGTGCCCATCATCGAAATCGGGAACCAGTCGCGCAGCGGCTCGCCGATGCCCGTCTGGTTCTTGACGTCGTGCGCCAGGTGCGCCAGCGTGTAGCGCTGCGCCGCACGCCGCTCGTCCGACACCTCTTCGTCGCGGCCCGTGAACGACACCGGCTGGAACGAGAGGAACGAGATCTTCTTCGGGTTGTCGAGCGCGAACTCGATGATCCGGCCCACCTGCTCGTTGTTCACGCCGTTGATCAGCGTGATGACGAGGACGATGTCCACGCCCGCGGCGTGCAGGTTCTCGATGGCGCGCAGCTTGACGTCGAACAGGTTGCCGACGTGGCGGTGTGAGTTCGGCGCGTTGCCGATGCCGTCGAACTGCAGGTAGACGTAGCGCAGGCCCGCCTCGGCCGCCTGGCGGCAGAACTCGGAGCTCTTCGCGAAGTCGATGCCGTTGGTGGCCGCCTGAACGCTGTTGTAGCCGACCTGCTTGCAGTACCGGACGGCGTCCAGGAAGTAGGGCGAGAGCGTCGGCTCGCCGCCCGAGAACTGCACCGACATCTGGCGCTTCGGCTTGACCGTGATCGCGTTGTCGAGGACGGTCTTGATCTCCTCCCAGCCGAGCTCGTGCACGAACCCCACCTGGTTGGCGTCCATGAAGCAGGGGTCGCACATCATGTTGCAGCGGTTGGTGAGGTCCACCGTCAGCACCGCGCCGCGGCCGTGCAGCACCGTGCTGCTGCCGTGGTTGTGCAGTTTCGAGTCGTTGTGCGCGCGGATGTCGCGGCCGGGGAACGACTCCTCGAGGTGCTTGTAGAACGCCGGGTCGATCGACATGACGTCCTCGAAGTGGCCGTGCTTCGGGCAGTCCTTCACCATGAGGATCTTCCCGTCCCGTTCGAGGATCGTCGCCTTGATCTCGCCGACCTTCTCCGTCAAGAGGATGGACACGTCCTTCTTGCCGTCGATGATCTCCGTGCGGGCCTCGCGAGTGCAGACCGGGCAGAGCGAGTCGGTCTCGCGCGGCCAGCCGAGCGTCGGCTTGGTCTTCTCGTACGACTTCAGAAGCGGCTGATCGGACCACTTCGGTGTAAACGACGGGTTCTGCTTGACGCGGTACGCCAGCTGGAGAACGCTCCAGAGGCCCCGGGCCGCGAGCGAGACTCCCTTTTCGACGTACTTGATCGGAGCGTGCATGCCAATCTCCCTCGTGTGCTACCGCCGCGCCTGCCGGTGCGCCGGTTCGTTCCGGCCGCTCTCTGGCCGCAGCCTGTCGGCTGCGGATCCCGGATGGCGGGCAGCGATCTTCGCCCTATGACGAACCCTCCAGGGTCTCGGCATCTTACCTTCGCAAATCGGCCAGGAATCGAAGATTCCAGCGGGCTGGCCGCACACGGGGGTGAGTGGGCAATACAACGGATGATTGGGAATAAAGACAGAAACAGTCGGATATCTA
>Ga0209048_10003068_pt1 | contig 16366 bp, 12 predicted proteins | sample FrelakmetCRP12CR_FD_187146 | JGI IMG/M metagenome (GOLD analysis project Ga0209048, IMG submission 187146) | Freshwater lake sediment microbial communities from the University of Notre Dame, USA, for methane emissions studies - CRP12 CR (SPAdes)... | ecosystem: Environmental > Aquatic >... | reverse complement strand
CGCGGGGCGGTTAGCTCAGCGGTAGAGCACCGCCTTCACACGGCGGGGGTCGTTGGTTCGAAACCAATACCGCCCACCAAATGAACCAAGGGGTTACGCGCAAGTGTAACCCCTCTTTTTTTTGCAGGTCGCGCCGGCGCAATGCGCGGCGCAGGCTGGCACATTCGTTCGAGGCCGCATGCCCGACACTTCGACTTCCCTCGCCGTCGACGCGCTGGTGTTCGACGCCTACGGCACGCTGTTCGACGTCCATTCCGTGGCGGCGCTGGCGGAAGCGCTGGCGCCGGGGCGCGGCGCCGCCCTGTCGCAACTGTGGCGCACAAAACAGCTGGAATACACGTGGCTCACGAGCCTGATGGCCGACCCCGGGCGGCCGCGCGAGGACTTTGCGGCGATCACCGTCCACGCCCTCGACTACGCGCTCGCCGCGCTCGGGATCGACATGGCGTCCGCCTCGCGGAACCGGCTCTTCGACGCCTACCTGTCGCTTTCGGTGTTCCCCGACGTGCCGGCGGCGCTCGCCGCGCTCGCGCCCCGCCCGCGCTGGATCCTCTCGAACGGCACGCTGGCGATGCTCGAGCCGCTCGTGCGGCGCACGGGCATCGGGGCCGGGATCGACGGCATCCTGTCCGTCGATGCGGCCGGGGTCTTCAAGCCGAGCCCCCGCGTCTACCAGCTCGCGGCGGACCGCCTGCGCCTGCCGTTCGCGCGCATCGGCTTCGTGTCGTCGAACGGATGGGACGCGATCGGGGCCAAGGCGTTCGGCTTCACGTCGTTCTGGATCAATCGCACTGCCGCGCCGGTCGACCTTCACGGACCCGCACCCGACCGCATCATCGCGACGCTGGCCGACCTGCCCCGCTTGCTGGAACGGTAAGACCGGGGCCGCCACGCCCGGTCACGGCATGTACTGGCCACCGTTGACTTCGATCACCTGCCCGGTCACGTAGCCGCTCATCGCGTCGGATGCAAGATAGACGAACGTTCCGGCACATTCGTCGGCCGTGCCCACCCGGTTCATCGGGATCGTCGCCTGCATCGCCTTCAGCTGCTCGGGCGTCGAATAGCGGTCGTGGAACGGCGTGGCGATGATGCCCGGCGAAACCGCGTTGACGCGAATCCCGTCGCCGACCACTTCCTTGGCCCAACCCTTCGTCGCCGTCGAAACGAACCCCTTGGCGCCGGCGTAGACGACCGCGCCACCGCCGCCTCCATGGCGCGCCGCGACCGAGCTCACGTTGATCACGTTGCCCTGCCTTTGCCGCCGCATGACCGGGATCACCGCGCGCATGAAGAGCGCGACATGCGTGACGTTGAGGGCCAGGACCCTGGCGACGTACTCCTCGGTGTAATCCTCGATCCGCGTCCTCGCGATCAACCCGCCGGCGTTGTTGATCAGCACGTCGATGCGGCCGAACGCGGCCATCGTCTCCGCCACGATCCGATCGACGTCGGAGCCCCGCGTGACATCGCCGCCAACGACCACTGCCTCCGCGCCGGCGGCCCTGACGTCGGCGGCGACCCCTTCGGCCTGCACCCGGCTCGCGTTGTAGTGGACGGCGACCCGGCTGCCCACGCGGGCGAACGCGCGCGCGGCCGCGGCGCCGATGCCCGTGGACGCGCCGGTGATGAGAACCGCCTTGCCCTTCAGATCTGTCGTCATCCTGCCACTCTCCGAGTTGGTCGTGCCATGAAACCGCTGCGCGCGTGACCGCGCGTTCGGCGGGTCGCCGGCGGGTCGCCCGCGCCGCCGCCTATTTCTTCCTGCACGCGGCGACGGCCGCGACGATCGCCGCGATCGCCTCGGGTCGGGGAAAGCTCTTCCTGCAGGCCAGCGCGATGCGTCTCGACGGCGCCGGGTGCGCGAACGGGACGGCGACGACGAGCCTGCTCCGGTACCTGGGCGTCAGCGCGTCGCGCGGGAGCACCGAAACGCCGAGTCCGGACGCGACCATGTTGCGTATCGTCTCGAGCGAGCTCGTGCGGGCGACCTTCGCATCGGCGCCGCTCAGTTCCGGGCAGGCCTCCAGCACCTGCTCGCGGAAGCAGTGGCCGATGTCGAGCAGGAGCGGGCGCTCGGCCGCCAGCTCGTCCGGGCGGATCGACTTGCGCTTCGCCCACTTGTGGCCCTGCGGAACGACCACCTGGAACGGCTCCTCGTACAGGTATTCGGCGACGATGCCCGGTGGTGCGAACGGCAGCGCGATGATCGCCGCGTCGATGCGCCCGGACCGCAGCGCCGCTTCGAGGTGCACGGTGAGATTTTCCTCGAGATCGAGCGGCATCTGCGGCGCGCGCGTGTGCAGTGCCGGGATCAGGTCGGGCAGCAGGTACGGGGCGACCGTGTAGATGACCCCGAGCCTCAACGGACCCGCGAGCTGGTTGCGCCCCGCCTGGGCGATCTCCCTGATCTGCGCCGCCTCCTCCAGCACTTTCTGCGCCTGCTCGACGATGCGCCCGCCGACGGGCGTCGGTGTCACCTCGATCCCGCCCCGCTCGAAGAGCCGCGCGCCCAGCTCTTCCTCGAGCTTCTGGACCGCCACCGAAAGCGCCGGCTGGCTCACGAAGCATCGCTGCGCCGCGCGCCCGAAGCTGCGCTCGTTGGCGACCGCGACGATGTAGCGAAGCTCGTTGAGCGTCATCGATGGTGTTGCTGCGCGCGCAGGCGCAGGAACGCGGCGAACGCGTCGGCGAGCTCGGGGTGCTTGAGCCCGAAATCGACGGTCGCCTCGAGATAGCCGAGCTTGCTGCCGCAATCGTAGCGGCGACCCTCGAAGGCGAAAGCCAGCACGCGCTCCTCGGCGATGAGGCCGGCAATCCCGTCCGTGAGCTGGATCTCGCCGCCGGCGCCGGCGGGCATCGTGCGCAGATGATGGAAGATTCGCGCCGTGAGCACGTACCGGCCGACCACCGCGAGCGTCGACGGCGTCGTGCCCGGCTTCGGCTTCTCGACGATGCGCCGGATCGGCGCCCAGCGCCCTCCCATCGCACCGGTCTCGACGATGCCGTAGCTGCCGGTGTCCTCCGGGGGCACCGTCATGACGCCGATGACCGAGCAGTCCTCGCGCCCCGCGACCTCCGCCATCTGCGACATAACCGGCACGCTCGCGTCGATCAGGTCGTCGGCGAGCAGCACGGCGAAGGGCTCGTCGCCGACGACGGGCGCCGCGCACAGCACCGCGTGCCCGAGGCCCAGGGCCTCGGTCTGGCGGATGTAGATGCAGTTGATGCCGGGCGGCGTCGACGCCTGCACGGTCTCGAGCAGCGCGGTCTTGTTGCGCGCCCCGAGCTCGGTCTCCAGCTCGTACGCCTTGTCGAAATGGTCCTCGATCGACCGCTTGTTGCGCCCGGTGATGAAGATCATGTCGGTGATCCCCGCTGCCGCGGCTTCCTCCACCGCGTACTGGATCAGCGGCTTGTCGACGATCGGCAGCATTTCCTTCGGGCTCGCCTTCGTGGCCGGCAGGAACCGCGTGCCCAGACCCGCCACCGGAAACACCGCCTTCGTAATCTTCCGCATCGTCACGCCCCTTGTTCCCGGACTCCGTGTCTCGCGTTCATTCGCTCTCGCGCGCCGCGAGGCGCCGCAGTTGCGCCTCGTCGAGCAACGGAACGCCGAGCTCCGTCGCCTTGGCGAGCTTGCCGCCGGCATCCGCGCCGGCGACCACGTAACTTGTCTTCTTCGACACGCTCGTCGCCACCTTGCCGCCTTCGGACTCGATCAGCGCCTTGGCGTCCTCGCGCGTCAGCGTCGGCAAGGTCCCGGTCAGCACGAACGTCAGGCCGGCCAGACGCCCCGCCGATGCCCGCTGCTGCGTCGTCTCGCGCCAGCGGACGCCGGCGGCGCGGAGCTCGGCGATCACTTCACGGTTGTGGGGTTCCGCGAAAAACCGTGCGATGCTCTCGGCCAGCACCGGTCCCACGTCGCGCACGGCGAGCAACTCCTCCGGCGGGGCATTCATCAGCCCGTCGAGGCCGCCGAAGTGCCGCGCGAGGTCCTTGGCGGTCGCTTCGCCGACGTGCCGGATCCCCAGGCCGAATATGAAGCGCGCGAGCGTGGTCTCCTTGTTCCTTTCGATCGCCACGACCACGTTGGCCGCCGACTTCTCGGCCATGCGCTCGAGTCCCGCGAGCTCCTCGACGCCGAGCCCGTACAGGTCGGCGGGTGTCCGCACGAGGCCGCCATCGACCAACTGGTCGACGAGCTTCTCGCCCAGCCCTTCGATGTCCATGGCCCGGCGTCCGGCGAAATGTAGCAGCGCCTGCTTGCGCTGGGCGGGACAGAAGAGCCCCCCCGTGCATCGCGCGATCGCCTCGTCGGCGAGCCGGACCACGGCCGAGCCGCATTCGGGGCAACGCACCGGCATGCTGAACGCGCTCGCCCGCGCCGGTCGCTTGTCGACGACCACGCGCACGATCTCGGGGATCACGTCCCCCGCCCGGCGGACGATCACCGTGTCGCCGACGTGAACGTCCTTGCGCCTTACCTCGTCCTCGTTGTGGAGCGTCGCGTTGGTCACGGTGACACCGCCGACGAAGACCGGTTTCAGGCGCGCCACCGGCGTGACGGCGCCGGTGCGCCCGACCTGCACGTCGATGCCGACGACTTCGGTCGCCATTTCCTCCGCCGGAAACTTGTGCGCGATCGCGAACCGCGGCGCCCGCGAGACGAAGCCCAGCCGTTCCTGGAGCGCGAGGTCGTTGACCTTGTAGACGACGCCGTCGATTTCGAACGGCAGGGCCGCGCGGCGCTCGCCGAGCTGCCGGTAGTACCCCAGCAGCCCGGTCCGGCCGCGAACGACGGCGCGCTCCTTCGCCACCGGAAAGTGCAGCGCGGCGAGGAGTCGCATCAGCGCATCGTGCGTGGAAGGCGGTGCGACGCCTCCCCAGCGCACGTCGCCGATGCCGTACGCGTAGAACGCGAGCCGCCGGTCCGCCGTGATCCTGGGGTCGAGCTGACGCAGGCTGCCCGCCGCGGCGTTGCGCGGGTTGGCAAAGGTCTTTTCCCCCCTCGCGGCCTGGGCCGCGTTCAACGCCTCGAAGTCGCGCTTCGGCATCAGCACCTCGCCGCGCACTTCGATCAACGGCGGGACGGTCCCGGCGGGCATCACGAGAGGGATGGCCGCGACCGTGCGCAGATTCGCCGTCACGTTCTCGCCGGACGAGCCGTCGCCGCGCGTCGCGCCGACGGCGAAACGTCCCGCCTGGTAGGCGAGGCTGACGGCGAGGCCGTCGAACTTCGGCTCCACCGCGTACTCGACGTCGTCGACACCCAGTCCTTCGCGGATCCGGCGGTCGAACGCCTCCGCCTCCTCGTCGGAGAAGGCGTTGTTGAGCGAGAGCATCGGCACGCGATGCGTGACGGCGTCGAACGCCGCCGCGGGCGTGCCTCCCACGCGCTGCGTCGGCGAGTCCGTCGTCACCAGCGCCGGGTACCGGGTTTCCAGGTCCGCCAGCTCGCGGAACAGCCCGTCGTACTCGGCGTCGGAAACCGTGGGCGCGTCCAGCACGTAGTACCGGTAGTCGTGCTCCGCAATCTCCCGCCGCAGCGCCTCGGCACGCGCCGCGACGACGGCCGGCGGCGCGCTGCCTTCGACGGCGTGCGGTCGCGCGGCGGTCACGACCGGATTTCCCTCGGGCGGGAGGGCGGCGGCGTCAACCACCGAACAGCGCCAGTGCGCGCGGGCTGCCCGGCTCGATGTGGACTTCGCGCAGCGCCGTCGCCGTCTTGCGAATCTGCTCGCGAATGGCGTTGAGCGCGGCATCGTCGAGCGTGCGCCGGTTGTCGTCGACGAGCACCGCGTCGAGCGTCTGCGCCATGCGTTTCGCCGCGAGCTTCATCTGGTCGTACACGCGAACCGGTTCGCTGACGCGCGGAACGTCGAGCAAATACACGGCGCCGGGCGTCGACGTCTGGCGCAGGGTCTCGGCCGTGAACGGATCGCCCCGGTAGTTCTGCAGCGAGTACAGCACCGAGCCCGATTCCTCCTGTACCCAGTCGAACCGCCCTCCTTCGGCGAGCCGGAAGCCCGCGGCCTCGGCCATGCCGCGGAGTCTCGTCCCCGGGATCGTCGTGCCATCGGACTTGAGCATCGTCAGCCCGATCTGCACGTCGAGATCGGCGCAGATGCGGTCGAGCGTCTCTGCACGCTCGGCCTCGGCCGCCATGTCCGGCGCGACAAACGCGGCCGGGAGCGACGACGCGATTTCGGAGACGACGCGGACGAACGAGTCGAGCATCGGCCGGCTCGCGGCGCCGACGCGGTTGGCGAGCAGAAGGCAGGCGGCAATTTCGGAGAACTCGCCGACCGTATCGGGCTTGAGCAGCTGCCACGGCAATCCCGGGCCGCGTCGCCCGAACCAGCGCAGCGGCCGGCCGATGCGTGCGTGCAGGCCGGCTGCGAGCGCGCCCGCCGACACCGGCTGCACGGGCTGCAGCATGACGATGCACTCGATATCGGGATCCGGCTGCGGCGAGCCGCGCTCGGCAGGCGAGGTCCGGTTACCGGGGGAGGCCGAACGGTCATCCCCAAGGGGTGCCGGCGCAGTGTAATCGGCCGCCGCCGTGTCGGACGCTATGCGCGCCTGGATCGCGAGTGGTGGCTCGTAGCCGTCGCCGTCCGGATCGCCCGCACCGGCGCGCGGCGGGTTTTCGGGGACCGGCGCCGCTCCCCCGCCCGCGGCGAGGGTCGGCTCGACCCGCCCCGACGCTCGCGCCGCGCCGGCAGGATCCGTCGAGGCGTCGCCGCCGTCGCTGCCGGCGCGGAACGCCTCCTTGATCCGGCGCCGAACACGGCGTTCCTGCACCCAGTTGTAGACGATGACGCCACCGACGAGCGCGGCGCCGGCGGCGTAGAGACCCAGTTGCAGCGAGGTCATGCGATGGAATCGGAGCGGTCGGTCCGGCGCGTTCCGGGATGGTGTCCGGCCGCGCCGCGGCGGATCGCGCCGATTATAGCGCGCGGCGGTTCGTTGACGGCGGCGTCCTGCCCGCCGCGTCCGGCGAGCGGGGCCACCGCGATCGCGCGGCCCTTCGGCGCCCCGTCACGCGGCACCGGTTGCCGCAAGTTCGAGCGCCTCGGCAATGTCGACGGCGACGACGCGCGAAATCCCCGGTTCCGGCATCGTGATGCCGACCAGCTGGCTGGCCATCTCCATGGTGATCTTGTTGTGCGAGATGAACAGGAACTGCGTCTGCCGCGCCATGTCGCCCACCATCCGGCAGAACCGGTCCGTGTTGGGGTCGTCGAGCGGCGCGTCAACCTCGTCGAGCAGGCAGAAGGGCGCCGGATTCAGCTGGAAGAGCGCGAAGACCAGGGAAATCGCGGTCAGCGCCTTCTCGCCCCCCGACAGCAGGTGTATCGATGTGTTGCGCTTGCCCGGAGGCTGGGCGACCACCTGCACCCCGGAGTCGAGGATCTCCTCGCCGGTGAGGACGAGGCGCGCCTGGCCCCCGCCGAAGAGCACCGGGAAGAGTCGCGCGAAATTCTCGTTGACCGTGTCGAAGGTCTGCTGCAGCAACTGCCGCGATTCCCGGTCGATCTGACGGATCGCGCTTTCCAGCGTCGCCATCGCTTCGACGAGATCGGCCGCCTGCGCATCCAGGTATTGCTTGCGCTCCCGCGCGATCCCGAGCTCGTCCAGCGCCGCGAGGTTGACCGCACCCAGCCCGGCGATCGCACCCTGCAGCCGTTCGATCTCGGCGGGCAATCCTGCCTTGCTGCCGAATGACTTGAGCTCCCCGGGCAGGACCGCGAGGTCCGCGCCGGCTTCCGCAAGCTGCTCGGCGAACTGCTGCACCGAAAGCGCCGACGCCTGCTCCTTCAGCCGCATTTCCTCGATCTTCGCGCGCGCCGGCTCGAGCCGCTGCTCGGCGGCCAGCCGCACCTCTTCCGCGGCACGCAGCTCCGTGCTCAGCCCTTCGAGACGGTCCCGGGCGGACGCCAGCGCCTGTTCGGCATCGCCGCGCGCCGCCAGCTGCCGCTGCAAGGCTTCCTCGACGGGCGTCCAGTCGATCGCGGCGCGCTCCGACGTGAGCTGCGCGAGCAGCGCCCGCTGCTGCGCGACCTGCGCGGACAGCGACTCGCGCCGGCGCTCGAGCTCGGCGAGGCGTTCGCGGCAGCTCCGTTCCGCGAACACCGCCTCCTGTGCGGCACGTTCGGCCGCGCGGACCCGCTCGCGTCCGCGCGCGAACGCCACCTCCGCCTCGTTCTGCGCGTGTCGCGCGGCCTCGCACGCGGCGCGCCCGTCGTGGACCCGCAGCTGGGCATCCGCGTGCTCGCGCACGAGCGATTCGCCCTGAACGCGCTCGGCGTCCTCCTGCCCGGCGACGTCGGCGAGCTCTTCGACGATCTGCGCCCGGCGCTTCTCCGCGACCTCGGCTGCCTGTTTGAGCTGAAGCAGCTCGAGCTCCAGCTCGTGGCAGCGGCGCTGCTGCGACGAGAACGCCAAGCTCGCGGCGTGGTAGCGCTGCTGCGTGTCGTCGAGCTCCGCTTCGACGGCCTCGAGCGCAGCGCGGGATGCGAGCGCCGCCTCGCGCGCGCCGCCGATGTCGTTCTCCAGCACGGCGAGCTCGCGCTTGCGGGCGAGCACGCCGTGCAGATCGCTGTCGGGCGCGAAGAAGCTGATCGACTGCGCGGTGACGAGGTGCCCCTGCGGCGTGACGAAGGACTCGCCGACGGGAAGCGTCGCCCGGTCGCCGATCGCGGCCGCGGCATCGCCGCGACAGCGGACGCCGCGCAGCCAGTCCGCGAGGAGCCGCGCGATCTCCGGCCGCAGCGAACGCACGCGCGCCAGCAGCGCGTCGCCGCGTTCGTCGGGCGCCGCCTTCGCCGCGCCCGAGGCGCGCGCGTACACGGCAATCCGGGGTGGGCCGCCCGCGCCGTCGGGGCTGCCGTCGAGCCAGGCAAGCGCGCTCTCGAGGCGATCGAGCTCGACGGCATCGAGCCGCTCGCGCAGCACCGCTTCGAGCGCATCCTCCCATCCCTGATCGATGTCGAGCCCCTGCCAGAGCCGGTGCGCATGGGCGAGGCCCTTGTCTTCGAGCCAGCGCGCGCTGTCCTTGCCCTGCCCGATCTTCGCCTGGAGCGCCGCCAGCGCCTCCGAGCGCGCGGCGAGATCGGCGAGCCTGCGCCCTGCGTGCTGCGACGCGTCGCTCGCCGTGCGCTGCCGCTCCTGCAGGCCCTGCACCGCATCGCGCAGCGCATCCAACCCGGCCTCGCCCGACCGGAGCTCGCGCATCTCCTGCGCGAGCTGGTCCTCGACCTCGGCGAGATGCCCGGTGACCGGGGCCGCGAGGCCGGTCAATTCGGCTTCCAGGCGCTCGCGGCGCTGCGCCAGCTGCCCGAGGACACGGGCATGGTTCTCGCGGCGCGTTTCGGCCACGCGGATCGCCTGCTCGTCCAGCGCGATCGTCTGCTGCAGCTCGGCGCATGCCGCAGACGCGCCGGCGACCGCCTGCTCGAGCTCGGGCAGCGCCGCGGCCGCGACGCTTTCCTCGCCGCGGGTGCGCTCCCGCTCCGCCAGCGCGTCCTCGATCGCCTGCAGGGCGGTACCCCGGTCGGCCACGAGCGCCGCCTCCTGCCCGTCGAGCGCGCCGATCTGCTCGGTGAACTGCGCGACCTGCTGCGTGATCCGCGACTCGCTTTCGCGCGCGAAGGCGAGTTGCTGCTCGAGCCGGGTCACCTCGGCGTTCGTCTCGTAGTAGGTGCCCTGCCGTTCGTGCAGCGCGTCGCCTGCGGCATAGTGGTCGGCCCGCAATGCTTCCTGCCTCGCCTCGGCGGCGCGCACTTCGGCCTGGACGCTCTCGAGAGCGACGACGAGTCCGGCGACCGCCGTCGCGTGGCGCTCGCGGGCGTTCCCGGCATCCTGCTGCTTCGAGTACCAGAGCAGGTGCTGCATCAGTCGCAGGCGCGCCTCGTGCTCGCGGTACTCGGTGGCGACCCTCGCCTGCACGTCGAGCCTTTCCAGCTGCGCTCCGAGCTCGATCCGGATGTCCTCGACCCGCGCGAGGTTCTCGCGGGCGTCCGCGAGACGCCCCTCGGTTTCCCTGCGCCGCTCCTTGTACTTCGACACGCCGGCGGCTTCTTCGAGGAACACGCGCAGCTCCTCGGGCTTCGCCTCGATCACCCGCGAGATCATGCCCTGCTCGATGATCGCGTAGGCGCGCGGCCCGAGGCCGGTGCCGAGAAAGAGATCGTGGATGTCGCGGCGGCGCACCGGCAGGTTGTTGATGTAGTAGGTGGAGTCGCCGTCGCGCGTCAGCACGCGCTTGATCGACAGCTCGACGTACTGCCCCCACTGGCCGCCGATCCGGCCGGCGCTGTTGTCGAAGTAGAGCTCGACGGACGCGCGGCCGACCGGCTTGCGCTCGCCCGCGCCGTTGAAGATCACGTCCTGCATCGACTCGCCGCGCAGCGCCGACGCCTTCGATTCGCCCAGCACCCAGCGCACCGCGTCGATGACGTTGGACTTGCCGCAGCCGTTGGGCCCGACGATGCCGACCAACTGCCCGGGCGTGGCGATGGCGGTGGGATCAACGAACGACTTGAACCCGGCGAGCTTGATCTGGGTGAGGCGCAAGGGGACCTGGGGACGTGGATTGCAGGCCGGCGCGCCCGCCGCGGAGCGGGTGCAGGCCGGACAGGCTGCAAACAGCGGGTTCGGGGGCGGAAAAAGCTCAAATTATAGCCGAACCGCGCTGCGCGCCGGGCCCGCCCGTGCCGGCGGCGGCACGGCGAGCGGGGCCCGGATACAGTCCCGCGTCACGCCGGGAGCGGAGGCAGCGCGAGGCGCCGTTCCTCGACCGCATGGCACGCAACCTCGCCGCCGTCACGGACCGGCTTCAGCGCCGGAATCTCGCGCCGGCAGCGCGCGTCGGCGAACGGGCACCGCGGATGGAACGCGCACCCGGCCGGTGGATCGAGCGGATTGGGCACCTCTCCCGCGACCGCCGTGCGCGGCCTGCCCGTCATCGCGAGGTCGGGAACCGCGGCCAGCAGCATCCGCGTGTACGGATGCTGCGGCGAGGCGAACAGGCTGCGCGTCGGCGCGAGCTCGGCGATCCGCCCGAGGTACATCACCCCGACCCGATCCGCGATGTGATGGACGACCGCCAGATTGTGCGAGATGAACAGGTAGGTGAGCCCCATGCGTCGCTGCAGGTCCCGCATCAGGTTCAGCACCTGGGCCTGCACCGAGACGTCGAGCGCGGAGGTCGGCTCGTCGCAGACCAGGAAGCGCGGCTGCGTGGCCAGCGCCCGCGCGATCGAGATGCGCTGCCGCTGGCCGCCCGAGAACTGGTGCGGGTATTTCAAGCCGTCGGCCGCGGCGAGGCCGACTTGCGCCAGCAGGTGCCCCACGCGCGTGTCGACATCCTCGGCGGGCGTGCGCGGGGCAAGCGCCCGGATCGGCTCGGCAACGACGTCGGCGACGCGCCAGCGCGGATTGAGGCTCGCATACGGATCCTGGAAGATCATCTGCATGCCGCGGCGCGCGACACGCTGCGCGATTCCATCCTCGGCTCCGGGGCCCGCGAGCACGGCGCCGTCGAACCGGATGGTGCCGCGGGTCGGCGCATGCAGTCCGACGATGAGGCGCGCGACCGTCGACTTGCCGCAGCCGGACTCGCCGACCAGACCGAGCGTCTCGCCTCGCTCTATCGTCAGCGTGACACCGTCGACTGCCTTGAGCAGCGCGCGCGGCTTGCGCTCCAGCACGCGGTCGAGCCAGGGTGGCGAGACGTCGAACGTCCGCGCGACGTCGGTGAGCTGGAGCAGCGCATCCGCCATGGCTCAGCCTTGCGCGAGCCAGCACGCGGCGCGCGTCGCGCCGACGGCGACGAGATCGGGACGCTCGTGCCGGCAGCGCTCGACTGCGCGCACGCAGCGCGGGTGGAACGCGCACCCGCTCGGGACGGCGTCGAGCCGCGGCATCGTGCCGTCGATCTGCGTCAGCCGCTCGCGTTCCTCGACGATCGACGGGATCGACCCCATGAGGCCGACCGTGTACGGGTGCGCGGGCCGGTGAATCACGTCGGCCACGGGTCCGACTTCGACGATCCGCCCCGCATACATCACCGCGACGCGATCGGCCGTCTCCGCAATCACCCCCATGTCGTGGGTCACCAGCATCACCGACGTACCGTGGTCGCGGCAGAGCCGCTTGAGCAGCTGGATGATCTGCGCCTGGATCGAGACGTCGAGCGCGGTTGTCGGCTCGTCGGCGATGAGGAGGCGGGGTTTCGCCGCGAGCGCGAGCGCGATCACGACCCGCTGGCGCATCCCGCCCGAGAACTGGTGCGGGTACTGGTCGACCCGGCGCGCGGCAGCGGGAATGCCGACCTCCTCGAGCAGCTCGATCGCGCGCGTTCGCGCCGCCCCAGCGTCGACGTCGAGATGGGTTCGTATCGTCTCGGTGATCTGCCGCCCGACCGTGTACAGCGGGCTGAGCGACGTGAGCGGATCCTGGAACACCGCGCCGATCTCGCGGCCGCGGATTCGGCGCATCGCCTCGTAGGGAAGGTCGTCGATGCGGCGGCCCGCGAGTCGGATTTCGCCGCCGGCGATGCGGCCCGGCGGATCGATGAGCCCGATGACCGCCGCGCCGGTCAGCGACTTGCCCGCCCCCGACTCGCCGACGATCCCCAGCACCTCGCCCGGCGCGATCTCGAACGAGATATCGTGGACCGCGCGCAGCGTCCCGTGGCGCGTCGGAAATTCGACGCGCAGGTTCGACACGGCGAGCAGCGGCGCCGGCCCGGACGGAGCCCCCGCGACAGCGCTCACCGCCGTCCCCGCGGGAGCGGCGGCGCGGCGACGCGTCTGCCAGGACCGCGCACGGCGCTACGTTCCCGGCGTGCGCAACGGCCGACGGCGTCCGCCATCCGGCGCCCGTGTCGACGCGCCCACGGATACGTGCATGGCAGTCCCTTTCATCCCGGACCCGCTCAACGCAGCTTCGGGTTGAGCGCGTCGCGCAGCCAGTCGCCGAGGAGGTTCACCGCGAGAACCATGATCACCAGCGCGGCTCCCGGAAAGATCGTGATCCACCATTCCCCCGAGAACAGGAAATCGTTGCCGACGCGGATCAGCGTCCCCAGGGAAGGCTGCGTCGGCGGCACGCCCACGCCGAGGAACGACAGCGTCGCCTCCGTGAGGACCGCCGTGGCGACGTTGATCGTCGCCAGTACGAGGACCGGGCCCATGACGTTGGGCAGCAGATGGCGCCGCATGATTCCGAGCGGCGAGATCCCGATCACGCGCGCGGCCTGGATGTATTCCTTGTTCTTCTCGACCATCGTCGAGCCGCGGACCGTCCGCGCGTACTGCACCCAGTTCGCCGCGCCGATGGCGAAGACCAGCACGAACAGCGCCACGCTCGAGTGCACGTCGCGCGGCAGCGCCGCCCTGGCGACGCCGTCGATCAGGAGCGCGATCAGGATCGCGGGAAACGACAGCTGGACGTCGGCCACGCGCATGATGAGCGCGTCGACCTTGCCGCCCGCATAGCCGGCGAGGAGCCCGAGCGAGACGCCGGTCGCGATCGCGAGAGCGACCGAAGCAACCCCGACCAGCAGCGAGATGCGGGCCCCGAACATGATGGCGGAGAGCACGTCGCGGCCCTGGTCGTCGGTCCCGAGCAGGTAGCCCGGCCGCGCGTCGGGAAGCCACGCGGGAGGGGCGAGCGCATCCTGCAGGTTCAGCGTCCTGAGGTCGAACGGGTCGTGCGGCGCGACCCAGGGGGCGAACAGCGCGGCGCCGAGGCAGACCGCAAGCGCGATTGCCGACGCGACTGCCACCGGCGAACGGCGAAAGCTGAAACCGATATCGCTCGCCCACGCAGCGGCCAGCCGGGCGGCGATGCCCGGCCGCGGCGCGGGGCGGGCAGGGACCGTCGGATCGCTCATGGCATGGGGGGCGGCGGCCGGCGGGCTCGCATCGCGTGCGTCGGGTCGACGGACGGCACTCGATGCCGGCTCAGCGCGCGAGCGGCATCGCGGATTCCGCCAGCGCGGCGAGATAGCCCGCGCCGAGCGGAATCACCGCGTCGTTGAAGTCGTAGGTGCTGTTGTGCAGGAAGCAGCCGCTCTCGGCGCCGCCCTGCCCGAGCCGCGCGAACGCACCGGGCTTCGCCTGCAGCATGAACGAGAAGTCCTCCGAACCCATCGACGGGTCGAGGTTGCGGACCACGTTCCCGCTGCCGACCAGCGCCTCGGCGACCGTCGCGGCGAACTCGGCTTCACGGTCGTGGTTCACGGTCGCCGGGTACACGCGAACGTACTCGATCGTCGCCGTCGCGCCGAACGCTGCGGCGATCGACGGCACCATCTCGGCGAGCCGCCGCTCGATCATGTCCTGCGTGGCCGGCCGGAATGTGCGCACCGTGCCGACGAGCTTCGCGTGCGACGGGATCACGCTCATCGCGCCCGGATTGCCCGCCTGCATCGCGCACAGGCTCACGACCGCCGTGTCGATGGGGCTCACGTTGCGGGAGACGATCGATTGCACCGCGGTGATGATGTGGCCGGCGACGAGCACCGGATCGATCGCCGCGTGCGGATGCGCGCCGTGCCCGCCCCGCCCGTCGATCGTGATCTCGATGCGGTCCGCCGCCGCCATCGCCGGACCAGGCGTGATACCGATGCGCCCCGCCGGCAATGCGGGCCAGTTGTGCAACGCGAAAACCTGCTCGGCCGGAAAACGTTCGAAGAGCCCGTCCTCGATCATCGCCTTCGCGCCGGCATAGCCCTCCTCGCCGGGCTGGAAGATCAGGTACGCGGTGCCGTCGAAGTTGCGGGTCTCGTGCAGGTACCGCGCGGCCGCGAGCAGCATCGTCGTGTGCCCGTCGTGGCCGCAGCCGTGCATCCGCCCGTCGTAACGCGACTTGTGTGCGAACGCGTTCTCCTCCTGCATCGGCAGCGCGTCCATGTCGGCGCGCAGGCCAACCGCGCGGCCGCCGGTGTCGGCGCGCCCACGGATCACCGCGACGACCCCCGTCCTGCCGATGCCGGCATGGTGCTCGATGCCGAGCGCCGCGAGCCGCTCGCAGACGATCCTTGCCGTGCGGTGTTCCTCGAAGCCCAATTCGGGGTGCATGTGCAGGTCGCGGCGCAGCGCCGAGTACTCAGCGTGCCAGGCTTCGATGCGCGGAACGGGATTTCCCATGCGCGCGGTCAGTGGGCCGCGCCGCGCTCGACGCGCAGTCGCGGGTCCACGGCGTAGTAGAGGAGGTCGACGAGCAGATTGAGCAGCACGAAGACGAGCGCAATCAGGCACAGGTAGGCGGCCATCACCGGTATGTCGGAAAAGTTGATCGCCTGGATGAACAGGAGCCCCATGCCCGGCCATTGGAACACGGTTTCGGTCACGATAGCGAACGCGATGATCCCTCCGAGCTGCAGGCCCGTGATCGTGATCACCGGGACCAGCGTGTTCTTGAGCGCGTGGCCGAAATGGATGGCGCGGTCGGTCAGCCCGCGGGCACGCGCGAACTTGATGTAATCGGTGCGCAGAACCTCGAGCATCTCGGAGCGCACCAGCCGCATGATCAGCGTCATCTGAAACAGCGACAGCGTTATGGACGGCAGGATCAGCGCCTTGAGGCCGCTCGTGGTCAGGAGGCCCGTGGTCCACCAGCCGAGCGCGACCGTGTCCCCGCGCCCGAACGACGGCAGCCAGCCCAGCATCACCGCGAAGACCAGGATCAGCAGGATCCCGATCAGGAACGTCGGCAGGCTGACGCCGACGAGCGACCCCGCGAGCAGCAGATGCGCGATCCACGTGTCGCGCTTCAACGCGGTGTACACACCCAGCGGGATGCCGGCGACGAGAGCGAGCAGCGCGGCGGCGAACGATAGCTCGAGCGTCGCAGGCACCCTCTCCTTCAGCAGCGTCGAGACGAGCCTTCCCTGCCGCAGCGACAGTCCGAACTCGCCCTGCACCGCGTTGCCGACGAAGCGGCCGAACTGGACGTAAAACGGCTGGTCGAGGCCGAGGTCCCGGCGCAGCTGGGCGCGCTCCTCGACGGTGGCGTCCTGCCCGACCATGAAGCTGACCGGGTCCCCGGTGAAGTTGAACAGCCCGAAGGCGATGAACGCGACCACCGCCATCACGGCGATCGATTGCAGGACGCGGCGGAGGACGAAGGCGAGCACGCGGGCCGAAGGTGTCCTGTCGATCGCGCCGGGGCCCGCCTGCGGGTGGGCGGCGTGCCGAGCGCCGCCCGATGATGCCCAAACCCCGGGGGAGCGTCAATGCGCGCAGCGCGTCGTGTTGGGAGTTTTTGGATTGTCCGGATTTGTAGCACGTGATCTGTCCGGTCGTCATAGTCACCGCAAGGAGGTGACTGATGCGACCGACGGAGGTGC
>Ga0209048_10003067_pt1 | contig 16367 bp, 14 predicted proteins | sample FrelakmetCRP12CR_FD_187146 | JGI IMG/M metagenome (GOLD analysis project Ga0209048, IMG submission 187146) | Freshwater lake sediment microbial communities from the University of Notre Dame, USA, for methane emissions studies - CRP12 CR (SPAdes)... | ecosystem: Environmental > Aquatic >... | reverse complement strand
TCGGGGTGAGAGGATTTGAACCTCCGACCTCTACGTCCCGAACGTAGCGCTCTACCAGGCTAAGCTACACCCCGAATGGCCGTTGCCGGCACGGTCTTCCGTGTTGCCCCGCGGCGGGAGGATTGCGTGTTCGCGGGTCCGCGGCAATGCAGGTGGCGCGCTCGAAATCAGTACGTGCGCCGGGCCGCGAAGGACGCCAATTCTAGCAGACTTTCGCGGTGCGGCGAGGGCGGCAGGCCGGCGACGCACGCGGCCGCGGCGTCACTCTCGCGCGCGGCACGGCCCCGCGCGTAGTCGAGGGCGCCGGTGCGCGCGAGCACTTCGAGCACCGGGGCGAAGTCGGTGAGTCTCCCGCCGGTGATCGCCGCGCGGATCGATTGGCCGTCGTCGGGGCTGCCGACGGCGATCGCGCGGATCAGCGGAAGCGTCATCTTGCCCTCCGCGAGATCGTCACCCAGGTTCTTGCCGATCGCGCCCTGCTCGCCGGTGTAGTCGAGCACGTCGTCGATCAGCTGGAACGACGTGCCCAGATGCATGCCGTAGCGAGCCAGCGCGGCCTCGCGCTCCGGCGCAGCACCGCCGAGCACGGCGCCGAGCTGCGCCGCCGCCTCGAATAGCTTGGCGGTCTTGCGCTGGATCACGGCGAGATAGGCCGACTCGTCGAGATCCGGATTGCCGGAATTCATGAGCTGGAGCACCTCGCCTTCGGCGATCACGTTGGTCGCGTCGGAAAGTATCTCCAGCACGCGCACCGAGCCCACGCCGACCATGAGCTGGAACGCGCGCGAGTACAGGAAGTCGCCGACCAGGACCGACGCGGCATTGCCGAAGGTCGCGTTGGCCGTCGCATGGCCGCGGCGCAGCTTGGATTCGTCGACGACGTCGTCGTGCAGCAGGGTGGCCGTGTGGATCATCTCGACCACCGCCGCGAGCGTGTGATGGTGGCGGCCATCGTATCCGCACGCGCGTGCCGACAGAAGGACCAGCGCGGGACGCAGGCGCTTGCCGCCGCCGTCGACGATGTACTCGGCGACCTGCCGGATCAGCACGACGTCGGAATCGAGGCTCGCGCGCAGCACCCGGTCGACCTCGGCCATCTCGGGAGCGATCAGGGATTTGAGCTGTTCGAAGGTCACGTGGCAATCCGCGGGACGGTCGCGGGTGCCGTCGGGGCGACGGCGCCCGGCCAGGGTGGCAGCTTCTGTTGCAGCGCCGACTGGGGCCCGGAATTGTAACCGACGGGCCGGCGACGGCTTCTCAGCATCCGGCCTCGCGCCGGGGCACTTCCCGCCGCACGGCGGCGGCGCCGATCGTGGCGTCTGCGTCCCGGCGACTTTCCGTGGACGGCCGCGCCGGGGGTCGGCGGCCGTGGGGATCCGGGCCCGCGGGCAGCGCGTCCTCCGGGTCCGGCGCGCGCCGGGGCCCTGCAGCGGGCGCGGAGTCGGCCCGTGACGGATGGCTTTGACAGATCCGCCCGTAACCGCTTAAAATCTAAGGCTTTCCGCGATCGGCGCGGGAGCGGATGGCAGACGGTCGGCCAAACGAGCGGAGCAACGGCATGTACGCGGTCATTAAAACCGGTGGCAAGCAGTACAGAATCGCCCCCGGCGAGAAACTCAAAGTCGAACAGATACCGGCGGACGTCGGCACGGAAGTCGTTCTCGATCAGGTGTTGATGATCGGCGAGGGCGAGAACGTCCGTCTGGGCCGGCCCACGGTCGCGGGTGCGTCGGTCAAGGCGACGGTCCTCGCCCAGGGGCGCGGCGACAAGGTGCTGATCTTCAAGATGCGGCGGCGCAAGCACTACCGCAAGCACCAGGGCCATCGCCAGAACTACACCGAACTCAAGATCGAGAGCATCGTCGGCTGACGGAGATCGTTCACCATGGCACACAAGAAAGCAGGCGGCAGTTCGCGCAACGGGCGCGATTCCGAATCGAAGCGCCTGGGCGTGAAGTCCTACGGCGGCGAGCTGATCAACGCGGGCAGCATCATCGTTCGCCAGCGCGGCACACTGATCCATCCGGGCGTCAACGTCGGGATGGGCAAGGACCACACGCTGTTCGCCCTCGTGCGGGGCAAGGTCGCGTTCGCGACCCGGGGCAAGGAAGGGAAGAAGATCGTCAGCATCATGCCCGTGGAAGCGTGACGCGATGATCTGTCCGGGGGCTGCCCCGGAGGGGAGAATCCCGGCCGCTGCGCCGGGATTTTTTTGTCCTGCCAGTGGAGCGGAAGGGTACGCGCGCGGGCTGGAGCGGAAGGGTTCGCGCGCGGGCTTAGGATAATTCATGCGCCCGCACGCGAACCCTCCCACTCCAGAACGCTCTCGCTCCGACGCGTCGGACCGCGTTCCACCACGCGTCCAACCGACGGCAGTCGCCCTACCGTGCCGACGTTCCGGCGTCGTGGGGCGGAGGCGGAGTCGGCGGGCGCATGAAGTATCCTAAGCCCGCCGGCCCTGCCTCCGCCCCACGACCAGCACTTGCGGGAATTACCGCCGTTCGAGCCACCAGAGCAGCGACAGCGTGAGCGCGAGGAACGCCACGAGCGGGAATGTCGCCGAAAACAGCGGCGGCCAGTTGTTGAGCACGCCGAGGTTGGAGAACAGCCGGCCGACGAGGAAGAACGTGAGCCCCAGGATCGTGCCGGCGAAGATCCGGAAACCGATGCCGCCCTGCCGGCGCTGGAAATACGAGAACGGCAGCGCGACGATCATCATGACGATCACGGCCGCCGGATAGAAGATCTTGTTCCAGAACGCGATCTCGAAACGCGACGTCTTCTGCGCGCCACTGCCGAGCAGCCGCATGTTCTCCCAGAGCGTGTTGAGCTCGAGTTTCTCCGGCGCCACCTGGTACACGGTGAGCAGCGACGGCCGCAGCACCGTGTCCCACGCGTAGCTCTCCGCCTCCGACACGCGCGTGCCGGCCGGCGTTATCTCCGTCGCGCGCATGCCCTTCAGCCGCCACTGGCCGTTGCCCGAGAAGCTGCCCGATTCCGCCGTGCGCACCGTCCGCAGCCGCAGGTCCGCGTCGAACTCGTAGATCCGCACGCCGATGAGGGTGAGGTCGGAGAGCACGCTGCGGATGTTGACGAAGGTCTGCTCCTGCTTGAACCAGAAGCCCGACTGGAACTGCTGCGCGACGATGCGCGTCGCGTCGCCCTTCGCCTGCGCGCGCACCTTCTGCGACAGCAGTTCAGCCTGCGGCGCGACGAACTCGCCTGCGAGAAACGTGACGACGGCCAGCGGCAGCCCGATGCGCACCAGCGACCATCCGACCTGCAGCAGAGACGCGCCGGAGGCCCGCATCACCGTGTATTCCGAGCTGGCGACGAGCTGGGCCAGCGCGAACAGCGTGCCGATCAGCGTCGCGACGGGGAACAGCTCGTACATCCGCGACGGCAGCTGCAGCGCGACGTAGAGCAACGCCGCCGTGAGCGTGTAGCTGCCGCGCCCGACGTCGCCCAGCTCGTGGATCAGGTCGAAGAACGCGAACAGCATGACCAGCGCGCCGAAGATCAGCAGGATCGCGATGAGCACTTCGCGGCCGATGTAGCGGGTCAGCGTCTTCATGCGGCGGCGGTCCTCGTCTGCGCGCCGCGGCGGAAGACGCCGAACAGCGCCAGCTGGTGACCGAAGAGGAGCAGCGCCACGACGATCGCGATCGCATGCGGCAACAGGAGCCCGGGAACGAATCCCAGCTTGCCCTGCGCAATTAAGCTCTGCACGATGTTGAGGCAGTTGCTGTAGAGCATGTACAGGAAGGCCGCCCCGATCATGTTGAACGAGCGCCCGACCCGCGGGTTCACGTACGCCATCGGAACCGCGAGCAGCGTCAGGACGAGCGCCGAGATCGGCACCGACAGCCGCCAGAACAGCTCGGCCCGCTCGACCGGGCCGTCGACGGCAATCAGGGCGGCGGTGGGTATCGCTTTGGTCGAGGTCGGGATCGCCCGCAGCTCGGCCGGCTCGATCCGACGGCCGAGCGACTCGAATTCGACGACGCGGTAATCGGCGGTGCCCGGCTTGCCCTCGTACCGGCGGCCCTCGTTCAGCACGACAAAACGGTCGCCGTTGGCGGCCACCTTCAGCGTTCCCGAGCGGGCGACCGTCGCCGAATCCCTGTTTTCGTCGACCGAGTGCAGGAAAACGTTGCGAATCGTGCCGTCGAACGTGTTGATGCTGTCGACGAAGACGACCAGGTTCGCGCGGCGGAACTCGCGGAAGAGCCCTGGCGTAAGCAGCGAGATCTCGTCACGGGACTCCAGCTGGCGCTCGTACTCGAGCTTGCGCTGCTCCGCCCACGGCGAAAGGTAAAGCGACAGGACCAGGATCGCGACGTAGAAAGGAGCGCCGAACCAGAGGATAGGGCGCAGGCACGCGGTGAGCCCCTGGCCGGAGCTGAACCAGACGATCATCTCGCTGTCCCGATACCAGCGGGACAGCGTGAGTAGGACCGTGACGAACACGGTGACGGACAGCAGGATGTTGAAGTAGAACAGGGCGTTGAAGCCGAGCAGCGCGAGGATCCCCTCCGGCGCGACGACACCCCCGGCCGCACGGGCGAGGAGGCGCAGCACCAGATTGGTGAAGAGAATCGCGAGCAGGACGACGAACAGGCCCACGGCCGTCGCGGTGAGCTCGCGCACGAGGCTGCGCCGAAAAATCATGACGCCGGGAGAATTTTGACTTTTTCCAGCCTTTTTGCAGATAATGCGGTCCATTCCGCATTACGGCAAAGAAACCCAACCGTGGGAGGCGAGGGCGACGATGGAATTTACCATAAAAAGCGGCAGTCCCGAAAAACAGCGGAGCGCCTGTGTCGTCGTCGGTGTCTTTGACAACCGCAAGCTTTCACTGTCGGCGGAGCTGATCGACCGCGCATCGAACGGTTATATCAGCGAAATCATCCGCCGCGGCGACATGGAGGGCAAGCTCGGTGCCACGCTGCTGCTGCACAATGTCCGCGGCACGCTGGCCGATCGCGTGCTGCTGATCGGGCTCGGCAAGGAGCGCGACTTCCGCGACAAGGAATTCCGCTCGTCGATCAAGTCGGTGGTCAAGCTGCTGAACGAGACCGGTTCATACGAGGCCGTGGTCTACGTCACCGAGGAGAAGGTCAAGCGCCGCGAGGTGGCCTGGCGGGTCGAGCACGCCGTCGTCGTCGCCATGGAGTCCGTCTACCGCTTCGACCAGATGAAGAGCGAGAAGTCGGAGGTGCGCCGGCCGCTGCGCAAGCTCACGCTGTCGGTGCCGCAGCGCTCCGATCTGGTCGCCGGGGAGGCCGCCGCGGCCCGCGGCCTCGCGATCGCGCACGGCACGGATCTCGCGCGCGACCTCGGCAACCTGCCGTCCAACGTGTGCACGCCGACCTACCTGGGCGAGCGCGCGCTCGAACTGGCGCGCGAGTTTCCCGACATCAAGGCGACCGTGCTCGAGCGCAAGGAAATCGAGGCGCTCGGCATGGGCTCCTTCCTTTCCGTGACCAACGGCAGCGTCGAGCCGCCGCGTTTCATCATTCTCGAGTACCGGGGCGGCGCGAAGAAGCAGAAGCCGCTGGTGCTGGTCGGCAAGGGGATCACGTTCGACACGGGTGGAATCTCGCTCAAGCCCCCCTTGGACATGGACCACATGAAGTTCGACATGTGCGGCGCGGCCAGCGTGTTCGGCGCGCTCCGCGCGATTGCCGAGCTCAAGGCGAAGGTCGACGTGATCGGGCTGGTCGCGGCCTGCGAGAACATGCCCTCCGGCCGCGCCACGAAGCCGGGCGACATCGTCAAGAGCATGTCCGGCCAGACGATCGAGATCCTCAACACCGACGCCGAGGGCCGGCTGATCCTCGCGGATGCGCTGACCTACGCGGAGCGCTACGAGCCCGAATCCGTGGTGGACATCGCGACGCTGACCGGCGCCATGGTGATCTCCCTGGGGCACGTCGCGTGCGGCGTGTTCAGCAACAGCGACACGCTCGCCCGCGCGCTGATTGCCGCCGGCGAGGACGCCTGCGACCGCGGGTGGCAGCTGCCGCTGTGGGACGATTACCAGGAGGGGCTCGAAAGCAACTTCGCGGATTTCGCGAACGTCGCCGGGCGCCCGGGTGGCAGCATCACCGCCGCGTGCTTCCTGTCGCGCTTCGCGAAGAAGTTCGACTGGGCGCACCTCGACGTCGCCGGCGTCGCGCACAAGGAGGGCAAGGAAAAGGGCGCGACGGGACGTCCGGTGCCGCTGCTGACGACCTGGCTGCTCGCGCAGGAGCACGCGGCGTGAGCAAGACGGGCGAGGGCGGGGCCGCGCGGGCGCGCTCGCGTCCCTACCTGCGACAATGACGACCATCGATTTCTACACGCACTGCTCCGATCGCTTCGACGTCGCCTCGAGGCTCGTGGCGAAAGCGTGGGCGCAGCACGGCAGTGTCCGCGTGCTGACCGGCGGCGAAGACGCGACGGCCGAACTGGGCCGCCTCCTCTGGCTCTGGCCGGCGACGGGCTTCCTCCCGCATTGCCGGCTGGCGAGCCCGCTCGCCGCCGAAACGCCGATCCTCGTCGACCATGTGCTCGAGCACGAGGGTCCCGCGGCCGTACTCATCAACCTCCATCCCGCGCCGGCACCGTTCTTCTCCCGGTTCGAACGACTCGCCGAAATCGTCGGCGGCGGCGATGCGGATGCCGCGGCGGGGCGCGAGCGCTGGAAGTTCTACAAGGCGCGCGGGTACGAGGTTCGTTCGCACGACATGTCGGCCCGCTAGGCATGGCCACCGCGCGCGAGCTCCTTGCACAGGCCGACGCGCTGATGCGGCGCAACCGGGCGCGCGCCGTCGACACCGAAATCTCCGAGCTCGCCGACGTGGTTCAGGCGGACGTGCTGGCGCCGCCGCCGCCGGCCACCCTCGACGACGTGCCGGAGCTGACCGACGCCGTCGAGGAGATCGAGATCGCGTCGATCGCCGAGTTTCCGGACGAGGGGGGCGAGCCGTCCGCATGGATTCAGCCCGGGCATGACGCCACCGCGCCGACGGGGTCGGTGCCGGGCCCGACCGCCCCTGCGCCGCCGCAGCCGGACGGCGGACCCGCGCCGCCGTCCGATGCAGCCGCGGCCGCGCCCGCCGCGTCCGCGCCTGCGGACGAATGGGCGCGCTGGGAGGCGCTCGCGGAAGAGATCCGCATGCAGGTGCTGCAGCGGATCGACCTTTTCACCGCAACGGGCCTGCGCGAACAGCTCGGCGCGCAACTGCGGCCGATCGTCGAGCGCGCCGGCGCGGAGATGGTCGCGACGATCAGCGAGCGGGTCGGGGACCTGCTGCGGTCGCACGTCGGCGAAGCCATCGAGCGCGAGATCGAAAAGTCGCGCAAGGGCGACGGCTGAAGCCGGCGCGAGAATTGCCGAGCGCGCGCAAGTCGGGTCGAAGCCCGCCGTGCGCATGCGCGCCGGGTGCGCACGCTCGCCGGCGCCGGCCCCGCGGATTCCCCGGATGTTCGCGCTGACCGCGATCGAGCACCGCTACGGCGCCGCGGTCGTGCTGCGCGTCGATGCTTGGCAGGCCGGCGCCGGCGAGCACTGGCTGCTGGCCGGTGCGTCCGGCTGCGGCAAGACGACGCTGCTGCACATCCTCGCGGGGCTGACGACCCCGACCGCCGGAACCGCGGTCGTCGGCGGCACCGATCTGGGCACGCTCCGCGGCGCCGCGCGCGACCGCTGGCGCGGGCGGACGGTCGGGCTCGTGCCGCAGCGCCTCCACTTGGTCGGCGCACTCGACGTCCGCGACAATCTGCGACTCGCCCGGTACCTGGGAGGCGTCCCCGAGGACCCCGCGCGCCTGCGCGCTCTGCTCGAGTCCGTCGGCGTCGCAGACCTCGCGCATCGCTATCCGCGCGAGCTTTCACAGGGACAGGCGCAGCGTGTGGCCATCGCGCGCGCTGTCGTCAACCGGCCGGCGCTGGTGCTCGCCGACGAGCCGACGGCGAATCTCGACGACGCGCACGCCGCGGCGGCGCTCGACCTGCTGCGCGGGCAGGCGCTCGCGAACGGCGCGACGCTCGTCGTTGCCTCGCACGATGCGCGCGTCCGTCCGCTGTTCCCGCATGTCCGCGCGCTTCCGCCGCGGGACCGGACCGCAAGCCTCCGCGGGACGGCCGCGTGAACGTCCTGCGCCTCGCCCTGGCCTACGCGCGGCGCCGCCCGCTCGCGACGGCGTTCAATGTCGCGCTGCTCGCTGTCGGCGTCGCGACGATCACGCTCGTGATCCTCCTGTCGGGCGAGCTGGAGCAGCGCCTCGCGCGCGAGGCGGCCGGCATCGACCTCGTCGTCGGCGCGAAAGGCAGCCCGCTGCAGCTCGTGCTGGCGGGCGTCTATCACGCCGACGTGCCGCCCGGAAACGTTCCACTCGCCGCGGTCGAAGAGCTCGCGCGCCGCCCCCTCGTGCAGCAGGTCATTCCCATGGCGCTCGGCGACAGCTACAGAGGATTCCGGATCGTCGGCACGCTGCCCGCGTTCGTCGCGCATTACGGCGCGTCGCCGGCGAGCGGACGGGCGTGGGCCGCGCCGATGGAGGCACTGCTCGGCAGCGAGGTCGCGCGGACGTCCGGGCTCGCGGTCGGCGCGGCGTTCACGGGTGCGCACGGCCTGGCCGAAGGCGGCGGCGATCACGACGAAGCGCCCTACCGGGTCGTCGGCGTGCTGGCGCCCACCGGCCGCGTGATCGATCGGCTCGTGCTCACAGGCATCGACAGCGTGTGGCAGGTCCACGGGCATCACGACGCCGACGAAGAACATCGCGACGCGCGCGCGGGTCGCGCCGGGCCGCCGGCCGGCGCGGCGACGCCGCCGCCGCCGGCGCGCGAGGTCACGCTGGCGCTCGTCAAGTACCGGAGCCCCGTGGCCGCGGCCAGCCTGCCGCGGGCGATCAATGCGGAAACCGTGCTGCAGGCGGCCTCGCCGGCGTACGAGTCGGCGCGGCTCTTCACGATATTCGGCGTCGGCACCGACGTCGTCCGCGGCTTCGCGTTGCTCCTGATCGTGGCCTCGGCCTTCGGCCTCTTCGTCGCGCTCGTGCAGGCGCTCGACGAGCGGCGCTACGACCTCGCGATCATGCGCGCGCTCGGCGCGCGGCGGACCACCGTCGTCGCGGTGCTGCTGATCGAAAGCCTGCTGCTCGCGGCGACGGGTCTCGCCGCGGGCCTCGCCCTCGCGCACGTGCTCGCCGCGAGCGTCGGCACGTGGCTTCCGGCAGCGGCACCGCTCGCCGCAGGCGCGCGTGCCTGGCACGCTGAGGAATGGGGGATCGTGGCGCTCGCGCTGGGCGCGGGTATAATCGCCACGCTGCTCCCCGCGTGGCGCGCGTACCGACTCGACGTCGCCGCCACGCTTGCCGAAGGGTGATGCGATGAAGCGAGCCATTCTTGCGTTCCTCCTGATTGCGATCGGTATCGCGCATACCGCGTTCGCGGTCACGACCGGCGTGCCGCAGGCGGGCCTTCCCAGCGCCATCGACTACGGCTCGACGCTGCTGCCCGAGCGCGCCGGCGTGGTCTCCTGGCGCACGCTCGCGCAGGTGATGCCGGTGCAGCAGAACGGACGGATGGTGCCGGAGTTCTCGAAGGACATCCTCACGCTCGACGACCGCGACGTGAAGGTCCAGGGCTTCATCATTCCGCTCGACATGGGCGACAAGCAGAAGCGGTTCCTGCTGTCGGCCGTCCCGCCGCACTGCTCGTTCTGCATGCCGGCGGGCCCCGACGCCGTCGTCGAGGTCATCGCGCGGACTCCGGTGAAGTACGGTTTCGAGCCCATCATCGTCTCGGGCAGGTTCGCGGTGCTGAAGGACGATGCCTCCGGCGTCCTGTACCGTCTCAACGATGCCGTCTATGCGGGCGCGGCCATGCCCGCGGCGGCGTTCCCGGGCAAGTAGCCGCCGGAAGTCGGCGGCGAGTCGCCACCGGCACGCGTAGATCCACCCGCGCCGTGGTCCGCGCGGACGAGGTTGCCCCCGGGCGCACTGCAGGCCCCGTGGCCGTACCGCGTAAGTTCGACCGCGGCAAACGCGACCAACGGCGTACCTGAAATGCGGGAGAACGCCATGAACCGACGCCGATTTCTGTTTGCGACGTTCGCCGCTGCGGCTGGCATGGGCGCGCTTCGCCATGCCGCGCCCGCCGGCGCACAGGCGCCGAAGCCCGAAAAGGTCGTGAGGACCGAGGCGGAGTGGCGGAAGATCCTGACGCCGGCACAGTTCGAAGTGCTGCGCGAGGAAGGAACCGAGCGGTCGTTCACGAGCCCGCTCAACGGCGAGAAGCGCAAGGGGACCTACGTCTGCGTCGCCTGCGACCTGCCGCTCTTCGAATCGCGGACCAAGTACGACAGCGGCACCGGCTGGCCGAGCTTCTTCGACTGCATCGCGGGCCGCGTCGAAACCAAGGTCGATCGTCGATATTTTTCGCTTGCGACCGAGTACCACTGCGCGCGGTGCGGCGGCCACCACGGCCACGTGTTCGACGACGGCCCGAAGCCGACCGGCCTGCGCTACTGCAGCAACGGCGTCGCGCTGAAGTTCATTCCTGCCTGACCGGTGCTCGTGGCGCCGGGCTTGCGCGACGCCGTCCCGGCGGCCCGTCCGGCAACGCGAAAGCTAGGGTGGACGACGCTACCTATGCCCGCATTGCCCAGGGTTTGGCCGCGCTCGGCTCGACGCGCATCCGGGCAATCACCACACCTGCGGCTGGATCTGGGCGACGCGGCCACCGGGGAGGTATACCGTCGCCGCCGTTGGCGACGAGAATTTGATCGTGACGGTGCCGTCGTTGCCGGTCATCGAGGCCGGCTGGTACATGCAGGAGGCGCACTGCCCACTGCGGTACTTGTCGAGCGTCGCCGTCGCCGCCACACCGCCGCTTGCGTTGGTCAGCTGTAGTGGAACGTAGTACCACATGGGGTCACCACCAGCGGTATAGCTGAACATGGTCATGACCAGCACCCCGTGTTGCACCTGAATGTTGTACCCGGAACCCGACTCGTTGGGGTTCCACCACAACCCTGTGACCGGGGTGAAGGCGAGCGGAGCCGCGCCGCCGCCCGGTTGCGCCACCGCACCCGGAATGGTGTATCCCGTCAGCACCGCGGCATTGGTCCCGTCATTCATCTTGACCATGCCGACGCCGGGCGCATACCAGATATCGCGGGTAACCCCGGAGCCGCGCTGCTCGCGCACATGCAATACGTTGGTGAAAGTGCCCGCAGGGGTGGTTACCGTTTCCAGCGCCATCGCCTGGTAGCTGCTCATGTAGCTTTGCCCGCCCATCATGCTGTTGGTTCCCGTAACGCTCGCCTGCCACATCTCCATGTTTTGATACCCACCGACGCCCATCATCGTTCCCGGCGTGACCGGATTCTTGAGCATCCACTCCGGACTGGTGTAGGCCATCATCGAAAACTGGGTGCCCGTCGCGTTCGAGCCGGTGCCGCCGAAGTAGCGCATGCCGTCCGGGTCCATCCGGTAGAAGTCGGTAGCGTCGGGCGCACAGGCGACATTCACATTGCACATGTAAGTCGTATGCATTGCCGTCAGGCCAGAGACGCCGGACCAAGTCTGGCCCGTGTGCATGACCGCCGTCGAAGTCAGCCAAGGCCCGCTCGTATACATGTAGTCGTAGCGGGCGCCATCGACCAACGGGAAGTAATTGGACGTGGACATCGTTTGGGCGCCCATCATTTGTCCAAGACTCGTTCCGGAAACCAGTGCAAACAGCGATACCGCGAATGCTCTCAACATGACAACGCTCCGAAATGGCGCAGAAATTCGTCCCGCACTCAGACCCAGTTCGAAAGCCATTCCTTGCGCGAGTTCAATATCCTCTCGGCGCTGTTCCAGTTCATTGATGCAACGCAATATCGACGGATCCGCATGGCGGGGGTCGGGGCGACGGGCCGGCGAGCGATCGGTGGCGTTGCCGCCCCGGACGCGCACGTCGGCGTCGGCCGCGGTTGCGACGCAGTGCACGAATACCTGTCGCGAGCTTGCCGGCACGCCGGCTGACGATCATGGCCTCGCCAAGAGTATCGCGCCCGTCGCCCAGCGGGGTCATCATGAGTATCGAGCCGCCGATTCAGGCGGGGTCATGACTTCCGCAATTGTTCCCGTTGCATGGCTGCACGGTGGCGAGAGGTGGCCCATCCTGTGGAACGTTCCGGCGGCCTAAGCGCTTGATTCAACGCATCAGATCGCCCTTCTCATAGTATAATCCCACGCTTTTGCAGGTCCCGCTGCCCCTCGGGCGGCGTCCGCCCCCATGGAACTCGCCAAGAGCTTCGAGCCCGACGCCATCGAGGCGAAGTGGTACCGGTTCTGGGAATCGCGCGGCTGCTTCAAGCCGAGCGGCGCGCCGGGTGCGCCCGCGTTCTGCATCCAGCTGCCGCCGCCGAACGTCACCGGCACGCTGCACATGGGCCACGCGTTCCAGATGACGCTGATGGACGTGCTGATCCGTTACCACCGGATGCGCGGCGAGAACACGCTGTGGCAGCTCGGCACCGACCACGCCGGCATCGCGACGCAGATCGTCGTCGAGCAGCAGCTGAAGGCGCAGGGACAGGCGCGGCGCGACCTCGGTCGCGAGAAATTCGTCGAGCGCGTATGGGCGTGGAAGCAGGAATCCGGCTCGACGATCACGAACCAGATGCGCCGCCTGGGCACGTCCGGCGACTGGTCGCGCGAGCGCTTCACGATGGACGACGGTCTCTCGGCCGCCGTGCTGGAGACGTTCGTCCGGCTGTTCGATGACGGCCTCATCTATCGCGGCAAGCGTCTCGTCAACTGGGACCCGACGCTCGGCACGGCGGTGTCCGACCTCGAAGTCGAGAGCGAGGAGGAGCAGGGGAAGATCTGGGAGATCCGCTATCCGTTCGCGGGCGGCGGAAACGACGGGCCCGGCGGAATCGTCGTCGCGACGACGCGGCCCGAGACGATGCTGGGCGATGCCGCCGTCGCGGTCAACCCCGACGACGAGCGGTACGGCGCGCTGATCGGCAAGCAGGTCACGCTCCCGCTCACCGGCCGCACGATCCCGGTGATCGCCGACGCCTACGTCGACAAGACCTTCGGCACCGGCTGCGTGAAGATCACGCCGGCGCACGACTTCAACGACTGGCAGATCGGCCAGCGGCACGGGCTCCCGCCGATTCCGATCCTGAACCTCGACGCGACCGTCAACGACAACGCGCCGGCGAAATATCGCGGCCTCGACCGCTACGCCGCACGCAAGGCGGTGCTCGCCGACCTCGCCGCGCAGGGGCTCGTCGTCAGCGAGAAGCCGCACCGGATGGTCGTGCCGCGCTGCGGCCGCACCGGCGAAATCGTCGAACCGATGCTGACGGACCAGTGGTTCGTCGCGATGAAGACACCCGCGCCGGCCACGCATCCGCTCTTCCCCGGCAGCACGATCCAGGACCTCTGCCTCGCCGCGGTCGGCGACGGCATCGGCGATCGGGTGACCGGCGAACGCGGCCGCGTGCAGTTCGTGCCGGACCAGTGGCTCGCGACGTACCTGCACTGGATCAACAACATCCAGGACTGGTGCATCTCGCGCCAGCTCTGGTGGGGCCACCGGATTCCCGCCTGGTACGACGAGCTCGGCAACGTCTACGTCGCGCGCAGCGAGGCCGACGCGCGCGGGCAGGCGCGGGCGAAGCTCGGCCGCGAGCCGGCGTCGTTCACGCAGGACGAGGACGTGCTCGACACCTGGTTCTCGTCCGCGCTGTGGTGCCACTCGACGCTGGGCTGGCCGGAGGAGACGCCGGAGCTCGCGACGTTCCTGCCGTCGTCGGTGCTCGTCACCGGCTTCGACATCATCTTCTTCTGGGTCGCACGGATGATCATGACGACGACCTATTTCACCGGGAAGGTCCCGTTCCGCGACGTCTACATCAACGCCCTCGTGCGCGACGAGGAGGGCCAGAAGATGTCGAAATCGAAGGGCAACGTCCTCGACCCGCTCGACCTCATCGACGGCGTCACGCTGGACGCGCTCGTCGACAAGCGCACCGCGAACATGATGGATCCGCGGCAGGCCGAGTCGATCGCGAAGCGGACGAGGAAGCAGTTCCCCGCCGGGATTCCCGCGTTCGGCGCCGACGCGCTCCGGTTCACGTTCGCGAGCCTCGCGACCTACGGCCGGACGCTCAACTTCGATCTGTCCCGCTGCGACGGCTACCGCAACTTCTGCAACAAGCTCTGGAACGCGACGCGGTTCGTGCTGATGAACGCCGAGGGCCGGGACTGCGGTCTCAACCCGGCCGACCTGCGCGCGCTGTCGTTCGTCGACCGCTGGCTGCTGGGACGCCTGCAGCGGGCGAAGCTCGAGATCGCCGAGAACCTGGCGACGTACCGGTTCGACCTCGCCGCGAAGGCGCTGTACGAATTCGTCTGGGACGAGTACTGCGACTGGTATCTCGAGTGCGCCAAGGTGCAGCTGCAGCAGGCCGAGGCGGCGAACGACGACGCCGCCGCGCGGGGCACGCGCTCGGTGCTGGTCCGCGAGCTGGAAACGACGCTGAGGCTCGCGCATCCGTTCATTCCGTTCATTACGGAGGAGCTGTGGCAGACGGTCGCGCCGCTCGCCGGGAGGGCAGGCGACACGATTTCGCTGCAGGCTTTCCCCGTCGCGGATTTCGACACCCTCGATGCCACGGCGGACGGCGACATGAAGCGGCTCAAGGACCTGGTGGGCGCGTGCCGCGCGCTGCGCGGGGAGATGGGGCTGTCGCCCGCCCAGAAGGTCCCGCTGCTCGTCACGGGCGATCCCGGCGTGATGGAGCGGTTCGTGCCGTATCTCGCGGCGCTCGCGAAGCTCTCCGACGTCAGGATCGTCAGCGAGCTGCCGGCCGCGGACGCGCCGGTGCAGGTCGTCGGCGAGACGCGGCTCATGCTCCGCATTCTGGTGGATGCCGCGGCCGAGCGCGAGCGGATCGCGAAGGAGATCGCGCGGCTCGAGGGCGAGATGGCCAAGGCCTCGGCCAAGCTCGCGAACGAAGGGTTCGTCGCGCGCGCGCCCGCGCACGTCGTCGAGCAGGAGCGCGCGCGGCTCGCGGGCTTCGCGGCGACGCTCAAGCGGCTGCGTCCCCAGCTCGAGCGGTTCTCCGGCTGAATATCCCCCGGGCGACGTCTGCGCCGGTCCCGGTTCCCCCGCAGAGGGAGCGCACCGGCGCCGATTGACGATGGACTTCACGCACACGTTCCGCGCGCTGCGCTCCCGGAATTTCCGGCTGTTCTTCATCGGGCAGGGCCTCTCGGTGATGGGCACCTGGTTGCAGCAGGTCGCGATGGGATGGCTCACGTACCGGCTCACCGGCTCGGCGTGGCTGCTCGGCGCGGTGGCGTTCTGCGGCAGCGCCGGGATCCTCGTCTTCGGCGTGTTCGCCGGCGTCGTCGCCGACCACGTCCATCGCCGACGCGCGCTCAAGGTCACGCAGTCGCTGGCGCTGGTGCAGGCGCTGGTGCTCGCGATCCTCACGTGGACGGGTCTCATCGCCGTCTGGCACCTGATCGCGCTCGCGCTGTGGCTCGGCCTGGTCTCCGCGTTCGACGTGCCGCTGCGCCAGTCCCTCTGGGTGCACCTGGTCGACGACCGCGCCGATCTGCCGAACGCGATCGCGCTCAATTCGTTCCTCGTCAACGCGGCGCGCGTGGTCGGACCGGCGCTCGCCGGGCTGCTGCTTGCCGTGGTCAGCGAAGCCGTGTGCTTCGCGCTCAACGCGCTTTCCTTTGTCGCCGTGATCGTCGCGATCGGCCGCATGCGCTGGGCGCACGAGGCGCCGCCGCAGGCGTGGCGCGGCGGCTTCTGGTTCAACTGGGTCGAGGGTTACCGCTTCGTCGCCGGATTCGCGCCGGCGCGTGCGCTGCTGGCGCTGGTGGCGATCCTGTCGTGGGCGATCAGCCCCTACTCGTCGCTGATGCCGGTCTATGCGAAGGACATCTACGGCGGGGGCCCGCAAACGCTGGGGTTCCTGCTCGCCGCGGCGGGCACCGGAGCGCTCGCGAGCACGCTCCATCTCGCCGGCCGCGCGACCGTCCGCGGGCTCGGGCGCGTCATCGCGCTCGCGGCGCTGACGAGCGGGCTCGCGCTCGCGGCCTTCGCGTACCTGGCGTTCTTCCCGCTCGCGCTCGTGCTGATGTTCGCGGTCGGCGGCGGCGTGATCCTCGCCGCGGCGGCGGTGAACACGATCCTGCAGACGATCGTTCCCGACCGGCTGCGCGGCCGCATTGCCGGCTTCTTCACGCTGGCTTTCCTCGGCGTGGCGCCGCTCGGCAATCTCGCTGCCGGCGCCCTCGCGGACGCCGTCGGCGTGCGGGCGACCTTCGCGCTGAACGGTCTCATCGCGA
>Ga0209048_10003066_pt1 | contig 16371 bp, 13 predicted proteins | sample FrelakmetCRP12CR_FD_187146 | JGI IMG/M metagenome (GOLD analysis project Ga0209048, IMG submission 187146) | Freshwater lake sediment microbial communities from the University of Notre Dame, USA, for methane emissions studies - CRP12 CR (SPAdes)... | ecosystem: Environmental > Aquatic >... | reverse complement strand
CCTTTTTAAAATTACGAATCCCTTTTCCCAGCCCCTCGCCGATCTGGGGAAGCTTATTGGCACCAAAGATGATGAGGACAATGACCAAAATGACGATCAACTCTGGCATTCCAATTCCACCGAACATATTTTCCTCCTTTCCTATTCTTCAGTAAAATAGGTTGAAAAAACAAGGTATAATGAATGCCTCGACAGAAAATGAGGTTGTCTCAACGGTGCAGGATAAAATTGGGGTTCCAATCGAGAACTCAGCCTTAATGGTAGGATAATCGACCCCCTCTGTCAACAGAACCTTCACCGAAACCTCGATGACCAAAATTTAAATTCTCCCAACCCCTTTTACTAACGGGGGGAGGTGGGGATTGTTAATTTAGCTATTTAGGATTTGACAGGAGAGGTCAGTTTTTGCTATGAAATTCTCCATGAGCCCAATAAAAGAGCGAAATACCCTCAGCGAAGTAGCTTTAGGGAGAATTCCTCCGGATACGATCGTCAAGAATGGGACAGTTTTCAACGTTTTTACAAGAGAGTTCATTAAAGGGCAATCCATCTGGATCAAGGATGGGATGATTGCCTACGTGGGTCCTGAACATCATCCGGCGGAGGATGATGAGAACCGGGTGATCGATGCAGAAGGGAGGGTTCTTCTTCCCGGCCTGATTGATGGTCACACCCATATCATCAGCAGAACAAACATCGAAGAGTTTGTCAGATATGTGATTCCGAGCGGGACGACCACCATCATCACGGAGACGATGGAGCTTGGAACGATCGCTGGGAAAGAGGGGATCGAGTGTTTTGTGAAGGGGCTGGAGGGACAGCCCCTCCGGTTCTTTTATACCGTTCCTGCCCTGTGCGGACTCACGTCGGCTGAAGAGATCAAGGCACCTGACAATGAGGAACTCCTCCCCCTGTTGAAGAATCCGAATTGCCTCGGTGTGGGTGAAATTTACTGGGGGAACCTTTTTTTAGAAGGGGACCAGGGGAAACGGGTGAGGGAACTGGCTTCGTTGGCTCTCGACCTCGGCAAGAGGGTCGAAGGCCATAGCGCGGGAGCAACGGGAAGAAAGCTCCAGGCCTACTTCGGCTTTGGAATATCTTCCTGCCATGAACCCACCACGGAAGGGGAAGTGATCGAAAGGCTCAGACTGGGTTGCTGGGTTATGATCCGGGAGGGGGCAATCCGCAAGGAACTGGAGGGCATCAAGGGAGTTTTCGATCAACAGATCGATTTTAGGAGGCTCATCCTCTCCACCGACGGGATGGACCCCCAGGGATTTCTGGAGGAAGGATATCTTGATTCGGCGCTGAAAAGAGCTCTGAGGATCGGAGTTCCACCCGGGATCGCCTACCAGATGGTGACGCTCAATGTGGCAGAACATTTCCGCATCGATCATCTCGTCGGGTCTCTTTCTCCCGGAAAGATGGCCGATCTCGTCGTCATTCCTTCTCCTGAGAACTATTCTCCCCAGCTGGTAATGTGTGAGGGGAAGATTATCTTCAAGGATGGTAAAAACAGGGCCGAACCGAAGAGAGTTTCGTTTCCCGATGATATGTTTCATACCGTCGACATTCAGGACCAACCTTTTCCCTCCATCCCGTCGAGAGGAAAAGTGAGGGTCATGGAGCTGGTTTCAAGGCTTGTGACAAGAGAGAATGTGATGGATCTTGAAGATCAGGAGACATTGAAAGACCTCATCCCTATTCTCGCTATGGATCGATTGGGAGGGAAAGCCTCTTTCATGGGATTCCTGAAAGGATTTGGCCTCCAACGGGGAGCCTGCGGTTCAACCATGACCTGGGATACGACGGACATGCTCGTGGCAGGTTGTGATGCCGTTTCGATGAAGACCGTGATCGGAAGATTAAGGGAGATGGGTGGCGGAGCCGTTTACGCAATAGGGGAGGAGGTCATTGCAGAATTTCCTGCACCTCTTTGCGGTGTCATCTCCCTCAAGCCCATGGAGATCATGCGAGAGGAGATGAAACAGATTGAGAAGGCCCTGCGGGAGAACGGAGTCAAATGGGAAAGACCCGTTCTGACTCTCGATACTCTTGGATCATGTGCCATTCCTCAGTTGAGGATTACCCATCGAGGTTATGTCAGATTGAAGGACAGAAAGGTCCTCCCTCTGGAAGTTTCTTGACCCAAGAGAAGAGCTTGAGATGGGAGGGGGACATCCTCTCCCCGGATCCTAATTATTGGCATGGCCCCTGATGGAGGATGGATGTGGACGCGACCAAAGCCTCGCAGGAATTGCCATGAGTCTTCCCATCACACCCACACACGGGAGAATATACTCGCCAGTGCAAAAACGGGCATGGGTAACCCGCTAAGGGCTGTTTTTGTCAAGAAATATCTATCTTTACGCCAAAAGAAGAAGGGCTCAAGAATTGGCTCTCTTTCCCTATTTTTCGGAGAAATTTAAATTTTCCTTGACAACACCAAATATTGTGCTAAATTTCTTCATTAGTCCTATATTTTGTGGGGGAGGAGAAAATGGGGGTGGCACAACTTACAGAGAATGCCTTAACCGTTCTTAAGAAAAGGTACCTTAAAAAAGACCTTCAGGGAGAGGTGATTGAGACGCCGGAGGAGCTATTTCGCCGGGTGGCCCGAAATATTGCCCAGGCGGATCTCAATTACAACGGTAAACATGTTGCTCAAGCCGAAGAAGCCTTTTTCTCCCTCATGGTCTCTCTCGATTTCATGCCAAATTCTCCCACCCTGATGAATGCGGGGAGAGAGCTCCAGCAACTCTCTGCCTGCTTTGTCCTTCCTGTGGGTGACTCCATGGAGGAGATCTTCGATGCCGTCAAGCAGATGGCCCTGATCCAGAAGAGTGGGGGAGGAACGGGATTCTCCTTTTCCAGGATCAGGCCGCGAAATGACGTCGTGGGATCGACCCATGGGATTTCGAGCGGCCCTGTCTCTTTTATGAAGGTTTTTGATGCGGCGACAGAGACAGTGAAGCAGGGAGGGACCCGAAGGGGAGCCAATATGGGTATCCTGCGGGTCGACCATCCGGATATCGTCGATTTCATCCAGTGCAAGGAAGAAGACCACTGCTTTAATAACTTCAATATCTCGGTAGCTCTCACCGAAGAATTCATGGAGGCGGTAGCCAAAGGAAATACCTATGCCCTCCGGAACCCGAGGACGAAAGAGATCGTTCGATTTGTCAACGCCCGGGACGTCTTCGACAAGATCGTCTATTTTGCCTGGAAGAATGGGGACCCGGGGATCATTTTCATCGACCGGATCAATCGTGACAATCCCATCCCCGAATTGGGGGAGATTGAAAGCACCAATCCCTGCGGCGAACAACCCCTGCTTCCCTATGAGTCCTGCAACCTGGGCTCCATCAACCTTGCCAATATGGTGAAGGGTGGGGCGGTGGACTGGGAAAGGCTCGGGTCCACCACGGAAAAGGCCGTCCATTTCCTGGATAACGTTATCGATATGAATCGATATACCCTGTCCCAGATCGAAGCCATGACCAAGGCGAACCGAAAGATCGGGTTGGGGGTGATGGGTTTTGCTGACCTGCTTATTCAACTGGGAATTCCCTATAACGATCCGGAGGCCCTGAAAGTGGCTGAACGGCTGATGGCCTTCATCCATGACCGGGGGAGAAAGGCCTCCAGAGAACTGGCTTTAAGAAGGGGGTCCTTTCCCAATTTTGACCGGAGCATCTTGAAGGACCAGTGGGATACGATGCGCAACGCCACGGTGACGACGATTGCCCCGACCGGGACCATCTCCATTATCGCAGGGGCCTCGTCCGGGATCGAGCCGATCTTTGCCCTTGCCTTTAAACGGCATGTTCTGGATGGGAAGGAGCTCGTCGAGGTCAATCCTCTCTTTGAGGCCATGGCTAAGCGGGAAGGATTATACTCTGAAACCCTTATGAAAGGGGTTGCCGAGGCGGGACATATCGAAGAGGGAGCGGACGTTCCGGATTGGATGAAAGGCCTCTTTGTTACGGCCCATGATATCTCTCCCGAAGACCATATCCGGATGCAGGCAGCCTTTCAGAAATATACCGACAATGCCGTTTCAAAGACCGTCAACTTCGGCCATGATGCTACGGTGGAGGATGTGGAAAAGGTTTATCAGCTGGCCTATGAACTCGGCTGTAAAGGAGTGACAATCTACCGGGACCGGAGTCGGCTTCAGCAGGTCCTCTATAAAGGGGTCATTTCCTCGACCCAAGAGAAACTGGAATACAAAGACGTGGTTCCTGAAGCGGAGAAGAGACCGAAGGATCGCCAGGAGGTGATCCGTGGCTCCACCCGGAAGATCCGGACGGGGTGTGGGAATCTTTATGTTACCGTCAACGAGGATGAGGAGGGAAATCTCTTCGAGATCTTCAATCAAATAGGGAAAGCAGGAGGCTGTGCCGCCTCGCAGTCTGAAGCGATCGGCCGTCTCGCCTCCCTCGCCTTTCGATCCGGCGTAGAGCCGGAGGTGGTGGTCCGACAGCTCAAAGGGATCAGTTGCCATATGCCGGTCTGGCACCAGGAGGGGAAGATCCTTTCCTGCGCCGATGCGATCGGCAAGGCCGTCGAATGGCATCTCCAGATGAAGAAATCGGACCCCAGGGTCGAAACAGAGGGAGGAGAAAACGGTTCCCCGCAGAAGCCTCTTCTCATGAGCCTTGCTTCGAAGCCGGCCACCTCGGTCATTCAACGGGGGGCGTGTCCGGAGTGCGGAGGACCGCTTCGCTTTGAGGAGGGCTGCGTGAAGTGCTACTGCGGTTATTCGGACTGCGGATAATTTGAAAAGTAGAAGGGGGAGGGCAGATTAAATAATTTATTCGCGTATGATCGCCTGTGAATCTGCAAGTCCAACCTTCCATAGAAGGGAACCGAAGGCCTGTTGATGGTTGAATCATCAAATGGCTTATGGTATGATTTTAAATAAATTGTTCTGGACATATCCTCTTATTCGACGATAATAAGAAGTATCTCACAATCGGTCAGAGTTAAGCATGCGCGTTCGAGCCCTGCTTCTTTCCGTCATCGTTTTCTTATGGGGCTCCATGGCCTACGGGGATGGACAGAGACCCGCTCCCGGCCAGGGCAAGGTGTTTCTGTTTACGGCAAAGAAGCTCGGTATTCCTATCCTGAAAGCCTCCATCCAAATAGAAAATGGAATATCCGTTCAAGGAAAATCTTTTCGTCAGGTTCACGCGGCGATCTATTCCGTGAACTTCGGATTTCTCTTCCGGATTAATAATCGCTTCACTTCAACCATGGAGGCAGACACCTGCGCCCCTGTTCAATACGTGAAGGAGATTGACCAGGACGGCCTGCTGAAGGAGACAAAAAATTACCATCAGACCCTCACCTTCGATTCCCTTCGTCAAAAAGTGGTGGTGGAGAAAAAGGGAGAGAAAGAAAAACGGGAAGTGACACTTCCTCCGGAGACCTTCGATCCCCTCTCCATCTTTGCCCGATGTTATCTGAAAGAGAACCTGAGGATTGATCAGGACCTTCGAATGTCGATTTATGACGGCGTAACGTTGCGACAGATGGTCTTTCATCCGAAACCGGAGAGAGTGAAGTCAAGGCTCTATGGAGAGGTGGAAACGGTGTGTCTCGAATCGACGACCTCCTTCGCTTCTTTTGAGAATAAGGAGGGCGTTATTCGCATCTGGTATACAAACGATGAGAAGAGGGCACCGGTTCTGATGGAATTTGACCTTCCGGCCGGAAATATCCGGTTTGAACTCGATGAGGTCAGGGAGGGTTAACAGCACAGGGTGCAAGAAGGGCCAAAAGAAAGTGGGCCATTAATCACCTTTAATGAAAGGAGAAGAGCATGGCAGTGAAGAAAGCGGTAAAGAAGGCGGTCAAGAAAGTGGCAAAGGTTTCCAAGAAGAGCGTTAAGAAAGGTGAGGGTTACAAATGCGGCGTGTGCGGTCTCGCCGTCACCGTGGATGAGGTCTGCGGCTGTATCGATACCTGCGACATCATCTGCTGTGAAAAACCGATGAAGCCTAAAAAACGGGCTTAATCAGATCTTCCCCTCTCCCCGACCTCCCCTTATGCAGGCAGGGTGAGAGGGGTTGAAAAGGAAGAGAGGGATGAAGGCTCCCTATCGTGTCGAAGTCCGAGTTGTTGGACAGGCAGGAACCTGTGCGTTTGGACACCAGGTGGGAGACTTGGCTTGTTTCGACGGATTGGGGCTGGAAGGAAGGATTTGCTGGCATTCGCTCTGCAGCATGATGTATAAAATCCACGGGCTTCTCTATGGGGCAAACTACCCTTGGCTCGAGGATAAGGACACGGCCAGGCATCCCTGCCCGGACTACAAGAATCCTGTCATTTACGAAATCCGGCGATTTAAGAACAAATAACTGATCTTCAAAAACCTAGTTCCTCACCCTGCCCTCTCCCCTCAGGAGAGAAGGCAGGGTGAGCGGAAATCTATAAAAAACTGATATTTATGGAAGTGTTCTCTACAGATATCCTTATCATCGGCAGCGGGCTTGCTGGTGTTGTTGCTGCTCTCGAATCAGAGCGATCAGGCCTTCAGACCCTCCTATTGGGAAAATTTGGCATTGGAATGGGCACAAACTCTTCCATCGCTAATGGCGGATTTACGACAGCCAACAGCCGTTTCTCAAAGGAGGATCACCTCCGCATGACCCTCGATACCGGTAAGGGTTTGAATGTGGTTTCTCTGGTTAAGAGCATGGTTGAACAGGGACCGGAGGCAATGAATTGTTTAAGATCTCATGGGGTTCAACTGGTAGAGAGTGCTGTCGGATACTGGGTCGACCGACCCGAGGGTTCTTCTGATCTGCCCGGCATTCTTTTGATGGGGGCCCTGGCCGAGAGGTTAAAAAGAAGTGCGACCAGGCATCTGCCGGGGTTTGTCGTCTTTGACCTGGTGGTCGAGGAGAGCGAGGTTCGGGGAGCCTTCGGGTTTTCGAGAGAAGGAAAGCCTTTTCTAATCCAATCAAAGGCGGTTATTCTTGCCGCTGGAGGGGCAGGAGGCATCTACCGCAGGAATGACAATCAGAGGACGATCCGGGGGGATGGATATGCCATGGCCCTTCGGGCGGGCCTTCCTCTGTATGACTTAGAGTTCGTCCAGTTCTATCCTCTTGTCCTGGCTGAACCGAGACTCTCCACGTTTATGCTCTATCCTCCTTATCCCAAAGAGATCCGGTTGTTCAATGAAAAGGGGGAGGATCTGCAGGAACGTCTGGATATTCCAGAGGATCTGAATCTGGCGATCATGAACCAGAGGGATCGCGTCTCGATTGCACTCTATGAAGCTTGTCAGAAGAATGACGTTTATCTCGATCTGACCCGGACCCCGGAGAAGGCATGGGGTCAATACCCCCTCAATTTTCTCAAGAGATCAAAGTTTCCTTTTCGGGAAAGGCCCTTTCTGATTGCACCTGCTGTCCATTTCTTCATGGGAGGGATTGAGATCGATGATCGGGGGAGAACCGCTCTTACCGGACTCTTTGCTGCAGGAGAGGCTGCGTGGGGGATCCATGGCGCGAATCGCGTGGGAGGAAATGCCCTGACGGAATGTGCGGTCTTTGGAACTCTCGCAGGCCGGTCTGCGGCGGAACATGCCGGAACGAAGAGGAAAGAAGGAGAAACAATCCTTCCTTCCGAGGCGGCCATCAAGCGATGGGAGCGAAAGGCCCGTGAACATCTCAAAAAGAGGAGGGGAGCCTTTGAGCATTCCAGAGACCTCTATAGAGATCTAAAGGAACTGACGTGGAAGTGTGCCGGCCCCATTCGAGAGGAAGGTTCCATCAACGAAGGGATTGACCGTTTAGCCTTTTTAGAAGAGAAGATTGAAAGTGTTTATCCTGCCACCCTGAAAGACCTTTTTCGAAAGAGGGAGTTGGAGAACATGGCCCTGCTGCTGAAAGCCCTCTTGAAGGGGAGCCTCCTTCGACAGGAGAGCCGTGGTTCCTTCTACCGCAAAGATTTTCCAGATCAGGATGACCCACGCTGGTTGAAAAGTTCATGTTACCGTCTGATGAATGGGGAGTTTCTGGTGACCCATCGGGCACTTCCCAGATAGACAGAACTATCCCCCCATATCGTCGTTGCCCTAACAATAGAGGCTTCAATTTTTAAAAACAGGGACAGGCAGTTTGCTTGTTCGGGGCACCATCCATTTAGAATAGGCTGCTCATACAAGTGAATCTTTTCCCAACTGAAACTTCTTGTTGACAACTCAGCGCAATTTTTATAAATTGACCAAAATAAATAACGGAGGAGGTTTTGGGATGAAACGACTATGGATCGTAGGGATCATTTTTGTTCTTGCTTTCTCGGCTTCCTTCTCATGGGCGCAAAAGAGTGTTCGTATTTCTATCGTCACGGGTGGCACAGGCGGTGTTTATTATCCCCTGGGGGGTGGGATGGCTAATATTATTTCGAAATACATTCCTTATGTCGAAGCCACGGCAGAGGTGACTACCGCCTCTGTGGATAACTGCCTTCTGGTTGGAAGAGGTAGCGCAGATGTAGCCTTTACCATGGCGGATACGGCATGGGATGCCTATATGGGAGTGGGAAAGGCATTTAAAGAGAAGATGCCTCTAAGGGCGATGGCGGTTTTTTACCCTAACAACATGCATGTTGTGACTTTACAAGGAAAGCGCATCGAGAAGATGGCCGACTTAAAAGGGAGGAGGGTTTCAACCGGAGCCCCGGGGAGCGGAACGGAGATTGTCGCTTTGAGAATATTGGAGGCTTATGGGTTTAATCCGGATAAGGATGTGTCCAGGGATAAATTAGGCGCGTCTGAGTCTGCAGGGGCATTGAAGGATGGAAAGATTGACGCCTACTTCTGGGTGGGTGGACTTCCCACCGCCTCTGTGATGGATCTGGCAGCAACCCCTGGAACGAAAATAAAACTGATCGGCCATGCCGATGCAGTCCTTAAGATGAGGGAGAAGTATGGTCCCCTCTATGCCAAAGGAGTTATTCCTGCCAAGACTTACAGCGGACAGGATGGGGATGTCCCCATTGTTGTCTTATGGAACCTTCTTGTCTGTAACGAGAATATGAAGGAGAATCTGGTCTATGATATCCTGAAAACAATCTTTGATCATAAACCTGAATTAGTGGCAGTCCATAGTGATGCCAGATATCTGTCACTGGATCCTCAGACAACAGGAGGGTCTCCCATCCCGTTTCATCCGGGGGCGGTTAAATTCTTCAAGGAGAAAGGGGTAAAAATGTAGGACGATCTCATGAGGACCCTTGGTGTCGGGCTTTGGCTGGTCCTGATTGCGTTAACCCTGACCCCCCAAGCCGCCGGGTCGACGGCCTGTCTTGTCTTATCGGGCAATGAACCCGAAAGAGTGCTGGCTCGTTTGCCCATTGAGGAGAAAGTCCCGTTCTGCCTCGAATTTGTCAATTCCATCTACCTGGCCCCTGTTCGAGAGACATTCGTTTATCAATCGGTTGAAGGGTTTTTTCTCGTCAAGGTGGAAAGCCCTTCTGCCGGCGTCTTCGAGTATTATGGTCTGATGCCCGATGGTTCGGGCTCGGTGAACATGAGACGCAGGCTGGGTGATATCCGCCTGCTGAGCCACGACTATCAGCACCATCGGCTGATGATAGGAGACAGAACCTTTCATCTTAAAGGGCTTGTTGCCGATGGTCAACCCCTGATGATGAGGGTTCGAACGGGCAAAGAGTGTGAGCCCTGACCGACGGAAGCCATGGGGGAAGATACGGAAGGTGACGTCTCGGATGAATGTTCTGCTATCCCTTCTTTTTCTAATGATGTTCCTTTTCCCTCTGACGGGATGTAGTAAGGTTCTTTACATTTCCGGACTGGGATGGCATCAGGCCCACATCTCCTTTCACAGCGTTCCCATACAAGAAGTGTTAAACGACGAACAGGCGGCTCCGGAGGTTCAGGAGAAGATTCGTTTCATTCAGGAAGTCAAACGATACGGAGAGGAAAGTGTGGGCCTGAATAGGACGAAGAGTTATTCGAGGTTTTATGAAGTGAAAGGACCTGTTCTTTATATCGTCACAGCCAGCGAAAAGGATCAACTCAAGCTCTACCACTGGACCTTCCCCATCGTCGGGAGGGTGACCTATAAAGGTTTTTTCACCAAAGAGGGCGCGCTTCAGGAAAAGAGAGATCTGGACAAGAGGGGCTACGATACCTTCCTGCGACCCTCCGAGGCCTACAGCACCCTTGGGTGGTTGAAAGATCCCATCTTCTCCTCCATGCTGCATTGGGACGACGGAACCCTGGCAAATCTCATCCTCCATGAGATGGCCCATGCAACGGTCTACTTCAAGGGAAATACGGACTTTAATGAACAGATCGCCACCTTCATCGGAAACCAGGGGGCCACCGATTTTCTGGCAAAGAGGTATGGATCCGAATCGCAAGAGGTTTCCGTGGCGGTCGAGAGCCAGGAGGATGATCTCCTCTTTTCGCAATGGATTGATCAAGCTTACCAGCGGCTGTCAACGTTTTACAGCCAAGCGATTTCGAGAGAGGAGAAGTTGAAGGGCAGGGAGGAGATCTTTCTGTCCCTTCAGGAAGAATTCAGAGAGATACAGCCCCGGTTTAAAACGAAGGGGTATCGGAACTGCGACCAGATCCCTCTCAATAACGCCGCTCTTTTAGCCCACCGCCAGTATTTTCACCGCCTGGAGAATTTTGAGCGCCTTTATGAATATTTCGGCCGAGATTTGAGAAGAATGGTCAAAAAGATGAAGGAGATCCGGGCTTCGGAAGAGGAACCCGGCGTTTATCTAGACCGGTGGATGAAGGAGCAAGGCCTTACCCTTTTCTTTTTCCAGCGATGAATTCTTCGACCATGGTTTTGGCCACATCATCGGGATACTGAACCGGGGGATGTTTCATTGCATAGGCCGAGATGGAGAAGAGGGGGCCTGCGATTCCCCGGTCGCGGGCAATCTTGCAGCAGCGGATCGCATCGACCGTCATTCCGCCGCTGTTAGGTGAATCCTCGACGGAAAGTCTCAACTCGAGGTTCAAGGGAACTTCCCCAAAGCCTCTGCCTTCCATCCGGAGGAAGCAGACCTTGTTATCGTTCTGCCAGGGGACATAATCCGAAGGGCCAATATGGATATTCTCCGGTTCCAAGGGAACGCCGAGCTGAGATTGAATGGCCTCGGTCTTGGAAATCCTTTTGTTCTTGAGCCGGCTCCGGTTGAGCATGTTGAGGAAGTCGGTATTGCCCCCTGTATTGATCTGGTAAGTCCGGTCCAGCCGGACCCCCCGGTCTTCGAAGAGTTTTGCAAGAGCGCGGTGAATGATGGTTGCTCCCATCTGGGATTTCACATCGTCTCCAACGATGGGGATTCCCTTTTCTTCGAACCGTTTTGCCCAGGGACGCTCGGAGACGATGAAGCAGGGCATGCAGTTGATCAGACTCACTCCCGTGTTCAAGCAGGCCTCGGCATAAAATTCCGTGGCCCGATCCGACCCCACGGGAAGGTAGTTGAGAAGGACCTCGACCCCCGATTCTTTCAGGACCTTTTCTACATGACACGATTTTTCATTGGCGACCAGAAAGGTACGGTCCTCCGGATATTCCCTCATATGATCAGCGACCCCATCCAGAATTTCTCCCATGGAGATCGTTACTGCTGAATCGTTGAAGTTGGGAAAGAGGACCTTTGTGCAATTGGGTTTGGCAAAGACGGCTTCCTTGAGGGGCTTTCCGACTTTTCTTCGGTCAATATCGAAGGCTGCTCCTACCTCAATATCCCAAGGTTTGTAGCCTCCAATGTCTAAATGCATGAGCCCCAAGGCTCCAGACTTTTGATCCTTCAGGCCTTTCTGTCTGTAAAATTCGATTCCTTGAAGGAGGGAGCTCGCGCAATTCCCGACTCCCACAATGGCAATGCGAACGGAGTTCTTCTTCATGCGATTTCAACCTTTCTGAGTCAGAGCCATAATCATACACTAAAACAGAACAACCCTTCAAGCCCAAAGGGCCATCGGCCAGATGCAACCCTTCTCAAGCCAATCTAAATATCGTATTTCATTCCAATTGTCAAGAAATTTAGAGTGAAAGTGTGAAAAAGAAAGGGCCTCCCGGAAGGCAAACATTTTTCCTTGACTTGCCTACGTGAATTTGTTACTTTTCGCAACAATTCAATCCCGTGAGGTTTTAGGCTCATGATGAAAAGAGGGAGGTCAACATTCCTAACCCGCCCGGTCCAACACTTTGATCTTAAAAAGGTTCATTCCGTTTTCGATCTGGTTCAGGCCTTTCGGCACACCTCTTTTCAGAGCCGGAACATCTTTAAGTGTTTTGAGGTCTTTCGGAAAATGCTTGCCGATCCGAAATGCCTCATCTTTCTGGGTTTGTCCGGCGCCATGATTCCCGGGGGCATGCGTCAATTGATTCGGGATATGATCGAGATGAGGCTGGTGGATGTCATCGTCTCAACGGGTGCCAATATCTTCCATGACCTCTTTGAGAGCTTCGGGTTTCGACACTATGTGAGGAATGAAGGCGGAGACGATGATCTTCTCCGGCATCACCGCATTGTTCGCGTTTATGATGCCTTGATGGACGACCACGAGATCAATCGGGTCATTCACTTCCTCTCCAAGGTTCCAAAGGAGATAGAGGGCAGGGTCGTCTCCTCGAGAGAATATCTTGCAACCTTGGGCCGGCAGCTCCGGGATGATGGGTCCATTCTCAAAGTTGCTTCTCAATGGGGGGTACCCATCTTTGTCCCGGCCCTCTCCGATAGCTCGATTGGGATTGGCCTGACCTTCCTCCATGCAAGAACAAGAGCGTCGTCGGATGGACTCATCATCGATCAGATCCGGGATAACTATGAGATTGCTCAATTAAAGAAGATGGCTTCGGCCACAGGCGCCATCTACGTCGGCGGAGGTGTACCCAAGAATTATATTCAACAATTAGGCCCGGTAAGCGAACTCTTGTTCCAGAAAGAAAGCGGCCATCGGTATGCCTTTCAGATCACAACCGATGATCCCAAATGGGGGGGACTCTCGGGATGCACGTTTGAAGAGGCAAAATCCTGGGGAAAGATTGAGAAAGAATCCGCTTATGCGGCAGTTTACATTGATGCAACCGTTGCCCTTCCCCTTCTCGTTGGGGCCGTCCTGCAAGAAGGAAAGGTTTTCAAGAAAAGAAAAAGGCGCCGCTTCGTCTGGGAAGGAGAACAACTAAAAGCCATCCGGTTTGTTTAATCCATTTCCCATCTGCCCGTGTTTTCTGACCTTGAATGATCTCATCCATTGACCCAGGCTCTCACCCCGGAGTCTGACCCTACACATTCGCTGTTGTACTCGAAAGCAACGCCTGATGTCCGGCTCATGAATTAGGGAGTTGAAAAAGCCATTGGCAATGATTATAGTATATTTTGTATCTTACCGATAAAAAAGGAGTTTAAGATTCCATGAGAGATTCGGGGAAAGATTCGGATTCGAAAGTTCCAGGCCAGAAAGAGTTGGAAAAGGAGCTGAATGAATATTTAGGCAAAAAATATGGCGAACGGGTTCGTCTCGTTGTCCCTCTCTTTTTCCCAAAGGCACAACCGGAAGAAATCTCGAAGGAGGAGAAGGAGTCGAAGGCAGGAGAACAGCAGATCGATTTTGATCTCAAACCAGAAGAACTCGAAGCCTTTCTGAACGATTACATCATCCGTCAGGAAGGGGCCAAGGAGATCCTGGCCACCAAGATCTGTACCCATTTCAATCGGATCAAGTTCACGGAGATGACCCAGGGAAGGAATCGCTATGATGGGGTGGGGCATATCAAAAGCAATATCCTGATGATCGGTCCCACGGGAGTGGGGAAGACTTACCTTATCAAACTGATTGCTAAAAAAATAGGTGTTCCATTTGTGAAAGGAGATGCAACCAAGTTTAGTGAAACGGGATATGTCGGCGGTGACGTGGAGGATCTCGTTCGAGACCTCGTGTACGAGGCTGATGGAGACATGACGTTGGCCCAATACGGCATCATTTACATCGATGAGATCGATAAGATCGCATCCTCGAATAACCTGATCGGTCCGGATGTTTCGAGAACAGGGGTTCAACGGGCCCTGCTGAAACCGATGGAAGAAACCGAGGTGGACCTGAAAGTTCCCCACGATCCCATCTCCCAGATGGAGGCAATCGAACGATACCGGAGAACCGGAAAAAAGGAGAAGAGGACGGTCAATACCAAACACATCCTCTTCATCATGAGCGGGGCCTTCACGGGCCTCGAGGAGATAATCAAGAAGCGTCTCAACCGGGAAGGGATTGGGTTTGGGGCTGAAATCCGATCCAAGGATGAGCTGGCCGAGTATCTGACAAAGGTGAAGGCCGAGGACCTCATCGCCTATGGGTTTGAATCGGAGTTTGTTGGAAGGCTTCCCGTGATTGCCATCTATGAGAGGCTGGAAATTGAAGACCTCTATGCCATCATGAAGAACCCCAACAACCCGATCATTCTAGGAAAGAAGAAGGACTTTAAATCCTATGGCATTGATATTCAGTTTGAGGATGAGGCACTCCATCTCTTAGCCGTGAGAGCCTTTGAAGAGAAGACGGGCGCCAGGGGATTGGTCAGTGCCGTGGAGAAAGTCCTTCTCAAATTTGAAAAGCGACTTCCCTCGACCCATATCCAGAAATTGGTCGTGACTCGCCAAATGGTTGAGGACCCCGAGGGGGAGTTGGCGAAGCTTCTTCAGGACCCTTCGAATCCAGAACTCCTTACCAGATTTGAAGCGCTTCTTGTCCGGGAACGGAGGGAGCTGAAAGAGTCCATAAGCACCAGGGAGGGAGAACTGAAAAAGCGGTATGGGATGTTTTTTCCGGAGGAGAGGATCGATCTCATCGCCAATCGGATGCAGGAAAAGGGATACGACGTCAACACCGTTTTTGAAGAGATGGTGGAGATTCAACGGCAGATCGAGGAGTTCGAAAAGGGTTTTCAGAGGCGTCATGGTATCTCCCTCCGCTTCAGCGAAGGGGCCATGGACCGAATTACCGAAATTGCCTTGGAGGAGGATGGGAAGGGAACAGTCATTTGTTCCCGCCTGTTAAAAGATTATGAGCACGGATTGATGTTAATCCGTGATCGGATTGGCCAACGCGAGTTTGTCATTAGCCGGGAAGCGGTCGACCATCCTGAAGTCTACCTGAATCAGATGATCTGTGAGATCTATAGCCAGCCAACGGACCCGGCGGTTGAGGATAGGAGCTAATGGCAACGAGAGACTATTACGAGGTTTTAGGGGTCAGCAAAAACGCGAGCGACGACGAGATCAAAAAGGCCTACCGAAAGCTGGCCATGAAATATCATCCTGATCGGAACCCCAATAAAAAGGAGGCGGAGGAACGGTTCAAGGAAATCAATGAAGCCTATGCGGTCTTGAGTGACAAGGAGAAGCGGAAACAATTCGATACCTTTGGCGCCGAAGGATTTCGTCAACGATTTACACAAGAAGACATTTTCCGGGGATTCGATTTCGATGAGATCCTCTCCGGCCTTTTTGGAGGAAGGGGCAGGCGGGGGGCTCCGTCTGGAAGGGGAGGGGTTGACTTTGGAGACCTCTTCGGTGGCCGCGGGGGTTATCAGGATATGGGCCGGATGCCTCAACGGGGAGAAGATATTCTCTATGAATTGCCCATGACATTGGAAGAGGCGGCCTTTGGGGGAGAGAAAAGGGTTTCTTTCCGAAAGGAGAGAGGAGGGACCGAGGAGATCAGCGTCAAGATCCCCAAAGGAATTGCGTCGGGGAAAAAGTTAAGGGTTGCGGGAAAAGGTGTGGAGGGTAAAAATGGGGGGCCTCCCGGCGACCTCTACCTTCAGGTTTCGGTTATGGAGCATCCGATCTACAGCCGAGAAGGGAATGACCTGACCGTGGAGAAAGAGATCACTTTTTCAGAGGCCGTGCTGGGGACGACGGTTGAAGTTCCCACGCTCGATGGAATCAAGAAGATGAAAATTCCTCCCGGGACCCAGAGCCATACCAAGATGCGGCTGAAAGGCCTTGGGCTTCCCCATTTTCAGAGGGAAGGAAGAGGAGACGAGTACGTGAAGGTGATCGTGAGGGTTCCTAAGCGCGTAAGCGAGAAGATCAAAAACTTGGTCCAGGAACTTGCGAAAGAAGGCACCTAACCCATCATTAATGTCAGATATAAAATCCCAGGTTCCTTTCCCATCTCCCTTGCCCACCCCCGGTTTTCACATTGAGATCACAAGAAGCAAGGCGGACCGCATGGCCAAAACCGCCCTTCGGCGCTTCCCACGGCCTTGTTTGGACTTTATGGGTAACCTGGCTATGAATTTTGCAGGTTTCGGTTAGGGATTGGGGCGTGGCTGCTTTGCGTTCATAAGGTGGGCC
>Ga0209048_10003065_pt1 | contig 16372 bp, 20 predicted proteins | sample FrelakmetCRP12CR_FD_187146 | JGI IMG/M metagenome (GOLD analysis project Ga0209048, IMG submission 187146) | Freshwater lake sediment microbial communities from the University of Notre Dame, USA, for methane emissions studies - CRP12 CR (SPAdes)... | ecosystem: Environmental > Aquatic >... | reverse complement strand
CGTCGTCGTGGCCCCGGCCGTGGTGCTCGAGCTCGACTTCGAGCTCGAGCCGCAGGCGGCGAGGACGCTCGGGCCGGCGACGGCAGCGGCCCCGAAGAGGCCGATGTTGCGCAGGAACTGGCGGCGATTCGTGCTCGGACGATCGCTTTCCTCGTTGCTGTTCGTCACTCTTTCCCCCTGTGGTCAGATCGGCCCGGTCGAGCCCTCTACGGTCGTGCCGAGTGCCGTCACGCTGCCCATCCCCAGCCAGCCCGACGGATTCGGCGGCGAGTTGACATGCCTGTCAACTCGCCACCCTTCCTAGCGCACCAGACAGGACGGGGCAAGTAGCAGCGCGTGACGACAAGGTGTCAGGTCGCGCGCGGCTCGTCGAGCGCGATCCCGAGGGCGCCGCAGTAGAGCCTCGTGAGCTGATCGGCGGCGACGTCTTCGTCGAAGGGCTCGCCCAGCACGATCCACACGTAGGCCGAACGGTCGACCATGGACCCGAGCGCGGTGGCCGCGTAGTAGGGATCGACGTCGGGGCGCACGAGGCCGTCGCGCTGCCAGCGGGCGATCGCCCGGCTGCTGCGCTCGACCCAGAAGCGACGGGCGTCGCGGCGGATCTCGGCCAGGCGCGGGTTGAACGTCGCCACCTGCTCGAGCACGGCCATCATCGCGGCGTGGGCCTGGTAGGCCCGCAGGTAGCCGAGGTTGGCCCGGGCGATCCGGGTGGCCGGCGTGTCGCTCGGCTGCGAGGGCACCGCGTTGGCCATGGCCCGGAAATCGGTCGTCATCTGCTCCACGACCTCGGCGAAGATCTCCTCTTTCGAGGAGAAGTACGTGTAGAAGGTCCCGTAGGCAACCCGCGCCCGACGCGAGATGTCGTTGATGTTGGTGTCGAGGTAGCCGTTCTTCTCGAACAGCGTGTAGGCGGCCTTCACCAGCTTGGCCCTCGTGCGCTGACCGCGCGGGGTCAGGGTGGCCGCCGGCTGCTGCTCGGGGGCGCTGCTGCTGGACGCGCTGCGGGGTTCGGTCATCACGGTCTCCGGCCGGGAGCCTCTGGGTGCGTGGGCGGGTTGACGACGTGGTCAACTCTAGGCAGCTTTGCGTTCGATGCCGGCCGTGGCCGCAGGTGCGAGAGGGGCGAGACCCGTGCAGTACCGACCAACCACAACCGAGTTGCTCTCCGACGTCGCCGCGCTGCTCGAGAACGAGGTGCTCGACGCCGTGACCGGTCCCCTCCAGCACCGGGTCCGGGTGGCCGCGAACCTCGTGCGCGTCGTGGAGCGCGAGCTCCTCCTGGCCCCCACGCTGGCCGAAGAGGAGCGCTACCGCCTCGCACTGGTCCTGAACGATTTCGACGCCGACCTCGCCGATCTCCGGACCCGCCTGGCGGCCCGACTCGACGACCCCGAACCGCTCGGAGCGCCGTGGACCCGGGCGATCTACGACGCGCTGCGGGCGACGGCGCGAGACGACCTCGCCATCGCCAAGCCCGGCTACGAGGCCTGGACCGGCGAATGAACACCGCCGATGGGCTTGCTGCGTGGCTGTCGGCCGAGTGGGGCGAGCCGGTCACGATCGGCGGGCTCGACCAGTCGTCGGCCGGGGCCCGACGCACCAACGTGCTCTTCGAGGCCCGCGGTGCCAGCCGGTCGGCCCGGCTGGCGGCCACCATCGTGCCCTCCGCCGAGATCCAGATCCTCGACGTGGCCAGTGAGGCCGAGGTCCGCGACGTCGCCGAGCGGGGTGGGGTTCCGGTGCCCCACGTCCACGGCGTGTGCCTGGACCCCGACGTCGTGGGCGGCCCGTTCTTCGTGAGCGACCGCGTCGACGGCGAGACCATCCCCCGGCGCGTCCTGCGCCTCGTGGCCCAAGGTGGCGTGGGGGCCCGGGTGGCGGCCCAGATCGGCCAGGCGCTGGCCCGCCTGCACGCCGTCGATCCTCGGACGGCCCCGGTGGCGTTGCCCCGGCCACCGGGCGCCCGCCCGATCGACCACGCCCTCGACCTCGTCCACACGGCGGTGGCCGGCCTGCTGCAGCCCGAGCCGGCCTTCTCCTACGGCCTGCGCTGGCTGCGCGAGCACCGCCCCTCCGAGCCGGTCGCCCTCACGATCGTGCACAGCGACGTCCGCAACGGCAACCTCATCGTCGGGCCCGAAGGACTTCGGGCGATCCTGGACTGGGAGGGGGCCCGCATCGGTGACCCGATGGAGGACGTGGCCTGGCCCTGCACCCGCATGTGGCGCTTCGGCGAGGACGCGAGCACCGTCGGCGGCTTCGCCGGGATCGAGCCCTACCGCGCCGGCTACGAGAGCGCCGGCGGGACCTGGGACGAGGAGCGGTTCCGGTGGTGGCGGGTGCTCGAGACGCTGCGCTGGGGGACGGGCCTGGCCGGCCAGGCGGCGGCCCACCTCGACGGGAGGTTCCGCAGCATCGTGATGGCGGGCAGCGGCCGGCGCGTGCCGGAGCTGGCCTACGACCTGCTCTCGTTGACCCGCCCGGCCTGAGCGCACCGCGGCGGGCGTCGGACTCAGGGCCGCATGAAGACCTGGGGCTCGCCCTCGGGCGCGCCGGCCGGCTGGTTCATGCGGAAGTTCGGGTCGTGCTTGAGGATCTCGCGGCGGGCGATCGTCATCTCGTGGACCTCGTCGGGGCCATCGGCGATCCGCAGCGTGCGCTGGTGGGCGTACATGTGGGCCAGGGGCACGTCCGCGGTGACGCCGCAGGCGCCGTGGACCTGGATGGCCCGATCGATCACCCGCAGCGCCACGTTCGGGATGGCCACCTTGATGCCCGAGATCTCCGTGGCGGCCGCCTTGTTGCCGACCGTGTCCATGAGGTTGGCCGTGTGCAGGACGTACTGGCGGGCCATGTCGATCTCGATCCGGCTCTGGGCGATCCAGTGCTGGACGAGCCCCTGCTGGGCCACGAGCTTGCCGAACGTGGTGCGCTGGAGCGAGCGGTTCACCATGTACTCGAGGGCGCGCTCGGCGACCCCGATCGAGCGCATGCAGTGGTGGATGCGGCCTGGCCCGAGGCGGGCCTGGCTGATGGCGAAGCCGCCGCCCTCCTCACCGAGGAGGTTGTCCGCCGGGACGCGCACGTCTTTGAAATCCACCTCGCCGTGGCCGCCCCGGTCCTCGTAGCCGAAGACGGTGAGCGAGCGCACCACCGTGACACCCGGCGTGTCCTTGGGAACCGCGATCATCGACTGCTGGCGGTGACGGGGAGCCTTCGGGTCGGTCTTGCCCATCACGACCATGACCTCGCAACGGTCGGCCATGATCCCGGAGGTGAACCACTTGCGCCCGTTCAGGACGTAGTGGTCGCCGTCGCGCTCGATGCGCAGCGAGATGTTCGTAGCGTCGGAGGAGGCGACCGCCGGTTCGGTCATGGCGAAGGCGGAGCGGATGTCGCCCTCGAGGAGCGGAGCCAGCCAGCGCTGCTTCACCCGCTCCGACCCGTAGAGGTGCAGGATCTCCATGTTTCCGGTGTCGGGGGCCGAGCAGTTGAGCACCTCGGACGCGAAGGTGACCTTGCCGAGCTCCTCGCTGATCGGCGCGTAGTCGACGTTGGACATCTTCGTCCCCGGCTCGCCCGGCTTCAGATGGGGCAGGAAGAGGTTCCAGAGACCCTTCTCGCGCGCGACCGCCTTCAGCTTGTCCAGGATCGGCGGGTAGCTGTGCTCGCCGAGCTCGTGGTACTCCCGGTGGTAGTCGGTCTCGTTCGGGTAGATGTAGTCGACCATGAACTGCTTGACCTCGGCCTGCATGGCCAGGCCGACGGGGGTGAACTGATAGGGCATGGTGGAACCTCCCGGTCCTGGGGTGTCGTCCTCGGTGGGGCGGCGGTTCAACCCCCGCCGTCCTGCTTGGCCGCCTCGGCGGCGCGGAGCTCGCGTCGCAGGATCTTGCCGGTGACGGTCTTGGGCAGCTCGTCGACCAGGTCGATCTGGCGGGGGTACTTGTACGCGGCCATGCGCTCCTTGCAGAACGCGATGAGCTCGGCCGGTGTCGCCTCGGCGCCGGGGCGGAGGCTGACGAAGGCCTTCACGGTCTCGCCCCGGTACTCGTCGGGCACCCCGATGACGGCCGCCTCCCGGACCGCGGGGTGCTCGTAGAGCACGTCTTCGACCTCGCGGGGCCAGACCTTGTAGCCGGCCGCGTTGATCTGGTCCTTCTTGCGGTCCACGACGTAGAACCAGCCGTCGGTGTCCATGAAGCCGACGTCACCCGTGTGCAACGCGCCACCGGGCAGGGCGTGGGCCGTCTCCTCGGGCTTGTTCCAGTACCCGGGCACGACCTGGGGCCCGCTCGTGACGAATTCGCCGATCTCGCCGACGGGCACCTCGACCCCCTGCTCGTCGACCACCGTCACGATGGTGTCGAAGATCGGGACGCCGACCGAGAGGGCCCCCGAGGTCGGGTCCACGGGTGCCCGGGCGTTCATGGGGACGCCGTGGGACGGCGACGTGGTCTCGGTCAGGCCGTAGATGTTGTGGATGTAGGCCCCGACCTGGGACTCGAAGCGCTCGACGACCGACGGGGCGATCGGGGCGCCGCCGCTGTAGACCTTGCGCAGCGAGGAGAGGTCGCGCTCGGGCGCCGACGGGTCGTTCATCAACGCGATGAAGACCGTGATGGCCCCGACGGTGAAGGTCGGGCGGTGCCGCTCGATGAGCTCCAGGACCGTCGCCGGGTCGAAGCGGAAGGCCAGCACGAGGGGCATGGGGACGAGCATGGCCACGGTGACGTGCGCGATCAGCCCCGTGATGTGGAACAGGGGCGCGACGCCGAGGACCACGTCGTCGGGGGTCAACGACATCCACGTCCGGTACGCCTCGGAGTTGAACACGACGTTGCGGTGCGTGTTCATGGCGCCCTTCGGCGGCCCGGTCGTGCCCGAGGTGTAGGTCAGGAACGCCACGTCGTCGAGCGAGAGGCCGGGGTCGGGGAGCGAGCGTCCGGCGCCCTTGGCCACCAGCTCCAGGAAGTCGAGGCAGCCCACCGGCGTGGACTTCGTGCTCGCCGCGAACAGCTTCGGACGCTCCGTGCCCAGGTAGTCGATCTCGTTGGTCGTGATGACGTGGCGCACGCTCGTGGCCCCCGAGCCGACCACCCCGGCGCCGGTCTCGTTGTGGAGCGAGTCGAGCGTGACGAGCACGCTGGCCCCCGAGTCGGTCAGCACGTACTCGAGCTCGCGGGCCTTGTTCATGGGGTTGATCGACACCATGGTCCCGCCGGCCTTCCAGGTCGCGAGCATGGCGATCACGAACTGGGGCACGTTCTGCAGGTAGACGGCGAGCAGCTCGCCCGGTCGGAACCCCAGCTCGGCGAGGGACGCGGCGAGCGCATCGCTCGCCGCGTCCACCTCCGACATCGTCAGGGTCCGATCGAAGTAGACCAGGCTCGGCCGGTCCGGGTAGCGGGCCGCGGCCGCCCGGAACATGGCGAGGCCACTGGCGTGCTCGAGCTCGAGGTGGTGGGGGATGCCCGCGTCGTAGCGGGCCCTCCACGGCGCCTCCGTGCTGGTCATGGTCGGACCCCCCGTCGGCTCACTTCACCACGATCGGATTCACCGGGGCGCCGGTGCCGTTGACGACCTTCAGCGGGGCCGCGGCGTACAGGAACGTGTACTGGCCGTCGGCGGCGCAGTCGGCGCCGAGGTCGTCGAGCCAGGCGATCTCGGTCAGTGTGACGCCCAGGTTGCGCATGAGCGCGTTGTGGAGCGGGAGCACGACGCCCGACACCGGGTCGACGGTCACCTCGTTCGCGATGGTGTCGGTCACCAGGTTCGGGATCTCCATGTCGTGGAACCACTGCACGAGCGCGGGGCTGTAGGTCAGGCCAGGCTCGACGAAGTTGCCATAGAACTCCTCGCGGCTGACCTTGTAGAACTTGCCGATCCAGCCGGTGCGGATCACGAGGATGTCCCGGGGCTGGATCTCTGTGCCCTGGGCCTTGGCACAGGCCTGGAGGTCTTCGTGGGTGAAGGTCTCGGCGACGTCGAGGACGTCCTTCTTGCGGTACCGGGCCATGTCGAGCAGGATGCCCCGGCCCACCACGCCCCGCTCGGCGATGGCCAGGATGCTGGCCTTGGCCAGGCCGCCGATCGTGCTCTTCGAGTCGTAGCCGTTCCAGATCTGGTCGTCGTACCAGACGTGACCGAGGGCGTCGTACTGGGTCGAGCCCTGCAAGAAGCAGGTCATGAAGTCGTCGGCGTAGTGCGCACCACCTTCGAAGTGCGGGCCCTTGCCGGCGATGTAGTGCCCCTCGTCCATCACGTTGATCCGCACCGCGCCGGAGCGTCCCGGCCACACGGGGTCACCTTCGGGGTTGGCCATCTTCACCTGGAGGGTGAAGACCTTGCCCGAGCGGATCGAGCCCGCCGCCTTCGCGACGACCTCCGGGGTGAGGTAGTTCAGGCTGCCGACCTCGTCGTCGGGCCCCCACTTCCCCCAGTTCTTGGGCGAGTTCTTGAGCAACTCGCCGACCTGCGGCACGACCTTTGCATCAGCCATCTGCGGATCCCCCTGGTCTGGCGCTCCGCGACGCGAAGCGCGCGCCGCGGCAGATTCGCAAAAGTTGACAGCGGTGTCAACAAGGAACCCCGGGGTCGCCCCGGTTCCGTCCCGGCGGGCCGGGTGGCGGCGACGGTAGGGTCGGGCGCCTATGGGGACCTTCGTGACGTTGACCGCCTCCGACGGCTTCGGGCTCGCCGCCTACCGGGCCGATCCCGACGGCGTGCCCAGGGCCGGCCTGGTCGTCGTCCAGGAGATCTTCGGGGTGAACGGCCACATCCGCTCGGTGGCCGACCGGTTCGCCGAGCACGGCTACCTCGCCATCGCGCCGGCGCTGTTCGACCGGGTCCAGCGGGGCGTCGAGCTCGGCTACACCCAGGCCGACATCGAGCAGGGGGCGGCGATCGCCCGGGGCAAGCTCGACTACCAGAGCGTCCTGCTCGACGTCACGGCCGCCGCGTCGGCCGCCCGGGCCGCCGGGAAGGTCGGCATCGTCGGCTACTGCTGGGGCGGGATGCTGTCGGCGATGGCCGCGGTCCGCCTGCCCGGCACCGTCGACGCGGCGGTCGGGTACTACGGCGGGGGGATCACCACGTTGCTCGAGCGGCGACCCGAGGTCCCGCTCATGTTGCACTTCGGCGAGCTGGACCACGCCATCCCCCTCAGCGACGTGGACAAGATCCGTGCGGCGTGGCCCCAGGCCGTCGTCAGCGTGTACGAGGGCGCCGAGCACGGCTTCAACTGCGACCAGCGGGCGAGCTACAACGCCGCGTCGGCCGCGGTGGCGCTCGAACGCACGCTGGCCTTCTTCGCCGAGCAGCTCTGAGACCCGTGGCCCGGCACCGGCGGGCGGGCGGGCCATGACGTTGCACCCCGTCCTGAGCGAGGAGGTGGCCGACGCCCTCGCCGGCGGGCGCGCCGTCGTCGCGCTCGAGTCGACCATCTTCAGCCTCCTCGGCCTGCCGGCGCCGGCCAACGGTGCGGCCCTCGAGCGCTGCCTGGCCGCCGTGCGGGCCGAAGGGGCGGTACCGGCGGTCACCTGCGTGATCGACGGCCTGGCCCGCGTCGGGCTCGCGCCCGAGGACCACGAGCGGGTCCTGACCGCCACCCGCAAGGTGGCCGAGCGCGACCTGGGACCGGCCGTCGGGCTGCGCTGGCCCGAGGGGGTCACGACCGTCTCGGGGGCGCTGGCCCTGGCCGACGCCGCCGGCATCGACGTGTTCGCCACCGGCGGCATCGGCGGCGTGCACCGGGGAGCGGAGCTGACCGGCGACGTGAGCGCCGACCTCGGCGCCATCGCCGCCCACCCCGTCGTGTGCGTGAGCGCAGGGGCGAAGGCCTTCCTCGACCTGGCCCGGACGCTCGAGGAGCTCGAGCGGCTCGGCGTGGCCGTCCTCGGCTTCGCCACGGACCACTTCCCGGCCTTCTACACCCGCTCGAGCGGACTGCGCGTCCCGCACCGGGTCGACACCCCCGAGGAGGTGGCGGCCGTGTTCCGGGCGCGAGCGCGCGACCACGGCGGCCTGCTCGTGGCCAACCCGATCCCGGTGGCCGACGAGCTCCCCGCCGACGAGCTCGACGGCGCCCTGCGCGCCGCCCTCGCCGACGCCGAGCGCGACGGCATCCGCGGCGGTGCGCTGACACCGTTCGTCCTGGCCCGCATCGGGGCGGTCACCGCCGGTCGCAGCGTGCCGGCGAACCTGGCCCTGGCCGAGGACAACGCCCGCCTCGCCGCCCGCATCGCCACGGTGCTCCACCCCGCCGCGACGAACGCCTCCAGCGGCGTTCGCGACACCGCCCGGTAGATCCCCGGTAGCGTCGCCGTCGTGTGCGGACGGTACGTGTCGGCGTCGCCGCCCGATCAGATCGCCCGGTACTTCGACGCCGTCGCCCCCGAGTCGCTGCTCGCCCCGAGCTACAACGTGGCTCCCACCAACGACGTCTACGGCGTCGTCGTGGGCGCCGACGGCGTGCGGCGGGTCGACGTGTTCCACTGGGGCCTGGTCCCGGTCTGGGCCAAGGACGTCAAGATCGGCTCGAAGCTGATCAACGCCCGCAGCGAGAGCCTGGCCGAGAAGCCGGCCTTCCGGACCGCCTTCCGCCGCAAGCGCTGCATCGTGCCCATGGACGGCTTCTACGAGTGGAAGGTGGTCCCCGGGCTGGTCGGGCCGAGGGGCAAGCCGGCCAAGCAGCCGATGTACGTCCACCGCCTCGACGGCGAACCCCTCGCGGTGGCTGGTCTCTGGGAGCTGTGGCGCGACCGGGCCGACCCCGAGGGGCCTTGGCTGCACTCCTGCGCGGTCGTGACGACAGGGGCCAACGCGACGATGGCGCCGGTCCATGACCGGATGCCCGCCGTCCTGGCCCCGTCGACGTGGTCCACCTGGCTCGACGCGGGCAACGACGACCTCGCCTCGCTCGGCGAGCTGCTGGTCCCCGCGCCGGAGCACCTCTTGACGATGCACCCCGTGTCGAGCGCGGTCAACAACGTGCGATCCAAGGGGCCCGAGCTCGTCGAAGCGGTCGAGAGCGTCGAGCCGGTCGACGGGTAGGGCCCGCAGCGTCAGCGGGCCGGCAGGTGAGCGATGATGGCGTCGGCGGCGGCCCGCAGGTCGTGGGGATCGGCCGACCTGGCCGCGTTGGCGAACGAGATGTCGGCCATCGAGTCCATGGGGATGACGTGGACGTGGACGTGGGGGACTTCGAACCCGGCGATCATGAGCCCGACCCGCGACGGGGAGAAGGCGGCCTGCTGGGCCCGCCCGATGACCTGGCTCACCCCCATGAGGTGCTCGGCCACCCCGGACGCGAGGTCGAGCCAGTGGTCGACCTCCTCGATCGGCACCACGAGCACGTGACCGCGGTTGATCGGGTTGATCGACAGGAACCCGACGCAGACCTCGTCGCGCCAGACGAAGGTCCCCGGCAGCTCACCGGCGATGATCCGCGAGAAGACCGTCGTCATCAGGCGTAGCCCCCGGAGGCGGAGAAGACCTCGCCGGTGCAGTAGCTCGACTCGTCGCCGGCCAGGAACCTCACCAGTTCGGCGACCTCGTCGGCTCGGCCCATCCGGTTCATGCCGATGCGCGCCAAGATGAGGGCCCGCATCGTGTCGTCCATCGGGGCGAGCAGGGGCGTGTCGATGAACCCTGGGCAGACCGCGTTGATGCGGATGTTGAACGCCGCGACCTCGGCCGCGGCCGAGCGGGTGAGCGACACGATCGCCGCCTTCGCCGCGCCGTAGTGGGCCGCCCCGGCCGACGGCATCACGCCGAGGATGGACGAGATGTTCACGATGGCGCCCGACCGGGCCGCCTCCATGTGACGCAGCGCCCCGCGCATGCCGTAGAACGTGCCGTAGAGGTGGATCCTGATCATCCGATCCCACGCGTCGTCGGTGATCGAGGTGAACGCGCCGACCGGGACCATCTCGTCGACCCGGCCCTCCACCTTCGCCATCTGGTTGGCGATCGTGCGCTGCACGCGATCGGGGTCGGGGGGCGGAGCGATCCCCGCGTTGTTGACGACGACGTCGAGGCGGCCGTGGGTCGCCACCACCTTGTCGAAGGCGGCGTCGAAGGCGACCGAGTCGGTCACGTCGAACACGACGGCCTCGCCGCCGACCTCGGCGGCGGTGGTCTCAGCGGCATCGGGGTTCACGTCGTTGACCACCAGGCGTGCGCCGTCACGGGCCAGTCGACGGGCGAAGGCCGCCCCCAAACCGGACCCGGCACCCGTGATGAAGGCCACCTTGCCCTCGAGGCCCCCGCCGGTCATGGCGGCCGATCGTAGGGGGTGGCCATGCCTAGCATCGCCTCGTGGACCAACCGGCGGAGACGGCGAGCAACCGGATCCTGACGGTGCCCAACCTGTTCTCGTTCGCCCGGCTGGCCTGCATCCCGTTGTTCCTGTGGCTGCTGTTCGGGCGGTCCGACCGCGTCGCCGCCGCGGCGCTGCTCGCCGTGCTCGGCGCGACCGACTGGATCGACGGCTTCATCGCCCGCCGCTTCCACCAGGTCAGCGAGCTCGGCAAGGTCCTCGACCCGACGGCCGACCGCCTGATCCTCATCGTCGGGGTCGGGGGGATCATCATCGACGGCGCCGCGCCGGCGTGGTTCAGCATCGCGGTCGTCGTGCGAGAGCTCGCGGTCGCGGTCGCCCTCGTCACCTTGACCGCGCTCGGCATGAAGCGCTTCGACGTCGCCTGGGTGGGCAAGGCGGCGACCTTCGACCTGATGGTCGCCTTCCCGCTGTTCCTGCTCGCCGCCGCCGGAGGCCCGGCCGACACCGTTGCCCTGGTCCTGGCCTGGTGCTTCGGGATTCCCGGCCTCGTGCTCAGCTACTACGCGGCCGTCACCTACATCCCGCTCATGCGGGCCAACCTGATCGCCGGCCGGGCCGAACGAGTAGCGGTGGGCAGCGCCGAGGCGTGAACGAGCTGACCATCATCGCCGGGCCCGACGACGAGCTCGACCCTGCGCTGGCGGACCTGGCCGCCGGCGACGCCGTCCTCGTGATCGCCGACGTCGACGGGCGCGTCCTGGCCGGAGATCTGCTCACCGACCTCGTCGCCGCCGACCCGACCACCGTCCTCGTCGCCGCCCCGCCGTCGCGGGCCTGGCTCGGCAGCGCCGCCGGGGTCCTGGCGGCTCGATCGGGGGACAGGCGGGAGGTGGTCGACATCGGCGGGGAGGTGTTCCTCACCCTGGACGGCAGCGGGACCGACCACGTGGTGGTCGGCGGGCTCGTCGTCGCCACGGCCACGGGACGTCGGCCGAGCGTCGTGCTCGGTCCGCCCGGCGCGCTCGGCCCGCTGGACGAGGCCCTCGACGCCGATGGCACCGCCGACCTGGCCCGGGTGCTCGGCTACGTCGACGCCGCCGACCCGGGGAACCTCGTGGACGTGGCGCCGGACATCTTGTCGACGCCGTTCTGGACGACGTCGATGTGCCACGCGGTCATCGCCGCCGTCGAGGCGGTGGACGCGTGGGGGAGCGACGCGGCCGATCCGGTGCCCGGGCTCGAGCTCTCGTTGGCCACGATCAGCCCGGTCCTGTTCGCCAACCTCGAGGCCCACCTGCGCTCCATGGTCCTCCCCGAGATCCACCGGTTCTGGCCGACCGTCGCCGACACGGGCGTGCACGACGCCTTCGTGATCAAGTACGCGGCCGGGGAGCGGACCGCGGCGCTGCCGCTCCACCACGACGTCGCGCAGATCTCCGGATCGGTCCGCCTGAACGCCGGCTACGACGGCGGGGTGCTCGAGTTCCCCCGCCAGTCCTTCGCCAACCGCGACGTGGAGGTGGGATCGCTGCTGCTGTGGCCCTCGCTCGTCACCCACCCGCACCGCTCGACGCCCGTGACCCGGGGGGTCAAGTACGGCCTCACGATCTGGTTCGGCCTCCCCGGGGGCTGACGGGGCGCGAATCCGCCGCGGCTAACGTCGGCCTCCATGACCGTCCCTGGCGACCTGCTGTACTCCCCGGACCACGAATGGGCCCGGGCCGAGCCGGACGGGCGGATACGGATCGGGCTCACCGACTACGCCCAGGACGCGCTCGGCGACGTCGTCTTCGTCGCCATCCCGAACGTCGGCGCCCAGGTCGAGGCCGGTCGTTCCTTCAGCGAGGTCGAGTCGACGAAGTCGGTGTCCGACGTCTACGCACCGGTCTCGGGCCAGGTCGTCGAGACCAACGCCGGGCTCGCCGACCACCCCGAGCTGATCAACACCGACCCGTACGGCGCTGGATGGCTCTGCGTCATCGCGCCGTCGGACACCGGCGAGCTCGATGGGCTGCTCGACGCCGAGGGCTACCAGACCCTGATCGCCGGCTGACCGCGACGACGTGGCCTCCATCGCCTGTCCCCGCTGCGGTCACCGCACCGCCGACCCGACCGCCTTCTGCCCTTCGTGCGGTGCGGCGCTGGCCCCCCAGACCAGAGAGGACCACACCATCACGCTGCACCACTTCGACCGTCTGCAGGAGTCCGTGCTGCCCGACGACGACATCGTCGTGGACCTGGGCGCGATCCCCGCCGACACGGCCGCCCTCGTGGTCCGCGGCGGGCCGACGGCCGGGCTCGTCGTGCCGCTGCGGGACCAGATCACCCGCTGCGGGCGTCATCCCCGCAGCGAGATCTTCCTGGACGACATCACGGTGTCGCGGCGCCACTGCGAGATCGAGAGGACACCCGAAGGCTACGTCGCGGTGGACGTGGGATCGCTGAACGGGACCTACCTGAACGGCAGGCGCATCGAGCGCAACGTGCTGCGGGCCGGCGACGAGCTCCAGATCGGCAAGTTCCACCTCATGTTCCTGGCGGGGGAGGGCACGCCATGAGCGGGCGCGTGTACCTGTCGATCGGCGAGGTCCTCTCGCTGCTCCAGGACGAGTTCCCCGACGTCACCATCTCCAAGATCCGCTTCCTGGAGAGCCAGGGGCTGATCGACCCGGAGCGCACGCCGTCGGGCTATCGCAAGTTCTTCCCCGGTGACATCGAGCGTCTGCGCTTCATCCTGCGCGAGCAGAGAGAGCACTTCTTGCCCCTGAAGGTGATCAAGGACCGCCTCGAGGAGACCCTTGGCGAAGGTCCGCCCGAGCCCGATCTGGCCGGCACCGGGGAGGCCGACTCGTCACCGGGGTGGGTGCAGGGTCATCTGGGCACCACCACGGAGGACGCCGGCACCGGGGACACGAACCCCGAGGACACCGGCACCGACGACACCGGCAGCGGGAAGGCCGGCAGCGACGTACCGGCACTGACCCCGACCGGGGTGAGCCTGACCGTCGACGAGCTGGCCACGGCGTCGGGACTCGCGGTGACGGTCATCGGCGACCTCGAGCAGTACGGCCTCCTCGCCGGGCGCAAGATCGGACCGGTCGCCTACTACGACGAGGAGGCCCTCGTGGTGGCCAAGCTGGCGGCCGGCTTCCTGCGCCACGGGATCGAACCCCGCCACCTGCGGATGTACCGCACGACGGCTGACCGCGAAGCGAGCCTGTTCGAGCAGGTCGTGCTGCCCCTCGTGAAGCAGCGCAACCCACGCTCGCGCGCCGCGGCGGCCACGGCCCTGGCCGACCTCACCCGGCTCGGCGAGGACCTGCGCGCCGCCTCCCTGCGCCACGCACTGCGGACCTACACCGAAGGGCTGTAGGTGCCGGCCCGGTTCGCCCGCGCCGACATCGACGCCGCCGTCACCCGCCTGGCCGGCGAGATCTCCCGCGACCACCAGCACGGCCTCGTGCTGGTCGGCGTGCTGAAGGGCTGCCTGCCGTTCCTCGCCGATCTCGTGCGAGCCCTGACCGTGGTCCCGGTGATCGACTTCCTCGCCATCTCCCCCTACCGGCCGGGTACCGGGAGGGTGCGGCTGCTCATGGACCTGCGCACCGACATCGGGGCGCGACCGGTGGTGCTCGTCGACGATGTGATCGACACCGGGCTGACCGGGTCGTTCCTCCTCCAGGAGCTCGCCCTGCGAGAGCCGTCCTCGCTGCAGCTGTGCGCGATGTTCGATCGCCGAGGTCGGCGCCTCGCCCCGGTCGACGTCTGCTACCGCGGCTTCGACGTCGGAGACGACTACCTCGTCGGCTACGGCCTCGACCACGAGGGGCGCTACCGCAACACCAGCGAGGTCCTGGCTGTCGACCGGGAGCGTCTGGACGCCGATCCGGACGCCCTCGTGGCCGAGCTCTACCCCCAGCGCTAGGAGCGAAAGCGCCGACGCGGGAGTAGCCTCAGCACCGTGGTGGAGATGGAGCTCCTCGGAGTCCGGGTCGAGATGCCGGCCAACACGCCACTCATGCTGCTGCGGGAGAAGAGCGAGCCGCACCGCGTCCTGCCGATCTACATCGGCCACCCCGAGGCGCTGGCCATCGTGTCGGCCGTCGAGGGGGTCGAGCCGCAGCGACCGATGACCCACGACCTGTTCAAGAGCGTGCTCGACGGGCTGTCGGTGACCCTCGACAAGATCCTGGTCACCGAGATGCGCGACCACACGTTCTTCGCCGAGCTCGAGCTGTGCTCCGGGGACGAGACCCGGCGCGTGTCGAGCCGCCCGAGCGACGCGGTGGCCCTCGCCGTGCGGGCCGGTGCGCCGATCTTCGCGGCCGAGGCCCTGCTCGACGAGCTCGGCCAGCTCCCGGCCGAGCCGGCCGAGGAAGCCGAGGAGCTCGTCGACGAGTTCCGCCAGTTCATCGACCAGGTCAGCCCCGAGGACTTCGCCTGATCCTGCCGGCTCTCGCGCTGAGCGCGCGAGGGTCGTTGACCTGCGCGCGCACGGCGTCCTAGGCTCACACCGTCGTAACTACGCCGGTGTCGTCAACCGGCCGCTCGGAGGACGCAGGAGCATGGCCGTGAGCGCACGCAGCGGGACGTCGGGCTACAGCGGCACGGCGGCGGCCCAGATCGTGGGCATCACCTACCGACAGCTCGACTACTGGGCCCGGACGGACCTGGTGCGCCCGTCGGTCGCCGACGCCGCAGGGAGCGGCAGCCGCCGCCGCTACTCCTACCGGGACCTGCTCGAGCTGAAGGTGATCAAGAACCTCCTCGACGCCGGGATCCGCCTGGAGAGCGTCCGCGAGGTCTTCACCTACCTGCGCAGCCAGCTCGAGCTCGACATCGCCGCGGCCCACATCGTGATCGCCGGCAACCAGGTCGCCCTCTGCGACGGCGACGAGCTGATCGACGTCGTGCGCCGTGGGCAGGGCGTGCTGAACGTCCTGCCCCTCGCCGGGGTGAAGGGCGAGCTCGACGCGGCCATCGTCGACCTGCAGCGGCCCGGAGGTGGCGACCACGCCACCACGGTCGGTGACCACCCCGCCCCGGCCGACGATCGGGCCGCCCGGCACTCGTCATGACGGGAGGCCTCACCCGGTTCGCCCACCCGGCCGAGGCCCAGCTCGCCGCACTCCTCGACGCGTACGGCGTGCGTTGGTCCTACGAGCCGCGCACGTTCGTTCTGGCGAGCGACGCGTGGGGCCGGCCCCTGCAGGCCTTCACACCCGACTTCTACCTGCCCGACTTCGATCTCTACCTCGAGGTGACGACGCTGCGCCCGGCGCTCGTCACCGCCAAGCGGCGCAAGATCCGCCGGCTCGCCGTCACCGATCCCGAGGTCCGGGTGCAGCTCGTCGACCGCCGCGCCTACCGGGACCTCGTCGCCCGTTTCGGTCTGGCCGACCACGCCGGGGCTCCGGCCGCCATCACACCACTCGTGTCCCAGCCGCGGCCGTGACGCTGCGCACGTCCCCGCTCGACGGCGAGCACCGCGCCCTGGGTGCGAAGATGGTGGAATTCGGGGGTTGGGACATGCCCGTCGCCTACCCGAGCGGCACCCTGTCCGAGCACCTCGCCTGCCGGCGTGACGCCGCCGCCTTCGACGTCAGCCACCTCGGCACGGTGTGCGTCGAGGGACCGGGCGGCTACGAGCGCCTCCAGGCGGCACTGACGAACGACCTGGGCAAGGTCGCGCCGGGGCGGGCCCAGTACACCCACCTGTGCGGCGAGGACGGGTCGGTGCTCGACGACATCATCGTGTGGTGGGTGGCACCGCAGCGCTTCGACGTCATGGCGAACGCCTCGAACACCGCCCGGGTCCTCGACGCCGTCGGCGGCCAGGACGTGACCGGTGACCGGGCGGTCATCGCGGTGCAGGGACCCCGGGCCCGGGCCCGGCTCGAGCCCGTGCTCGGTGGCGCCGCCTCGGTCGGACGCTTCAGGGTCGCGCCCTTCGAGTGGGAGGGCGAACCCGCGCTGGTCGCCGGCACCGGCTACACCGGCGAGGACGGCCTGGAGCTGAGCGTCCCGGCCCGGCACGCCGCGTCGCTCTGGCGAGCCGTCCTGGCCGCCGGCGTCGTCCCCGCC
>Ga0209048_10003064_pt1 | contig 16374 bp, 16 predicted proteins | sample FrelakmetCRP12CR_FD_187146 | JGI IMG/M metagenome (GOLD analysis project Ga0209048, IMG submission 187146) | Freshwater lake sediment microbial communities from the University of Notre Dame, USA, for methane emissions studies - CRP12 CR (SPAdes)... | ecosystem: Environmental > Aquatic >... | reverse complement strand
GAGGGCGCGCGTGTCCGAGCACAGGGGATTCACCGGGCCATCACTCCCCTGCTAGTCGGACTTCCCCTTCCGCCAGAAGATCCACAGAAGCACTGCGGTAACGATAACCGCGAGTATGAGTCCAAACACCTCGGCAGACATACACACACACACAACGAGACCGGGTCACCTCGTCGCCTCTCACAAGATATGAAAAAGTCCGCAGGCCACGTTCCACAGCCTCGCGCTTCTCACGGACGGACCTCCAAGCGATTGTCGACCTTGTCAACCCCGAAGACATACCAGGCATCGAACTCAGCCATCTCCTTCTGCGGCGCAGAGGGCGCGTCTCCTTCCAACGTGACCACCGATTTCTTCACCGTCACACGGATGCGCTCGGCGTTGACGAAGGGATCCTTTTCCAACACGAGACGCACCGCTTTCGCAATTTCCTCATCGGAATCTTCCTGCAGCGGAACGACCTCCATACCGTTGATGACGTCTCGACTCCCGGGTACCCACCAGGCCAGCACGCCGGCCAGCCGCTTCTGAATGAGGCTGGTGACATGATCATCCAGCAGCACGACCCCGTCCGTGACAGACACTTGAATCACCCCATGCGGCGTCACGGCCGCCTCCCTGACGGTTTCCCAGGTCCCTTTACGCTTCACCTGTATCGTGCAGTTCTGCAGGCCTGGCGCATGAAGCAAGGCGTCGCGCACGGAGTCCAGGATCGCTCCATCGCCCATGTGGGTGGAAGGCGTCACGTGCAGCCGATCCACGATGCCTGTGACTCCGGGAATAGCAATCGCGAGTTCCAGGGACAGTTTCTTCGCCGCCACATGCTCCGCTTGACCCTCCAGGGTGAGCACGCCGTCGCTGAATTCCATGCGAACGGGATATTTGTGCAAATTGATACGCGGCTCCCGCTCGAATGCTGCACGGACCGCTTTGAGGACTTGCCCCTCGCTTGTCATGACACACTCCTTTTTGTTTGGCAGGATGTTGAAATAATCCGACAGTGCCAGAGGCGGTGGCGCGTGAAGCGCGAGACATGCGAGAAAAGCGCGACGTAGACAGCGTGGATTCCTGTCTCGTCTCGCCCGTCCCGCCAGTCCCGCTCGGCTTCCTGCGATTTATTCCCCTGCGCCTCAGACGTACGAACTATCAAACTGCCACTCCGGCTCGTTTAGTTTTTTTCTGCAGCTTCCGTGATAGCGAACTCTTCCAATAGTTTCCGCTGCCGCGGCGTGAGGTTGGTCGGGGTACGAACCTCGGTGACCAAAAACAAATCCCCCTTCCCTTTGCCCTCCAGACGTGGCATCCCCCTTCCACTGAGCCGCAGGGCCGTCCCGCTCTGCGTGCCGGCCGGAACGGTGACTCGCAAGATCTCCCCTCCCAGTCCTGTCACGGAAATCTCGGTGCCCAATGCCGCTTCCGGGAACGTGACCCTCTTTACCATATAGAGGTCGTCGCCGTGCCGATCGAAGGAGGGATGGGGCCGCAAGTGCGGACGAATCAGCAGATCTCCCGGCGGACCACCATTGGCGTTCGGCTCTCCCTGTCTTGCGAGCCGGATCATCATCCCGTCATCCACACCGGGAGGAATCTGCACCTTGAGCCGATGGGTCACAAACTCATACCCGTTTCCCTGGCACGTCGTGCAGGGGGCATCGATGAGCTGACCTCGCCCGTGGCAGCGGGAGCACGTCGTCAGCGTAACCATGCGCATACCCTTGCTGGTTTTGGCATGTTGTGTCTGCCCGGTTCCAGCACAGTCAGGACAGGGTTTCGGCTTCGTTCCAGGCTTGGCGCCACTCCCTGCGCAAGGCGTGCATTTTTCGGAGCGGGTGATCGGAATCTCGCGTTCGCCCCCCTTGGCCGCCTCTTCCAAAGTGAGATCCATGTCATACCGCAAATCCACGCCACGGCTTGGCCCGGAGGAGGGTCTCGTGCGGTGACCGAAGAAGTCGCCGAACGCACTGGACAAATCGTCGAACCGGCCGCCGAAGAAATCGCCGAACTGAAAATCACGCATGAGGTCTTCAGCGGTCCAGCGTTCACTGACCCCCGCATGACCGGTCGCATCGTACTCGCGACGTTTCACATCATCCGACAGAACCGCATAGGCTTCAGCGATTTCTCTGAACTTGGCCGTGGCATCCGGATCCTTATTCCTGTCCGGATGATATTTGAGCGCCAATTGACGATAGGCCTGCTTCAGCTGATCCCGAGTGGCAGACCGATCTACGCCCAAAATTTCGTAGTAATCACGCTTCGTTTCAGTAGTCGTCACTTTTCCCATCCTGTTCTTGCCTGCTAGGCCTTATGATTCGTGACAGGCGACGGCTAACAGACCGCATAATCCCCCTTCGCCAGCTCCTGGCAGAAGGGTGTCATTCTGCGCAGGGCGTCCTGGACCTGCCGACTGATCAGCGGCTCAACCGAAACCAGCGACACCCCCTCCGCCAGATGGACCTCGACCATGACGAACTGAGGCGATGATACCGGCCGGCCAATCTGGCTCGTCAACCAGACCGTCACTTCACGGAGCCCCTTCACGTTCCGGTGGATCTGTCCAGCCAGCACGTGAGCGAGCACATTGTAGATCTTCCCCACGTGCGCCACAGGATTTTTCCCGGCGGCCGCTTCCGCACTGGCCGGCCGGCGGAGCGAGATCACCCCGCACACGCGATTCCCTCGCCCCACTTCGCCCGAGTCACCCGCTTCCGCTGACGTGCCAAGCAACGAGAGATACATCCCCTCGACTCCCGCTCCACGACGATCCAGTGCATTGAGCATGACCTCGGCTGACAGCTTCGGCCCCGCCTTCTGTTTCACAAAAGACTGTAAGGCCTTCAACACTTCGGCCTTGCGCACGAAGTATTGAGACTCTGTCCGGATAGCTGAAGCCAGCAACGGCATTGCGACCGTGAGCGTTACCTGCCCCTTCGTCCGCACACCAAGCACCTTGACATCCTGCCCCGTAGCCGGAAATGCCTTCTTAAAGGAAGGGCTGTTCAAAAACTGTTCGACTTGAAAGACCAGGCGCTCAGTCGGGGTAAACGGCGCGTAGCCCACTGCAGCGGAGGTATCGTTGGCAACCGGTCCTCCCCGTCGCTCACTCACCGATTGCAGTTCCGCGGAAGCCGGCTTCAGCTCCACCTGGCATGTGAGGTGCTTGAGGGGATCTACGTGCGGGAGGTGCTGCTTAAACCAAGTAGAGGCAACCCGCTCGGCGATCTCCGCCACCGGCACCAATTTCTTTCGCCACTCGAACGTTGCCCGATCTCCTATGACCAAACGCATCGGCGTGATGACATGGCCTCCGCCGGGACGGCAATCCACCTCACCCGCCACTAACAGCCCCTTATCGGCGTTGAAGTGGAGCACGCGCCCGCACATCTTCAGATAGGCTTGCGCTAACTCGACCGCCACCCGTTCCATTACCGCGTCGCAGATCGTATCGGGATGACCTAAGCCCTTCCGCTCGACAATTTCGAACGGCTGGTCGGCAAGGGGATCGGACGTTGATCTCAGAATCATCGGTTTCATCATGCAAGATTCCCTATTTCCGTTCTGGGCATCGCACATCGCCCAGCACGCCCGTCATACCTCCGCGAGCCACGAGATCGCGGTTCCAGGCCATCCTGATGAAGCGATTCAGGGAGAAAAGGATCTTCCCGCAGGACTGACGTGCCTATCATGGTTCTTCACCTGTACCCTAGTTCTGTTGTAGTGAGAGCGCCGCGCCGACCACAGTATTCGCGCATCGGACAGACCTGCCACCGCCGCCGGCAATAATCCCGCCCCAGCCGCACCAGCGCCGCCTCAAAATCGCCGAACGTCTTGTTCTTCATTTTTCTCTCATTCCAGAGTGCCATCAACGTCTCCACCTGTGAACCGCCCGTTCGCGCGGCGGCAGGGCTCAACAACCGGAGATCCTTCGCTGCCAGCAACGCCAGGTGAGACAACTGCGGCCTGGCTTTGAGCCACAGGTCCCTCAATTCACGAAGAAAAATCTGCACCGTCACCTCGCCGACTCCCTTGCCCATTGCTTTCACACGGCTTTCGAGATCACGGGCATCCTTCGCGGCGTGATGCAGCTGGTTCAGGTCACCATGGTATTGATCGACCAGATGGCGCATAACCTCAAGCAATTTGGTGGCGGTTTTGAAATCGTAGCGGGCATAGCCGCCGGCATCGAGGACGACGACCAACCGGTCCCACCCGGCCTTGAGGATCTTCTCCGGCGTGACGAGCCCTCGACGGATGAACTCTGAATGGGTGTGCGCCACGATAGTCCCGGAGATCCTGGTACCGTACAGAAGAGCCGCAAGGAACCATAAGAAGAGATCGTTCGGTCGATGGGGCGCCAGCGTAAGACCAAGCTCAGACGAAAAACGTCCTGGCATCCGCTTCGTCAGAACCGCCACGACCTCATGGCACCGGGGCGACCTCAGCTGTGTCAGAAGTGGCATCGTACCCTCCCTCCAATCACCCCAAACACAGATAGAGCCCGCCATGCAGACCAGACATGAGGCTCAAGTCTTTCCGTCGTGCGCCAGGGAGTACATCGAAGACTTTGCCTTCTCAGCTGAGCAAGGCCGGTACCATCCGCCAAAACCGAGCCAAACACTGACTTATTCGAAAAATCAGTAGATTCGGGCGGATAAACCAACCACGCTCCCGGAACCAAGGGATATCTTGCTACAACGTCCAGGCTCCACATGTAGTGAAACGCTACAGAAGCCGTGAGGAAATCGTGTCTGCGCTCGACTTCTCACGGCACTATGCTTGCTCATTCTGCCAGGCATCATCACATAGGATCCGTCTCTCTTATGAACCCCCAGACTCGTCCACTGACACCGCTGTGGATAACGTGCCTCATGCTCATCCAGTCTCTCACTGTCATTCCCGGATGCATCGGTGACTCTTATGATCCCACCCGCCAGGCCGAGCGCAACAGGATGGTGGATGAGCAGATCATTCCCCGTGGCATCAAGGACCAAGCCGTCCTCGCCGCGATGCGTCGAGTTCCCCGCCACAGGTTCGTTCCTATCTACTACTCCGCGTTCGCTTACAACGATGGTCCTCTCCCGATCGGCCATGGTCAGACCATCTCGCAACCCTTTGTCGTCGCGCTCATGAGTAACGCGCTCTCATTGCAGGACGCGAAAAAGGTGCTTGAGATTGGAACCGGATCGGGGTACCAGGCTGCAGTCCTGGCCGAGATTGTGCCCCATGTCTTCACCATCGAAATCGTCGAGCCTCTCGCGAAAGAGGCGGCACGGACGCTGGCGGAACTTGGCTACCGCAACATCCACACGCGCGTCGGAGACGGCTATCACGGCTGGCCGGAGGAAGCCCCCTTCGACGCCATCATCGTGACCGCCTCGTCCGAGCAAGTGCCACAACCGCTCCTCGATCAACTCGCCGTTGGAGGGCGCCTGATTCTCCCGGTCGGCAAAGCCTTCCACGAGCTCCAGGAATTGGTTCTCTATCGCAGGACCACAGACGGCTATGAGCGCACGAGACTCTCGCTGGTTCGCTTTGTTCCACTGATCCGCAAAGATCAATCCACACAACCAGATGAGCGGTAACCGATGGATTCGCCTCGCTCGGAACTTCCGCGCCGCATCGGAATCTTTACCGCCGGCTGTCTGTTAGTCAGTAGCGTCGTCGGGAGCGGCATCTTCACCACAACCGGCTTTTTGGCGCGCGATCTCGGCAATCCCTGGCTGATCCTGGCAATCTGGGTCTTCGGAGCCTTGCTGGCCCTCGCGGGAGCGCTGTCGTACAGCGAGTTAGGAACGGCTCTGCCGGTCGCGGGAGGAGAATACGCCTACCTGCGCCGCGCCTATGGCCCACTTGTCGGATTCCTCAGTGGATGGACGTCATTCACGGTCGGCTTCAGCGCCGCCATTGCGGCAGGGGCCATGAGCTTTGCCGCATACCTGCTCCAGATTGTTCCTTTCCACAGTGAGAACGGTCCCCTGTCGACGGGGATTGCATTGACGCTGATCTGGGTCGTCACCGGGTTTCATCTCGCCGGTGCTGGCTCCGGTGGATTCCTGCAACGGCTGCTGACCATTCTGAACATCGGAGCCATTCTGATCCTCGTTGTGGGAGTGCTGATGGTCGGAAAGGGAAACTGGAGCCACTTCAGCCTCTCTGCCCCCGCCATCACCCCCGGCTTTGGAACGACGATGGTCTCGCTGATTTTCGTCGCCTACGCCTACTCGGGCTGGAATGCGGCGGCCTATGTGGCAGGAGAAATCGTCGATCCCGGGCGCACCATCCCGCGGGCCATGATCGGCGGTACCCTCTTCGTGGGGTTGCTCTATCTTGTTGTGAACGGGATCTATTTCTATGCGCTGCCCGTTACCGAGCTAGGACAACCACCGATCCTTCCCGTCGCCAACAAGGTGGCCGCGGCCCTGCTGGGCCCCGCAGGCAGCTTCTTGGTGACGGCCCTTCTCTGCCTCGCGATTGCCGGAGCCGTGAGCGCGATGGTGTGGACCGGACCCCGCGTGTACTATGCCATGGCACAAGACGGCTTGATTCCCTCCCTCTTCGCAAAAACCCCCGGCACGGCACAGGCGCCGATCAACGCCATCCTTCTGCAAAGCCTATGGGCCTCAGTCCTGATTCTCTCGGGAAGTTTCGAACGGCTGGTGATCTACAGCGGCACCGTGCTCACGATCTTCAGCGCCCTTGCAGTGGGAGCTATACCGATCCTCCGTCGGCAGGAGCCGACTCTTCCCCGTCCCTATCGCACCCCTCTCTACCCGTTTGTCCCGGCATTCTATCTTCTTGTGTCAGCCGTGATCGTCGGGACCGCACTCTATGAGCGTCCGGTAGAAGGAGGCCTGGGCATCGCCACCGTCTTAGCCGGAACTCCGCTCTACCTACTCTGGCGGAGGCTGAGCGGCGGCAGCCGCTCTTGAAGCGAGGCGGAGATCGGGCTACGGTTAAGCAAAGATTCACTTGCTTCAGCTTGCTCGCCGCCACTGTGCGCGAAAATGTCGGTCCGAATACCGCAACGGGGGTGTCTTCAGGCATCAATTGCAGTCACCACGATCTTCCCGTCTTTGAGCTCCACATGAGCCGTACCGCCGTCCCGTAGCTCACCCTTCACGAGCACATACGCGATTGGTGTTTCGAGATCCTGCTGGATTAATCGCTTGAGCGGCCGCGCGCCGTACACCGGATCATAGCCGCGTTGAGCGAGATCAGCCTTCACCTGAGCAGTGAGTTCAAGCGAAATCCTCCGCTCGGCCAGACGCTCTTCCAGGCGAGTCAACTGGATGTCCACAATCGTGACCAACTGCGCCGTGGAGAGTGGATGGAACACCACCGTCTCATCAACGCGGTTCAAAAACTCCGGCCGGAAGTGCCGGCGGAGGTCGGTCATGGCCACCTTCTTCATCTCTTCATAAGGCACCTGTCGCTGTTGGGCCTCCAGGATGTCCTGACTTCCGATATTCGAGGTCATGATCAGCACGGTATTTTTGAAGTCCACAGTGCGACCATGCGAGTCGGTGAGTCGACCGTCATCCATCACCTGGAGCAACACATTGAACACGTCATGATGCGCCTTCTCGATTTCATCGAACAGAATCACAGAAAACGGCCGACGCCGGACCGCCTCTGTGAGTTGGCCGCCTTCCTCATACCCCACATAGCCGGGCGGAGCGCCGATGAGCCGAGCGACAGTGTGTTTCTCCATATATTCCGACATATCAATGCGAATGAGATTCGCTTCATCATCGAAGAGTGTTTCAGCTAAGGCGCGTGCGAGCTCTGTTTTCCCAACGCCGGTTGGACCGAGGAACAGGAATGAGCCGATCGGCCGGGAGGGATCCTTGATTCCCGACCGAGCCCGTATCACAGCATCGGCAACAGCCCGAACCGCCTCCTCCTGACCGACCACACGCTTGTGCAAGAGGTCCCGCAGATGCAGCAGTTTCTCCATCTCACCTTGCACCAGACGAGCGACGGGAATGCCCGTCCAGCGGCTGACGACCTCCGCAATGTCATCTTCATCCACTTCTTCCTTCAGTAACCGGTGTCCGTTTTGCTTCTTCACCAGGTGCTGCTCCTCTGCGGCAAGTTGCCGCTCCAGCTTGGGCAATTCGCCATACCGCAATTCGGCGACCCGATTCAGGTCGTACGCCCGCTCGGCCCGTTCCATCTCCTGTTTCATGCCTTCGATCTGTTGACGAATCTTATGCAGACGACCCACCGACACTTTCTCTGTTTCCCAGTGGGTCTTCAGCACATCCCGATCGCGCACTTTCTCGGCCAACTCCTCTTCTAACGCCTCTAATCGTGTGCGGCTGGCGGGGTCGGTTTCCTTGCGGAGGGCTTCGCGCTCAATCTCCAATTGCAGGACCTTCCGCGAGATCTCATCCAACTCTGCCGGCATACTATCGATCTCAGTCCGGAGGCGAGCGGCTCCCTCATCCACCAGGTCAATGGCCTTGTCCGGCAAGAAGCGGTCCGGGATATATCGGTGCGATAGTTTGGCGGCCGCGATCAGTGCGGCATCCTTGATACGCACACCGTGGTGGATTTCGTATCGTTCTTTGAGTCCTCGGAGGATCGAGATCGTGTCCTCAACCGTCGGTTCACCGATTACGACCGGCTGAAACCGGCGTTCGAGCGCAGCATCCTTTTCAATATGCTTGCGGTATTCATCGAGTGTGGTCGCCCCAATCATGTGTAGTTCGCCGCGGGCCAGCAAGGGTTTGAGGATGTTGGCCGCATCCATCGCTCCTTCAGCCGCACCCGCGCCTACTACTGTGTGCAACTCATCGATGAACATCAGAATCTGCCCATGTCCCGACTGGACTTCCTTCAGGACCGCCTTGAGGCGTTCCTCGAATTCGCCACGATACTTGGCTCCAGCGATCAAGGCTCCCATGTCCAGCACGATGAGGCGTTTGTGTTTCAGGCCTTCGGGCACATCTCCTTTGACAATTCGTTGGGCTAATCCCTCCACGATCGCCGTCTTCCCCACGCCGGGCTCACCGATGAGTACCGGATTATTTTTCGTCCGTCGGGACAGGATCTGAACCACTCGTCTGATTTCTTCGTCCCGCCCCACGACCGGGTCCAGCTTGCCTTGCCCGGCTAGTCTGGTGAGATCACGACCGTATTTCTCAAGCGCCTGATAGGTGCTTTCGGGGTCCTGACTGGTCACCCGTTGGCTCCCCCGTATTTGTTGAAGCGCGGATAACAGCCGATCGCGGGTTAATCCGAGCTGTCTAAAAATGCCCCCTTCTCCCACCATCGCGAGAAGGACGTGCTCGACGCTCACGTATTCATCGTGCAGTCCTCGCATCTCCTGTTCGGCCTGGGTCAGCACGTGCGACAAGCGCTGCGTCACATAGATCTGTCCAGGCGCTGATCCGGGCCCCTGCACCTGTGGAAGCCTGTCTAAGGCCGCCTCGGCGGCCTTCTGTACCGCGGCCGGAGAGACACCCGCCTGTTCAAACAGCGGACGGCTCAGACCTGCTTCTTGTTCCATCAGCGCCAGTAGCAGGTGCTCGACGTCAATGCCTTGATGGCTTCGGCGCATCGCGTGGGCTGAGGCAGCCTGCAGTGCCTCCTGGAGCTTCAGCGTCATGCGGTTCATGTCCATATGCCCCTCTCTACGCTACGCTCATTCCTTATGCACGCTATCCGAAAGGATCTCCTCCGCTTCCAGCCAGCCATCAAACGCAAGGGAAAGGCACATCGTCACAGACCGATAGGGAATCAACGGTGCCGCTCCTTGAATCTGCAGGTTCTCCCGATCTGCGAAAAGATACGGGACGCCTCCTCATCAACGCCGATTCCGGCACCCACGAAGACGCGTCGGTCGCGGTTTCTGGCGTGGCGGGCAGCATGGTACGGAGCAACATGACCGGGAGCTTCCCGATCGGGAGTGAACGGCCTCCCCAGCCGATCGATAACGCTGCCGTGAGACTCGTGCTCTTGGTGAAATGAGAGGAGCATTTCCGAACGGTACTCGGCGACAGCCAGGGCCTAAGCCGGCCCGCCGCCTTCCTTTTCGATCTTGCGCTTTTTGGACACCGCTTCTACCTGCACCACGTTCTTGCAATGCTCACAAACCCAATGGCTATATAACAGCGCCGGCCCCACCACTCCGCAGAGAAGACAATGGCTGGGCTCTTCGAATGACGGCTTCTCCTCTCGGTTTTCTTCCGTGTTCTGTTCCGTTTTCTCTAACTTCACCTTCGTAACCTGCGTTGTATCTCAAGTGATCATCGCGTGATCCCCTGATCTCTTGTCTCCTACCCCTTCACACACACGAGCGGTTCAAGCCTGGCCACTTTCCGCGCCAGGTTCGCGTCATCCGCCGCGTTCACCACATCACTGACATCCTTGTACGCGCCGGGCGCTTCTTCAGCGACTCCCCGCATGGACGGGCTGCGAATCAAAATTCCACGCGCGGCTAACTCCTTCACCACATCTCGTCCATGCCACTGTCGAAGCGCCTGGTGCCGGCTCATACTGCGGCCGGCTCCATGACAGGCGGACCCGAACGCCAGCGACATGCTCTCCTCTGTCCCCACAAGCACATACGAGGCCGTTCCCATCGTTCCACCAATCAGTACCGGCTGCCCCACTGCTCGTAAGGCCGGGGGAATATCGGGGTGGCCTGGACCGAAGGCTCGCGTCGCGCCCTTGCGATGGACGAAGAGACGAGTGGGCGTCCCGTCTATAACATGCTCCTCGACTTTGCAGGTGTTATGCGAAACGTCGTACAACAGTTCGAGCGTGGCCTGTGGCAACAGGTCGGCGAAGACCTGCCTCACGAGGTGCGTGATGATCTGACGGTTGGCGAGAGCGCAATTGATCGCCGCGCGCATCGCGCCGAGATACTCTTGCCCCACTTCGGAGTTAATCGGGGCACAGGCTAATTCACGATCCGGCAATTCGATGTGGTGACGAGCTGCGGTCATGACCATGCTCTTGAGGAACTCGGTGCCGATCTGATGGCCGAGTCCACGCGAGCCGCAATGGATGCTGACGACAAGGTCTCCTGCGCGTAATCCGAAGATCGACGCCACTTCTGCATCGTAGACCTGCACGACCTGTTGCACTTCGAGATAGTGGTTCCCTGAGCCGAGCGTCCCCATCTCATCTTGTTGGCGCTTCTTGGCGTAATCCGACACGCACTCCGGTTTAGCGCCGGACATGCGGCCGTGCTCCTCGATGAATTCAAGGTCCTCATGTGTCCCGTAACCCTTTCCCACTGCCCAGCTTGCGCCTCCGGTAAGCATGGCATCCATCTCGTGCCGATCCAAGTGCACCTTCCCAGTGCTCCCTACGCCGGCGGGAATGCGATGAAACAAGGCGTCGGCCAGTTGTTCCTTCACCGGCTGAAGATCTTCGACCGTGAGTCCCGTGCGCAGCGCCCGGACTCCACAGGAAATGTCGAAGCCCACACCGCCGGCAGACACAACACCTCCGAGGTCGGGATCGAACGCGGCGACCCCGCCGATGGGAAACCCATAGCCCCAATGGGCATCGGGCATCGCATAGGAGGCTCGGATGATCCCCGGGAGCGTTGCGACGTTCGTGACTTGTTCATAGACCTTCTCGTCCATGTCGCGAATCAACGTTTCGCTGGCATAGATCACCGCCGGCACCCGCATCTTGCCGTGAGGAGATATGTGCCATTCGTCGGGCCCTCGTTGCTTCAACAGGTTGAGATCCATCACCGCCTCATTTCTTAATGTGATCTAGGAGCCTGTCCGACATTGACCGTTCTACTACAGCGAATGATCTGCGACCATCTGCATCGTTCTCGCCCCGAAAAAATCCTCAATGTATTCCAACGAATACACCTCCGGCTTTTTCGGGCCTGTGGCCTCGCATCTGGTCGCACCTCTTTCGCCTCGTCACGAAGGCAATGTCGGACAGGCTCCTAGCAGGCTGCGGAAAAACTGTTTGGGCACGTTATAGCTTCGATGGTCCGCTCGTCTGGGACGAGCCCAGTTTGCCTGGTTGATCTGGTTTGTTTTGTTTATCTGGTTTATTTAGTTCATCCTGTTAGTTTCGTTCAACCAACTAACCAGATAGACCAGATAAACCAAACCACCGTCTGCTTATGCTGGTGGACTTTTTCAGCATCCTGCTACACATCCACCACGCACTGCGCAACCCAGCGACCCTTCTCATCCCGCTTCACGGACAGCTCGGTGTAAGTCGCGCCTTTCACTTCGACAGCCGGTTGATGTCGCGCCACCTCGACCGGCTCTCCCCATGCCGTCGCGTGCAGCGAATGGTCGTTGACGCGAACATTGAATCGGCTGAACAGCATCTTCCGCGTGGCCATTTCATAGACGAGCGCATTCAGCCAATCGACCAGCAGCAACTCATCATCAGGCGCCTCACAAACGATCGGCACCGATTGTGTGGGAGCGACAGACTCCGGGTCGGTGATCACGGCCGTCAACGCATGCGCCGCGCCTTCAAACGCCGCTTCCTTGGTCAAGCCGAACCCTCGCACACCGATATCAGCCTGATGCGGGAAATGTTCCCAGCTTCCTTGTACGGTTTCTGAACGAGGGGGCTGCATGATTAATGGTCCACGTACAGATCGCAGATCGTCACGGAACGTTTCACGGTGGCTGTGCGTAGGTGCCGCACCATTATTCTCTCACAGCCAGTCACGATGAGCCTTCTCCACCTTTTCTCCCCACATCGCACTGAGGGGAATCTCGGTGAGCAGGTAGGCTCCTGGTTTAAGTTGTGGGAGGGCGCGAGCGGCAGCGACCATGACCTGAGCCGTCAGGACGGTGTCGTCTAAGCGCGCTTCCAGCAGCAGATGATGGTGCCCAAGTCGTCCCGGAGGGCCTCGTCGATCAAGGACCACTCCCCGCCCTTCTTGTTCCAGCTCCGCGAGACTCTCAACGGGAAACACCTGCGTGTCTTCTCCGAGAAAGAGCGGGTCGGCACGGATGGCTTGAGTGATCTTGTCCTGATCTGCCATCTTCTCCAATTCGACATAGACATACCGCTGCAATCCCCCATCGGTGGCTCGTACTTCGGCGCATAGGGCATCCCTCACCCCGACCACGCTCCGGGCCATCGTGGTATGGCGGAGACTGACGCCTGTGTGATGCCGCGTCTCCGTCGACCCCCCCGGCGTCAGCAGGGCAAACCACGAACGGAACACCGAGAGGGCGCCAGGATCCCAACCCACCCCCACGATAGCCGGCGCCCTATGATGGAAGGCCACCTTATGGATTGCGTTCTTATGGGCAAGAAGCGCCTCTCCGTGCAGCGTGGCGCAGTCCACGATCGGAATTCCATGCTGAAGAATCTGAAACGCGGTTTCCATGACGGCATTCGTCGGCACGCAGAGGAGCGCTGCGTCCACATCCCTCGCCTGACCGATGTGGGTGGTCACTGGAATGGATCGGACTGTCTCCGGGAGCTTCCCCCCCGCACTGGCCGCTCGACGCACGATGGCCGCCAGACTGAGATCGTGGCTCAGGGAGATGAGTTCCGCACAGACCTGCCCCACCCTGCCGAACCCGACGACTGCGAGACGCAATGGTTTCACGGGTGATATCCGCTCCCTACTGCCAGACAAGAATTTCCGGCGCTCGCCGTTGTACCGGCGGCGTCTCTCCGCTCGAATAACCCACAACGACGGGGAACACCGGCACATAGGCATCCGGAATGCCGAGACTTCGCTTGATCCTGGCCTGGTTCAACCAGGGTCGCGCAAACCCGATGGGGCAGGTGCCCAAGCCCATCGAGCAGGCGGCGAGCTGCGTTGGATTCTGAATCACAGCAAACGCCCAGGGCTGTTCGTTCATCGAGCTGGGAGCGTGGGTCGCGGCTTTGATGAGGACCTCGACGGTCGATTTAGCGACCGGTTGATCGGTATAGGCTCGCACGGAGCGGCGGTTGTAGATCGCTTCCATCACGTCCACCGCATCCTCCTATGCCTGTGCGAAGAGACCTGGATACAGGCCATCTCGAAGCGCGGGCCCTACCAGAGGCCAAAGTTCACGTCCCTGAACGGGATCGTTTCCCATTGCTCGCTTTCCATATCCAGGATGGCAATTTGGAGATCCGATGGGAGAACTCTCATCCCCTTGGGCCGAACCCAGGTATCCGTTTTCAGAGATTTGAAGTACAAGTGGGGTCTGGCCTGGGCATAGTCCCGTTCATGAAACAACTCAAGTAATTGCAATGCGTCGGCGAACGTCATGCTTTCTCCTTTCATTCATCCTTTTATCCCGTGGGGCCGGCCCCGATGAGCGGAACCGAGCAATCGAGAAGAGTCGTGCGCTCACCGACCCCTTCCCTCTTGCGCAGCAGTCAGCCCCTTGCGAAGCGTTCAATGAGCAATCGCGATGCCGCCGCGCTACCCGTCGCGTTATGCCTGCCGACAGAACCACCATTTCGAGAGCAATTGTCACGAGATCGAACGACGTAAAGCATCAACCGGCAATCAGAGCGATGCTCCCAATGCACTCACCTTCGTGAAGCGCTGCGACCTTTCGCTACATTAACCGGACTCGTCCTGTAGCGGATTTCCCCAATTGGTTCGCAGCGGCCTCGAAACCGGCCATTGAATCTGGCACAGTTCACGCACCACGATCAAGGCGTGATGCGGTTAGGCCACGTGCGCGGAAGAGACAGAGGGAGAGTCATGCGTCAGCCAATCATGCGCATGCTGGTACTGTCGTGCCTGTTACTGTTAACCGCTTGTGTGGGACCGCTCCGGCAATGGGGAGAAGAAACGACATTCTATCCTAGGGCCGCGTCATTCGACCCGGCCACGCTGAGGCAGGAGCAAGTCGGCATCTTGAGCACGACGGTGGGATTCGGATTGGAAGGGTATGCTCACCAAGTGTCACACTCGCTGGCGAGTGCCTTGACTCAGACGCGAATCCCCCTCAAAGCTTTGACGGTCCAGGATACGTTGAGCCGCATCAACATGGAAGGACTGACCGGGGAATACGCGGACATGGTGTCCACCTACAACTGAACCGGCATCCTTGACCGGGAAGGGCTCGAAAAAATTGGACGAGCTCTACATGTTGCCTATGTCTTTCAGCCCGTCCTGGCCTCGTTCACCCAATCCATGTCCGGCCGATTGTCGATACTTGGTCTCCGGATCTTCCAAACCCGCGTCACCTTCCTCCGTCTGACACTGCAATTGTGGGACACCAGAACAGGAGAAATCATCTGGGAGTCATCCGGTGAAGCGACGCTAGCCGCTGAGGATGTCCGGGAGTCCCGCATCCCGTTCGACGAGATTGCCCGCCGATTATGGTCGCGCATGCTCGACGATCTGTTCACGGGTTTGACGGTGGAAGAGCAGCACTAGGATCTCCATATGCAGAACAATCACGATGGGGCTTGGATCATTCCGAGGGATTCAAGCGACCTTTCGCCACAGCACAGTTGCTGCACCTGTAGCGGATTTCCACAAACATCCACAGCGATCCCTTCGTTAATCAAATTCAAACCCAGGAATTTCCTACAAATGGACGAGGGATCGGTACCCAGGCGGTATGGCCTCGTTCTTGCCAGAAGGATCATAGTATCAACAGAATGAAAATGCGGGAAAATTATTTCGGCACAGCAGAGCTTCGATGGCTTACACGTCTGAGACAAGAGGGAAATACTCCCGCAGGATGCTCAAAAAGGCCGTCCAGCAAGGCCGCAACGAGTGAAGGCCGGAGGCGTACCCGGAGGGTACGTTGAGGGTCTGAACGATGTGAGAACGAAGCTGGCGGGCTTTTTCAGCATCCTGCTCAAGAAACGCAGGGTTCGTGGTTCAGCCTACAGAAGGAAAGGCTCATGCTATGAGAACGAAGCTATGCTCGCTTTGTCTTGTTTTCGCCATTGGACTCGTGGCCCTGACGACCCCCCTTGCGACTGTCGCTACAGAGACCATCCAGCGAACTTTGCGAGGTACAGTGATGGCGACAAATCCTGCCGTCGATCCTCAGACGATTGTCGTGAAGGTCATACTGCCTAATAAGGAAGAGTTGATTGTGGGAGCTCGTGTCCCGACTGATACTAAGATCACGCGAGGCACGCGAGTTACCCGATTGGCCGACCTCAAGGTGGGAGAAGCAGCCGAGATGACATACCTGAAATCGCCTGATGGTTTGATTGCACAATCCATTCACGTTCGATAACCAAGGAGCCCCCATGTCGACCAGGCGCAACCTGTCCTATTTCCATTTCTGCCTCTGCCTGCTTGTTGTTGCGATGCTATCCGGCTGCGCAAGCCGGAAGATCGTCACGACGGTAGAAGACCAAAGTTATGTCCCGGGGCCGGCGCCCCAAGCCCAAGCGCCTGTGGCGGTGGCAAAGGTCTCCCCGCCAATACCCCCGCCTGTG
>Ga0209048_10003063_pt1 | contig 16374 bp, 10 predicted proteins | sample FrelakmetCRP12CR_FD_187146 | JGI IMG/M metagenome (GOLD analysis project Ga0209048, IMG submission 187146) | Freshwater lake sediment microbial communities from the University of Notre Dame, USA, for methane emissions studies - CRP12 CR (SPAdes)... | ecosystem: Environmental > Aquatic >... | reverse complement strand
GGGACAGGTGGACAGCTCGACGAGGGGCTGGGCAATGTAGCGGCGCGGCTCGGCGAGGATGCGCTGGCGAAACTCCTCGCGCTGCGCGCTGGTGGAGGTGGGCCCCATCAGCATGCCGTAGCCGCCCGCCTCGTCGACAGCCTTCACCACCAGGCGGTCGAGATGTTCGAGGACGTAGCGTCGGTCATCCTCGCGGACGCACTGGTAGGTGGGGACCTGCTCCAGAAGTGCCTCCTCGCCGAGGTAGAAGCGCACCATCTCCGGAACGAAGGGGTACACCCCCTTGTCGTCTGCAACGCCGTTTCCGGGGGCGTTGGCCAGGGCCACGTGGCCCTTGGCCCAGGCCCGCATCAGCCCCGGGACACCCAGCACCGAGTCGGGGCGGAACATCTCCGGGTCGAGGAAGGCATCGTCCGTCCGGCGGTAGACGACGTCCACCTGACGACGGCCTTTCGTCGTGTGCAGGAAGAGGCGGTCGTCCTCGACGAAGAGGTCGGCGCCCTGCACCAACTCCACCCCCATCTGCCGGGCGAGGAAGCTGTGCTCGAAGTAGGCCGAGTTGTACGGACCCGGCGTCAACACCACCACCGTACTCACATCGGGGTCCACCGGTGAGACGCTGCGCAGCGCCGCGGCCAGGCGCGCCGGGTAGTGGTTCACCTGCCGGACACGCGCCGCCTCGAAGAGCTGAGGAATCAGCCGCTTGGAGAGGAGTCGGTTCTCCAGGACGTACGAGACGCCGGACGGAGTCCGCAGGTTGTCTTCCAACACCCGGAAGACGCCGTTGCCGTCGCGAACCAGGTCGATGCCCGAGACGTGAATGCGCACGCCCGCGGGCGGACGGATGCCGCGGAGGGCGGGGAGGTAGTGCTTGGCCCCCAGCACCACCTCGGCCGGAATGGTGCCCGTCTTGAGAATGCGTTGCTCGCCGTAGACGTCGTCCAGAAAATGCGCCAGCGCCAGAACCCGCTGCACCAGGCCGCGTTCGAGTTTGTCCCAGTCGGCCGCCGAGATGACGCGCGGCACGAGACACACCGGGAACACCTTCTCCATTCCCCGGTTGTCCGAGTAGACGGAGAAGGTGACGCCCTGGTTGACCAGCGCCGTCTCGGCCATCTCCTGGGTGCGGGCGAACTCCTCCGGACTGACCCGGCCCAGCCCGAGAAGTGCACGGAATTCCGGTCGCAGCGTCCCGCCTGCCTCGAGCAATTCGTCGTAAGCGCCGGGGAGAACCGGGTACCCGTCCAGCAGCGACGGGTGGGGGGGGCTGCCAGTTGTTGACACCGTGCGTCTAAGCTAGCCCGGCGTGAGGGTCCTCATCCAGCACCGCAGCCGGTACGCCTACCCGCGGCCTGCGGCCCTGGGACCGCACCTGGTCCGGCTCCGCCCGGCAAGCCATGCCCGGGCTCGGGTCGAGACGTACGGCCTCACGGTTGCGCCCGAAGCGGATGTCCGCTGGCAGCAGGACCCCAACGGCAACCACGTCGCGCGGGTGGTCTTCGCCAAGGACGTCCGCCTGGACTGCATGGACCTCCTGGTGGAGGTGGCGCTCCACCTCAGGCCCATCAATCCCTTCGACTTTCTGCTGGAGGAGACGGCGGAAACCGTCCCCCTCCGCTATGCGCCGGCGCTGCTGGATGAGTTGGCCCCATTCCTGTCGAGGCAGACGCCGGGCCTGGAGGGGGCTGAGCGCTTTCTTGCGTTCGACGCTGAGCTGCCGCGAAGCGGCCCGACGCTGGCGGTGCTGACGGCCCTCAACCAGGGCGTCAACCGGCGCATCCGCTACGTGGTGCGCGGGGAGGCCGGTGTCTGGACGCCGGAGCAAACGCTGCAGGAGGGGCGCGGCAGCTGCCGCGATTCGGCGATGTTGCTGGTGGCCCTGCTGCGCTCGCGGGGGATGGCCGCCCGCTTCGTGAGCGGCTACCTGGTGCAACTGGCCGACGAGGGGATGCTTCCAGACCAGCCGCGCGGCGTGAGCCGGGACGTGGTCGACTTGCATGCCTGGGCGGAAGTCTTTCTGCCGGGCGCCGGGTGGATTGGTCTGGACGCCACCAGCGGCCTGCTGTGTGGCGAGGGGCACATCCCGCTGGCCTGCGCCTCCAGTCCCGCCTTGGCCTCGCCCGTGGACGGGACCTCGGACACGTGGGCCTCCGACGTCACGTTCGAGCTCAGCGTCACGCGCCTCGGGCACGAAGTGCGCCCAAGTTCGCCGTTTCCGGAGGCCGTGTACGGAGCGGTCCTCGAGGGCGCGGACCAGGCGGATACCGCGCTCGCCTCCGCCGGCCTGACACTGACGACGGGCGGCGAGCCCACCTTCAACTCCCGCGAGTCCCCCGAGGCCGAGGAATGGAATGGGGCGGCACTGGGCCCCACCAAGTGGACGCAGGGTCTTCGCTTCTGTGCGGAGATTCGGGCGCGCCTGCTGCCCGGCGCTGCCCTGGTCATCGGCCAGGGCAAGCACTACCCCGGCGAGAGCCTACCGCGCTGGTCCCTCGAGTTGGTGGGAGTGAGTGATGGGGGACCGCTCTGGAGCGGTGACATTGGATTGTCCCCCCGGCGTGCGACGACCGGGGAGGCGAAGCGCTTCGCCGAAGCGCTGGCCCAGCGGCTCGGCGTGTCGCAGGGCCTGCTGCCCGCTTTCGAGGACCCGTGGCACTTTCTGAAGGCCGAGGCCAGCCTCCCGGTCGAGGTGGACCCGCTGAAGGCGGACTTGCGTGACCCGGAGGAGCGCCAACGGCTGGCCCGGGTCCTGGGCCAGGGACTGGGGGAAGCCGCAGGGTACGTCCTGCCGCTGGCGCACATTGCCGGGGCCTGGGTGACGGATGGCTGGCGTTTTCGCCGCCGCCATCTCTTCCTGCTGCCGGGCGACGCCCCGGTGGGGTTGCGCCTGCCGCTGGCCTCCCTGCCGCCGGGTTACGTCCCGGAGCCGGACGAAGAGGCGGTGACGCCCCCCGACCCGCGCCGCGCCAAGGAGGCCGACACAAAGGCCCGCCACTTGCGCACGGCCCTCTGCGTCGAGGTCCGCGACGGCGTGCTCCACGTCTTCCTGCCGCCACTGGCTTCCGGCCGTGCCTTCGTGGAACTGGTGAAGGCGGTGGACGCCGTGCGGAGCGAGGTCGGCCTCCAGGTGCAACTCGAAGGTTATCTGCCGCCGCGCTCGCCCGGCCTGAGGCGGTTCGCGGTGACGCCGGACCCGGGTGTCCTCGAGGCAAACCTCCCGCCCTCCGCGACAGGTCGCGCCCACGCCGCGCTGCTGGAGACGACTTTCGATGCCGCGCTGCACGCGGGCCTTCACACCGAGCGCTACCTCCTCAACGGACGCATCGCCGGCAGCGGCGGCGGCCACCACCTCACCCTCGGCGGGCCGACCCTGCAGCAGAGCCCGCTGCTGACACGGCCGGACGTGCTCGCCAGTCTCATCACCTTCTGTCAGCACCACCCGTCGCTCAGCTATCTCTTCACCGGCCTCTTCGTCGGGCCGACGTCCCAGGCGCCGCGCGTGGACGAGGCCCGGCACGACGCGCTGTACGAATTGGAAATTGCGCTGGCCCACGCCTTCGAGTCAGCCGAAGCGCCGACGCCGCTGCCACCGTGGCGCGTCGACGGTCTTTTCCGCCACCTGCTGGTGGACGTGAGTGGCAACACGCACCGGGCGGAACTCTGCATCGACAAGCTCTTCGACTGGCGAACGCCGCACGGCCGACAGGGGCTGGTCGAGCTGCGTGCCTTCGAGATGCCGCCCCATCCACGACTCGCCGTCGCGCAGGCCGTCCTGGTCCGGTCGCTCGTCGCAGCCCTGGCCCAGGTCCCGTACCGGCGGCCCCTCGTCCGGTGGGGCACCGGGCTGCACGACCGCTTCCTGTTGCCGTACTGGATGTGGCGCGACTTTGAGGAAGTTCTTGCCTTCCTCGCCGCGCACGGCATTTCGCTGCCTGCCGCCGCGTACCGGCCCTTCCTCGAGCTTCGCTGCCCGGTGGCTGGGCGGCTGGACGTGGGCGGACTTGTCCTCGAAGTCCGAGATGCGCTCGAGCCCTGGCCTGTCCTGGGGGAGGAGCCCACCACCACCGGAACGACACGCTACGTGGATTCCTCCGTGGAGCGAGTCGAGGTGCGAGTCGAGGGGCTGGTTCCGGAACGCCACCAGGTACTCGTCAACGGGGTGGTCCTGCCGCTGCACTCCACGGGGACGCTGGGCGAGGGGCTCGCCGGGGTCCGCTTCCGCGCGTGGGCGCCGCCGAACAGCTTGCATCCCCACCTGGGCGTCCACCATCCGGTGCGCTTCGACATCCTCGACACGTGGGGTCAGCGCTCGCTCGGCGCATGCGGCTACCACGTGTGGCACGCGGAAGGCCGGGCGTTTGACGCGCCGCCGCTGACTGCCTTCGAGGCGGAGGCCCGCCGCTCCCAGCGCTTCACCCGCGAATCGCCCCTGCCCTGGCCGGTGAGTGCGAGAGAGGTCCCGGCCAGCCCGGAGGCCCCCTGGACGCTCGACCTTCGCCGCTTCGCCGGTGACCATCCACTGCCCGAGGCTTCTGCCGGGACGGAGGCGAAGGACGCCGTGGTCACGGAATCGACAGAAGGGTGAATTAGGATTCGACCGTGCCGAATCTCCTCGCCATGTGCTTCGAGGGGGAGCTTTCCCCCACCTTTGACCTGCGCTGCTTGCAGCCTGGAGCGGCCCATCCAGACGGCTGGGGGCTCGCCTACTACCCCCCGGGCGAGCCCTCGGTGGCGCTGCTGAAGGAGCCCGCGCCGACGCACACCAGTTCTCAGGCCGAGGTGCTGCACACCGGAGAGCGCTTCGCCTCGTCCATCTTCCTTCTGCACCTGCGCACCGCCACCTGGGGCGCGCTGAGTGACGCCAACACCCAGCCCTTCACGCGCGCGTGGGGCGGCCGGGAGTGGATTTTCGGACACAGCGGCAGCCTGGACCGCCGGCCTGAGCTGCCCGCGGACGCCGTTTTTGAGCCCATCGGCGCCACCGACAGCGAGGTCATCTTCTGCGACCTGTTGAATCGCTTTGCGCAGCGCAAGTGGAGGTCCATCGGCGCGGCGGACCCGGCCGTCCTGCTGGACTGGCTCGGGAGCATCAACACGCTGGGCACCCTCAACATCGTCCTCTCCGACGGGCAGGACGTGCTGGCCTACGCCGACAAGCACCACAGCGGGCTCAGCACCTGGCAGCTCCTGCCGCCCTACCAGCAGGTGGTGGTGGGCGACAAGGACGTCGCCATCGACCTCACCCGGCACGGCATCAAGAGCCGAAAGGGGATTTTCATCTCGAGCCGGCCTCTGACGGCGGTGGGCCAGAGCACAGAGCCCTTCTGGCAGCCGATGGAGGCAGGCTCGCTGTGGGTGATGCGCCAGGGCGCGCTGCGCACGGCGGCGCAGCCCCCCGGACCCCCTGTGCAGCGCGAGCGAAACGGCAACCGGCACGTCCGCCTGCACCGGCCCGAGGCGGCCGAGACGAGAAGGCTTCACGTCCAGCACCGGACGGTCTACCGGTACGCGGAGCCGGTGAGCCAGAGCGTCCACGTGCTGCGCCTCATTCCCATGCACGACCGCCTGCAAAACGTGCTCGACCACTCGCTGAGTGTGTCGGTGGAGGGGCAGTCACGGGAGTACGACGACGTCTTTGGAAACCGCGTGCGCCGGGTGCGGGTGGACACGCCCTTCAACGAATTGGTGATTGAGGCGAGAAGCCGGGTGGAGCTTCTGGAGACCGACCCGTTTGCCTTCCGGCAGCTCCGCGCCAAGTCGTCCTTCCCGCTGGTGTGGATGCCATGGCAGCACAACCAGCTGGCCCCCTACCTGCTCCCGCCCGAGCTTCCGGAGAGCGAGCTGAACGACCTGACCGACTACGCGATGAGTTTCGTGCTCCGCAACGACTACGACCTCTTCGACACGCTGCTTGACGTGAACGCGACCATCTTCAAAGAGTTTCGCTACGTCCAGGGCAGCACCACGCTGGGGACGACGGCCTACCAGGTGTACGCGACGCGAAGTGGCGTCTGTCAGGACTTCAGCAACCTCTTCATCTGCATGATGCGGCTGCTAGGAGTCCCGGCGCGCTACATGTGCGGTTACGTTTACACCGGCCCGAAAAGCCTCCGACACCCGCAGTCGGAGGCAAGTCATGCCTGGGTCCAGGTGTACTTGCCCGAGGTGGGCTGGCGCGGCTTCGACCCGACGAACGGGATTCTCACCCAGACCGACCACATCCGGGTGGCCTGCGGCCGCGCCTACGCGGATGCGACGCCCACCTCGGGAACCATCTTCGTCGGCGGTGGCACCGAGAACCTGGAAGTCAGCGTGCAAGTCGACGTCTGCGACTGACGTCAGCCGGGCGGGCTGCTGCCTGCGGCGAGCACCATGCCTTCTGCGCGCAGCCGCTCCACCAGGACGTCTCCCAGGCCCGTCGCCGGCGTGAGGATGCCGCCGCGCCCTGCGCCTCCGGGCAGGCGGGCCGTGTCCAGCGCCAGGGCCAGGGCCGACTCGCACAGGCACTTCACCGTGATGGCGTTGCCCGGGTCGCCCGTGTCCTTGACGAGGCCGTAGGCCTTGCGGCCGTCGTCCCCGGTCGCCAGCAGCTCGCAGCGAAGCCAGCCGGAGTGGATGACGTCCTCGGACGGTCCGGTGCCGGGCGCGGGAAGCAGCCGCTTCAACAGCCCCCGCGCGGGCGAGCCGAGCGCCGCCTGGAAGACCGCGAGGCCGGTGGCCATGGCGGCGGCCTGCAGCCGGCTTCTGACGGCGAGGTACTCCTGGTAGGCGAAATGCGCTCCGTATGCCTCCCCGGCCAGTGCGGCCAGGGCCGCGCTGCGGCGGACGACACGCGTGTTGACGGGCGCCATGACGAAGGGCGCAAGCCAGCGACCGAAGTCCGCGTCCCACCGGGGGCGGGTGGGGTCCACGTTGGCGGCGATGTCCTCGGGCGTGTGGGCGGCCGGCCCATCCAACAGGAAGGGCTGCTGCGCGCGTCGGGCCTGGCCGCTCTCGAAGAGTTGAAGGGCCGAGGCGACGGTGCCGCCGTTGAGGCCACCGCGGAGCCGGAAGGCCGCCTTGACGGGGCCGCAGCCCACGCCCTGCGCGCGCAGCAAGTTGACCAGGAGGAAAGCCCCGAGGTCGGAAGGGACGGAGTCGACGCCGCAAAAGGGGATGATGCGAACGCCGTCGGCGGCTGCGCGCGCGTGGTGACGCTGGATGAGGTCCGCGACCCACGTCGTCTCGCCGGTGATGTCGACGTAGTGCGTGCGAAAACGGACACAGGCGTCGACGACGGGGTCTCCGTAGAGGGCGAAGGGCCCGGCCGTGTTCAGCACGACGCGCGCCCTGGAGACGGCGGCGTCCACCGAGGCGGGGTCGCGGCTGTCGGCCTTCAAGACCTCGGCTGGCTGCGACGGTCCCGCGGCCGCAGCGCGAGCGGCTTCCAGCTTGGCGGGGTGGCGCCCCGCCAGGGCCCACCGCAGGCCAACCGGGGCGTGGGCGGCGAAGTAGGCCACCGTCTGCCGGCCGGTGAAGCCCCCTGCCCCGTACAGCAGGACGTCGAACGAGCGGGTGTCCATGGCGCCACCCTAGACCAAACGACCGCACGGCCGGTCCCCTCCGCTGCCGTCCGTGCAAGGGCTTGGCACCGGCGCGGGCCCTGCTGTTAGGCCCAGGGCCAGGTCACGCGCCCGAGTCGCTGCCCCTGCTTCCGCGGCTGTGCCGCGCGGCCCCCGGCGCGGAGGCTCCGCGGCCCCGTCAGTTGCAGCCGATGCAGTAGCCGGTGCCGCGGCAGTTCTCGAGGTACTCCGTGCAGGCCGTCAAGTGGTCCGGGGCCTGGATGATGAGCGGAGGCATGGGCTCGCCATTGCAGTAGCCGGTGCACTGGTAGTTGTTCTCGCTGATGCCGCCGGTACTGCAACCGGCTCCTCCGAGAGCGAAGAGGACCGCCACGGCCAATTTCAAGCGCTTGCCATTCAACGCGGGGAATCCTCCCGGGGGGAAGCCAACAAGCATCGCCGGGTGCGCGCTGCGAAGTCGAGGAAACAAGACGGGCGGCCGTTCGCCGGCCAAGCAGCCGCTTTCCCCCCCCCCGGGGCTCACGGCCGCACTCAGGTGCTGTCTGGAGCGGAGTGGGCCAGCACCGAGGTCAAGCTCAGCCCCAGCTCGGGGCCGAGCAGGCGCATGAGGCTCTCGAGCTCTGGGCCGCCGAGATGAAAGCGTTGCTCGAGTCGTCCCCGTGTCTTCTCCAGGAGGACTTGCCGGGCGTGGCTCAGGCGCCGGGAGATGGTGGACTTGTTCACCTGGTAGACGGCCCCAATCTGGTTGAAGCTGAGGCCGTCCAGGAAATGCAGCTTGAGGAGGCTCCGGTGCTGCGCATTGAGCTCGGCCATCGACTCCTTCAGCGCCACACCGAAATCCGGGCCAAACCGGGCCAGCAGCAAGTCAAACTGAATGTCGCCGCTGGGGGCGGCGGCTTCCAGCTGCGAATCTGCTGCGAGCTGGTCCGGAGCCCGCCGGGCGCTTCGGCGTGCGTTCAGCGCGAGGCGGAGCGCGGCGGCCCGCAGCCAGTGCTCGAGCGAGCCACGGCCGGCGTACTCGAGAATGCGGGGCGCCCCGGGCGCCGCCACCAGAATCCGCTCGAGCAGCTGCTGCGTCACCTCCTCGACGAAGCTGTCCGAGGCGTCCACCCCCCGCACCGTCGAGACGGCGATGGGGATGAACTCGGCGTGAAACAGCCGGAGCCCCTCGGGGTCGCCGTGCCCGCAGGCAAAGGCCAGGCAGAGGTCGGCCAGGTGCAGCCGCTCCAGTGCGACCTCGGGCTCCTTGGCCCGCGCCAGCTGCCGGGCCCAGTGTGCGACGAAGTCTTCCGGGTCGACGCACAGCGTCGGCCTGGCCCCGAGCGCCTGGGTGAGGAGGGCCGAAAGCTGCTCCTCAATGCCCGGGCGAGCGCGTAGGCCCGAGGTGGGCGGCAACTTCTCCCAAAACACGCGCGAGTGCGGAAAGGAGGTCACGGACATCCGCTGCACCGGGGGGCACGGGACGCTACCACTCGTAGCGAAGCCAGAGCCACGCGAGCCAGCTCAGCGCCACCAGCGAAGCGAGGGCCGCGCCCCAGCGAAGCCAGCCGGAGGAGAGGGCGCCTGCTGCCTCTGGGACCAGCTCGCGGTAGACGAAGCCCTCTCCGGCCGGCGTGTGGGACCCGGGTGCGCCGAGGCGGACTCCGTAGACGATGAATTCGCGCCCGTCTGCGCGCAGCCGGATGAAGCGGCCCACCGGTGGAACGGCCGTCCAGGTGGCCCCCGCCCAGCCCCCGTCCGGCGCATGGAGCGCGATGCGCGCCCCCGCGGAGCGCCCGAGTTCCTCGAGCAAATCCCTCCCGAGCCAGCTGCCGGTGAGCATCGCCCCCACCACCGAGGCGCCGCGCACGACGGGGCGTGCCGAGACGAGGAGCAGGTCGTGCCGCCGGACCGGCTTGGCCAGCGGGATGTCGATGCGGTCGAGGGTCGTCGCCGACCAGAGCTCATCGGCCGAAACCCCGTCCATGGTGCTCACCAGCAGGGGCAGCGTCGGGGCTGCGGCCCCGTAGGCCTTGATGTCCGCCAGGTTGAAGATGATGCGGCCCCAGGCATTCACCAGCAGCAGCGCGTCGCGCTCCTTCAGCCCGGGCAAGTCGGCCGAGCGCATCACTTCGTGCGCCTCGACGAATTGCTCCTCCTTGGAGGCGTTCTCGGCCAGCCCGAGGGCGGCGTCCATGTTGCTGGCTTGCCCGAAGGCATCGAGGACGCCCTCGGCGCGCAGACCGATGTTGGCCTGCAGGTCGATGAGGTCATGTTGAGCTCGCAGCAGCTCTGGCAGTCGTTGCGCGGCCACGCTGAGTTCGTGCTCGACGCCGAGGAGGGTCTGCGCATGCCGTGCCCACAAAGCCAGGGTCAGCAGCACCAACCCCGCCGTCGCCAGCAGCGTCCGCGCGCGAAATGGCCGCCGGGCCTTTCGCAGCGCCTCCACCAAGGCGTCCATCGACGGCCAGCGAGCGGCCGGGTCCGTCTCCAGCCCCCGGGCCACCGCCCGAGCGACGCCCGCCGGGATGCGCGCCCTGGCGCGTGTCGAGGGCGCTGGCACCGAGGGGCGAAGGGGGCGGGCGCCGTAGAGCGCTTCATGCAGGGCGACGCAGAAGCTGTACTGGTCGGTGCGGGCGTCGGCGGGAGCCCCGCGCCACTGCTCGGGGGCCATATAGGCGGGGGTTCCCGCCATGCCTGCTTCGACGTCATGGGTGGGGCGCGCCAGGCCGAAGTCCGTCACCCGGACACGGCCGTCGTCCCCCACCAGGACATTCTCGGGCTTGAAGTCGCGGTGAATGATGCCGGCTGCGTGCGCCGCGGCGAGGCCGGTCCCGGCGGCCAGGTACAGGTCCAGGAGGCGACGGGGTCTCAAGCCCGGGGCGACCTGCGCGCTGCGCAGCGTCTGGCCCCGGACAAACTCCATGGCGAAGAAGACTTCCTCCTGCCACGTCCCCGCGTCGAAGACGGTGATGATGTTGGGATGGGACAGCCGGGCCAGCGCCTGCGCCTCGGTCAGCAGCTGCGAGCGTCCGGGCCCGGCCGCTGGCGCGGCCAAGTCGGCGCGCAACAGCTTCAGCGCGACTTTCCTGTCCAGCTCGGGGTCATAGGCGCTGTACACGACGCCCATCCCGCCGCGCCCGATGAGGTCCAGAACGACGTAGCGCGCCAGGTTGGTGCCACGCGGCAGTGCATTGGTCATCGGCTCATCAGGCTCGGCGCTCACCAGTGTTCGCACCAGCCCGGCGACCAGTTCGCGGCACGTGTCACAGGCGTCGAGGTGGGCGCGAACCGCTTCCCGCTCTGCGTCCGGCGTCTCCGCGGCCAGGTAGAGCGCGACCGCGTTCTCGTCGAGGCAGGGAATGGACGCCGGCAGCGCCGCCGCCGCGCCCGCTTCGGCGCTCATGGCGGCGCGTACCCCGCGCGGGCGCGGTAGGGCCGCCCGAACTTGTCGAGGTGGGCGGGGTTGAAGGCACGCGGACTCAGCACCAGCTGGACGGGCGGTCCCTTGGGCAGGCTGACCGTCACCTCCGTCTCGAAGGGCTCGACGTTGCGTCCCCAGGCGTGCAGCGGATAGCGCCCGGGGGGCACGTCGCGGATGACGAAGTGCCCACGGTCATCGACCAGGGCGAAGGCACGGTTGGGCAGCACCAGCACGTTGGCGAACATGGCCTCGTGGATGTTGCAGTACACGTCCACCAGGCCGGGCGTGGGGAAGGAGACTTCCCTCGTCTGCTGGGGCCCCGGCTTTCCGAGGTCGAACGCCCGGGCCGAGGAGGTGGAGAAGACGTTGTGCACGACTGGGTCGTCGTTGGTGAATTGAACCGACTGCCCGGCGACAATGACGCGCAGGTTCGGGACGAAGGTCTTGTTCTTCTGCGAGATGACGGGCGCCTCCGACAGGGGCGGCTGACGAAACCCGGTGAGGTACACCACCACGGCCTGGCCCGCGGGTGACGCCTCGCCCGGCTTGGTGTTGAAACGGACGAACCCCTCGACTTCGGCTGCCAAGGCCGGAGCCGACACTGCCAAAGACAACCAGGCGACTAGAAGGTAATGCCCCACAGCACCTTTGGCACGAAGCGGTAGGAGTTGTTGGTCAGACCGAACAGCGTCCCGAAGGTGACCCAGATTTGTCCCCGCGTCCACGCCAGGGAGGGTCCGAGGTACAGCTGCGCGAAGCTGGGGTAGTGGGGGCGTCCTGGGTAGTTGGGGTAGGTCTGGCCAGCCAACGGCAGCTGCCCGTCGAGCTCCGCGGCGATGCGCAGCTGCTGCCCCAGCGGGACGGATACGGCCAGAGCGGCCGTCCCGAGTGCCGAGACGGACCCTGAACACGGGTACTCTTTGAGGCCCCGGCACCCACCCGTCGAGGACAGCAGGAAGGGGAGGCCCAACTCCACGCCGAGGTTGAGCGTGCCCCGCACCCCGGTCTGCGCCCCGTAGGTGGCCGCCAGCAGGATTTTGAGCATGGGTGGGCCCGCGTAGTAGTTGACACTCAGAGGCTGCTGGTACTCGAAGCGGAGCAGCGGCTGCAGCCCGTCGTCTTGCTCGCGCGGGAAGAGCCGGTAGCGGGCGACGAGGCTGATGGAATTGAGCTGCATGTTCGTTGAGGTGGCGTACACCACCACCGGCAGCGACATCTCGAGATGCGGACTGATGCCCACCGTTGGTCCAAACCAAATCCAGCCGGTGGTGACGGGATAGTTGCTGGAGGGAATTTGCCCCTGGGCCCACACCCAGTTCTCCAACTCGACGTCCCCCTCGGGAAGGACCTGTGTCTCATCCACGAAGAGATGGCTGGTGCGGTCGGCCAACGCGGGGGTGCCGCCCAGCACCAGCGCGCAGAGGAGGAGCCACCCCGTGCCACCGGCCATGCCTGCGCGCCCACCCATCATGGTGCCTCCGGTTGTCCCTGTGCACGCTTCCCGTCTTTCGAAAGCGGTCCGTCCGGGCGCAGCATGGCCGCACGGTAGCCGACGGCCCCGTCTTCCAGTGCGACCCCGGGGACCACTGCGCACACCAGAAAGCCCTCCCGGCTACCGGGGCGTTGTGTGCGGAGCCGCCGACAACGCTTCGCTAAGCCAGCGCCTGACGGGAGCGGTGTCCACGCCCACGGTGTCGAAGCCGGGGAAGACGACGGTCTCGAGCGTCTCGACGTACACCTGACGGCGGAGCGAGTGGGGCACGACGCCCTGCCGCAGCAAGTCCGGGTCATCTGTTCCCGCCGGCGCCGGTTTGAAAATCTCCGGACCGGCTCCGCCGGCGACCATCCCCGGCAGGCGTGGGCCCAGGAAGCCAAAGTCCACCCGGGGACGCGCCCAGGCCAGGTACGCCCAGCCCAGACGACTGTGGTGGACCTCATCGCGTGTCAACTCGTGCAGCACGGCTTTGAGGTCCGCACTCTCGGCTGCCTCCAGTAGCGTGACGAGGCTCGCGGTGCTCTGCGTCTCGGCCACACAGCACTGGGACACCACTTCGTAGGTGAGGCGCTGCGGTTCGGCCAGGCCGGTCGGGGCGTACTCGACGACGCGGTCGACGCCCGTCAGCTGTCGCCCACCAAGGGCGCGGAAGAAGCGCTCGCAGTGCGCTGCATGCCGCGTCTCGTCCCGGGAGGCCCGTTCGGCCAGCGCGACCAGCTCGGCCGGTGCTCCGAACGCCTGAAGCCTCTTGGCCAAGGCCCCAAACCGCAGCGAAGCCTCCGTCTCAATCCGGTACCGGGCACCCCAGGTGCGGGCGATAATGTCCTGCAGAGGCTGCGTCACCGACGCGGTCACCAGCCCGGCGCGCCTCCGCCCCCACCTGTTCCAACCGTCCCGCCGGTGCCCGTCCCGCCGTCCGCGAGGCCGCCGTCGGGCAGCAGCTGTCCGCCGGTGCTGTTGCTCCCAGGCGTGGTTGACGTTCCCCCACCACAATGCATGACGCCGAGTGCCGTGCCCGCCAGCACCAGTGCGTGAAAGAGTTTCCGAAGCTTCACAGGGTCTTCCTCCTCAAACCTACTGGTTACCCCTGGAGACACCAACCGCCGAAACCGTTGCAAGTTGCGCCCTGGGAAACCCGCTCGCCAGGGACGAAGGCGTTGGACGGCGCGGCCCGCCTCGAATTCAGCATCCTTTGGCGGGCGGCGGCTTCACCGCCACCGCTGGCCTCGCTGTCGGATTTTTCACACCCCGGCATTGGGGTGCAAATGACCCCAGCGCAACGCCGCCGGGATGCGCAATTGCCGTGGCAAGGCGCTGGCCCTACCGCCTCTCAGGCGGCCGCCGTCCCCAGCTGAGTCCGGGCGGCGCGCACGTACCGCATCAGCTGGGGAATGTCGATTGGCTTCCCCAGACGCCCCACCACCAGGGGGTGGTCTTCCGCCGCGTGCTGGACTCTTCCACTCGCCGACACCAGGACGAAGCGCAGGTACGCCGCCGCGCGCGGGTGGAGTTCAGCGAGCAACTCGACTCCATTGCGTCCGGGCAGCAGGAGGTCGAGCACCACCACCACCGGCTCGTCCACCTGGCGGAGCAGCGTCGCGGCCTCCTCGGCGTTTCGGGCCGTCAGCACCACCTGCCCCAGCGCCTCCAGCTGGTCGCGGAGGAACGTCCGGACCAGCGCGTCGTCGTCGACGACGAGTAACACCGAGAATTGTGGCTCCGCCTCTTCCTGGGGCACGGTGGCCATAGCTTAGACTCGGCCTGCCGACGGGTGTGAGGGCCCCTCGGCGGGGCTTGGCTCCGGCCAGCGCAGGCCCTGGGGGGCCAAACCCTTATTTTTGCGCCGCCCCCGTGTGGGCGCCTGACGCGCGCTTCCCCACGCGGCCCCGGGGGGGCCGTGCGAAAGGCCCCTTTGGGCATGGAGGGTGGGTAGATTGTCGTCCTGACGCGCTGTCGGGCCGTCCGCGGAGGTGTCGCCCCAATGGAAGACAGGCTTCACGCTGAGCCGTTTGCCCTCACGCCTGCTGCGGTTCCCGCTGCGGACCGCGCCCCGGAGGCGCTCGCCGGTGGGACACCGCCGGCGCTCCGGCATGGCCTGGAGGCGCTGCTGGGGGCGGACCGCGTGCTCAGCCGTCCCATTGACCTGCTCCGCTACGCCTCGGACGCGAGCCCGTACCGCCTGTTCCCGAAGGCCGTCGTTGTCGCACACGACGTCGAGGACCTGCGCAAACTCTTCGAGTACGCCAGCGCCTGGGGCGAGACGGTGACGTTTCGCGCGGCCGGGACCAGTCTCAGTGGCCAGGCGCAGGGCGACGGAATTCTGGTGGATGTCCGTCGCCACTGGGCCGGAGTGACGGTGGAGGAGGGCGGGAAGCGCCTGCGGGCCCGCCCGGGGACCGTGATGGCCCACGCCAATGCCGCGCTCGCCCGCTACGGGATGCGTCTCGGCCCGGACCCGGCCAGTGCCAACGCGTGTACCGTGGGCGGCGTCATCGCCAACAACTCGAGTGGCATGTGCTGCGGAACGGCACAGAACACGTACAAGACGCTGGCCTCGCTCACCTTCCTGTTGCCGTCCGGGACGCTCATCGACACGGCGTCTCCCTCGGCCGAGCGTCAGTTTTCCCAGGCGGAGCCGGCGCTGGCCCGGGGACTTCTGGACATCAAGTCGCAGATTGAGGCGGACCCGGAACTGGTGGCCCGGCTGCGGCGGAAGTTCGCCATCAAGAACACCACCGGCTACCGGATGGACGCCTTCCTCGACGGCAAGACGCCGCTCGAGATTTTCCGCGGACTTCTGGTGGGCTCCGAAGGCACACTGGCCTTCGTCAGCGAGGCCGTCTTCGAGACGGTGCGGGACGACCGCTACCGGCTGACCGCGATGCTCGTCTTCGCCGACCTGCACGCAGCCAGCAGCGCGGTGAAGCCCTTCGTCGACCGGGGCGCCGCGGCCGTGGAGCTCCTCGACCGTGCCTCGCTGCGTTCGGTGGAGGGCAAGCCCGGGGTCCCACCCCGCTGGACGTCCCTTCCCGACGGGGCGGCGGCGCTCCTCGTCGAGTTTCGCGAGCCCGACGCCGCCCACCTGGCGCGCGTGGAGGGCGAGGCCCAGGCGCTGCTGGCGAAGCTTCCGCTGTATGAGCCAGCGCAATTCACCCCTGACGCCTCCCTCGCCCGGCAGTACTGGCAGGTGCGCTCAGGCCTGCTGCCGTCGGTGGGCGGCGCGCGTCCGAGTGGCTCCTCCTTCATCCTCGAGGACGTCTGTTTCCCGCCCGAGCGGCTCGCCGACGGCACCCTCGACATCCAGGCGCTGTTCCGCAAGCACGGCTACGCGGGCGTCATCTTCGGGCACGCCTCGGCGGGCAACCTGCACTTCCTCATCACCCCGTCGCTCAACGAGGCGTCGGAGGTGGAGCGCTACGCGCGCTTCATGAGCGACCTGGTGACGCTGGTGGTGGACAAGTACGACGGCTCCCTGAAGGCGGAGCATGGCACTGGCCGTAACATGGCCCCCTTCGTGGAGAAGGAGTGGGGCGCCAAGCTGACGCGGATGATGTGGCGGCTCAAGCGCCTGGCCGACCCGGAGGGGTTGCTCGCTCCGGGTGTCATGCTCACCCAGGACGCCGAGGCCCACCTGAAGCACCTGCACACCACCCCCTCCGTCGAGTCGGTGGTGGACCGCTGCATCGAGTGCGGCTTCTGCGAGCCGGTGTGCCCAAGCCGGGACCTCACCACCACGCCGCGGCAACGCATCGCCCTTCGCCGGGAGATGGCCCGCCAGGGTGTGCAGAGCCTGGTGCGCGAAGCCGTTGTGCGTGACTACCCCTACGAGGCGGTGGAGACGTGCGCTGGCGATGGGACGTGCGGGCTGGCCTGCCCGGTGGGCATCAACACCGGCGTGCTGATGAAGCACTTCC
>Ga0209048_10003062_pt1 | contig 16378 bp, 15 predicted proteins | sample FrelakmetCRP12CR_FD_187146 | JGI IMG/M metagenome (GOLD analysis project Ga0209048, IMG submission 187146) | Freshwater lake sediment microbial communities from the University of Notre Dame, USA, for methane emissions studies - CRP12 CR (SPAdes)... | ecosystem: Environmental > Aquatic >... | reverse complement strand
AACCTCTTAGAAGAAATTGAAAAAAAGGAAAAAGAAATTGACAAAAAGAGTGACAAGAAAACTAAAAACAAAACAAAAGGGGGAAAATAATTTATGACACCACTAGAAGCATTCGCCGTCCTAGTCTTAGCAGGAGCAGTGGTGGTACTCCTTTACTACTACCTGCAAGATAATCGAAACTTGAACCTCGGCCGCGTAAGAGAAGACGCCACTCAATTAGGAGGAAGAGTTTACAGCGGGGCCAGCAATTTAGGTGAAAAGGTATCTAGAGAAGAATCCACATCAGAAACTGGTGAAAAGACAGGAGTAAGCGAAAAAATGTCAGGAATGGGTGAAAAAATTAATGTTTCCGGAGTAAGCGAAAAAATGTCAGGAATGGGCGACAAGATTAGGGGCATAAGCGTTCCTAGTACAGATACGCTCTCCAGTAGAATAGACCTCTTCTTGAATGAGCAAAGTGACCGGTTAATCGAAGACTGGGATCTGGCCACTAAAAAAGACCTATCTGAACTTGAAAAGCGCTTTAATGTCGTCTCCCTGAATTTCGATACCCTAGAAAAACGATTCAACGAATATCGCGGTGCAACCAATACAAAACTGGAAAACATCGAAACCCGCCTCGAAAAATTAGAAACTCCAAAAATTACCACCGATAAACCCAAAGAAACTACCACCGGAAAACCCAAAAAATAAACAAAAAGGGCCAATAAAATTATAAGCCCTTATATTTCTCTTTTTTTGACATTTATTTTGAAATTTAGTTGAATCTTAGTTTACCAGCAAATATTTGAGAAAAGGAGAGGAAACCTTTATATACTGCGAAATGCAGACACTAGTAAGAAGCGGGGTGGGGTAGTCTGGTGATCCCGCGGGGCTCATAACCCCGAGAGCCCTAGTTCGAATCTAGGCCCCGCTATTTATTTTTTAATGGCCAGCCGAAGGGCAGCTAACGGTTTCTGCAGATCTAATCTGCAGTTCAAACTGAGGAAACTCCACCCATCAAAACAGAACTGTGGTGCCAAAAGGCATCTGCTGAGAAGCAGGACCCTGGAGCAGAAACGACACGTCTTCTGGTGGATGAACATGAAGAAGTCTGATTGACACTAGGAGGAACGGTGAAACGGCCACTTCCACAGGATGCAAGGGTAAATACTGCTAATGAATTCTGTATGAGGCAGAGGTAACCCGCAAAGATGAATGCTGCCATGAACAGAAGGTGGGTTACTCTTGGCAGGCCATTATTCTTTTTAATTATTTTCTAAATACTTGGCAATGTAATTTACCAATATTTGTTAAAAAATTACAAAGGCCAATACTTCTAAGATAGTAACGCCATAAACATACTATTGATCATTAACCTGTTGTTGGTGAAGATCCACTCACATTACTGGATTATCCCCTCAAAAAGCTCAGAGGTTCTTTCCGGTTTGAATGATTGATCCAGGAAAACAATTCTTAATGAACGGAGATATCCTCGCCATTGGAGCCTACCTACTATAAAAGCCTGTGGGAGAGCTGCATCTTGTTTAGAAATTCTTAAATGAGGATAAACAAAATATTTTAGTCTTTAAACTCCTCATAAACCCTTAAAGACTGAGAAAGAGCAGTAGTTTCTGCGATGGATGCCCCGATGATAATAGCCAGGAGTAATTGTTCATCGGACGCTCCAAACTCCTGGGCTACGTCCAAATGGGTGCGGAGACAATGAGATGATCCGGTGGCTGCCGCGGCACCGATAGAGACGAATTCCTTGGTCAAAGGGAGTAGGGCATCGTCCACCATCATCATTTCCACTTTATCATAGAATGCTTTTAAAGCTGCAGGGTTTTCGGCGAGAACCTGAAAAATCTTGGGCACGAAGCCAAAATAACTCTTGATTTTCTCCAGCATCTCATTTACATCTATCTCAATATTTTCTTTTTGCTTATCCATGGGATCATCTCTAATCTGTTACTTGCCCGTTATTTTCATTTAAATGATAGGATGCTATTAGGATAGTAGGTTTTGCAGCATTCCCTCTTTTTATGTAATGAGTTTGAATTAAATTGAACAAAATAGCGTTGGAATCAGGGAAAAATTATAATGGTATAATTTCAGTGACTGATGGCATCTTTCACTTTGCCGAAGAATCCTTTTTCCTCATTGTAGATTTCATCCCCACTGATATCTGCGAATTCCTGAAGGAGTTCTTTCTGTTTGGGGCTGAGTTTCTTGGGAGTCACCACTTTAACTTTTACGTAAAGGTTCCCCTTACCGTTCCAGCGTAAATGTGGCATTCCATGGCCCTTTATACGAAATGATGTTCCACTTTGGGTTCCAGAGGGTATTTTGAGGTCTACAGCACCATCAAGGGTGGGAACTTCCACTTTATCTCCAAGAGAGGCTTGCACAAAGCTTATGGGCTGTTCGTAGTGTAAGTTGGATCCATCCCTCTGGAAGAGATTATGAGGTTTAACCCTTACATGGACGTAAAGATCTCCTGGTGGTCCTCCCCGTTTTCCAACATCCCCTTCACTTGGAACACGGAGACGAGATCCGTCCTCTACGCCTGGAGGTATTTTTATGTTTATGGTGCTCTTTTGTCTGACGATACCATTACCATGACACTCTGTACAGGGTCTGTCTATGATGCTCCCCTCACCCCTGCAGTTGCCACAGGGCCTTATAGTTGCGAACTGGCCCAGTGGGGTGTTCTGAACCTGACGAACTTGACCACTTCCCCCACAGACATCACAAGTCCGAGTATCTGTGCCTGGTTCAGCTCTACTGCCATTACAGCGAGGACAGGTCATCTTATGGGGAACTTCTATGTTATTTTCTAATCCGTTGGCTGCGTCTTCAAGGGTAATCTCCATCTCATAGAGAATATCATCTCCTTGTTGAGGACCATTGCGCCGGCCTCCACCAAAGCCAAAAATGTCGAATATGTTTTCAAAACCACCTCCCCCTCTACTACTTCCACCAAATCCGAAACCTCGGAATATGTCTTCAAAGTTGATATTGTTGAAAATATCTTCCTGGGAGAACCCACTCATACCAGCATGACCATGTTGATCATAGGTATTTCTTTTCTCTTCATCGGAGAGAATTGCATAAGCCTCGCTGATTTCCTTGAACTTTTCGGCTGCTTGGGGGTCTTCACTAACATCAGGATGATATTCCATGGCCAGTTTCCGGTAGGCCTTTTTAATATCTTTCTTGGTGGATCCCTTGTCCACTCCTAGAATTTCGTAGTAATCGCGCTTCTCTACCATCGCTAATCTTCCTTAAATGCTATGAATATGAAATAAAATTAAGTTAATTTTCTTGTTTCATTTTAGTTAAATAAATATAATAAAAGTGTGGGTGGGAGAAATTTCTCACCACCCAATGTTTTAAAGTGGTTTTACTTTTTGACTTCATAGTCGGCATCGATGGTGTCATCGTCCTGAGAGTCCTGACCCGCCTGCTGTTTCTGATCATCCTGTTGTGTCTGCTGAGCCTGTTCTTGTTGGGCTTGCTGGTAAATGGCAGCACCAACTTCCTGCACAGCTTTGGTTAATTCCTCAGTTTTGGACTTGATGGAAGGCAGATCATCACCAGCTACGATTTCCCGGAGTTCTTTCACCAGATCTTCAATTTTAGTCTTTTGATCGGGCTGAACCTTATCTTCCAGCTCTTCTAGAGTTTTTTCAGAAGTATATATCATGGAATCTGCGTTATTACGGATTTCAACCTCTTCCTGACGTTTTTTATCCCCTGTAGCGTGCTGTTCGGCTTCTTTGATTTTCTGATCGATTTCATCTTCTGAGAGTTTGTTTGGTGCTGTGATGGTTATGGCCTGTTCTTTTCCAGTTCCCATGTCCTTGGCAGAAACGTTAAGGATACCGTTGGCGTCTATGTCAAATGTAACTTCGATTTGTGGCATTCCACGGGGTGCAGGTGGAATTCCCACAAGTTGGAACCGTCCCAAGGTACTGTTGCCACTAGCTACGGAACGCTCGCCTTGCAAGACATGAATGTCCACTGATGTTTGGTTATCAGCGGCAGTTGAAAATATCTGGCTTTTTTTGGTTGGTATGGTTGTGTTTCGCTCGATTAATTTTGTGAAAACTCCGCCAAGAGTTTCAATACCCAGTGATAGAGGTGTAACGTCCAGTAATACCAGATCTTTTATTTCTCCGGCTAAGACTCCTCCTTGAATTGCGGCTCCTACCGCCACACATTCCATGGGGTCTATTCCCCGTTCAGCTGGTTTGCCAATATCGTCTTCCACAAATTTTTGGACGATGGGCATTCTGGTGGGTCCTCCTACAAGTATGATCTTGTTCACATCGTTCTTAGTCATCTTTGCGTCTTTTAGGGCTTGTTCCATGGGGTGAGAACAGCGTTTGATGATAGGATCTACCAGTTCCTCCAGTTTTGCCCTGGTTAGGGTGTGAGTTAGGTGTTTGGGGCCTTCTTGTGTGGCGGTGATAAATGGCAGGTTAATTTCTGAGGTGAGTGTGGTTGAAAGTTCGATTTTAGACTTTTCAGCTGCCTCTCTGAGCCTCTGCACGGCTTGGTCGTCGTTCATGAGGTCCACTCCGGTGTCTCTTTTAAACTCTTCTGCCAAGTATTTCATGACAGTTGCGTCCATGTCGGTTCCTCCCAGTTTGGTGTCACCACTGGTCGATCGAACTTCGAAAACACCCCCTCCAAATTCCATAACGGTCACGTCTAGGGTTCCCCCACCAAAGTCGAAAACCAAAATTTCCAATTCTTCTTCAGCTTCTTTGTCGATTCCGTATGCTAAACTAGCTGCGGTGGGTTCGTTCACCAGTCTTACCACATCTAATCCTGCGATTCTGCCTGCGTCTTTGGTTGCTGTTCGTTGGTTGTCGTCAAAGTAGGCAGGAACAGTGATGACTGCTTTTTTAACTTCTTCACCCAGAAATGCCTCAGCGTCCTTTTTGATCTTTTGTAGAATGAAAGCAGAAATTTCTTGGGGAGTGTACTGCTTTCCAGCTATTTCTACTTTGTAACTGGTTCCCATTTGCCTTTTAATGGCGGTGATAGTTTTTTCTGGGTTGGTGACTGCTTGTCTCCGAGCGGGCTCCCCTACCAGACGTTGTCCATCATCTGTGAAGGCTACGTAGCTAGGGAATGATTTACCGTATTGGGTTGAACCCTCTGCGCTGGGGATAATGGTTGGTTTACCACCAATCAGTGCTGCTGCAGCCGAGTTACTAGTTCCTAAATCTATACCAATTATTTTCTCTGTTTTTGCCATAATATTACCTCTCCTTAGTGTTTACTATTTATTTTGATTTCTTTTTACAAACCTTAACTTTAGAATACTTTATTACTTTAGAATTAAGGGTGTATCCCTTTCCAAGTTCTTCTATTACCTTTCCATTGTCATAGTCAACATGATCCTCGGCCATAAGGGCTTCGTGCCTGAAAGGATCAAAATTTTCTCCTTCACAAGGTATTTCCTCTAGACCTTCTCCTTCCAGGATTTTGGAAAGTTTCTGGTAGATCAGTTCCACTCCTTCCCGGAGATCATCGGATTTTTCGGACTTCAGAGCCCGTTGTAGATCTTCATAAGCCTCTATTATTTTAATGATCAGCCCTTCGTTTGCATAATGCACATATTCCTGCAATTCTTTTTCACTTCTCTTTTTGTAATTGTCAAAATCTGCCTGCAGGCGTAGGTTCCGCTCCTGATAATCTTCTAAACTATTATCCTTCTCCTGGATCTCAGTATCTTTTTCCTGGATCTGGGACTTCAAATCCTCAATATCTTTTTTTAAGTCCCCAATATCTTCCTTCTTCTTTGTAATTTGTTCATCGCTCATTGATTCACCTTTTTCTGAAGTAGGCAAAACATTAACCTTTAAATTATTATAGTAACCAAAAGTTATATAAACCTTTCTGAAAAACCATTGATTATAGTTACCAAAGGTATATAAAACATTTCATATTATATAAATAAATAATTAACTAGAGCTAGAAAAAAACTTTATCTAAACCTAACCTTTAATAGAACAAAGTGATTAGAAATGGATCTTGAACTGTTATTAGATGTGATGGGCTGTAAAACCCGAAGAAACATATTAGATCTCCTGAGAGATGAGCCTCGGTTTGTGAGCCAAATTTCACGTGAACTCGAAGTAGGTCAGAAGGCTATAATCGAACACCTGCGGGCCATGGAAGAAGCTGGTTTATTACATTCTTCATTCCAGAAGATTGAGAGAGGAAGGCCCCGTAAATACTACGATATTTCCAAGGATGTTGAATTCCAAGTGTTCATAAGCCAAGGTACTATCCGAATAAAGATGCCTGGCCATGAATTCCAGGAGCTAAGGATTCTAGAAGAAAGAGCCCGCATGGGGAAAGACGTTTCAATTGAACTTGAAAACCTCATAAAAAGTTATAATGAGGCCAAAAAACACGCAGAAATTCTTTTACGACAGATTGATGGGAAAAAAAGGGCGCTGAAAATTCGCTCCTTAAATTTACCAGTGAGAATCGATGAAACTGATGACTAACCCATCCCTAAATAACAATATTTCATCAAAAACAAGTTTATTAATTATTCCGAAAAACCATTTTTAATTTAAAATAAAAATTACTTTCTACTAAGAGCAGCCACTGCAGCCTGACCCATAGATACAGAACCGTCCCCTGCACAGCTATTACGATGTTGTAGAAAACGATAACCAGCATCCTCCACTACATCTTTTATGGTCATACTAACGGCTTCGTTGTAGAAAACCCCGCCAGATCCCCCAATTAATTCTACTCCAGTTCTATCGGCCGCCCTGATGGCCAATTCAGCCAATCCCTGGGAAACAGCTTTCTGGGCTGAAAAGGCAAGATTATGAATAGATTCATCTTCGATCTTTTTTTCAAGCACCGATAACAGAATCTGGGACGTGTCTAGAATATCCCTACCATTTATTTTGAAAATCTTAAGAGGAAGTTCAAAAATATCTTCACCTTGATAAGCAGCTGACTCCAATTTCATAGCACATTCTCCCTCATAAGTCCTTTCTCCACATATACGGAGGGCAACAGCCAGAGCATCCAAAACCCTACCCGTACTAGTCGTTTTGGTGATATTAAAACCCCTCTCAAGTTGCCGGTATATTAGTTCAACTTCCGGCTTCCCATGGGGAAAGTAGTCCAAATAATCTTTCTTCATAAGTCCTATAAGCTCATCTTTATCATAATGGGGGTAAACCATGGCCATAAGCATCCTTACAGGATAACGTGTGGTTAAATCTCCTCCAGGCATATTATGCGGCATCAAACTACCAAGCCTTTCATATTCCGCTCCCCAACTATGGAGAATCTCTCCTCCCCAGGCAGTACCATCCTCTCCGTAACCCACACCATCGGCTGCTATACAGATCAACTCCTCCACACCCCAGTCCATGGAGAGGGCAGCAGCATGGGCATGATGATGCTGAACTTTCAAAACAGGACATTCAAAACGTTCACCGAGTTCGTAAGCCAGTTTAGTGGTGAAAAACATGGGATGTAAATCACAAGCCAACATGTCTATCCTTTCAGTTTTGGTAATAGCTATTAAGTGTTCTATGGCCTCCTGCAAGTACTTAAAGGTCTCATACTTGGTGGTATCCCCGATATGCTGAGAAACATAGCAGTAACCATCCTTAAATAAGGAGAATGTCACGTCAATCTCCGGGCCCAGGGCCAGAACATTCAAATCCTTTCCAATACGGGAAAAATCGTAAGGTTCAGGCACATAACCTCGGGAACGCCTGATGAATGCCAGCTCACGGCCCCGAAAGCGAACTACAGAATCATCACAACGATTAATTATCTTTCGGTTATGCAGTAAGTAATAATCCGCTATACCGTCCAATTTTTCTATTATTTCCTGATTACGGATGAGCATTGGTTCACCTGGCTTGTTGGCTGAGGTCATAATGTAAGCAGGCTCGTCAGTGTAAAGGAATAGTAGGTGGTGTAGAGCAGAATAAGGGAGCATCACACCAAGATTATGAAGCTCAGGCGCGACATTAGGAGACAAAAAATAATCTTTCTTCTTTTTAAGCACCACAATGGGTCGATTACGTGATTTGAGCGTTTTTTCTTCGTAATTCGCCACTTCGGCAAAGCTTCGGATTGTTTCTACAGATGGAGACATACAAGCAAAGGGCTGATTCATTCGTCCCAATCTACGGCGCAGATCCTGGATAGGCAGGTCTTCAGTGGTTTTAGCCACCAAGTGAGTCCCACCAATCCCCTTCATGGCCAATATATTGCCTTCATCAAGTAGTTTAATAGCTTCTTTAATAGGATTTTCAGATTCAATTCTTCCTTCACGAAACAAGTAGACCTCTGGACCACAAAAAGGACAGCAAGTGGCTTCAGCATGATAACGCCGGTCTACTGGGTTCTCGTATTCAACCAAACATTCTGGACATAGGGGAAATTCCTCCATGGAAGTCCGCTCCCTATCATAAGGTATTGAACTGATAACAGTGAAACGGGGCCCACAATCCGTACAAGCAGTGAAAGGATAATTATACCTTCTATCAGCACGCTTCATGACTTCACCGAGGCAACTGTCGCAAGTAGCGACATCCGGGGGTATCACTGAGGATCCTGAGAAGTTTTTGGAGCTTTCTAATATCTGAAAGTCGATGAACCGGGATGAAGTATCTGCTTCCAGCCACTGTATTTCCAGGGAGTCTATCTTGGATATCGGCGGTCTTTTAAGCTTCAGGTCTCTCATGAAGGTTTGTATATCACTTTTTTCTCCCTCTACTATAATTTCTACCACATTACCCAAATTTCGCACGCACCCCTTAAGTTCTAAATCCTTAGCTAACCTGTATACGTTGGGTCTAAATCCAACTCCTTGAACTATTCCCTGAACCAATATGCGTGCCTTTTCCAAATTCACACCTCAAATAGGATGGTATCAATTTTTTTATCTGAAAATAATAAAACTTGAAGATGGATTATTACAATTATCTTTACTCCTATTAATTCTGCTATTTTCACCAATAAATATAGAGGGGGTGATTGTGTAAGAACACTAGAGAGATCCCAACTGTGTAAAAAAATAATGTAAAAAATTATGCAATACGAGTTAAACACGTGATTGTGTTATGAAAAAAGATGCTTTTGGGATATTGCTATTAATGTAGGTTCATATTGGATTATTGCATGTTTAAGTCTTAAGAAATCTGAACTTTAAAATATTATCAAAAAAACCTACAAAAAGTTATAAAATTAATCAGCATTATACTTGTTATCGACAAGAATCAACATCATTGTGCATCATTGAATTTTATCATCACACTGAAAGAATAAATTAATACGCCCGGGTATTGCCGAATAAGACTTATATAAAAGATGACCCAGGCTGGGATAGTATGAAAACAGTACTTCAAAAACTTATAGAAGGAGAAATTTCCGCCGAAGAAGCCGAAAAAATGCTTAAAACCATGCAAATAGCTGAGTTGGAGGATTTTGCCAAGTTAGACATTGCTCGTGACGTCCGTACTGGAGTGCCTGAGGCAATCTTCTCTGAGGGAAAGGAAGATTTGGAACTCATTCAAATCATCCAAAAAAGCTCTAATCAGGGTCGAGTAATTGTAACCAGGCTAGAAGAAGAGAGATTTCTTTCCATCAAAGAAAAAATAGGTCATATGACTGAAAAGGGGTATAAAATTGAGTATAACTCCAAAGCACGTATACTAGTGGTTAAAAATCATGAAACCGAAAAAGAAGGCAGGATTGGAATCATCACCGCCGGCACCTCCGACATTCCTGTAGCTGAAGAGGCTCGGGTGATGGCCGAAGAAGCTGGATGTGAAGCTATTACCTCATATGATGTAGGGGTGGCTGGAATACACAGATTATTCTCACAAATTAGGAGAATGTTAGAACAAAATGTCAAAGCCATTATAGTAGTTGCTGGTATGGAAGGAGCCCTCCCTTCAGTGGTTGCAGGAGTGGTAGACGTTCCAGTAATTGGGGTTCCCACATCCGTGGGATATGGAGTTGGAGCTGGAGGATTTGCAGCCTTGAATGCAATGTTACAGTCTTGTGCTCCAGGTATAGCTGTGGTGAATATTGATAATGGTTTTGGAGCGGCTGTTTTCGCGGCGACCGTTGTAAAACAAGCTTACAAAGGAGATTGATATTGAAATTTATATAATATTATTATTAATTTTTTTAGGTATTAAGAGTTTTATTCTTTTAAACTTCATTATATTCGCAGTATTTTTTTCCCCACTCGCAAAGGGAGTCTAGAATCGGCAGCACAGACTTTCCCTTAGGGGTAAGGGAATATTCAACCTTTGGAGGTACTTCTGCGTAAACTTTTCTATTGATTATTTTGTCTTTTTCCAACTCTCGAAGGGTTTTAGTCAGCATCCGCTGAGTTATTTCAGGTAATTTCTTATTAACCTCATTAAATCTTAGTTTGCCATCTTTTAAACTGCACAATACTAATGATTTCCATTTTCCTCCTATTTCATTAATAGCTGCTTCTACCGAACATATGTATTCGCCGTTTTCCCCATTATTATTCATCTGATTCACCATCGGATTCCATGATTCCAATATTATTCATGATACTAAGTATCTTTTATGTAAGTATAGAAGATTATTGTAAGTTGCACCTTTATATAGTATTAGTTACCTTCGTATAGTGTTAACAAATTGAGGTGAAAAAATGCAAGTAAAATTAGACTTACAACATTTCTGCTGCGGTCCTAAAGGCTGTGAGATTGAAGTTGAATACGGCGAAATGATGGACGCAGAGCAATAAAAATTTTTAAAATTTTTTTTATAAATATTTTAATTTATTAATTTTTTATATTATTTTTTTTATAGAATTAAATATGGTGGGGAGGTTGAGCTGATGGATGTTATTGAGGCCATAAATAAAAGAAAAAGTATTAGAAAATATAAAAATACTGAAATAGATGATGAAAAACTAAAAAAGATCTTAAAATCAGCCCAAATCGCGCCATCAGCAGCTAACAGGCAAGAATGGAAATTCATAGTGGTAAAAAATAAAGAAACTAGATATGAACTTGTTGATGCTGCTCACGGACAAAAATTTCTGGGACAAGCACCAGTCACCATTGTGGCATGTTCAACAGAATCTGAAAGGATAATGCCTTGCGGACAATACGCTTATACAGTTGATCTTTCAATCGCCTTGTCATTTATGATACTTGAGGCTACAGAACTTGGTCTGGGAACTTGCTGGTTAGGTGCATATGATGAAGGAAAAGTTAAAAAGATTTTAAACATTCCTGATGAGATCAGAGTGCCTGCAATGTTTACCTTGGGATATGCAGATGAAAGTCCCACTCCAAGGCCAAGGAAAGCTTTAGATGATATTATCTGTTATGAAAAATATGGATAAAATCAAGGATTAGTTATGAAATTTTCTTCTCTTTTTTCCCATAGGGGCAAACATAAACGCATAACCCGCAAACAGCCAAGGGTTCCTTTTTTTCCAGCTTCTTAATATATCTCTCACACTTCTTGGCATCATAACGCACCTCACGAGGTTCATTTTGATGGAATGGTTCTCCAGTGAAGGCAGATACCGGGCAAATATCCACACAGTCAGTGCAATCAGAACAATATTCATATTTAGGCTCTTCAGTTGTATTTAAAGGAGCATCTGTGAGTATAGTTGTCCAACGGACTCGGGGGCCAAACTCGGGAGTAATTAACAGACAACTTTTACCGATCCAACCATGACCAGCTAAGCAGGCAGCCAATTTGTGAGAGAAAACTGCACAGATCCTTTCATCATCATATCGTTCTGATGCAGGTATGGATAAAGCTCGATAACCTTCATCCTGGATTTTACTACTTAAACGAGATGTCATGAGATCCAGCCGTTGATTTATGACTTGGTAGCCATGGTGGCGGTAATTAACCGCCACTGAATGTTCTTCCCTTCGAGGTAGTTGATCCACAATGCTGTCCATTAACCTTATACCTAAAGATATAGCCTTTGGATACGAACTAACTTCTTTTCCACCCTGATCTACTATGAAATCCCGTGCTGAGGAGAGATTTGCTACCCCGTAAAAGTCCGCTCCTTCATCCCTGGCCATGGTCCTGATCTTCTGATCTAAATTCATAAGAACATTCCTTTACTAGATAAAATCATCATTTCTTCCCATAAAGCACCACAAAGTTATAATACTTATAATAGACGTCCACATTCTTAAAACCAATATTTTTAAGCCATTTAATATTATCTTCTAGTTTGGCTGGGTTGTCCAGTTGTATTCTGTCGTAGATAATTTTTTTTTCAGATTCGGAGAGTGAATCCGTCTCAATTTTCTCCATCCAGTTTCTCTGATACTCATCTTCATTGGCATGGGTTGGTCCTAGTACTTGGTCCGCATTTATGAAAACTCCGCCAGGATTCAAATGCTTATGAATCTTCATATAGAGAAAATTCTTATCCTGGTGTTCTAAATGGTGTATAGAGAGGGATGAAACCACCAGATCAAATAAATCCTGGAAATCATGTTTCAAGTAGTCAGCAACTACATAACTAAAATTTGAAGCATGGTTGAATCTCCCCTTGGCAATGTTGAGCATCTCCTCAGACAGGTCCAGCAAGGTGAACTGGGCCTCAGGATATCGATCAAAAATATAAGAGGTTAGAATTCCTGTTCCAGCACCTAAGTCTAGTATTTTGGGATTGGAAACATTGACTGGGGCCAGATCTGATATTACTTCGTAGAGATCTTCCAGACAGGGAATAACGTGTTTTCTCTGCCGGTCATATTTGTCAGCTCCATGGTCAAATTTCTCTTTCAAAACCTGATCCAGACTTTTCTTCTCCAAAAACAGCCCTCACTAAATTAATTTGATCTTATATGAATTATTATGTTGTTCTAAGATTATGGACGTAGATGAATTCCTTAGCTCTCATTAAATACACTTCTTCTTGATTAACGATAGAAACTGTAACTTTTTAAAGTTTTTACTCTTTTTTTGTCCATACAGGCTAGGGTAAGTTTTCATGAGTTGGTTACCAATGTTGGGAGCGATATTTTTCTTCCAATATAGGTAAAAAGGTGCTCACAGTATCCACCAGAACTCCGTTTTCCGTATCTTAAGCCAGATTAACTTTCACATCTTCATTTTTGGCTTTTCTTGTTATGAATTTTTTCCTCTTCTGGAAGTAAATTTTTATAATGTTCTTTGAAGTTTGTTTACTGAATATGTGGTGTTTGTTCAGCTTTTCTCATAAATCTTGGATTAAATCCAAGCCTTCCTTTCCAAAAACTAGATAGGATATCTTGTTCATATTGGACCTTTGTTATTAATGATAAAATCTTTTGAACACCCGGCAAATGGCCAGACAAATCCAGTACTTTAGGTCTTTATCCTTTCCTCTTAGAAGTTTTAAGTTGAAAAGGCCAATATCTGTCTGCCGATTGCGAAGAAAGTTTAGCCCCTCCTGGATATTAAAATCATCTCTTGTGAATCCCAAAAATGATAGAGAATCCAGTGCAGATATAATATCCGTGAACCAGAAAGGATAAGAAACACCTTCCCAGAATTTTTTATCCTTTCGGTCAGGATATTTATCGGGCTGAAAGAATCTGCTAGCCATTAATGCTCCTGCTTTTTTTGCTTCTTCTGATTCACGATATTTAGGGTGTGCTGCGAAAGCTCGGAGCACCATCCCAGTAGCCAAGTGGGAAAATGGTTTGGATCTATCTGGTAAGGCGGGTTTTTCATCTTTCAATGCTTCTTTTAAATTCATAGAAGAAGTCCTGAGGGGGATAACCCATCCACCATCTTCCTGTCGCATGGAAAGTATCCAATCAAAACCTTTTTTGATGCGTTTGTCATTTTCATAACCTGTTTTTATTAACAGTTCCATGATGGCAGGCGAGTAGGTAGTAGCATATTGGTTGCCATAAATACCCCTAAAGTCTCCTTCAGGTGTCTGGCAACTGAAAAAATATTCTGCTGCTTTATGTATTTGGGGGTGTTCTTTGTTTAACTCATATTTTTCCACTAGCTCGCCTAACATCCTGAAGGTTTCAATCTGGTTGTAATCATCTCGGGAACGTATATCTGCCCTTATTCTACCCGGATATTTCCAGGAACCATTATTCTGTTGTTTTTTGAGAATATTTGCAACCATAGGGAGTTTCCATAATACTTGTACAGCACTTAGTTGTTCATCCAGTAAATCACGGCGGGTGAAATATTCTATAGCCGGGTTTTTACAGGATAAAAGTATGTTAATGGGATCCAAATCCAGTTTTTTTATCCAAGCAGTCATCATGTCCTCCCGGTAGAATTGAATTGTCATCCGAGATCAGGATTATAGGTGGCATAAAAACCATCAGTATCGGCATAAACTGGTTTGAAACCGAAATTTTCGGCTTTTTTCATAGTTTTCTTGATGTAATCCCTTCCCCATGCAGTAATAGCATCAGCACACTCGAGGCGATACCATCTAAAACGAGAATAGCCATAAACTCCGTACATGGAGTTTGCCAGCCTTTTTAGAGCTTCTTGCTGCACATTAAGCATCTTCTTCTCCTCTAGAACCTGGGATTCTTTCATCTTAGTCTTCAGTCGCACCCTTTCCTGGAGGATGTTCCCGATTATAGAAGGAACGAAGCCCGGGGGTTCCTTAAGAAACATGTATCCTCCCTCTGGTGAGATATGGCAGGCTTTATCCTCGCATTCATCCATTAATGTGTCTGGAGAGACGTTTTTAGATATAATGATACTTGGATAGAGGCTGCGAAAGTCAAAATACACTATATTTTCATGAAGCCCTTTAACAGGATCCTTTACATAACCTCCTGCGGCTTTCTTCCCTTTCCTGTCCGAATATTCCGTTGAAGAAGGTTTGTTGGGCACCACTTCCCCTTTTTCATAGGCTTTGCGAATTAGATACCATTCCACCAGCTGACCAGTAGTCATGCGTGCCACGTCAAAAAATGGTTGACCAACAATACGGGTGAGTTCCAAGGTGAGGGGTAGCATTTTCTCTCCAATCTCGGTAACCGCCACAGCATCTTCTAAAGAATATTTAAAGAGGGTTTCAAGTTTCTCTCCGCCATCTCTCCAGTACTCATGTATCTGATCTCCAGGAATATCTATTTTCTCATCCTTAAAAAGCTCTCTATATACTCTTTCTAGAGTGTACCTGTCTAACTGCATGTAACGTCGCATAATCAGGTATAAATCCACGTGAACCATGCCCTTAACCAATGCTGCATTAGCAAAACCTTTCTTAATGAATTTAAGAGTGGATCTGTCTGTCCCCAAAATGAGGGGCACGTCTAGTAGAGCCGCACGGTCCCGGATATATGGAAAATCGAAGTTGTCCGAATTGTAACCTATAAGAAGGTCAGGGTTCTGACTCTCTACCACGTCTACAAACCTCTTCAGCAGTTCTTCTTCACTCTCCACCGTTTCCACAAAATCAAGCGAAGACTCAGCAGTAGATAGCACCATGCGCAGTCCCTTATTACTGGAAAGGCTGATCATTATAATATGGTCTAGTTCTGGGCGTGGCATACCTTTAGGATTGTAAACCTCGATATCTAGACTCAGAATCTTAAGATCTGGAAAATCAGATTTAAGTGAACAGATATCTCCCTCCAACTCAAAAACGCCGGTAGCATCATCTGCTGGAACATCACCAGTTCCAATAACGGATATAGATCTTCCCTCCACCTTTACCTCTGCCATGGGAAACAAATCCTTATCTACGAGATATCTACGATAGAATGGTATATCATACTCGCGGATATCCTTAACCTCACTTAAAGTTCTTATTTTTTCTCTTAACTTAGGAACATCCTGAGGATGATTTAAAGTAACCTTTAAAAATTCTTTTTTCTTGCCCAAATCCTTTTTTTTTACCTTTTCCACCATCAGCACATCAAGTTCTTCTATCTGGGTCTGACAGATTTCTGGTTTATACGGTTCCACGTAGATGTAAGGCTTGAAAGCACGGTCCTTAACTATGATGGATTTTCCTCCTTCTTCGCCTATTTCCCTTCCAAATAATCTCACAACTGGTTTTTCATCCTCAGTAATGTAGTCTATGTCCAAGAGCACCAATCTTTTGGTTTCCATATTTTTAATTTATGTGAATCTGTGGTATATTTAATTTGTTTAATCATAACTTAGCCATACATTTCAAGTGTAAAAAAGTTGATATTAAGACCAATTAGCTGCAATAAGAATCAGCAAATCAAAAAATTGGAACCCAAACATCAGCATTATTCAAGTTAGAACATGACAATCACTCACCTAAAATTTTATTTTCAAGAAAGAAGTCTAAAATCTCATAAAATCTAGAAATATGCCCTAGAATAACATTCTAGAAATTATATATGGGGTT
>Ga0209048_10003061_pt1 | contig 16379 bp, 14 predicted proteins | sample FrelakmetCRP12CR_FD_187146 | JGI IMG/M metagenome (GOLD analysis project Ga0209048, IMG submission 187146) | Freshwater lake sediment microbial communities from the University of Notre Dame, USA, for methane emissions studies - CRP12 CR (SPAdes)... | ecosystem: Environmental > Aquatic >... | reverse complement strand
CTACTCCCAAGCACAACTAAATGCCGTGGCCAGGAAATTGAATGGGCGCCCAAGGAAAACACTAAACTACGAAACGCCCGCTGAACGATTCAGCCAATCCGTTGCATCCACCGGTTGAATCCAAGGTCGAAACCCGCCCTAACATCAAGCAGCCAGGCCTGTCCGACGTAACAGAGCGATCCCGAAAACTTGGCGTGGCGGGTTCGCCGCCTATCTGAAGCGACTCACGCTCAACACGATCACCATGATCATCAGGACAATCGAGACACTCTTCCAGAAAATCACCGGGTTGCGCTCGATCAGGGGCGGGCGGGTCTTGTTCAGGAAGTCCTTGTTCGGGTGGTGGAGGTCGTAGATGAACTCGGATAATTCCTCGTAACGCTCGAAGGGATCGGGATCGACAGCCTTGCGGATGGCGTCGTCCACCCAGGCCGGGATTTCCTTTTCGTCGTTGAGGACGGATTGGTAGACGAGTTTTCGTTGTGCCGCCTTGGTCCGCGATTTGGCCACTTCGATGCCGTAGGGCAGCTTGCCGGAGAGCATCTGGCAGGCGATGACGCCGAGCGAGTAGATGTCCGAGCGCGAGGAACCGGTTTCGCCAAGGAAATATTCCGGTGCGGCGTAGGTGGCTGAACCGAGCAGGTTGATCTGCTTGATGGGTGTGGCGATTTCCATGACACCGGCGACGCGCGTCGCGCCGAAATCGATGATCTTCACGGTGCCGGTGCTGTCGATCATGATGTTGTCGGGCCGGATATCCTGATGCACCATTTCGAGGCGATGGAAGGCCTGCAGGCCCTTGGCGGCTTGCTCGAGAATGCCGCGCACGCTGGCGAGGTCGGGCTTCGGGTTGTCGATCATCCACTGGGTCAGCGTCTGGCCTTCGATGAATTCAGTCACGACGTAGATGTAGTGGCGCTTTCGCGTCTGCTGGCAGGGCTTGAGGACGTGCGCGCTGTTGATGCGGCGGGCGATCCACTCTTCCATCAGGAAGCGTTCGAGGTAGGCTGGGTCACCCTGCAGGTTGATCGAGGGCGTCTTGATGACGACTTTTTGCCCACTTTCGCTGTCGACCGCGAGATAGATGTGGCTGCGGCTGCTGCCCTTGATTTCACGAACGATCTGGTAGCCATCGAAATTGGCGCGCGGTTCGAGCAGAGGAGCGAAGGGGAGTTCGGCAATCTGCCGGTAGATCTCGTTAGCTTCCGGGCTGGGCAGTTCTTCGACCCGCACGATTTGCAGCGTCAGGTTATCGCCGCTGCCCTGCTCGTAAGCTTTTTCAACGATTCGTTTGGCCGCGCCGTCGAGATCGCCGCCGCAGGGATCCAGGGTGGCGATGATGAAGTTGGCGTCGACATGTTCATAGACGCCATCGGTGGCGAGCAGGAAAACGTCGCCCTTTTCTACTTGAACAGACTGGTAATCGATATCGAGCTTGCGGTCGATGCCCAAAGCGCGGGCGAGATGGCTTTGCGTCGAGGAGATCCAGACCCGGTGATCTTCAGTCAGTTGTTTGAGTTCGTGGTCGCGCAACTGGTAGATCCGCGTGTCGCCGACATGGAAAAGATGCGCCGTCGTGGACTTGATAATCATGCCGCTGAAGGTGCAGACGTAGCCGCGATCCTTGTCGTAGCGGTGCTGGCTTTGCTGGGTCTGCGAATACAGCCAGGAGTTGGTGGCGACCAGGACGCGCTCGGCCGATGTCCGGACCGACCACGCTTCCGAGGTGCAGTAATAATCCTCCAGGAAGCCGGTGACGGCGGACTGGGCGGCGACCTGGCTGACCTGGCTGCTGCTGATTCCGTCGGCCAGGGCGATGGCGATGCCCTTTGAACTGAGCTGCGGTTCATTCGGGACGTAAAGGCCGTGGAAATCCTGATTGCTTTCCTTGCGACCCTTGTCGGAGTACTGCCCGGCGGAGATCTTGAGTTTCATGGTCACTTTTATACAAGAAAAGCCCCAGACCCGTGCGGGGCTGGGGCTCTTTTATCGTCAAGCCGATCAGTTGAAGACGCGCTTCGGGCCGGTCTTGATGTGCGTGGCATACAGGGTCAGGCCGGTGAAGGCCAGGCCGCCGACCAGGTTGCCGAGGACGACCGGGATTTCGTTCCAGATGAAATAGTCGAGGATGGAGAAGTTGCCGCCCATCATCAGGCCGGACGGAAACAGGAACATGTTGACCACGGAGTGCTCGAAGGTCATCGCGAAGAACAGCATGATCGGCATCCACATGGCGATGACCTTGCCACTGACGGTGGTCGAGATCATGGCGCCGACGACGCCGGTAGACACCATCCAGTTGCACAGCATGCCGCGGATGAAGATGGTGAACCAACCGGCGATGCCCCACTTGGCGTAGCCAAGGGTCCGCGCTTCGCCGATGTGGCCGATCTTCTGGCCGACTTCATTGGGCTCGGTCGAGAAACCGTAGGTGAAGACAAAAGCCATCAGGAACGCCACGGTCAGTGCGCCGAGGAAGTTGCCGGTAAAGACGACGCCCCAGTTTTTCAGGATGGCCTTGATGGTGACGCCCGGACGCTTGTCGAGCCAGGCCAGCGGGGTCAGGACGAAGACGCCGGTGAGCAGGTCGAAGCCCAGCAAATAGAGCATGCAGAAGCCAACCGGGAAGAGGATGGCCCCCACCAGCGGCTGACCGGTCATGACCGAGGAGGTCACGGCGAACACCGCCGCCAGCGCGAGGATGGCGCCGGCCATGTAGGCACGGATCAGCGCATCGCGAGTGGACATGTATATCTTGGATTCGCCGGCATCCACCATTTTGCTGACGAACTCTGAAGGGACTAGATAAGCCATTGTTTCTCTCTCTTTAAATCAATTTTTATTGGTTTCGGTTGAAGCAAAGTTACACCGCCAGGAAAACCTGGCCGTTATCAAGCTTCACTTCAAACTTGGTGCAGGAGCCGACATCCGGCGCGACGGCATGGCCGTCTTCCAGACCGATGTTCCAGCCGTGCAGCGGGCAGGTCACCCGCTTGCCGTGGACGATGCCCTGCGACAACGGGCCGCCCTTATGTGGACATTTGTCGTGCATGGCGAACACTTGGTCATCGGAGGTGCGGAAGATGGCGATATCGCCACCAGTAGCCGGCTTGACAATGCGCGAGCCAAGTTGCGGGATATCTTCCAGCGGGCAAATCAGTTTCCAGTTACTCATTTTGTATTCCTCAATTTTTGGCAATTTTCAGGCGTCGACCGTAATCGGTGTGAATTGCTTGATCGCTTGCGGCTCACGCGAAGTCGCCCACGGATCCTTTCGATCCTTCAGCGAATCGAGCAACGCAGCATAGAGCGCCTTGCGGCCCTCTTCATCCTCGACGATCTTGCCCTTGACATAGTCCATACCAACCCGTTCCAGGTAGTGGCAGGTGCGCTCCAGATACCAGCCCTCAAGGCGGTAAAGCTGCAGGAAGGCGGCTGAGTATTCCTTGACCTCCTCGTCCGTCGTCACCTTGCACAGGAACTGCGCCACCTCGGTCTTGATACCGCCATTGCCGGCGATGTAAATCTCGAAACCGGAATCGACACCGATAATCCCGACGTCCTTGATGCCAGCTTCAGCGCAGTTGCGCGGACAACCGGAAACCGCCAGCTTGACCTTGTGCGGGGCATACATGTCGAACAGCATGCGCTCCAGCTTGACGCCCATTTCCATCGATTTCTGCGTACCAAAACGGCAGTGCTCGGCACCGACGCAGGTTTTTACCGTACGAATCGACTTGCCGTAGGCGTGGCCGGAGACCATGCCGGCGGCGTTAAGGTCGGCCCAGATTTTGGGCAAGTCTTCCTTCTTGATACCCAGCAGGTCGACACGCGCTCCGCCGGTCATCTTGACGGTTGGCACGTTGTATTTTTCAGCAGCATCGGCGATGGCACGCAGCTCAGCCGGCGTCGTCAGTCCACCCCACATGCGCGGCACCACCGAGTAGGTGCCATCCTTCTGGATGTTGGCGTGCGAACGCTCATTGACGAAACGCGACTGCGGATCATCCTTGGCCTCATGCGGCCAGGTCGAAATCAGGTAGTAATTCACCGCCGGGCGACATTTGTCGCAACCATTGGGCGTCGTCCAGCTCAGCGCAGTAAACACCGCGCCCATGCTGGTCAGATGCTGGTCACGAATGGCCTCGCGTACTTTCTGGTGCGAGTGATCGGTACAGCCACAGACCGGCTTCTTGTCGGAAGCGGCCGGCGTGTAGGCGCCGCCGATGGTCGACGCCAGGATCTGCTCGACCAGGCCGGCGCAGGAGCCGCATGACGAGGCAGCCTTGGTGTGCTTCTTGACCTCGTCCAGCGTAAACAGACCGTGTTCCTTGATGCCCTTGATGATCGTTCCCTTGCTCACACCGTTGCAGCCGCAGACCTCGGCGCTGTCCGCCATCGACGCCGCCTTGCTGTTGCCGGCATGGCCGACGTCACCGACCAGCGACTGGCCGAAGATCAGGTGGTCGCGGATGTCGTGGATGTCGCGACCGTCCTTGAGCAACTGGAAATACCACGGTCCGTCTGCCGTGTCGCCGAACATGACGCCGCCGACCAACTTGTTGTCCCGGATGACCAGTTTTTTATAGACGCCGCCAGCCGGGTCGTTGAGGACGATTTCTTCGGTATCCTTGCCTCCCAGGTAATTGCCGGCCGAGAACAGGTCGATGCCGGTAACCTTGAGCTTGGTCGAGGTCACCGAGCCGGTATAGCGGCCGATACCGTAGCCAGCCAGATGGTTGGCGGCCACCTTGGCCTGCTCGAAGAGCGGCGCGACCAGGCCATAGGCGATGCCACGGTGGCTGACGCATTCGCCGACCGCGTAGACCTTCGGGTCGTAGGTCTGCATCGTGTCGTTCACCACGATGCCGCGGTTGCAGTAGATGCCGGATGCCTCGGCCAGCGCGTAATTGGGACGGATGCCGACGGCCATCACCACCAGATCAGCCGGAATCTGCATGCCATCCTTGAAGCGAATGGCGGCGACCCGGCCGGATTCGCCCTGGATCAGCGCCTCGGTCTGCTTTTGCATCAGGAATTTCAGGCCACGGTCTTCGAGCGACCTCTGCAGCATCTTGCCGGCCACTTCGTCGAGCTGGCGTTCGAGCAACCATTCGGCGGCGTGCACCACGGTGACATCCATGCCGCGCAGCTTGAGACCGTTGGCCGCCTCCAGGCCGAGCAGGCCGCCGCCGATGACGACCGCATGCTTGTGCAGGCGGGCCGCCGCGATCATCTCGTCGGTATCCTTGATGTCGCGATAACCGATGACGCCCGGCAAGTCGTTGCCGGGAATCGGCAGAATGAATGGATTCGAGCCGGTGGCGATCAGCAGGCGGTCGTAGTATTCCTCCGTGCCATCATCCGCGATCACCTTGCGGTTGACGCGGTCGATCTTGCTGACCTGCTTGCCCGTATGCAGTGTGATGCCCTTGTCCTTGTACCAGTCCAGTTCGTTGAGAACGATTTCCTGAATGGTCATTTCACCGGCGAGCACCGGGGAAAGAAGAATACGGTTGTAGTTCGGGTGGGGTTCGGCGCCGAAGATCGTGATGTCGTAGTGATCCGGCTTGATCTTCAGCAGTTCTTCGACGGTGCGGACACCGGCCATGCCGTTGCCGATCAGGACGAGACGGGGTTTGCTCATGTTTGACTCCAACGTTGCGCGCACCCGAGGGTGCAAATTTCACATCAGCGCATGACGTCGTTGCCATCGAGCCGCCTTCATTGGCGGTTGATTCGCTGTACTGACGAATCTATCGCAATCACCGTGCCAGCAACATAAGTCCATGATTTTTGGCATTTTCAGCCAGTCGACCGCAACAATAACGCACCTGATTGGTGCGTAGCATGCCATTGCGGTGCAGCAATTCCGAATTGCGAAGGCGCCGACCTAAGCAGCAGCGGCGGAACGCCCGTTGGTCCCGACTGCCACCACGGCCTTGGCCTGGCAGATATCTTCGGCATAGCCCGACGCAACGAGGCAGCAGGCCAGCTGATTGGCAAGCGGCTTGGGTAGCGGAATCTGCCTGTCGAGTACCTGCCGTATCCACCGGGCGGTCGTTGCGGCATCGGCCGCCGCGGGCAAATCAGGCACGACGCGCAGACTTTCATGTTCAGCCTCGAATAGCGCTTCCGTCATTCCGTCATGGATATATTCCAGCCGTGGCCGGCAGCGCGGGTTGGCGAAAGGCTCGCCTTCGGTGGCCCGGAGCAGCAAGCCGCGCTGCCCGCGTTCGCGCAACATGCCGCGCATCAATTCGATCAATTCAGGGTGCGTTGCCGGAACGATCAGCACCGCGTCGCCATCGAATGGGTTGAGCAACTTGACCAGGCTGTGGGCGCTGTTACGCACCCCCAGCCGGCTGCGCAGGTTGAGCAGGCTGTAGGCGCCGGGGCAGAGTGCGTTCAGGGGCAGAAAAGCCAGCCCCTTCTCTTCCAGCCTTGTCTGTGCCTGTGCTGCCGAGGCCATCGGCATGATGCCGAGTTCACGGAATATCAGCCCCGTCGTCACCCGGCCAAGCCCTTCAAGCAGGCCATGAACCAGTACCGGCACACCGAACTGCTGCAGCAGGAGCGCCAGCAGGGGCGTCAGGTTGGCCTCGTCGCGCGCGCCGCTATAGGTCGGCAGGACAATAGGACGACCCCGGCCTGGCGGCAACTCGAGCCGGTTCGTTCGCTCATCTATCGCCGCGAGAAAACCGAGCATTTCATCCAGTGATTCGCCCTTGACCCGCAATGCAAGAATGATCGCTCCCAACTCGAGGTCGGGCACGCCGCCATCGAGCATTGCGGCGTAGAGCTGACGGGCATCATCCTGTTCCAAGCTGCGTGCACCGCGAGCGCCGCGGCCGATTTCCCTGATGTAATGCCCGTAAATCATCGCCGTTTCTCGCCTCGGTCAGGACGTCACTGCGACTCTGGCCGGACTTTCGGCCACCATGCGCTTGATCTCGGGCAGACAGGCGCCGCAGAAGGTGCCGCATTTCAGCGCGTCTTGCAGTTCCGACAATCCGCCACTGCCGTCCAGTGCCTGCCTGATCTGGACATCGCTGACATCGGCGCATTTGCAGATGATGTTGCGCGGCACGATATTCCCCGGCGGCTTGGCGCTTGGCGCCAGGGCAAAGCGAATCATGCCGGCGTCGAGTTCGTCTTCGGCCATCGCCCGTTTGAGCCACGCCTGGGCCAGGGTTTCGCCAGCCAGGCGAACACCGAGCAAACGACCATTCAGGGCGATCGCCTTCTTGGTGACTTTCCGTGCCGCATCCGCGTAAACGATAGCCCCCTCATCACCCGCCATGCCGAACAACCGGTCCAGCGCGGCAATCACCGCCGGATCAGTCGCCGTGGCTGCCGCCGCGCGGAAGACGACCAATGGCCGCTGGCGACCATAGAGGCCGAGCGCGGCATAAGGAAAGTCAGCTAACAGCGTCCGGGCGCGCTGCATCATTTCCAGTGCTTCCGGCTGCGTGTCACAACTGCGCACCACCGCCAGCGGGTAAGGCAAATCAAGTTTCTCGATCTGCACCGCCGCATGCTTCAACTCCGGCTGCATGGAGTAAGGGTCAGTCGCATCGCAGGCCAGGGCATTGGCCCCGGGCGAGTTCATGAACTGGCTACCCCAGTGCATCGGCATCCAGGCCCTGCCCTTCTTCAGGCCCGCCCGCTCGGCGATCCGCACCACCATCTCGCCACGACCGTTGCTGACTTTTACCAGATCACCGGATTCCAGACTGCGATGCCGCATGTCGCATGGGTGCATGGCGAGCAACGGCTCATCTTCCAGATTGAACAGGCGCGGCACGGTGCCGGTACGGCTCATGCCATGCCATTGATCGCGCAGACGTCCCGAGAGCAGGCTGATCGGCAAGGCGATCGAGGTCGCATCGGCAGTCGGCTGATGCTCGATCGCGACAAAGCGCGCCTTGCCATCCGCCGTCGGAAAATGGCCATCCTCGTACAAACGCTGCTTGCCGCGAGTGGCGCCTTCCGGATACGGCCATTGCTGCGGGCCGTTCGCTTCGAGCAAACCATAACTGAGACCGGTGATATCAAGATCGCGACCGCGTGTCGTTGCGCGGTGCTCGTTGAAAATCGCTTCGGCATCGGCATACGGGAACAGCTTCCCGGCGCCTGTGTTCCCCAGTTCTTGCCCTAGGCGGCGGGCAAAATCGACAACGATCTCCCAATCGTGGCGCGCCTCGCCGGGCGCATCGACCGCCGGCATCACCCGGGTAATACAGCGCTCGGAGTTGGTCACCGTGCCGTATTTTTCACCCCAGCCACTGGCGGGAAGCAGCAGGTCGGCATAGGCCGCCGTATCGGTATTGCCGTAGGCTTCCTGCAGCACCACGTATTCAGCCGCGGCCAGCGCTTCGCGCACCGCCGCCTGATTCGGCAGGGATTGCGCCGGATTGGTGCAAGCGATCCAGACCGCCTTGATCTCGCCCGTTTTCAGGCTCTTGAACAGGTCGACCGCAGACTTGCCCGGCTTGCTCGGCACGAACGGCACGCCCCAGAACTGTGCCATCTCGGCCCGGTGTTCCGGATTCGCCAGATCACGGTGGGCCGACATCAGATTGGACAGTCCACCCACCTCACGCCCGCCCATCGCATTCGGCTGACCGGTCAGTGAAAGCGGACCGGCCCCCGGCTTGCCGATCTGCCCGGTCGCCAAATGCAGGTGAATGATCCCCGCATTGTTGTGCGTGCCATGCGCCGACTGGTTAAGCCCTTGGCAATACAGAGACAAGGAAGCCCCGCTGCGGCCAAACCAGCGCGCTGCCTGAACGATATCCTGCTCGGCAATGCCGCATATCCCTGCCACCACAGCCGGCGGATACGCCTTGGCGATCTCGGCGAGCGCTGCAAAACCTGTGGTGTGCGCTTCGATGTAAGACTGATCGACCAGCCCCTCATCGATTAGCACATGCAGCATGCCGTTGAACAGTGCGATATCGCTGCCCGGGTTGAGCGCCAGATGCAGATCGGCAATTTCGGCGCTTTCGGAAAAACGCGGGTCGGCGACAATGATCTTGAGTTCGGGATTCGCTGCCTTCGCATCCTCGATATAACGAAAAACAATCGGATGCGCGACGGCCGGATTAGCGCCGGCAATGAAAATCACCTTGGCCCGGAGGATATCCTCGTAACTGCATGGAGGCGCATCGGCCCCCAAGGTCTGCTTGTAGCCAGCCACCGCCGACGACATGCACAAGCGCGAATTGGTATCGACGTTATTGGTACCGATCAGCCCCTTGGCGAGCTTGTTGAAGACATAGTAATCCTCGGTCATCAACTGGCCGGAAATGTAGAAGGCCACTGAATCCGGGCCATGGGCCCGGATCGTTTCGGCAAACCGGCCGGCCGCTTCGGCAAGCGCCTCGTCCCAGCCAAGCCGCTCGCGAATGCCACCGCGCGCCATTCGTCGCTCGGGATAGTGGAGACGGTAGGTATTGTCAGCGGTCTGTGCGAGCGTTGCACCCTTGGTGCACAGGCGCCCGCGATTGGCGGGGTGGTCGGGATCACCCCGCACGCCGATAATCGCGCCATTTTCGGTCTCGATGAGCACACCGCAGCCGACGCCGCAGTAACAACAGGTGGATTTGACTTGCTGATTCATGACTTTCCTTTTGGATAGTCATTGAGCAACAGCCGTGCCATGTATAAAAATCATGGTTTGGATGCAAAAAGGGGAGATTCCCGTCAGGAATCTCCCCTTTTTGGTGCGTCGACCGCAGCAGGCACCCTTACTTGATGCGCTGCAGCTTGGGACGCCCTCCTTCGGGGCGTGGCGGCTCCGGATTTTCGTTGCCAACTTCCTCAAGCACTTCTTCAGGCGACTCGCCCTCGGACGCGCTCGCCTCACCTGCAATCTCGAAAGCCATCCCGGCACCGTTTTCCCGCGCATAGATTGCCGTCACCTGTTCGACCGGAACCGACAACTGGCGTGCAACGCCACCGAAACGGGCCTGAAACTCGATGATGTCGTTACCGATTTCCAGCTTGTTGCTCGCATCCGGGCCGATGTTGAGCACGATCTGCCCGTCGCGGATGAATTCGCGCGGAACACGGGTACGGGCATCGACCTGGACGGCGATATGTGGCGTGAAGCCGTTATCGACGCACCATTCCCAGATTGCACGAAGCAGATAGGGCTTTGTGGACGGCAGTTCCATGACTTACTTGCGCATCGCCTTTTCGGACGGCGTCAGCGCATCAATGAAACCCTGACGGCTGAAGATGCGTTCGGCGTACTTCATCAGCGGTGCGGCAGCCTTGCCGAGGTCGATGCCGTAGTGGTCGAGACGCCACAGCAGCGGTGCAATCGCCACGTCGAGCATGGAAAACTCGTCACCGAGCATGAACTTCTGCTTGTTGAAGATCGGAATGATCTCGGTCAGGCGGGCGCGAATTTCCTGACGCGCCTTGTCGGCCGTCTTGCCGCTCTTCTCGATCACTTCCATGAACGAGAAGATTTCGCGCTCCATGCCGACCAGCAACTGGCGGGCACGCGCACGCATGATCGGGTCGGCCGGCATCAACTGCGGATGCGGAAAGCGCTCGTCGATGTATTCGTTGATGATGTTCGGCTCGAACAGCACCAGATCGCGCTCGACCAGAACCGGCACCCGGTTGTGCGGATTGATGACGGCCAGATCTTCCGGCTTGTTGAACAGGTCGACATCGATGACCTGAAAGTCCATGCCCTTTTCGTAGAGGACAATGCGGCAGCGATGGCTGAAGGGGCAGGTTGTGCCCGAGTAGAGGTTCATCATTGGTGCTAACCCTCAAAATGAGATTCGGCACCGGGGTCCGACCTGAGCCGAACCCGCGATGCCGTCAACTAACCCGACAAGGATTAGTGAATGTCTTTCCAGTAGTTCTTCTTCAGCGCGTAGGCCAGGACGAAGAGCACGAGCAGGAAGGCAAGTACGCCATAACCGAGCGTCTTGCGGAACTCCTGGTTAGGCTCGGCCATCCAGACCATGAAGCTGACCAGATCGGAAACCGATTTGTCGAATTCCGCAGGCGTCAGCTTGCCCGGAACAGCCAGTTCCAGCTTGTGCGTTTCGTGATTCAGCACTTGTTGGCCCTGCAGTTCGTAGAGGACGTGCGGCATGCCGACATTCTCGAATACCACGTTGTTCCAGCCGGTCGGACGCTTCTCGTCACGGTAGAAGGAGCGCAGATAGGTGTAGAGCCAATCCGCACCCGATCCCATTTCGGAGGCACGAGCACGCGAGATCACAGTCAGATCCGGCGGCGCGGCGCCGAACCAGACCTTCTGTTCGTCGCTGCGGGCGGCAACGCGCATCTGGTCACCAATCTTGTCCGAGGTGAACATCAGGTTGTCCTTGACCTGCTGCTCGGTCAAGCCAATCTCGGTCAGCTTGTTGTAGCGGAGATGCGATGCACCATGACAGTTCAGGCAGTAATTGACGAACAGCTTGGCGCCATTCTGCAGCGCCGCCTTGTCGCCAACGGCACCGGGCCAGTGATCGAGGTGCGCGCCGCCGCTCGCCAGAGCGGTCAAAGGTGCAAAAAGCAATGCCATCAGGAATTTTTTCATTTTTCGCATCCTCACTTCATCGTCACGCGTTCAGGCACGGGCTTGAACTTGTCCATGCGGGACCACCAAGGCATGCCCAGGAAGAAACCGAAGTAGAACGCCGTGCAGACCTGGGAAAGCAGTTGACCCATCGGAGACGGCGGCTGCGTTCCAAGATAGCCCAGAATGACGAAGCAGATCACGAACAGCGTCAGCATGGTCTTGTAGATCGGCCCACGATAACGGATCGACTTGACCGGACTGCGATCCAGCCAGGGCAGGAAGGCAAAGATCACAACCGAGGCACCCATTGCCACGACGCCCCAGAACTTCGCGTCGAGGCCGAAGAAATTCCAGACCATGGCGCGCAGGATGGAGTAGTAAGGCGTGAAGTACCAGACCGGCGCGATGTGCGGCGGCGTCTTCAACGGGTCGGCCGGGAAGAAGTTGTTGTACTCCAGGAAGTAACCGCCGCCTTCCGGCGCGAAGAAGAGGACTGCCGAAAACACCATCAGGAAGACCACAACACCAACGATGTCCTTCACCGTGTAATAGGGGTGGAAGGGAATGCCGTCGAGCGGAATGCCGTTCTTGTCCTTGTTGGCCTTGATCTCGATACCGTCCGGGTTATTGGAACCGGTCTCGTGCAGGGCAAGAATGTGCGCTGCAACCAGGCCAATCAGGATCAGCGGGAAGGCGATCACATGGAAGGAGAAGAAACGGTTCAGCGTGGCATCACCGATGACAAAGTCGCCGCGCACCCAGATCGACAGCGGTTCCCCAATCAAGGGAATGGCCGAGGCCAGGTTAACAATCACTTGGGCACCCCAATAAGACATCTGACCCCAAGGCAGCAGATAACCGAAGAAGGCCTCGCCCATCAGCACCAGGAAGATGCCGACGCCAAATAGCCAGGTCAGTTCGCGCGGCTTGCGGAAAGAGCCATACATGATGCCGCGGAACATGTGGAGATAAACCACGATGAAGAAGGCGGAAGCGCCGGTCGAGTGCATGTAGCGGATCAACCAGCCACCCGGCACGTCGCGCATGATGTACTCGACACTGGCAAAGGCCACCGGCACGCCGTTGACGTTCAGCGCTGCATCCGGCTTGTAGTGCATGACCAGGAAGATACCGGTGACGATCTGGATGACCAGCACCAGCAACGCCAGGGAACCGAAGAAATACCAGAAATTGAAATTCTTCGGGGCGTAGTACTCTGAAAGGTGTTCTTTCCACAACGACGTAGCCGGGAAACGGGCATCCACCCACTCCAGGGCATTGCCGCCGATGGAACCGTCGGATTTGTATTTTTCGAAATTGCCAGCAGCCATTTCTATGCTCCCTTCTTGTCTTCGCCGATCATGATACGGCTATCGGACAGATACACGTGCGGCGGAACTTCGAGATTGGTCGGCGCAGGCTTCGCCTTGAAAACGCGACCGGCGAAATCGAAGGTCGAGCCGTGACAGGGACAGAGGAAGCCGCCCAGCCAGTCACCTGGCATGCCTTCTTCGGCACCGGCTTTGAACTTGGAGGATGGCGAGCAACCAAGGTGGGTACAGATACCGACGACAATCATGTATTCCGGCTTGATCGAGCGGTTTTCATTTTGAGCGTAGGGCGGCTGCTGATCTTTTTCCGATTTCGGATCAGCCACCTGATCATTGAGCTTGGGCAAGGTAGCCAGCATTTCCTTGGAGCGGTTGATGATCCACACCGGCTTGCCGCGCCATTCGACGGTCATCATCTGTCCGGATTCAAGCCTGCCGATATCGACTTCTACCGGAGCGCCTGCTGCTTTGGCGCGCTCGGACGGAAGCAAGCTGGAGACGAACGGAACCAGTGCAACTAAGGCACCAGCCCCGCCAACGGCTGCGGTAGCGACGATCAAACGCCGTCTGCCACAGTCCATTTTTCCTTGTTTGCTCATAACGCTGACCCCTAAAGGAATTGGATGGGATTAAAAATAAACGCCAGATTATACGACATTGGAACTCGCTATAAAAGCGATTGTCACGCTACACACACTCTGCGCTCGCGCAATGCCTGGGCCAAGGTTCCACTATCGACATATTCAAGCTCGCCACCGACCGGCACCCCGCGCGCTATTCGCGTGACGCTTACGCCCTTCGGTTTCAACAACGAGGTAATGTAATGTGCAGTCGCTTCGCCTTCGTTGGTGTAATTGGTAGCCAGAATGACCTCGCGCACGTCACCATCCATGACGCGCGCCAGCAGTTGCTCCAACCGCAACTCGCGAGCCCCGATGCCATCAAGAGGTGATATTCGTCCCATCAGAACGTAGTAAAGACCCAGATAGGCATGGGTCTGCTCCATCATGTTCATATCGACCGGGGTCTCGACGACACAGAGCAACGAGGCATCCCGACGAGGTGAAGCACAACGCTCGCAAATCTCTTCCTCGGCAAATGTGTTGCACCGCTTGCAATGGCGAATCGACTCCAAAGCGTGCGAGACGGCATCGCCCAGACGTTGCGCGCCTTTCCTGTCATGCTGCAACAGGTGATAGGCCATCCGTTGCGCCGACTTGGGGCCAACCCCTGGCAGGCAGCGCAACGCCTCGATCAGCGCATCGAGACCTGATGGATTCACCGGCTTAGAACGGCAGCTTGAGGCCCGGAGGAAGATTCAATCCCGCCGCGAAACCCGACATCTTTTCCTTGCTCAATTCCTCGCCACGGCGAACCGCGTCGTTGACCGCAGCGGCGATCAGGTCTTCGAGCATCTCTCGATCATCCATCACGGATGGATCAATCGTCACCCGGCGGACATCGTGCGCGCAGGTCATGGCCACCCTGACCATCCCTGCGCCTGACTGCCCTTCGACCTCTAGTTGCGCAAGTTGCTCCTGCGCCTTCTTCATATTGTCCTGCATCGCCTGAGCCTGTTTCATCAGACCAGCCAAGCCGCCCTTCATCATGTTCGTATCTCCGCTATTCGATGGGTTTGATTGTTGATTCGACCAGTGACGCATCGAAACCCTCGATGACGTCACGGACAAAGGAATCCTGTTCGATGGAGGCGATAGCCTGCTCCTGCCGCTCACGTCGTTCCCGACCGACCGTCGCCGCCGGCGTATCCGCTTCGGTCTGTGCCAGTTCGAAACGCAATACAACCGGGCGCCCGAAATATTCTCTTAGCGCCTGCTGAAGTTTATCAGGGGCTGGTTTCATCTGGAGGTGACCGTGGGCCGGCGCCAGACGCAAGACACAATCGGTTTCACCAAGCTCGCGCAATTCGCAATGCTGCGCGAGTTCACGCGCCAATCCGTTCAATTGAAGGGAAGCGACAATTTCATGCCAATCATTCCCCTGTTCACCGACCTTATTGACAACCTGTTCCCTTTGGACCACCTTCGGGCTAGCAACGGGCGGAGTGGTGACGACACCGGAAAAATGCACCGGGACCGCACGGCGAACTGATTTGACCGACGATACGACATCAGCAACCGAATCCGGCCGAAAGCCATGCAGGCGCAACAGAGTCATCATGAACCCGGCGTACTCGTCTGGCGCCATCGGCAGATCCGCCCTGCCGTGAATCACGATCTGATAAGCCAGTTGCACGAACTCGGGAGAAAGCGAGGAGGACAGTTGGAGCAGCCGAACTCTGTCCGGATCCTCTTCGTCGATCGAGGCCGGCGCACATTGAGCGATCTGGAGCCTGGTTAACAGCCCCGCCAGCTCCTGAAGTGCCGCACCGAACGAAAGACTGTGCACTGACATGTCGGCCGCCACCCGTAGCAACTCACCTACTTCGCCCGCCTGCACCGCATCGAGAATTGAGTAAAGGTAATCAAGATCGACTGTGCCGAGCATGGCTCGTACATGCGATTCCTCGATTTTGCCGGCACCATGCGCGATCGCCTGATCAAGCAGGGAGAGCGCGTCACGCATGCTGCCGGCAGCCGAGCGTGCAATCAAAGCGAGCGCCGGGAGATCGTATGTAACGCCTTCAGCCTGCAGAACATGGGCTAGGTGCGTCGAAATCGCCACTGGGGGCATCTGTTTGAGGTTGAACTGCAGGCAACGCGACAGGACCGTAACCGGGATCTTCTGCGGGTCGGTCGTGGCGAGAATGAACTTCACATGCTCGGGTGGCTCTTCAAGCGTCTTCAACATCGCATTGAAAGCCGAATTGGAGAGCATGTGGACTTCGTCAATCACATAGACCTTGTAGCGACCTCGTGTCGGTGCATACACAGCGTTTTCAAGCAGCTGCCGCATTTCATCGACACGGGTATTGGTCGCCGCATCGACCTCGAGAAGATCGACAAAGCGACCCGCATCGATCTCCTGACATGAAGAACACATGCCGCATGGGGTAGCGGTTACGCCGGTCTCGCAGTTGAGTGACTTGGCAAGAATTCGCGCTAGCGTTGTCTTGCCAACACCGCGCGTTCCGGTAAACAAATATGCGTGATGAAGGCGCTGACTACCGAGCGCATGCGTCAAGGCACGGACCACATGCTCCTGCCCGACAAGACTGCTAAAGCTGCGTGGCCGCCACTTGCGAGCAAGAACCTGATAACTCATGCGCCCCACGGGAGTCAAAAAATAAAAGTGGCGAGCCTAACCCCCGGCACTTACAGTAAATGGCTGTGGCTGCTTCCTTCCGGACCTGACCAGATTCACCACCCTGCAATGCGGGGAGACCCGCCAAGATGGATTCTAACACGCCTCACCCGAATTCCATGACGTATAAAGCACGAAGCCCCTTGAGCTAGGTAGCTGAAGGGGCCTGGTGGGGATGAGGGAGCCTGGCGATGACCTACTTTCTCACACGCAATGTGCAATATCAT
>Ga0209048_10003060_pt1 | contig 16380 bp, 13 predicted proteins | sample FrelakmetCRP12CR_FD_187146 | JGI IMG/M metagenome (GOLD analysis project Ga0209048, IMG submission 187146) | Freshwater lake sediment microbial communities from the University of Notre Dame, USA, for methane emissions studies - CRP12 CR (SPAdes)... | ecosystem: Environmental > Aquatic >... | reverse complement strand
CGCCCTGCTTGCCGACGCCGAACGCGCCGGACACGAGCTGCGCTGCTACGACGACGCGCTGGCCTTCATCGCCGAGCTGCGCGACGCGGGCGAGCGTCGGCGCGTGCTCGCCGAGGCCTACCCGAAGGGCGCTGCCAGCAAGGCGCTCACCGGCCTGCTAAAGAACCGTCTCTACCCTTACCAGGCAGAGGGTGCGCTGTTCGCTGCGCGTGCCGGCCGCGCGCTGATCGGCGACGAAATGGGTCTGGGCAAGACCATTCAGGCCATCGCGGCAACGGAACTGTTCGCGCACCATTTCGGCGTGCGGCGTGTGTTGGTGGTCTGCCCGACTTCGCTGAAGCACCAGTGGCAGCGGGAGATCGCGCGCTTCGCCGGGCGCGATGCGCAAGTCATTCACGGCCTGCGCGCGGAGCGCGAGCGGGCCTACGCCGAAGACGCGTTCTGCAAGATCGCCAACTACGAAACGCTGGCGCGCGACGGCGACCTGATCAAGGTCTGGGCGCCCGAGCTGCTGATCGTCGACGAGGCGCAGCGCGTCAAGAACTGGAACACCATCGCCGCGCGCGCCCTCAGGCGCATCGCCAGCCCCTACGCGATCGTGCTGACCGGCACGCCGCTCGAGAACCGGCTCGAAGAGCTGATCTCGATCGTTCAGTTCGTCGACCAGTATCGGCTCGGCCCGACCTGGCGCCTGCTGCACGAGCACCAGACGCGCGACGAGTCGGGCCGCGTCGTGGGTTACCGCGACCTCGATCGCATCGGCGCCACGCTCGCACCGATACTGCTGCGCCGGCGCAAGGCCGAGGTGCTGGCGCAGTTGCCCGAGCGCATCGACAACACGCTGTTCGTGCCGATGACGGCGCAGCAGCGCCTGCACCACGACGAGAACGGCGACATCGTGGCGCGCATCGTCAATCGCTGGCGCAAGACGGGCTTCCTGTCCGACGCCGACCAGAAGCGCCTGACCTGCGCCCTGCAGAACATGCGCATGTCGTGCAACAGCACCTTCCTGCTCGACCACGAAACCGACTTCGGCGCCAAGGCCGACGAACTCGCAACGCTGCTGGACGAACTGTTCGAGCGGACCGATGCGAAGGCGGTGGTGTTCAGCCAATGGCTGCGCACGCACGAGCTGATCGTTCGCCGGCTGGAGGCACGCGGCTGGGGACACGTGCTGTTCCATGGCGGCGTTCCCGGCGACCAGCGCGGCGGGCTGGTCGAGCGTTTCCACAACGATCCGCGGTGTCGCGTGTTCCTGTCGACCGACGCGGGAGGGGTGGGGCTCAACCTCCAGCATGCGGCGGCGACCGTCGTCAACATGGACCTGCCGTGGAACCCGGCCGTGCTCGAGCAGCGCATCGGCCGCGTCCACCGCATGGGGCAGGCGCGCAGCGTGCAGGTGGTGAACTTCGTCGCCCAGGGCAGCATCGAGGAAGGGATGCTCTCGGTGCTGGCGTTCAAGAAGTCGCTCTTCGCGGGCGTGCTCGACGGCGGTGAGAGCGCGGTATTCATGAACGGCACGCGGCTCGCGAAGTTCATGCAGAGCGTGCAGGAGGTGACTGGCAAGATGGGTGCGCCGGAAGGTGCGAACGAGAGTGTCGACTCGGGCGCGGGTGCCGGCGCCGCGGCGAGTGCCGATGCCCATGCGGATGCCGCTGGCCGTGTCGCTGCTGCCGCCGACACGGGGCTGCTGGACCCGGCTGCTGCCGCATCCGCGCAGGAGCCTCTGACCTGCGCAGCACCGGCACTGGAGGTCGCATCGGAGGCGGCATTCCCTGTGCCGGACCCTTGGGCGCCGCTGATCGATGCCGGCTTGAAGCTCATCGCGAGCCTGGCCGCTGGCCGCCCCGATGAGGGCGCCGCTGAGCGCTCGGACGCGCCCGCGCCGTGGATCGAAACCGATCCAGCCACAGGCAGGCGGAGCTTGAAGCTGCCGCTGCCCGAGCCGGCCACGGTGCAGCGCCTGGCAGACGCTTTGCAGAGCCTGATGAAGGGATGGCAGCGCTGATCGGCGGCGCAACCTGACATCGGGAACCAAGGCCATGACGGCACTCAAGATCGATCTGCAGGATTTCGCGATCGGCCTTACCTGGAAAAGCGAGCCATACGACAGCGCGCACTACCGAGACGCCACGACGGCGGCGCGCCTGGCCACCGCGCTGCAGCGCCCCAAGCCGTTTCGACGCTGCAAGGACGCGCTGTTCGACGTTCAGGCCGCCTGTCGTTGCGGCGTTGCCCGCCATGCGGCCATCAACTGTGCCCACTTTGCCCGCGCTGCTACGAGATGACGCGCCTTCACGTGCCCGTAGCCGCGGATCTCCTCCGGGATGCGCGCGATCTCGATGGCCTGTGCCAGGCGCTCCATCGACAGCCCCTGCAGAAGCTCGTCGATGCAGGCCTGGTACTCGACGACCAGCGCGCGTTCGGTCCTGCGCTCCTCGGTGCGTCCGAAGACATCGAACGCGCCGCCGCGCAGGCCCTTCATTCTGGCCAGCACGCCGAAAGCCTTCAGCATCCATGGCCCGAACGGCTGCTTGACGAGCTCGCCCTGGCTGTTTCTCTTCGCGATCGCCGGCGGCGCGAGATGGAAGTTCATCTTGTAGTCGCCTTCGAACTGCGCCGCGATGCGCTCGTGGAAGCGCTGGTCGGTGTGCAGCCGCGCCACCTCGTATTCGTCCTTGTAGGCCATCAGCTTGAACAGGTAGCGCGCGACGACCTCGGTGAGACTGCGGCTCGCTAGCGGTGCCTCGGCGGTGCGCACCTTCTCGATGAAGGCCTTGTAGCGCGCCGCGTACGCCGCGTTCTGGTAGCCGGTGAGGAACTCGACCCGCGTCGCGACCAGCTCGTCGAGCGAGGGCTTCTTCACGAACTGGATCACCTGCTGTGCCTTGAACGAGCTCTGCACCGCGGCCAGATCGTGCGCGCAGCGGCGGCCCCATTCGAAGGCGGCCTTGTTGTTGTCGACCTGCACGCCGTTCAGTTCGATCGCCCGCATCAGTGCCTCGTGGCTGAGCGGAATGCGGCCCTGCTGCCAGGCGTAGCCCAGCATCAGGGGGTTGGTGTAGATCGAGTCGCCGATCATCTGCACCGCCACCTGCTCGGCGTCGAACGCGCCGACGAGTGCGTCTCCGACGCTGGCGCGCACCACGGCTTCGCAGTTGCCGCCCGGGAACTGCCAGTCGGCGTTCTTCACGAAGGCGGCTGTCGGCGTGCCGTGCGTATTCAGAGCCACGTAGGTGCGGCCCTGCTGCATCACGCTCAGCGTGTACTTGGTCGCGCCGACGATGCTGTCGCAGGCAATCACGAGGTCGGCCTGTGCCGTGTCGACTTTCGTCGTGTGGATCGTCTCGGCCCGGTCGGCGATCTGGATGTGGCTCCAGGTCGCGCCGCCCTTTTGCGCCAGGCCACCGGCGTCCTGCGTGACGACGCCCTTGCCCTCGATGTGCGCCGCCATGCCGAGCAACTGGCCGATGGTGATCACGCCCGTGCCGCCGACGCCGCCGACCACGATGCCCCAGGCTCTGGCCTGTCCGCCGTCGTTCAGGGCCAGTGGCAGCGCCGGTTCGGGAATCAGAGGCAGCGCCGAAAGGTCGCCGCGCAGTTCCTTCTTCGGCTTCTTCAGCTGCCCGCCTTCGACGGTGACGAAGCTCGGGCAGAAGCCCTTCAGGCACGAGTAGTCGAGGTTGCAGGTGTTCTGGTTGATTCGCCGCTTGCGGCCGAACTCGGTTTCCACCGGCTCGACCGACAGGCAGTTGCTCTGCACCGAGCAGTCGCCGCAGCCTTCGCAGACCAGCTCGTTGATGACGACGCGCTTGTCCGGTGTGGCGAGCTTGCCGCGCTTGCGGCGGCGGCGCTTCTCTGTGGCGCAGGTCTGGTCGTAGACGATGACCGTGGTGCCCTTCAATTCGCGGAACTCGCGCTGGATGCGGTCGAGCTCGTCTCGGTGGTGCACGGTGACGCCGGCTTCGAGCGCCGCACCGTCGTACTTCTCGGGCTGGTCGGACACGATCACGAGCCGGGTTGCGCCCTCGGCGAGCACACTCTTCATGATCTGCAGCACCGAATGGCCTTCCGGCCGCTCGCCCACCTGCTGGCCGCCGGTCATCGCGACCGCGTCGTTGTAGAGGATCTTGTAGGTGATGTTCACGCCGGCGGCGATGCTCTGGCGGATCGCCAGCAAGCCGCTGTGGAAGTAGGTGCCGTCGCCCAGGTTGGCGAAGATGTGGCGTTCGTTCGTGAACGGCGCCTGGCCGACCCAGGTCACGCCCTCGCCGCCCATCTGCGTGAAGGTGGCGGTGCTGCGGTCCATCCACACCGCCATGTAGTGGCAGCCGATGCCGGCCACCGCGCGCGACCCTTCGGGCACGCGGGTGCTGGTGCTGTGCGGGCAGCCGCTGCAGAACCAGGGCGCGCGTTCGCCGGTGTCGGTCTTCAGCTCGACGAGCTGGCGTTCGCGGGCTTCGATGATCGCCAGTCGCGCATCCATGCGTGCCACGATGTCCGCGCCGACGCCGAGCTTCTTCAGCCGCTTGGCGATGGCTTTGCAGATGATCGCCGGCGTCAGGTCGGCCTTGGCGCGCAGCAGCCAGTTCTCGCTCGGGTTGGGCATGCTCCACTCGCCGCCGGCCGAATCTCCGTCGGGCTCGTCGAACTTGCCGAGCACGTTCGGGCGCACGTCGGGGCGCCAGTTGTAGAGCTGCTCCTTCAGCTGGTATTCGATGACCTGGCGCTTTTCCTCGACGACCAGGATCTCCGTGAGGCCCCGCGCGAACTCGCGCGTGATCGTCGCCTCCAGCGGCCAGACTACGTTGACCTTGTGCAGCCGGATGCCGAGCGCATGGCAGGTGTCATCGTCGAGGCCGAGATCGGCCAGCGCCTGGCGCGTGTCGTTGAACGCCTTGCCGCTGGCGATGATGCCGAAGCGATCGTTCGGGCTTGCGATCACGTTGTGGTTGAGTCGATTCGCGCGCACGTAGGCCAACGCCGCATACCACTTGTAGTCCATCAACCGCGCTTCCTGCTCCAGCGGCGCGTCGGGCCAGCGGATGTGCAGGCCGCCGGGCGGCATCTGGAAGTCCTCGGGCAGCACGATCTTCACGCGGTCCGGGTCGACCACGACCGAGGCCGACGACTCGACGACCTCCTGGATCGTCTTCATGCCCGACCACACGCCGGAGAAGCGGCTCATCGCGAACGCATGTAGCCCCATGTCGAGGATGTCCTGGACCCCTGCGGGGAAGAACACCGGCAGCCCGCAGGCCTTGAAGATGTGGTCGCTCTGGTGTGCAGCAGTGCTGCTCTTGGAGACATGGTCGTCGCCGGCGATGGCGATCACGCCGCCGTGCCGGGACGTGCCGGCCATGTTGGCGTGCTTGAACACGTCGCTGCAACGGTCCACGCCCGGGCCCTTGCCGTACCAGATGCCGAACACGCCATCGAATTTCTTCTGCTTCGGGTACAGGGACAGCAGCTGCGTGCCCCAGACAGCGGTGGCCGCCAGTTCCTCGTTGACGCCGGGCTGGAACACGACGTGGTGTTCTGCCAGGTGCTTCTTCGCCGCCCACAGCGCCTGGTCGTAGCCGCCGAGCGGGCTGCCCCGGTAGCCGCTGATGAAGCCGGCGGTGTTCAGCCCGGCGGCAGTATCGCGCTCGCGCTGCAGCATCGGCAGCCGCACCAGCGCCTGCACGCCGCTCATGAAGGCGCGGCCGCGCTCCAGGCTGTACTTGTCTTCCAGCGAGACGCTCGCAAGCGCCTTGAGGACGGATTCGGGAAGCGGTGCGTTCATCGGCGAGGGCTCCAGGTGGGCGGTTTGGCCACCGCGGGCGGGCTCATGGCCGGGGCGGCGCGAAAGAGAATCGGGGTGCGCCGCAGTGTAGGGAAAGCGACTCTGGAAGTCTTTTCTTTCTTTGCCAGAATCGGCGTGGGTAAAGCATGAAGATTGCTCAGATCTGGAAGAAAGGTTCACTTTGTCGCCGCCAAAGCCAAGACCCGTGCAAACCCTGACGCCCGACTCACCGCCGGGTGACCGCCTGGACCGCTACGACATCGCGATCCTGCGCGAGCTGCAGCAGGACGCGCGGCTGTCCAACGCCGAGCTCGCGGCGCGCATCGGCCTTTCGCCCGCACCCACCTGGCGCCGCGTGAAGTGGCTCGAATCGCAGCGCGTCATCACCGGCTACCGGGCCGAGCTCGACCGCCGAAAGCTCGGCCTCGGCGTACTCGCCTTCGTGCGGGTGGACGCCGAGCGCAATACCGGCGAGGCCACGCGCGAGCTCGAGAGCGCGATCCGCGGCCTGCCCGAGGTGATCTCGTGCCACTACATCTCGGGCGAGGGCACCTTCGAACTGCAGGTGATCGTGACCGATCTGGAGGCGTTCTCCCAGTTCTCGATCAAGACCCTGCTGAATCTGCCGAATGTGAAGGACATCCACACCAGTTTCTCGCTCGGCGAGGTGAAGGCGGGTGCGGCTTTGCCGCTGTCGCATCTCTAGCCCAGCCGGTAGCCGCGAGCCCTTCAATGTCCCTACCACCGAGCCTGGTCCAGGCCCTCGTCGGTACCAGCCCCAGGTTGCAGCGGCAGGTGCTGTATTGGGCCATCACGCTTGGGCTGTATGCGGTCTGCGTGTTGCTGCTGGAGGTCGAGGTCGCCTCCGGGGCGGCGGCCGCGCAGCCGGTGGCGTGGCTGGTGGCGGCGATCGCGATCGGTGCGCTGCTGTTCTACCTGCCGGTGCGGGCAAGCGAGCAGCTGGGCCTGCCGCCCGCGTTGCTGGCGATGGCGCAGGCGGTGTATGCGATTGCCTGTGTCGTGGCTGCCTATGCCGTCATCGGCCCCGATCGCGGGTGCACGCTGGCCATCCTGCTGGTCGTGTTGCTGTTCTGCGTCTTCGCGCTGACGCCTCGCCAGTCGCGTGCGATGGGCCTGTTCGCGATCGTGCTGCTGGGTTCGGTGATGCTCGTGATGAACCGTCTCGAGCCGCAGCGCTACGAGGCTCGGCAGGAATGGGTGCACTTCACGCTTGCCGCGAGCATGCTGGCGGCAGTATCGTTCCTGACCGGCCAGCTGAGCCAGTTGCGTGGCAAGCTCAAGGCGCAGAAGACCGAGCTGGCCGATGCGCTGGCGCGCATCCAGGAAATGGCCACCCGCGACGATCTGACGCTGCTGGCCAACCGCAGGCACATGAACGAGCTGCTCGCCTACGAGAAGCAGCGCCACGAGCGCATGGGCCGTACGCTATGCGTGGCCCTCCTGGACATCGACTGGTTCAAGCGGGTCAACGACACGCATGGCCACGCCGTTGGCGACCAGGTGCTGCGTGACTTCGCGCAGCATGCGCTCGCGGCCGTTCGGGCCACCGACGTACTGGCGCGCTGGGGTGGCGAGGAGTTCCTGCTCATGCTGCCTGACACCGAGCTTGGCGCCGCAACCCAGGTGCTGGCACGCATCCGGGCAAAGATCGCTGACATGCGCATGGCCGCCGGCGATGCCCGCTTGCGGGTCACGTTCTCGGCCGGGCTGACCGCGTCGCGACCCCACGAGCCCGTGGGCGGCGCGATAGAGCGCGCCGACCGTGCGATGTACGCCGCCAAGGCGGCCGGACGCAACCGGATCGTCACCGAATGAGTCCCTTCCCCTCACGCGCGGAGTGGCCAGGCGCCCCGTGGCACTGCGCGGTGCTGCTTCTCGCCGCCCTGATGCCGGGCCTGGCAAATGCAGAGAGGCCGCTGCCGCAACGGGACCTGCTGATTGAACTGCGTGAAGCCGATTCCCGGCAGGCGCTCGCAGGCGCACCGGGCTGGAGCGTTCGCAGCGCCGATGCCAGCGCGGCGCGTGAGCGTGCGCCACAGCAGGTGCGCGTGCTCAATGGCGCCAGCGCCAGCCTGCGCCTGACCGTGACCCGGCCGCTGCAGGTATGGCAGGCGGCGCCAGGCATGCCGCAGACGATTGCGCTGGCGCCCGGCGGTCTGCCGCCCGCGCCTCGACCCGGCATGCCACGGCCGAGCACTGCGCCGACCGGCACGCCGCCGCCTGCCGTGGGTCTGCCAGCCACGCCACAGCTCGGCGCTTCGCTGCCGATGGCCGTTCCGCAAACGCAGTGGATAGAAGCCGGCCAGCACCTTACGCTGCGGCCGCGCTGGCCAGGCGGGCGAGAGCCGGTGACCGTGACGGTGAGTGCGGATTCGAGCCGGATCGACCCGAGTGTGGCGCCTGGCAGCGCTGAGCTCCCGCAGCAAACCGGCGCGCAGGTGGTGACCACCGTCAGCGCGCCACTCGGGCAGTGGATCACGCTGGCAGCTGGCGGCGCGGTCGACGATGATATGACCGTGGTCGCCAGCGGCCAGGCCGCGGCGCGGCGCGTGCTGCAGTTGCGCGTCAGCCTGGCCCCGTGACGCCCGCACCGACTGTCAAGGCCGCGGCCACAGCACCCACAGCCGCAGCGGCTGTTTCATGCGGCCTGCCTGTTGCTCGGCGTCCTCGCCCCAGCCCCAGAAATAGTCGGCACGCACGGCGCCGGTGATTGCGCTGCCGGTGTCCTGCGCCATCACCAGCCGGCGCAATGGCGCGCTCGACAGCGGCTCGGTCGACGCCAGCCAGACCGGCGTGCCGTAGGGAATGCTCTGTGGATCGACGGCGATCGAACGCCCCGGCGTCAGCGGCACGCCTTGCGCGCCGCGCGGGCCGAGCGCAGGGTCGGGCAGCGGCTCCTCTCGGAAGAACACGAAGCGCGGATTGCTCCACAGCAGTTCGTTGACGCGCTTCGGGTTGAGCTGCGCCCAGGCACGGATGGCCGGCCACGATGCTTGATCGGGCTTGAGCTCGCCTTGCTCTATCAGCCAGCGACCGACCGACTTGTAGGGTTGGTCGTTCGACCCGGCGAACGCGGCACGCACGAGCTTGACACTGCCGTTCGCGCTCTTGATGCGCAGGCGCCCCGAGCCCTGGATGTGCAGCACCAGTGCGTCCAGCGGGTCGGCCACGTAGGCGATCTCCCTGCCGCGCAAGCCCGTCTGCGCAGCCGGCAGGGTGTCGATCTGCTGCCGCGTCCAGTACGGCCTGCGGCTCGCCAGGTCGGAAGGCGGCGCGTAGATTGCAAACCGGAATGCGCCGTTCGGCTGGCGCGACGCCTCGACCAGCGGCTCGAAGTAGCCCGTCAGCAGCCCGTTGATCGCGCCATCGGATGCCTCGACGCGGTACGGTTGAAGCCGCTGCTGCAGCCACGTGCGCAGCGCGGCGTCGCCGGGCTCGTCGAGTGAAGCAGCCTGCTGACACAGCGCGGCCCAGCCTGGCGCCGGTCGCACACAGCCGCGGCGCAGCGCTGGCCACAGCTCGACGAGCCGGTCAGCCTCCCACCCGGGCAGGTCGGCGAACGGCACTGCCACCCAGCGCGCGCGGCCGCGCCACAGCGGCGGCGTCGTGGCCGCTGCGCTTGCGCCCTGTGCCTCGGGCGAGTGCGGGGCCAGGGCCGGGGTCGGCGGCGGGCGCGTCGCGCAAGAGGCGAGCGCGAGCCCGCCTAGAATCGCGGCGACCCGAGCCCATCGCCGAAGGAACCTGGACATGTGGGTAATTCTGCTGGAAGCCCTCGGTGCGCTCGCGGTGCTGCTCTTGATCGTCTGGTGGACCATGTTTCATGGGCGCCGCCGCGGCGAACGCAGGGCTCCCGATGACAGCCCATGACGCCCCGACCGTTCAGCGCGCTGTCGGAGGCCGGATGAACGACAGCGGCCTTTGCTGCCGCGCTCAGCAGCACCGGCAGGTCCCACACCGGCGCCGCGCCTCCGAAGAGCGCACGCCGCCAGGTCATCGTCAATGCAGCGCGGAGGCCAGCGCGAGGGCGAACTCGCCCACCTGTGCCTGGAAGGGACGGGCCTCTTCGGTCATGCAGAAGTAGGTGCCCCGCATCGTGCCGCTGGGCGTGTCCAGGCGGGTCCAGCTCGTGTACTCGAATTCCTGCCCCGGCTTGAGCAGCGGCTGGTGGCCGACCACACCGAGGCCGCGAACTTCCTCGACCCTGCCGTTGGCGTCTTCGATGATCCACTGTCGGCCGATCAGCTGGCCGCTCACGTCGCCGGTGTTGCGGATCGTCACCGTGTAGGCGAAAGCGTGCACGCCGACCTCGGGCTGCGACTGTTCGGGCAGGGGTCGCATGCTGACCGTGCAGCTGAATTCGGGCTTGGACATCGGCGCATTATCGGAGCAGCGCGGTTCCCTCCCAATAGAATGACCGCGAACTCGCCGCCGACGCCATGCCTGACGCCCTGATTGCCCCCAGCCTGCTGTCCGCCGACTTCGCCCGCCTGGGGGAGGAAGTGCGCAACGTGATTGCCGCAGGCGCTGACTGGATCCACTTCGACGTGATGGACAACCATTTCGTGCCGAACCTGACCTTCGGTCCGATGGTCTGTCAGGCGCTGCGCAAGCACGTGCTGCGCGCCGACGGTAGCCGTGTGCCTATCGACGTGCACCTGATGGTGCAGCCGGTCGATGCGCTGGCGCAGGCCTTTGCCGACGCCGGCGCCGACGTGATCAGCTTTCACCCCGAGGCCGGTGCGCACGTGGACCGCACGCTGCAGCTCATCAAGGCTGCCGGCTGCAAGGCCGGGCTCGTCTTGAACCCCTCGTCATCGCTCGACGTGCTGGAGTGGGAACTCGACAAGCTCGACCTCGTGCTGCTGATGAGCGTGAACCCCGGCTTCGGCGGGCAGAGCTTCATTCAAGGCACGCTGGAGAAGATAGCCCGCGTGCGCAAGCTCATAGCCGCGAGCGGGCGCGACATCCGGCTCGAAGTCGACGGCGGCATCAAGGTCGACAACATCCGCGCTGTCTTCGACGCCGGGGCCGACACCTTCGTTGCCGGCAGCGCGATCTTCGGCCAGGCCGACTACCGCGCGGTGATCGCCGCGATGCGCGCCGAACTGGCGCGCTGACGGGTCCGACCGGTCGGTACGCCGTTCACTCGATGGAGGGAGCCAGCGTGACCATAGGCATCAAGCCCGTTGCCGAGAAGAAGTTCCTCGACATCAGCGGCCGCCAGATGGCCTTCATCGACGAGGGCGAAGGCGATGCGATCGTGTTCCAGCACGGCAACCCGACCTCGTCGTACCTGTGGCGCAACGTGATGCCACACTGCCGCGGACTGGGGCGTCTGGTCGCCTGCGACCTGATCGGCATGGGAGACTCCGACAAGCTCGAACCGTCGGGCCCGCAGCGCTACACCTTCGCCGAGCAGCGCGACTACCTGCATGCGCTCTGGGCTGCGCTCGATCTGGGCGACCGTGTCGTGCTCGTCGTGCATGACTGGGGCTCGGCGCTCGGCTTCGACTGGGCGAACGTGCACCGCGATCGGGTGCAGGGCATCGCCTACATGGAAGGCATCGTGACCCCGGTGACTTGGGCCGACTGGCCCGACAACGCGCGCAAGGTGTTCCAGGGCTTTCGCTCGCCGGCCGGCGAAGAGATGATCTTGCAGAAGAACGTGTTCGTCGAACGCGTGCTGCCCGGTTCGGTGATGCGCGGCCTGACCGACGATGAAATGGGGGTCTATCGCAGGCCCTTCGCGGCTCCCGGCGAGGACCGCCGCCCGACGCTGAGTTGGCCGCGCCAGATCCCGATCAACGGTGAACCGGCCGATGTCGTGCGCGTGGTGGAGGACTACGCCGCCTGGCTTGCCGCGAGCCCGGTGCCCAAGCTCTTCGTCAACGCCGAGCCCGGCTCGATCCTCACCGGCCGACCGCGCGAGTTCTGCCGCTCGTGGCCGAACCAGACCGAGGTCACGGTCAGGGGCACTCACTTCATTCAAGAAGACAGCCCCGACGAGATCGGCCGTGCGGTGGCGGCGTTCGTACACCGGTTGCGCGGAGGGGCAGGGTGAGTTCGGCGATCGAACTTTGCCTTCGCGCCGACACACGGGCTGAAGCGATCGAGAGCGTCGCGCAGTGGTGGCCGCGATGGCAGGCGGCTGCAGCCGCAGGCGCGTCATCGATGGCGCGCGCCATCGGCGGTGGTTTTGCAGCCGACCGCGTTGCGTGGGCCTTCGCCGCCGGCTACCAGGCGGCGCTGCACGCGCTGCAGCCCGATCTGGCCGGCGAGGTGCTGGCCGCGTTCTGCGTCACCGAGGAATCGGGCAGGCGGCCGCGCGATATGCGGACGACGATCACGCGCCGCGATGATGGCAGCGTCGCTATCAGCGGCGCCAAGCGCTGGACGACGCTGGGCCCCGACAGCTCGTTGCTGCTGGTCGTAGGCCGGATGGTCGACGCGGACGCGGCCGCAGATGATGGCGAGCGGCCGCGGCTGCGTGTCGCGCGCGTGCCCGCTGGCACGCCGGGACTGAGCCTCATCGCGATGCCCGCGACGCGATTCGTTCCCGAAGTGCCGCATGCCCGGGTGCAGCTCGACGATGTCAGGCTGCCAGTCGACGCGCTGCTTCCGGGCGATGGCTACGAGACTTTCGTGAAGCCGTTTCGCACCCTCGAGGACATGCATGTCACCGCAGCCGTGCTGGCCTACCTGTTGCGCGAAGCCCGCGCGCGCGACTGGCCCACCGCGCTGCGCGAGCAGCTGGTGGCAACGCTCGCCGTGCTGGTGTCCGTCGCCGCGGGACCGGTCGATTCGCCAGCGACGCACGTGGCGCTCGAAGGTGCTCTGCTGTGGGCCCATCGACTCTACGAGGAAGCCGGCAAGCTGTGGGACACCGTCGCGGAGGAAGCCGCCGTTCGCTGGCGGCGCGACACGGCGCTGTTCGAGGTGGCGGGCTCGGCGCGGGCGCAACGCGCCGCGCGAGCGTGGGAACGCTTGTCGAGTCAAGGAGCACCGAATGAGTGAAACCAAGGCCGTGCTCGTCGTCGGCGCGGGCGACGCCACCGGCGGCGCGATCGCTCGTCGGTTCGCCCGAGAGGGTTACATCGCCTGCGTGACACGCCGCAGCGCTGACAAGCTCGGGCCGCTCGTCGCACGCATTCACGACGAAGGCGGCCAGGCGCACGGCTTCGCATCCGACGCGCGCAACGAGGACGCGGTGATCGCACTGGTGGCGGAGATTGAACACGAGATCGCGCCGATCGAGGTCGCAGCGTTCAACATCGGCGCCAACGTGCGCTTCCAGGTCACCGACACCACCGAGCGCGTCTACCGCAAGGTATGGGAGATGGCCGCACTGTCGGGCTTCCTCGTCGGACGCGAGGTCGCCAAGGCGATGCTGCCGCGCGGACAAGGCACGATCATCTTCACCGGCGCGACGGCCAGCCTGCGCGGCGGGGCCGGCTTCAGCGCCTTTGCGGGCGCCAAGCACGCGCTGCGCGCGCTGGCGCAAAGCATGGCGCGCGAGCTCGGGCCGCAGGGCATTCACGTCGCGCACACGATCATCGACGGCGCGATCGACACCCAGTTCATCGCCGACAATTTCCCCGAGCGCTACGCCTTGAAGGCAAGCGACGGCATCCTGAACCCGGACGCGATCGCCGAGGCCTACTGGCAACTGCACCGCCAGCAGCGCAGCGCGTGGACGCACGAACTCGATCTGCGTCCGTGGAGCGAAACCTGGTAGGGAGCGGCGATGACGAAAAAAGTCGAGTTCTTCTTCGATGTGGGCAGCCCGACGACGTACCTCGCCTACACGCAGTTGCCGGCGATCGCGGCGGCGTGCGGCGCGCAGCTCGTGTGGCGGCCCATGCTGCTCGGCGGCGTGTTCAAGGCCACCGGTAATGCGAGCCCGGTGAGCGTCCCCGCCAAGGGCCGCTGGATGAACCAGGACATGCAGCGCTGGGCGCGTCGCTACGGCGCCACGCTGGTGTTCAACCCGCACTTCCCCATCAATACCCTGACGCTGATGCGCGCGGCAGTGGGCTTGCAGATGCGCGAGCCGGCGGAGTTCCTGCGCTACCTCGATCTCATGTTCGGCGCGATGTGGCGCGAGCCGCGCAACCTCGGTGACGCCGAGGTGCTGGCGCAGGCGCTGCGCGACGGCGGCTTCGATCCCGCGCACATCGCCGCGCTCGCGGCCAATCCCGAGGTCAAGGCGCTGCTCGTCGCCAACACCGAGGAAGCTGTTGCCCGCGGTGCGTTCGGCGCGCCGACGTTTTTCGTCGGCGAGCAGATGTTCTTCGGGCAGGACCGGCTCGAGTTCGTGCGCGAGGCATTGACGAACTGATGCCTCGCACGATGGGTCTGCATGCGCCGAGCCTGACGGCAGCGATCGTCGACCTCGACGGCACGATGGTCGACACGGTGGGCGACTTCGTCGTCGCGCTGTCCGCGGTGCTGGCCGGGTTTGCCCTGCCGCCGGTGGACCGCGCGTTCGTCGAGCACACCGTCGGCAAGGGCTCCGAGTACCTGATCCGCTGCACGCTCGCGCACGCCGGCGCCGACGGCGGCCTGTACGAGGCTGCGATGGCGAGTTACCAGCGCCACTACCGGGCCGTCAACGGGCAGCACTCGACGGTCTATCCGGGTGTCGTCGAAGGACTGGATCGGCTCTCGTCCGCCGGGCTCAGGCTCGCCTGCCTGACCAACAAGCCGACCGCGTTCGCACGGGCTTTGTTGCAGGACAAGGGCCTCGCCGGTTACTTCGCCGTCGTGTTCGGCGGCGACGCGTTCGAGCGTCGCAAGCCCGACCCGCTGCCGCTGCTGAAAACCTGCGAGGCGCTCGGCAGTGCGCCAGCGCATACGCTGATGGTCGGCGATTCGAGCAACGATGCGCTGGCCGCGCGCGCCGCGGGTTGCCCGGTCGTCCTCGTGAGCTACGGCTACAACCACGGCCGGCCGGTGGCGGAGGTCGATGCCGATGCGACGGTGGACAGGCTCGACGAAATCGTCTGGCCGCCCATCGCGGGGCGGTCGCGAGCCTGAGCCCTTGCCGTCCGCCGGCGCCGTCGGGAATTGGCGCGGCTTCGGCCCGCGCCGACGCGCGCCTTGCCGGTGGCGCGGCCGCCGTGCGATGCTGCTGCCCGCGCTCCCTGCTACACTTTTTGCCATGTCCACCGCGCCCAAACCGACACGAAGGTCGCACGACCGGGGAGCATGGCCCTGGCGCACGCCAACCATGCGGGTCTAGTTTGCCGCGGGCCGCAGCGATACGTTTTTCGCGCGGGTGCCGTTCGGCTTCAACGGGCTGACGGCTGTCAGCCGCCCCATCGACAGCATCGCCCGACAAGCGCGCCACGTGCACCTTGCCTGGCCATGAAGGGCCTCCCGACGTGATCACCGAACTCGAATTCAAAAGCCTCGCGCAGCAGGGCTACAACCGCATCCCCCTCATCGCCGAAGCATTCGCCGATCTCGAGACGCCGCTCTCGCTCTACCTGAAGCTCGCCTACAGCGGGGGCAGCGGCAAGCACAGTTTCCTGCTCGAATCGGTGGTCGGCGGCGAGCGCTTCGGGCGTTACTCGTTCATCGGCCTGCCGGCGCGAACGCTGCTGCGCGCAAGCGGCTTCACGACCGAAGTCGTCACCGATGGCCAGGTCGTGGAGATGCATGAGGGCAACCCTCTCGACTTCATCGCCGCCTACCAGCAGCGCTTCAAGGTCGCACTCCGCCCCGGCCTGCCGCGCTTCTGCGGCGGTCTCGCCGGCTACTTCGGCTACGACGCGGTGCGCTACATCGAGCCGCGGCTGGCGAAGGTGCACAAGCGGGGCGGCATCGCCACGCCCGACGTGATGCTGCTGCAGTGCGAGGAACTCGCCGTCATCGACAACCTCTCGGGCCGGCTGTACCTGATCGTCTATGCCGACCCGGCGCAGCCCGAGGCTTTCCCGTGCGCGAAGCGGCGCCTGGCCGAACTCGGCGACAAGCTGAAGTACAGCGTCACCGCGCCGCCGGTCAAGCGGGGGCCGGCGCACGCGGTGGAGCGCGAGTTCGCGAAGGACGACTACATTGCCGCTGTGCTCCGCGCGAAGGAGTACATCGCCGCTGGCGACATGATGCAGGTGCAGGTGGGCCAGCGGCTTAAGAAGCGTTTCACCGAGTCGCCGCTATCGCTCTACCGCGCGCTGCGTTCGCTGAACCCGAGCCCGTACATGTATTTCTACGACATGGGCGAGTTCCAGATCGTCGGCGCGTCGCCGGAGATCCTGGTGCGCCAGGAGCAGACACCCGAGGGAGAGAAGATCACCATTCGCCCGCTCGCCGGCACCCGCCCGCGCGGCGCGACGCCGGAGCAGGACCTGGCGCTCGAAGCCGAGCTCAAGGCCGACCCGAAGGAGCGCGCCGAGCACGTGATGCTGATCGACCTGGCGAGGAACGACATCGGCCGCATCGCGAAGACCGGCAGTGTCAAGGTGACCGAGGCGTTCACGGTCGAGCGCTATTCGCACGTGATGCACATCGTCAGCAACGTCGAGGGCTTGCTCAAGCCGGGCATGACGAGCCTGGACGTGCTGCGCGCGACC
>Ga0209048_10003059_pt1 | contig 16381 bp, 14 predicted proteins | sample FrelakmetCRP12CR_FD_187146 | JGI IMG/M metagenome (GOLD analysis project Ga0209048, IMG submission 187146) | Freshwater lake sediment microbial communities from the University of Notre Dame, USA, for methane emissions studies - CRP12 CR (SPAdes)... | ecosystem: Environmental > Aquatic >... | reverse complement strand
CGTTGCGGCGCAGCCAATCCAGAACCGCCGACTCGCTGCGCGCCAGCAACGCCTGGGCATCGGCGATGCCGAGTTGCGCCACCAGACGGCCGAACATCGCGCCGACGAAGCCCCCGCCGGACACTGTCGACAGGTAATCGATGCGCGGCAGCACTCCCCCCTGCGCGAGCCCGCGCAGCAGGCCGAGCCCGAGCGTGGCGCTTCGCACGCCGCCCCCGGAGATCGCCAGGCCGACGACCGGCAGTGCCAGGCGCGAGTCGCTGGAGTCGCCCTCGCCCTCTGGGCGCTCGAGGGCCAAACGGCGTCGCGCGCCAATCGCCGCCTTCTCCGCGGCGAACAGCGCAGCCAGCGCAGCGTCGTCGACCGGCGTCGGATCGGACGGCTTCGGTGTGGACAGCAACTCGGACACACGGGTCTCCCGCAGACTTCGCAATTTAGGCCCGGCCGACGCGCTTGTCACGCGTCATCCGGCATCCGTTACACGATGACACCTCGCCCGGCACTCCGCTTCACGCGGTTCGGAACGGGTCATCAGTATCCGCCGGTGTCAAGCGTCGGCGTGTTCAGCGATGAGTGTCGTTGCCCGGTGAAGACGAACCGGCGCGCCTGCGGGCCGGGCGCCGTCAGGCGTTGCGCAAGGCGGTGTCATCGCGGCGCGCATGCTGTGGCAGCGCGGCGATCCAGTCCCTCGCCTTCGTGAACTCCATCGCCTTGTCGAAATAGGCGCTTGCGCCGGCCTCGAGGAAGCCATCGCGCATCGCCTGCCAGACGTGGTTCGACAACACGATCACCTCGATCGCCGGATGCTCGCGCACCACGTGGCGCAGAACGTCCAGGCCCCTTCCGCCACCGCGCAACTGGACGTCGAGAACGACGACGTCTGGCCGTCTCGAATCGATCAGCTCGAGTGCGCCCGTCACGTCCTCGGCGCAACCGACGACTTCGACCCCCGCGAGGGATTCGAGCAACCTGCACAGCGTCCTCTGCACCTCGCGCGAATCATCGACCACCACGACTTCGAGCATGCACGACTCTCCCAACCACCCCGTGCGGCCACGGGTCATTGTTGCGGCGCAAGCGGCCGCCATCGTTGCGCGGAGTCAACGCGCCGGCACTGGCGCCAGCTCCGCGCTTGCCACGACGACCTCGACCGTCGTCCCGCTGCCGGGCAGGCTGTCGATGCGCAGCGCACCGCCGACGGCTCGCACGCGTTCGTGCATCCCGAGCAGGCCGAACGAATTGAGCTTGTGCCTGTCGTCGGCGCTCATGCCGTCGCCGTTGTCATGGACGCGCAACACGACTTGACCATCCGCTTCAGTCGCGAGGCGCACGTGCACCTTGCCCGCCCGCGAATGCCTGGCCACGTTGTTGAGCGACTCCTGCGTCACGCGAAAGAGGCAGGTCGTGATCGCCGGCGAATACGTTGCCCGCGCGTCGGCGTCTCCTTCTTCCTCGAAGTCGCAGGCAATTCCGGTGCGCTGGCTGAACTGCGCCGCCAGCGCCTCGAGCGCTGGCACGAGGCCGAGCTCCTCGAGCATCTGCGGCCGCAGATCGTTGACGATGCGACGCGTCGAATCGAGTGCCGCCTGCGCGAGGTCGTCGACCTCGCGCAGCAGCGGCGCCACGCTGAGCGGCTCGTCCGTCAGGCGCTGCCCGATCGCGAACAGATCGATCCGGATCGCGGCCAGCGTCTGCTGCAGGTCGTCGTGAAGCTCGCGCGCGATGCGCTTGCGCTCTTCTTCCTGGACCGAGTTCTGCGCGGCGACGAGACGTTGAAGGTCGGCGTGCGAACGCACCAGCGCGGCTTGCACCTGCTTGAGCTCCGTCACGTCGCGCAGGACCGAGAGTATCGAGACCTCGCCGCGGTCGTCGATCAGCGTCGACGTCGCCTCGACGACTCGGGCCGAGCCGTCGGCGCGAAGGATCTTCTCTTCGGTGAGCGGTGCGATCGGAGCGCCGCCCTCCAGCGCCGCGATGCGCGACCTGACGAGCTCGATCGAGTCGGGGTGCACCAGCTCCAGCCACGGCCTTCCGAGCAAGCCAGCCTCGCCCGCGCCGAACAGGCGCTGCGCCGCGGCGTTGACGAAGCTGATCCGCTCTCCGCTGTAGACGAACACGGCTTCGGGCAGCAGTGACAGCAGGCGCCGCAAGCGTGCCTCGCTTTGCAACAGCGCCGTCTCTGCGCGGCGGCGCTCGGTGATGTCGCGCAGGATGACCGTATACAACTGCTGGCCGCCGGAACTCACACGCGAAACCGCGGCATCGACCGCAAACTCCTCGCCGTCGCCGCGCAAACCTGTCGCGTCGGGCAGCGACCCGACGTGCTGGCCGCCAGTGGACAAGCCGCCGAATCCGCGCAGGCCGCGCCGGTGTGCTGCGCGATAGCGCTCAGGGATCAGTTGTTCGAGCGGCGCGCCGATCAGCTGGTCGATCGGGCGGCGAAACATCTTCGCCGCGGCCGGATTGGCCAGCACGACCTTCTGCGTCTCGTCCGCGGTCAGGATCGAGTCGGTGGCTGAATCGAAGATGCCGCGTAGCCTCGCCTCGCTCAGATCCAGCGCGCGCGCGGTTTCCTCGAGTGCAGCGGTCCGCTCCTGCACGCGACGCTCGAGCAGCGCCATGGTCTCGACTTCGGCCTGATGGGCACGCCGGCGCAGGGCCCTTTCCCTACGCATCAGGACGTAGATCGCGCACATCAGCGCGGCCATTGCCGCCCCGAGCAGGCCCGCCAGGCGGGCACTGGCCGCGATGCTGGCCGCCTCGGCCGCCTCGAGCTGCGCCAGGTCGCTCGACTCGTCGCGTTCTATCTTTGCGATCACGCTCCGGATCGCGTCCATGGTGGCCTTGCCTTCACCGGTCCGAACCGCGGCGAACGCGGCATCGACGCCTTGGGTGTCGGCGAGCGCGATCGTTCGTGCAACCTCGGCGCGCTTGTCACCGATGAGCTTCCGCAATCGCGCGATCTCGGCCGACTGTTCCGGGTGCACCGCTGCCTGCGCAGACAGCGGCCCGAGTTCCTCATCGAGCCTGGCCAACGCCTGCAGGTACGGATCGAGGTACGAACGCTCCAGCGTCAACAGGTAGCCGCGCTGGCTGGTCTCCAGACTGAGCACTGCGCTGTAGACATCCTTGACCTGCAGCTGAAGCTCGCGCGAGCGGTCGGCCGCAGCCTCGCTGTCGCTCAGCCCAGCGTTCGTTCGCACGCCCAGAGCGACCAGAGCGCCGAAGCAAACGAGCCCGATCGCCAGCGCGGCAACAACCTTGCGGTCGAACGACAGGGGCATGGCGCGATCCTAACCGTCAAACCGCAAGCCTGCCTGCGCCGCGGCACTCGGTCAGACCTTCAAGTCGTAGTCGATCACCAGCGGCGCGTGGTCGCTGAAGCGCTGCTCGAGGTAGATCTGTTCGCGCCGCGCCTTGGCCGCGATGGCCGGCGTGGCCAAGTGGTAGTCCAGCCGCCAACCCACGTTATTGGCCCAGGCCTGGCCGCGGTTGCTCCACCAGGTGTATTGCCCGGGGTGAGGGTTCAGGCGACGAAACACGTCCACCAGCCCGAGATCGCCCAGCGCACGCGTCATCCAGGCGCGTTCCTCGGGCAGGAAGCCGCTGTTCTTCTGGTTGCTGCGCCAGTTCTTCAGATCGATCTCCTTGTGCGCGATGTTGACGTCGCCAACGAGGATGAATTCGCGCTCGGCCTTCAGCCGCAGCAGGTGCGGTGCCATCAGCGCGAGGAAGCGGAACTTGGCCTGCTGGCGCTCCTCGCCGCTCGAGCCGCTCGGAAAGTAGCAACTGATGATGCTCAGCTTGCGCCGCGCGGTGTCGAACCGGGCCTCGACCCAGCGCCCTTCGGCGTCGAACTCCGGGTTGCCGATGCCGGTGATCACGGCAGCGGGCTTCTTGCGCGTGTAGATACCCACGCCAGAGTAGCCCTTCTTGTCGGCGAAGTGGAAGTGACCCTTCATCCCGGCGACGACCTCGAAACGACCGACAACGTCGGCCGCCTGTGCCTTCACCTCCTGCACGCCCATACAATCGGCGCCAATCGACTCGGCCCACGGCAGCCATCCCTTGTTTGCCGCCGAACGGATGCCGTTGAGATTCAGGGTGACGAGTCGAAACACAGGATCTTCCGATGGACGCTGGACCGACCGCGGCGGCGCATGACGACGCTCTGGCGCAGGAGTTCGTGAAGTTCGCGCTCGCTGCCGGTGTGCTGCGCTTCGGCGAGTTCAAGACCAAGGCAGGCCGGCTTTCGCCCTACTTCTTCAACGCCGGAGCGTTCGACGACGGCGCCAAGCTTGGCATGCTGGCGGAATTCTATGCGCGGCGCCTGCTCGCGTCGCGAGTCGAATTCGACATGATGTTCGGCCCCGCGTACAAGGGCATCCCGCTCGCTGCCGCGGTCGCGATCGAGCTCGCACGGCTCGGCCGCAATGTGCGCTACGCCTACAACCGCAAGGAAGCCAAGGACCACGGCGAGGGTGGCATGCTCGTCGGCGCTCCGGTGGCCGGACGGGTGCTGATCGTCGACGACGTGATCTCGGCCGGCACCTCGGTGCGCGAGGCCATCGCGATGATCGAGGCCGCGGGCGGCGCGCCGTGCGCGGTGGCGATCGCGCTGGACCGGCAGGAGAAGGCCAGCGACGAGGGCGGCGACGCGCCCTGGTCCGCGGTGCAATTCGTCGAGCGCGAACTCGGGCTCAAAGTCGCCGCAATTGCGACGCTTGCCGACTTGTTGCAGTATCTGGCGTCCAACGACGATCCTGCACTGGCTTCGCACCTCGTGCCGGTCGTCGCCTATCGCCAACGCTACGGGGTCTGAATGAGCAAGCACGGGGTCGCCGCGGAACTCGGACTACTGCTGTGCCTGACGGTGCTGCTTGCGGGCAAGACCTGGGCCGCCGCGGCGCCGATCTACTCGTGCACCGACGCGAGTGGAAAGACGCTGACTTCCGACCGTCCGATCGCCGAGTGCGCCAATCGCGAGCAGAGACTGCTCAACGCTGACGGCTCGGTGCGCAGGATCGTGCCGCCGACACCGACCGCCGACGAACGCGCCGAGGCCGAAGCTGCCGAGCGCCGCGCCGCCGCCGAGCGGGCGGCACAGCAGGACGCCGTCCGTCGCGACCGCAACCTGATGATCCGCTTCCCCAACGAGGCCGCCCACCGACGCGCGCGCGAGGCGGCACTGGACGACGTGCGAAAAGCAGTTCACAGCTCGGAGGAGCGGTTGAAGCTGCTCGACGCCGAACGCAAGCCCTTGCTCAACGAAGCCGAGTTCTACACCGGCCAGCCATTGCCGGGCAAGCTCAAACAGGCACTCGACGCCAACGACGCCGCCGTCGAAGCGCAGCGCACGCTGGTGCAAAACCAGCAAGCCGAGGTGGTGCGCATCAACAGCCTGTACGACGCCGAACTCGAGAGACTCAAGCGGCTGTGGGCTGGCGCGCCGCCGGGTTCGATGGGTGCGATTGCAGCCGCCCCGTCACCCGCCGCATCTGCGCAGCGAAAGGCCGGATCGAAGTAGGTGCGCTCGCGCTCGGCTGGCGTCGCATTGGGCCTTGCCGATCGCCGCGGCGACGGCCGTAGCCAGGACACCTCGGCGACGCCCTCGGGTTCGCAGCCGGCGGCGCGTCAACCGAGCCGTTTCCTGAGCAGCGCGTTGACCTGCGCCGGGTTGGCCTTTCCCTTGCTCGCTTTCATGACCTGGCCGACGAGCGCGTTGAAGGCCTTGTCCTTGCCCGCGCGGTATTCCTCGACCGACTTCGCGTTGGCGGCGACGACCACGTCGACGATGGCTTCGAGCGCGCTGCTGTCGTCCATTTGCTTGAGGCCGAGTTCGTCGATCACCGCATCGACATCTGCGGAGTTGCGCGACCACAGTGCGTCGAGCACTTGCCTCGCGCCGCTGTTGGAAACCGTGCCGTCGACGATGCGGGCGACGAGGCGGCCCAGCGCAACCGCTCCGACGGGACATTCGTCGATCGCCAGCGTCGCCGCGTTCAGTCGGCGTGATACCTCTCCCATCAGCCAGTTGGCGGCCAGTTTCGGGTTGCCGCAAGCCATCGCCGTGGCCTCGAAGAAGGCAGCGAACACCTTGCTCTGCGTCATCATCGACGCGTCGTAAGCCGGCAGCCCGTAGTCGCTCTGGAAGCGTGCGGCCATCACACCGGGCAGCTCGGGCATCGCGGCCCGCACCTCGGCGATCCAGTCGGGGCCGATCACCAGCGGTGGCAGGTCCGGGTCGGGGAAGTAGCGGTAGTCGTGCGCGTCTTCCTTGCTGCGCATCGCACGCGTCTCGCCGCTGCCGGGGTCGAACAGCACGGTCGCCTGCTGCACCGTGCCGCCGTCCTCGATCAGGTCGATCTGCCATTGGATCTCGTAGTCCACCGCCTGCTGCAGGAACTTGAAGCTGTTCAGGTTCTTGATTTCGCGCCGCGTGCCGAACGCCTCGCCAGGCCTGCGCACCGAGACGTTGGCGTCGCAGCGGAACGACCCCTCCTGCATGTTGCCGTCGCAGATGTCCAACCACACGACGAGTGCGTGCAACGCACGGGCGTACTCGGCCGCCTCGGCACTCGAGCGCATGTCAGGCTCGGTGACGATCTCGAGCAGCGGCGTGCCGGCGCGGTTGAGGTCGATCCCGGTCAGGCCGTGATAGTCCTCGTGCAACGACTTGCCTGCGTCCTCTTCGAGGTGCGCGCGGGTCAGGTTGACGCGGTGCCGCGCCTGCCCAAGATAGAACTCGACCGCGCCGCCCTGCACGACAGGCGTTTCGTACTGGCTGATCTGGTAGCCCTTGGGCAGGTCGGGGTAGAAATAGTTCTTGCGCGCGAAGATCGATTGCGGTGCGACCGTCGCCCCCACCGCGAGCCCGAAGCGTATCGCGCGCTCGACCGCGCCGCGGTTCATCACCGGCAGCGTGCCCGGAAGCGCCAGGTCGACCGCGCAAGCCTGCGTGTTCGGTGCTGCCCCGAAAGTGGTCGACGCGCCGCTGAAGATCTTGCTGCGGGTCGAGAGCTGGGCATGCGTCTCGATGCCGATCACGACCTCGAAGCCGCGGATAAGTGCAGGTTTCGGGTTCATCGTCAGAACCCCGACGGCACGCGCCGGTGCCAGTCGGTCGCCTGCTGGAAGGCGTGCGCCCCGTGCAGCAGCGCGCCTTCGCCGAAGTAGTTGCCGATCAATTGCAGGCCAACCGGCAGCCCGCCCTCACCGAAGCCAGCAGGAAGGCTCAACCCCGGCAGGCCGGCCAGGCTCGCCGGCAGCGTGAAGATGTCGGCGAGGTACGCCGCCACCGGGTCGTCGCTCTTCTCGCCGAGCCTCCAGGCAACGCTCGGCGCGACCGGGCCGGCGATCACGTCGCATTCGCGAAAGCAGGCCTGGAAGTCGTCTGCGATCATGCGGCGCAGCTTCTGCGCCTGCAGGTAGTAGGCGTCGTAGTACCCGTGCGAGAGTACGTAGGTGCCGATCATGATGCGGCGCTTGACCTCGGCGCCGAAGCCCTCGGCACGGCTCATCTTGTACATGTCCAGCAGGTCGGCGTACTTCGCCGCGCGGTGGCCGTAGCGAACGCCGTCGAAGCGCGACAGGTTCGAGCTCGCTTCGGCCGGCGCGATGATGTAGTAGACGGGGATCGACAGTTCCGTGCGCGGCAAGCTGACGTCGACGAGCGTCGCGCCGAGATGCTCGAACTGGCGCAACGCGGCGCTCACGGCGGCGTCGACGTCGGCCGCGAGCGCGGCGGGGAAGAACTCCTTCGGTAGACCGACGCGCAGCCCCCTGAGCGGCTGTGCGGCTGTGGCGCCTTCGCGCGGCGCCAGCAGCGCGGCATGAAAGTCCTGCGGCGGGCGCTGCGCACTGGTCGAATCGCGTTCGTCGAAACCGCTCATCGCCGACAGCAGCAGCGCGCAGTCCTCAGCGCTTCGCGCGAGCGGACCGGCCTGGTCGAGGCTGGACGCGAAAGCGACCATTCCGTAGCGCGAGCACACGCCGTACGTCGGCTTGATGCCGGTGACGCCGCAGAAACTCGCCGGCTGGCGGATCGATCCGCCGGTGTCGGTGCCGGTCGCCGCCGGAAGCAGCCGCGCCGCGACGGCAGCCGCCGACCCGCCCGACGATCCGCCGGGCACACGCGTGGTGTCCCAGGGGTTCGCTACCGGCGCGAAGGCCGAGTTTTCGTTGCTCGAACCCATCGCGAACTCGTCGCAGTTGAGCTTGCCGAGCATGACCGTTCCCGCCGCTGCAAGGCGCGCAACCACCGTCGCATCGAACGGGCTGCGGTAGCCCTCGAGCATCTTCGAGCCGGCGGTGGAGGGCAGCGCCTCGGTGACGAAGATGTCCTTGTGCGCCAGGGGCACGCCGAGCAGGGCGCCGCGTTCGCCCGCGGCGCGCCGCGCGTCGGCGGCGCGGGCCTGAGCCAGCGCGCCTTCCTCGGCGATACAAAGGAAGGCACCGAGGTGCGCCTGAGCTGCAACACGTGTAAGCAAATGTCTCGTGATTTCGACGCTTGACGCCTCGCCCGCATCAAGCAGCCGTGCGAGTTCGGCAACGCCGAGCGCATGCAACGGCGTGCTCATTGGATCGCCTCCGCAGCACCGAGCATTTGGCAGCACCAGCGCGTCGGCGATCCGATCGAGTTCGCGCTTCGATCCCCGCTTGGCGGGGCCCCGCTCTCGCCCCTCACTCGATCACTCTTGGCACGAGATACAGCCCGTCGGCCACTGCGGGTGCGCTTCGCTGGTTCGCCTCGCGTTGGGCAGCCTCCGTCACCGCGTCGTCGCGAAGCCGCAGTGGCATCTCCTGCACCGCTGCCAGCGGCGTGTACAACGGCTCGACGCCGCGCGTGTCAACCGCACTCATCTGCTCGACGATGGAGAAGAAGCCGTTGAGCTGCGCCAGCATCGCGGTCTGCTCGGCGGGCCGGAGCTCGAGCCTGGCAAGGTGCGCGATGCGGCTTACGTCCTCGGGGCTCAATGCCATGAAAGTCCTGCTCGGCGACAGGCTTGCATCGGGCCTTGCCCGACGGTTGCAAGCGCTGAATGTATTGGGGGCTTGAGGTATTATCCCCGGTTATCCACAGCCCTTCGCTGGACCAGCAGATGACGCTTGGCGCGCGTCTGCCGCACTGACGACGGCTCGCCCCAGAAATGTCCACGACAGCGCGCCTTCGCGTCGGCACCACGGTGGCCGACCGTGGCCACCGAGAACAATCCGACTCCAGATTCGCATCCAGCGGTCTTCACGCCACGACCCTGCCCTGACCGCCGTCCGACGCCACACGCACACGCCATGTTCGCCTCCCTGCGCCGCTATTTCTCGACCGACCTTGCCATCGACCTCGGCACCGCCAACACGTTGATCTACGTCCGCGGCAAGGGCATCGTTCTCGACGAACCCTCGGTGGTTGCGATCCGCCACGAGGGCGGGCCGCAAGGCAAGAAGACGATCCAGGCGGTGGGCAAGGAAGCCAAAGCCATGCTTGGCAAGGTGCCTGGCAACATCGAGGCCATCCGGCCGATGAAGGACGGCGTGATCGCCGACTTCACCGTCACCGAGCAGATGCTCAAGCAATTCATCAAGATGGTCCATCCGCGCTCGGTGCTGCGGCCGAGCCCACGGATCATCATCTGCGTGCCCTGCGGCTCGACCCAAGTCGAGCGGCGCGCGATCCGCGAGTCTGCCCTCGGCGCAGGCGCGAGCGACGTCTACCTGATCGAGGAACCGATGGCCGCAGCGATCGGCGCCGGTCTGCCGGTCAGCGAAGCGAGCGGCTCGATGGTCGTCGACATCGGTGGTGGCACGACCGAGGTTGGCGTGATCAGCCTCGGCGGCATGGTCTACAAGGGCAGCGTTCGCGTCGGCGGCGACAAGTTCGACGAAGCCATCATCAACTACATCCGGCGCAACTACGGCATGCTGATCGGCGAGCCGACCGCGGAGATGATCAAGAAGAGCATCGGCTCGGCGTTTCCCGGCAGCGAGGTCAAGGAGATCGAGGTCAAGGGGCGCAACCTCTCGGAAGGTGTGCCGCGCAGCTTCACGATCAGCAGCAACGAGATCCTCGAGGCACTGACCGACCCGCTCAACCAGATCGTCTCCAGCGTCAAGAACGCGCTCGAGCAGACGCCGCCCGAACTCGGCGCCGACATCGCCGAGCGCGGCATGATGCTCACCGGCGGCGGCGCGCTGCTGCGCGACCTGGACCGCCTGCTCGCGGAGGAAACCGGCCTGCCGGTGCTCGTCGCCGAAGACCCGCTGACCTGCGTCGTGCGCGGTTGCGGCATGGCGCTGGAACGGATGGAGCGGCTGGGCAGCATCTTCACGTCGGAGTGACGTGACCGTTCGCGTCCCGGTGCGCTCAGCGTCCCGAACCTAGCGCGCAGCGATGGCCCCGGGCAGCTTCGACCGCACCCCGCCGCCCTTCTTCCGCCAGGGTCCGTCGGCGCTCAGCAAATTGATGTTCTTCTCCGCCCTTGCCGTGCTGCTGATGGTGGCCGACACGCGGTTCAAGATCACGCTGCCGGTGCGCGCCGCGGTCGCGACGGCGCTGATGCCGATCGAGCGCGTGCTGATGATCCCGGTGTCCGCCTGGCACGTCGGAAGCGACTACCTGGGCGGACTCCAGGCCGCGCTCGGGCGCGAGCAGGCGGTGCGCGAGGAACTGGTGCTTCAGGCCGAACGGGCGTCACGTGTAGAGCAGTTGGCGCTCGAGAACGCGCAATTGCGTGGCCTGCTCGAACTGCGTCCCGCGCTCACCGTTCGTTCGCTCGCCGCCGAGGTGCTTTACGAGGCGTCCGATCCGTACTCGCGCAAGGTCGTCATCGACCACGGCAGCACCGCGGGTGTGCTGATCGGAGCCCCGGTGATCAACGAGCAAGGCGTGCTCGGGCAAGTGACGCGTGTCTATCCGCTCAACGCCGAAGTGACGCTTCTGTCCGACAAGGACGCCGCGATTCCAGTGCTCAACGCCCGCACCCAGGTGCGGGGTGCTGCGTTCGGCCTGGCCGGCGGCGCCGGCATGGAGCTGCGTTTCATGGCCGGCAACGCCGACGTGCAGGTGGGCGACCTGCTCGCCACCTCGGGCGTCGACGGCATCTACCCACCGGGACTGCCGGTCGCGCGCGTGAGCCAGGTCGACCGCCGCATTGAGACGAGCTTTGCCCGCATCATGCTGCGGCCTGTGGCGTCGCCCGAAAGCGTACGTCAGGTGCTCGTGCTCGAACCCGTCGGCCTGCAGTTGCCGCTGCGGCCGGAGCCCGCCGCCGACGCCCCGCCGGTGCCGCCTCGCAAGGCCGGACGCCGGTAATGCACGGCCTGCGAGGGACAAGGTCATGATGCCGCGCAGCGCCAACCAGCTGTTGCTACCAGCGAACCCGTTGTTCATCTGGGCGACGCTCGTCGTCGCGATGGCATTCAACCTGGTGCCCCTGGGCCGCCAGCCGGCGATGCCCGACGTACTCGCGCTGGCACTGGTGTTCTGGAACGTACACCAGCCGCGCCGCGTCGGCGTCGGCGTGGCGTTCGCCTTCGGGCTGTTGATGGACGTGCACGACAGCGCTGTGCTCGGACAGCATGCGCTGGCCTACACTCTTCTGAGCTTCTTCGCCGTCGCCATCCACCGCCGGCTGCTCTGGTTCACGGTGCCCTCGCAGGCGGTGCAGATCCTGCCGCTGTTTCTCGCCGCGCACGCGGTATCGCTGCTCGTGCGCCTGCTCGCCGGCGGCATGTTCCCCGGATGGGAACTCGTGCTCGCGCCGGTGTTCGAATCGCTGCTGTGGCCGCTCGCCTGCAGCGTGCTCCTCGCGCCGCAGCGGCGCCCGCCCGACCCGGACGAGAACCGGCCGCTCTGACAGCGATCCACCGGCTGCCCAAGAAGATGACCGAACTCAAGGACACTAAGCGCGAGCTCGTGAGCTTTCGCCTGCGGCTCTTCGCCGCCGCGGTGTTCGTGCTGTTCTGCTTCGGGCTTCTTGCCGCGCGGCTCGTCTACCTACAGGTCTACATGCACGATGAGCTCGCGACCCAGGCCGAGAACAACCGTATCGCGGTGGTGCCGATCGTGCCCAACCGCGGCCTGATCCTCGACCGCAATGGCGTCGTGCTGGCCGACAACTACTCGGCCTACACGCTGGAGATCACGCCGTCCAAGGTGGCCGACCTCGAGACGACTATCGACGAACTCGCGCAGGTGATCGACGTGCAGCCACGCGACCGAAAGCGCTTCAAGCGGCTGATGGAGGAAGGCAAGAGCTTCGAGTCGCTCCCGATCCGCTCGCGCCTGACCGACGAGGAGGTCGCGCGCTTCACCGCGCAGCGCTTTCGCTTTCCCGGTGTCGATATCAAGGCGCGGCTGTTCCGCAACTACCCGCTCGGGGAGACGGCGAGCCACCTGATCGGCTACATCGGCCGCATCAACCAGGCCGAGAAGGCGGACATCGACGACACCGAGGAAGCGCCGAACTACCGCGGCACCGAATACATCGGCAAGCTCGGCGTCGAGCAGAGCTACGAGACCGACCTGCACGGCAGCACGGGCTTCGAAGAGATCGAGACCACAGCCGGCGGGCGCGCGGTGCGACGCCTGCACAGCAACCCGGCCACGCCCGGCAACACGCTGACGCTCGCGGTCGACATCCGGCTGCAGGCGCTGGTGGAAGAACTGTTCGGCCCGCGCCGCGGCGCGCTGGTGGCGATCGACCCGCGCAATGGCGAGATCCTCGCCTTCGTCAGCAAGCCGAACTTCGACCCCAACCTGTTCGTCGACGGCATCGACGCCGAGAGCTGGAAGGCGCTGAACGAATCGATCGACAAGCCGCTGCTCAACCGCGCGCTGCGCGGCACCTACCCGCCCGGATCGACCTACAAGCCGTTCATGGCGCTGGCGGCGCTGACGCTGGGCAAGCGCACGCCACAGCAGACCATCTTCGACCCCGGCTACTTCTGGTTCGGCAACCACAAGTTCCGCGACGACAAGGAGGGTGGCCACGGCACTGTGGACATGTACAAGTCGATCGTGCAGTCGTGCGACACCTACTACTACATGCTCGCCAACGACCTCGGCGTCGACGCGATCCACGACTTCATGAAGCCGTTCGGCCTCGGGCAGCTGAGCGACATCGACATCCACGGCGAAGTCAAAGGGCTGCTCCCGTCGACGACGTGGAAGCGCGCCGCCTACCGGCGCAAGGAACAGCAGAAGTGGTATGCCGGCGAAACCATCTCGCTCGGCATCGGCCAGGGCTACAACGCGTTCACGATGCTGCAGCTCGCGCAGGCCACCGCCACGCTCGCCACCGGCGGCCAGCACTACACGCCGCGCTTGGTGCGCGAGATCGAGGACTTCGAGAACCACACGCGACGCGCCGTCTCGGGCCACACGCTCGAGGCGGTGCCGGTCAATCCCGAGCACGTCGCCTTCATCCAGCAGGCGCTGTACGGCGTGACGCAGGAAGGAACCTCGGCACGCAGCTTCGTCGGCGCGCCGTACAAGAGCGGCGGCAAGACTGGCACCGCGCAGGTCATCGCGATCGGCAAGGACGAAAAATACAACGCCAAGACGATCGACGAACGGCAACGCGACCACGCGCTGTACACCGCCTTCGCGCCGCTCGAGGCGCCGCGTGTGGCGCTGGCGATGGTGGTCGAGAACGCGGGCTTCGGCGCCGCCTCGGCGGCGCCGATCGCGCGCCGCGTGTTCGACTACCTGCTGCTCGGCAAGTACCCGAGCGCCGAAGACATCGCCGCCACGCAACTCGGCCAGTCGAATGCCCCGATCGGCACCCCGCGCGACGCTGCCTCGGTAGCGTTGCCAGGGGCGACGACCGCGCCAGCGGATGCCGTGGCCAGCGCGGCGTCGGGTCTGGAGGCTTCCACCACGCTGGCGGCGAGCCAGGGCGCTGCGTCAGCCCCCGCTTCACGCCCGCCGCGGCCGCCGCTGCAGACGCGCGGCGCGGTCGCGCAAAGATGACGACCGCGTTCGACCGGCCCTCGCTCTGGCGACGCGTCAGGCCGGTGTTCCTCGGCTTCGACGGCCCGCTGAGCGTCGCGATCGTGCTGCTCGCCGCAGGCGGCCTGCTGACAATGTACTCGGCCGGATTCGACAGTGGCACGCGCTTCGTCGACCATGCCCGCAACATGCTGCTGGCGCTGTTGGCGCTGTTCCTCGTCGCGCAGGTGCCACCGCAACGCCTGGCGCGGCTGGCGGTGCCGCTGTACGCCCTGGGCTTCGCACTGCTGGTGGCGACGACGCTGTTCGGCGTCACGAAGAAGGGCGCGACGCGCTGGCTGCACGTCGGCGTCGACATCCAGCCGTCGGAGATCCTGAAGATCGCGATGCCGCTGATGCTTGCCTGGTGGTTCCAGCGCCGCGAGGGCCAGTTGCGCGCGCTCGACTTCGTCGCCGCGCTGCTGCTGCTGGCACTGCCGCTGGCGCTGATCGTCAAGCAGCCCGACCTCGGCACCGCGATCCTCGTCCTCTCGGCCGGGCTGTACGTGATCTTCTTCGCTGGGCTGTCGTGGCGGCTGATCATCCCGGTGCTGCTGATCGCTGCGGTGGCGGTGACGACACTGGTGCTGTCGGAGGACACGATCTGCCAGCCCGACCTCAAGTGGCCGCTCCTGCGCGACTACCAGAAGAACCGCGTCTGCACGCTGCTCGACCCGACGACCGACCCGCTCGGCAAGGGCTTTCACATCATCCAGGGCGGGATCGCGATCGGCTCCGGAGGCCTGACCGGAAAGGGCTTCATGAAGGGCACGCAGACGCACCTCGAATTCATCCCCGAGCGCACGACCGACTTCATCTTCGCCGCGTTTTCGGAGGAGTTTGGCCTCGCCGGCTGCGCTGCGCTGATGCTCGGCTTCGTCTTCCTGATCTTTCGCGGACTGATGATCGCCGCCGAGGCGCCGACGCTGTTCGCTCGCCTGCTCGCCGGCGCGGTGACGCTCTCGTTCTTCACCTACGCCTTCGTCAACATGGGCATGGTCAGCGGCATCCTTCCCGTCGTCGGCGTGCCGCTGCCGTTCGTCAGCTACGGCGGCACCGCGATGGTCACGCTCGGCCTCGCGCTCGGGATCCTGATGTCGATCTCGAAGAGCCGTCGCCTGGTGCAGACGTGAACGTCGGCCTCGTCGGCATCGGCAACATGGGCTTCGCGATGGCGGCGCGCCTGCGCGAACTGCACTGGACGGTTGCGGTGCGCGACATCGACGCCGCGCGCGAACGCGAAGCCGCGGCGCTCGGCGCCACCGTCTGCGCGACACCGTGCGAACTGGCCGCGCGCTGCGCCTGCGTGATCGTCGTCGTCGTCGACGCGGCGCAGACCGAGGCGGTGCTGTTCGGCGCCGACGGCGTCGCAGGCGCGAAGCCGGCACCCGGCAGCGTAATGCTGTGCCCGACGATCGCCCCGGCCGACACCGAGCGTTTCGCCACCCGTCTGACCGAGCGCCGCATCGCCTGCATCGACGCACCGATGTCGGGCGGCCCGTCCCGCGCGCGAAACGGCACGATGAGCCTGATGGTCGCCTGCGACGACGCGGTGTTCGAGCGCCACCGCGCGCTGATCGAGGCGCTGTCGTCGAAGGTGTTTCGCATCGGATCCAAGGCGGGCGACGGCGCGCGCACCAAGCTCGTCAACAACCTGCTCGCGGGAATCAACCTCGCGGGAGCGTGCGAAGCCATCGCGCTCGCCGAGCGGCTCGGGCTGGATGCCGCGCGCACTCTGGCGGTGATCGAACACTCGAGCGGGCAGAGCTGGATCGGCAGCGACCGGCTGCGGCGTGCGCTGGCTCGCGACTTGGCGCCGCGCGCGCACACCTCGCTGCTCGCCAAGGACACGCGGCTCGCGATCGAGGCGGCGCGGTCTGCGGGCTTCGACGCCGCGCTCGGCGCCGCCGCCGCGGCGCAGTTCGCGCGTGCCTGCGAGAGTGGCTTCTCGGCGATGGACGATGCGAGCCTGCTCGAGTGGTTCAGGCGAGAGGAATGAACGCGCTCGACCCCACGTGCACCGCCGTACCGCCCGATGCGAACAGCCGCTGTGCAGCGGTTGCGGTTGTCCAGCCGAGCAAGGTTGAGGGGTCACGTCCGGCCATGAACGTGCGGTCAGGATTGGCACGTCGAACGTCAGCAGCCTGGCGCTGACCGACCTCTCACCGATTCAGGCCAGCGGACAGTACCGACCCCACCGTTGACACTCAGTGAGCGAGATTGCGCACCGCAAAGCAGTCGTGCGAAATGACAGCGATGAGCATCCATGCCGCCACTGTGACTTGACTCGGCTCAACGCGCAACCAGTGGCATCCGTCAGACTGCGTTAATCGGGAGCCGAAGGGCGGAGGTGACCATGAATGCTCATGAAGAATTGAATGCGACGGTGCAGGC
>Ga0209048_10003058_pt1 | contig 16382 bp, 40 predicted proteins | sample FrelakmetCRP12CR_FD_187146 | JGI IMG/M metagenome (GOLD analysis project Ga0209048, IMG submission 187146) | Freshwater lake sediment microbial communities from the University of Notre Dame, USA, for methane emissions studies - CRP12 CR (SPAdes)... | ecosystem: Environmental > Aquatic >... | reverse complement strand
CTGGTGGCGTCGCTCAGGGCACTGTCATGGCACATCCCCATCGACCCAGCCGACCTGGAGACGATCGCTCGCGCCCTCGAACAGGCATCGGAGGAGCTTCACAGGCTCATTGGTCTCTCGGGCGTCACGAAAAACGATGTCCCGTGACTGGGAACGGGAGCTCACAGAAAACGACAGAGAGAGCAGAGAGGGAGACAGCTAGCCCAGGGAGGCAGGACAAGCGTACAGCCACAACCCATCTCCAGAGCCCACAGCTACGCGCCCGCGGGCGAAGGGAAGGGCTGCGCCCCATGAGACGGGAGAGGGGATACATGTAACCTATTGAAAAGGGGGAAGATGTGCTGGGCGATGGGAGGGAACTGCGTGTGAGGGAACGGGGGAGGGCAGGGCATTGGGACGACGTCTAGTGCCTCCCGAGCAAGGCGTTTCGTTCACGCTCCGGCGCATTGTGACGCACTTTGGCGTCCAACTAGCCCCCGTGATTCAGTTCTCAGCCGCTATTGCAGTGTGTTTTTGTGTTTTGTGTAATCTGCGCCAATACTTATGCAATTCGCAATCGATTGCTCGTGAGCCTGTTTCCCAGCCGCTCACGGGCCCTGGAACCATGCGCAAGCCATTGCAAACGCAGCAACCGCTGCTCCCGACACAGCGACCATCACCAGCCAGCGTGCTGTCTCCATCCCTGCTACTTGCTCTGCCCTCTCCATGCCTGCTGGTGTGCTCCCGCGGCCCAGCTGCATTTAATAGATCGCGCGCGTTCCTTATCTATCGCGTGCACGCGCGATTCCTTTTAATCTGTGATGCACACGTAGGCAGCGAACGCCAGTGCGCAGAGAAACACCACATAAAGCCATGTGTCCATTCTGTTTTTCCTGTCTCAGTCGCCCAGAAGCTCCAGCAGCATTCCGGTGCCTATCGCGGCTGCCATGATGATGACCACCCACAACAAGATATCGCTGATGATCGGTTCCATGCTGCTCACCCCTCCAGGTCTGCGGCCACCGCTAGAAGCATGACCACGATTGCCACTGTGATGAACACCAACATATCCTTAGTTTACCACAGCTTGTGCATTGTTGCACTGCGCTGCCCGGGTGTGCAAGCGGCGTTTGTGTCTCGCACACTTGCGCATATGGCATCCAGCGCTTGCCCAGCAGCCCGCCTCGGGCTCCGGGAGACCCAACGCCGTTCATCGCACGTGCACTCAACCACTTGCGTACCGCTTTGGGCTGTTTTTCCCGCACACCGGCATCACATGCGACTGTACATTAGTGAAAAGCGGCAGCGATGTGCAGCGCTTTTTGGGCACTGGTTGCCATTGCGTCGGTTGCGTTTTGAACGAGCACCACGCTCGTTCATGTGTGTGCCCTAGTTGATAGTCCAACTGTGCACAAGTGTGCCTCCTTGGGCGTAAGATTGGCTCACATCGAGATTCTGCGCGTGAGCCACGAATCTATCCTTCTTCATCAACCAGCTACAAACCACTTAGCGCAGCATGAATGGCCACTAAAACGCCGGCCGAGAAACCACAGTTTTTTCCCGTGATGGCAGTTTTGGGTTCCCAACATGCGTGGCCGCTCAAGGCTCATGTGATGCATGCGCACCACGAGCGACCGTGTGGCGCACCGAGCGCTCTGGGCCTGCGCAAACCGCTTAGCGCCCGTTTTAGGGCAGTTAGCCGCACAAGTTGTTGATTCACACACAAGCGTCGGCACATAACCAGTTGAAAACGGCGGGCAATGTCGTCTCGTGCACTGTGAGTGTAATCACCAACCCACGTGCCATACAAACGCAGCGATGGCCATGGCTGCTACGCCGATCCACAAGATGTCACTGATGATCTCCAGCATGTGTTCACCACCTTGAGTCCCAAAAGACGATCGCACCCACAACCGCGATGAACACGACGAATGCGAACGATGTCAGCACCGCTTCCATGGCCCAAACATACCACTAGCACCGGCACAGTTTCACAGAACGCCTGCATGCATCCCCCAAAGATGGTCGGCCCACAGAATGGCCGTCTGTGCCGCTTTTGGGCCATGACAGTGGTTTTATAAGGCTGTGCGTGCTCAGTCTTTGTGCCACCGTCCTGGGCCCACTGTGTGCGATTGGCACACAACCAACAGGTTGCCTGTGCACACAAGCAGTTGAAAGCTCATCGACAGTGCAAGGTGCAGGTGCCCTGTGTTATACTGGGGACAGAAGGGAAGGAAACAATGGCTCAGAAGCAGATGACAAAGCACGAGCTCGCTGTCAGGACGATGAACCAGTTCCACTGCGAAGACACGGCCAAGTCGCTCGCGGCTGTCCTCCCGCTGTTTGAGGGAACGCGGCACGAGACGCCGATCAGGGACGCGATCGAAGCGCTGGTCGCGTACGCTGAGCTCGACCCGTCTGCCGGGTGCACGGTTGTCACAGCCATCGACGCAAGCGATGACAACGATGACGATGACGAAGAGGTCTTCACCCCCTCGGAGGCGAGCTGAGCCATGGGCAACGTCATCCCGCTCGAAGCCTGGGCGATCCAGTGTGTCCTGCAGGACGCCCGTGGGCACGCGCTCGAGGTCTCAACGAACCGGAGCGACGGGAGCCTGAGGCTCGTCAGCAACGGTGGGCTCTCTGTTGATCTCGAAGCATGGAACGCCGTTTACCTTGCAAAGAAGATCCTGGAGCTGTGCTCAAGGTTCTCGGACGGCGAGGTCGCGACCAAGTTTGAGCTCATCCGCGTCCTCGGCAAAGACAGGGACGATGACGGCCCCGCGCAGTGAACCCTTGCCGGCAACCATGATAGGATCGGACCATGTTGGACTATGAGACCAGGCACCAGAAGATCGCCAAAGAGATCGAGACCCTGCGGATGAGAGCAACATCGCTCAGCGATGACATGGCTCTTGAGGCCTCGATCACAAACACGCTCGGCTCCACCGAGGCAGTCCAGGCTGCGTACGAGATGTACAACAGGGTGTGCGGCCTTCCGATCTACATAAACGACGTTGTGGCGTGTTTCCACGCGTCAGTGAAGTTCTTCTGGCTGCTCCCCGTGACAGGAAGCACGGGCAAGCTCAACAACAAGCTCATGATGTATTTGACAGGAAGCACGGGCAAGCTCAACAACAAGCTCATGATGTATTTTGTTGCGCAGAAAGAGCTGTATGAGTGGAAGGCTGACATCATGAGCTGGGACATTGTCGCTCACGGCTTCACGCTCCAGCAGGACACTCGCTAGCGCTGTGAACCCTCACCCCCACCTATGGTAGGATGGATCCATGATGAACATGAAAGACAGGCACAGCGCAGCGAGCAACGTTGCTGCATGGCTTGACCGGCAGATAAACGTGATCAGCCGCCTTCGCAACCTCGAAGAGAAGATCAACCATGAGTGGAAGGACTCAGTCGACGCTTTCTATGTGCTGTTCGTCAATGAGATCGTGAAGTACAACATCCTCCCGCGGGACGAGCTGCACCACGACCTCAATGTCACCACCATGGTCCACCTCCACGAGTGTGCCAGGTTCCTTGAGATCAGGGACATTGCTTCGTGCAAGAAGCAGCTCATTGTTGTCGTCAAGACAGACGGTGACAGCCCGGAGTCGTATGTGTGGGACACCGACAACAAGACGTGGGTCATCGGTCCTGACAACGCCCGCCAGTTCCTGTGAAACCGTACGGCAACAGCAGGCGTGACAACCTCACCTGCAGGCACGGGTGCTGCTCAGGGAAGTACATGAAACCCAAAGCGGGGGACGTTGGGACCCGCAGGGGAAGGAAACGAGCAAGGCAGATGGACAAAGAGCTCGTCGTTGAAGACGACTGGACAGAACCCGCGGTTGTTGTTCGCTGTGACCTGCACATGGACAGCGCACAGATGGATGAATGCACGCAACGTGCCACAGAGATGGCAAAGAAAGAGACGGAGATGAGGGTATCAAACGATGAGGTTGAGAACAGGATCACCAGTGAGCTCAAGAGCGCTGCCAGAAAAGCGCGGGAGGAGCTCAAGGTGAGCAAGCAGGAGTTTGAGGCGATGGCAGCTCGGGCGTGGGAGTCAGTGGTGTGGGATGATTGGGACAGCTGAGGTGGGCCAGATCAGGCTTTTTGCCATTCACCGCTGAAGTCTGCGCCGTCGAAACACTGCATGTCATCGTCGCAGTCTGGCACACCCGCCGACCACGACGCCAGCAGCACGTTGCAACCGACCTCGTTGGTCTCGTCGCTGTACGCGCAGAGCTCACCGTAGCAGATCGCGTAGTAGTCTGCGCCTGGAAACTCTGTGATCGTTCCGTCGGCGAACAGGGGCGTGAGGAACTTTACTGCGAACGTGTCGTGTGAGTGGCAACCGCTCTCAAACCTTGGCATACGTTTTCTCCTTGTTTCCAACCATTGAGAACACTATATCACAGTTGATTGTGAAGTTTCACTGGGTGCGATCAGAACGTGATCGTGACTTTGGGATTTGTTGCGACTGGGAAGATCCTTGCGGGCTCATTTGTCGTGGCTTGCGGCGTGGGCTTAAAGATCGCTTTACCGTTGCTGTCCCAACCATCCACAACGTACTCGACACCGAACGCTCTTGCTAGGGCGTATATCCACTCGAGGTACTCTTCGAGGGTGTAATCGTTCACCCTGGGTGGCTGCGGGATGTTGATGTACCGGTTGCTCGTGATGTCACCGATGTCCGGGTACAGCATGATCTCACCGTAGTTGACGACCAGGCACTTGTTTGCCATGTTTTCACCTCTTGGATCAAGATACCATGGTTGGCCATGGAGTTTCACTGTGCGCTGGTGTTCCAGGTTGTCCCATCCCACACTGCATAGCTGGTGGGATCATAGGCGTCCTGGACAACGAACCCTTTCTCTGTGACATAGATGTCACAGTCGCCCTCGGGTGAGGTGAGCTCTTCAGCGACCCATCCTGGGAGCGTGGGGCTCGCCATGCACCCGGCGAAGATCGCTTCTGCCGTGTCTGTCTCAATGTTCTCGTTTGGCACTCCCACGAGCTCCTCGTCGTCACCAGACTCGTTGTCAAAGAATCTCTCATAGAGCTTTGGGTCTGTGATGAACGCTGGGTATATTCTCATCTCTGCTCCTTTCCCCTGCTTTGAACCATCCTACCACAGCCGATGGTGAAGATTCACTGTCGAAGCGAAGAGTCGTGCGCTGCTGCGTCATCAGGGCACAGGTACTTTGCGTTGAGCTTCTTGGCAAGAACGTCAACATAGGTCGCATGGATCTCAGGACGTCCGTCGGCGTCTGCGTCTTCAACATATATGGGAAAATCAATCTCGATCCTCGTCTGGTCCTTACACGTGCGCTCAGCATCCCACTTTGGGACAAAGTAGAGCACTGTGTCAGGGCACTCCCAGCTGCGTGGGTTCCACGCCTCGACGAGAACGGGTCCAGTGTAACCGTTGAGCATCTTGCCTCCGTGTTCTACCTGGATCCATCCTACCACAGTTGACAGTGAGGATTCACTCGGTTGTCTCTACGCGGATCCTGCCATCATCTCTGTGGTGAACCGCTTTGCCAGTGCAAAGAGCGCATCCTTCTTGATCCGCTCAGAGCACCCTTCCCTTGAGAGGTACCGGAGCGTATCGTGTGATACGTTGGGGTGCTCCACCACGCTCTTCTGCGTCTTTGCGCGCTTTGTTTTCCGTGCACACAGGTCAACGATCAGGGGTGAGACAAACCTGTTGTGCAGGATGAAGCACACGATCTCGCCTCCCTTGGTCTCGCGCATGGGGTCTGACTTTGTTCCAGACACATCGATCATTGACCTGAGCAGGTCCTCTGGGCATGCCCTGTTGTACGCGCAGGGACGCCACATCTTGGGACAGGCTTCAACGACGTACCTGAGGATGTCTGTGCTGGTGTTTGGGTCCTGCAGGATCTGCGGGAGGAGCCAGTGCACGACCATGTAGGGGTTGTTGGGTCTGTTGTAATTTGCCCACGCTTCTTCGACGGTCTTCCACCAGGCCATGTACCCCTCTACAAGGGGCTTGGCGTTGTCGAGCGTTGGAACCTGGTCAAAGACCCCGAGCGCTTTCAGGTCGTCGGTCTGGCGTTGGGCTCTGCACTCGTCCTTCAAACCCGCTGTCGATTTGGATTGAAGAAAATCGCCCGAGCTCAGTGAGTACCATTGGGTGACATACCATCCGAATGTTCTTGCTTCCATGGTACCAGAATACCATGGTTGGGCCGGGAGTTTCACCCCCTGTCATGTGTCGTCGGTTGTTCCCTCCTGCCAGTACTCGGTACGAGTGAAGTCCTTGTCACAGACCGTCCACCCACCGGGCGCGCTCTCGTGGAACACGACTGCAACCAGCTGCTCTCCAACCCCAAATGAGGACTCACAGGTCGGTTGGAACCCGGTGCAGTCGTCGATGTCATCGCCATAGTCGACGTCATAGAACACGATGTTGTCTGTTCCGTAGCAGTTTCCCTTTGCCCCACAGACCGCTGCAGGGAACGACTCGTACTCTGGGCCACACCGAGCCACGAAATCCAGCGCTTCATCGGCCGGGAGGACCATGATGAACGATGTCTCGCCCCCGGTGTCGCAGAACTCCTCTGACTCGTACTCCTCCTTTGTGAGGACATCGGCTTCAAACAGGTCAGAAGCGTGCCCAGCGATCGTGTTGCACGACTCCCTTGTGCCCGTGTGGATGATGCCCCCAGAGTATGCGGCCTGGACCATGAGAACCACTGAAAACATGCTTGTTGTCACCATGGATCCACCATAACACAACGTTGGCCGGAGTTTCACTGGCGCTTGTGAGAGGTGTGTGGGTGCAACATCGGCTCCGGATGTGTTATGGTGGTCTTACAAAGGGGAGGTCAGCATGGAACCATGGTGCAGGGTCAAGCACAAGAAGTGAGGAGACCACGGGACGGTTGTTCCTGACACAGAGGGTAGGCTGGACGATGAAGAACACGGCAGCTATGTCCTGGTCTATTGGGACGCAATGAAGAAGCTCGGAGGCCCTCCGTTCGTCCACAACTCAGACGACCTCATTGTCATCGGTGCAGTGAATCCTTGCTGACACCGGTGTTATACTGGACCCAGGTAGAGAACACAGGCTCTGGAGGCAGGACAATGGACTCGAACAAGAAGACAGACACGTACGTGATCCCCGCGGTCCTCGTCGTCGAGGTTGAGAGCAGCGACAGCGTGCCGCAGGGCCGTGACACGATGGGCCCATCGCGGGCAAACAGCAGGGAGTTCACCGAGGGTTGGGACCGCATCTTCGGCCAACAATCACAGGCAAACTAGCTCCCACCGGGAGTGCAACGCTGTGCCCAGCTGTGGTACACTGGATCCACCAAGCAAGGAGAGACACCATGCCACCGTTCCACGGAAGAAGGGTCCCTGACCCGTACGTGCCGACCGAGGAAGAGCTCATGGAGGCGATCAGCACGATCCTGAGCGGCTACAGCCACAGGGATGCCCGGGGCAAGAACCTGGGTGACCTGCTCGGCACGTCAAGCACGAAGAACCACGAGCAGGGAACCGTTGGGTTCAGGATGCACTACGAGTATGGTGAGTTCAACGGCGACGACGACCAGAAACACGACATCGCAGCGTTCGATGTTACCATACGCAGGGTACCAGACGAGGAGCTGACATGAAAGACATGAAGGTCGGGGACACAGTCAAGCACCTGAAGACCGGCGAAAAGGGGACGATCGTGGCAACCAGCACCGAGCACGGTCCGGGCTATGTGTCAGTGCGTTGGGATGCGTCGAGCGACTATGGCTGGCCGGCGTTTGTCCACTACATAAGGGATCTCGTCATCCTGAGCCAGCAGTGAATCCCTCGGTTTCCCCGTGGTATGATCGGACCATGAACACAGAGAAAGTCCACGCAAGGCAGCTCATCCCAGGACTCTCAGTCGCCCGTCAGGGGCTCTGCACAAGCAAGGAGCTCCTCAAGCCCAGGAGGACAGACTGCGGTGAGCCCGGCGTCAGGATCACCTGGGAGAACGGAGATGTCACCACGTTCCCACGGTACGCAAACGTGAGCATCCTGTCTTCGACCGCTCTGTGGGACGACAAGCTCCTGGAGTGGAGGATCGACCATGGCTAGCAAGAAGAAGCACAGGTTCCCGGGCCTGCCCTCGGCAGAAGCGTTGCTCGACCTGTTGGACAGAGCCACGGGCCTCGCTGAGGAGCTCGCAGAGACCGAGGAGCGGTTCGAGAGGCTGGCTGTGAAGCTCGATGACACCTACATCCAGGTCCACGAGTGGATCATGGGGAAGAATGGGAGCGGGAAGCTGCCCGACAAGCTCCACGTGATCACGTTCAAGAACGCCGGCATGGGCATCGAGGATGTGCTTGGGTACACCCGTGACCCCCGGGTCATAGCAAAGTACGAGAAGCTCGCTTCACAGAACACCGGGGAAGACGACGACGATGCCTACTACATCAAGGAGGTCGAGGAGCTCGAGTGAATCTCTGCAGAAAACCGTGGTAGAGTCGTGCTAGATGGAGGCAAAGATGTCAAACACAAGGCAGCTCAAAACGGCATGGACATTGGTACCGATCAAGGTCCAGTACTGGGCAGATGACAACGAAGTCGGTTGTGCAAATTGGACAGACCTTGACGAGTGCACTCGAGCGTTGGAGTGCAACAAGTTTGAGACACACGATGAAGCCATGGCTGCTTTGAAACACAAGTCGCAGTGAATCTCTGTAAAAACCGTGGTTGATTCACACAGTGAAACATCACAATCTATTGTGATATACTGGTCCCAGATGGCAGGTCAAAAACAGGAGGCACGGCAATGAGCAAGTCAATGGGCACGATCTTTCTCCCGACATGGTCAGCGATCGCTCTCTGGGACCACGAGCTTGTGGGCCAGATCTCCGACGGCATGTGGGAGAACACGCGGCCCCATGACCACTGGGAGTTCTGGTGCGACCTCAAGTCAGAGCTTGGGACACCGCCGAGGGTCGAGACGATGAGCGCCTACAACTGCAAGAAGGACTCGTACAGCTTCAGCTCCCTGTATCCCATTGTCGGTGATCGCATGCTGGCGATCGGCAGGATGGGCAGAGCGTCCAGCAGCCGAGACGACCACGCCGCAGCGCACTACCTCTCAGAGCTGGAACCGGAGCAGTTCACGGCAAAGTCGTGGCCCTCCTACATGGACAACTACCTGAAGGACGTCTCGGTTGCGACCTACTGCAGGTTCTGTGCCACGACCTACACCATGAAAGACCTCAAGAAGGACATCCATGACATCAAAGTCGCGATGAAGACAGTGCGTGGCTTCCAAACACACTCTCGGGAGCGCATCCTGACGCCCGACAACGCACACAGGATCCTCTCACGCCCGCTTCCTTAGCTTGCCTCCCTCTGCTGTGAAACCCCATCTGGATCTGTGGTAGACTGGATCCAGGTGGAGGAAAACATGGAGCAAGAAGCCTTCTACAAAAGCTTTATCGACAGCGTTGACGGTTACGGCGGTCCCCTGCTGGTGACGGAGTACGACTACTACAGGGGATTCACGGACCCAACGTTCTATCCAAGCTGGGACCCAACGAAGGACCCAGACGACCAGGCTGGCTCGACCGTCAAGATGCCCAAAGAGATCAGGTTCTTCTTGGACATTGAGGATGAAAGCTTCGAGGATGCAGCCCACGATGCATACTTTGCCTGGGTCGACAAAGAAGCAACCAACAGGGGTGCCCGAGCCATCGAACGTGACCTGATCCACTGAGTGAAACCCATAGAACAGCTGTGGTATACTTGGACCATGAAAACAACCATCAAGTTCCCCAAGTGCTCAAGAACGTTCGGACCCCTGGCATTCGTCCTCGTCTCAATGCTGATGCACCCTGGGAGGGCGTTCACAAAGCCCGAGCTCGATGAGGCGCTCAGGATCTGGAGGGACGATGGCCGAGGGCCAATCACGCCCCAGATGGCACATGAGATCCTGAAAAGAGCACACAACAAGGAGCGCGCTGCGCTGGCTGCCCTTCGCAGGTACGAAGACAAGCACCGCTATGCCATATCATACAAGCACGACAAGCACGTGCAGCTCAGGAACGCATACACCAACGCTTGTGATGAGCATGAGAGGCTCATCGGCATGCTCGGCGGGCGCAGGCAGCCCATCCACGTCTCAACAGACACGTTTGACATGGGCTTCCACGGCAGGCGTGGCAACCGCTCATACGTGCAGGGTGAGACAGGAAACGGGTACTTCAGGTTTGCTGGGAAGTGCGGCCGCACGAACACGTATGTGCTCACTGCCCGCGGCAGGGCCCGTGCCGAGGAGTACGCCGCCAAGATCTAGCAGTGCAACACGCCAGTGATCCATGGTATACTTGGACCATGGAACTAAGCCAGACCGCAATTATAAACCTCATCCCCGACATCCAAGTTCATCTGGAGCTCGAAAAAAGGCTCGAAACTGAGCATCCAGGAGCGCTTGAAAAGGCGTATAACCTTTTCATTGAGAGGTACCTCAATGAGGACACCGGTGAAGAAGTCTGGCACGTCGTTGGCGACACGCTTGAGGATGGGCTGTGCGAGCTCGTGAGGATGCGCCTCTTCCATGAGTTCTTTTCGCTCTACGTCCAGGAAGTCGAGCGTCCCATGCTGGTGGGGTTTCCCTCGGACATGGTCCATGGTGTTGTGTTTGAGTGGGACAGGAACGAGTGGATCCAGCAGTGAAACCCGCAACCGATCCGTGATAGGATCGGACCATGGAAACCAACCGCATGATCGAGGTTGCAGCGCACTCAATCAACCTGTGGCTCATGAGCGACAGCTCCATCCAGGTCAGCCCGCGGGCGCTGGTCAAGGCGTTGATCAAGGACCACGAAGGGAACGGCGGCGTTGTCCCAACCGAGGAAGAGTGCATGCTCCTGGTCACCGGTGACGACGAGGGGGATGTCCCAGAAGAGGTGCGTGGCCTGTTCCCCAACACAAACGACTTCCTTGCTTCCCAGTTCTGACAGTGAAACCCACCGGTGACCTGTGTTATAGTCGGTACATGAAGAACATCCCGGTCATCGTTTTCAACCGCTCAGCGCTGAAAAACCTCATCAACACCGCACCCGCCGGCCTGACGCTCGCGTCTGACAACGCGCATGATGTTCTCGATGCAATGGCAGACATGCAGGCCATCGAAGTCTCAACGAGAGACGACCTCATCAAGCTCCGCGACGCTCTCACCGACATCATTGCCGGCATCTGAACACACAGTGCAACTCGCTAGTGATCCATGGTATACTCTTTCCAGAGGTTGAAACATGGCGAACCGAAGCATTGACCTGCTCTTCTCAGACATCAGTTTTGGTTGCCGCGAGTTTGGGTTCATCCCCCGTGTGTGGGGAGACACCGACAACGAGGACGCAACCTACGAGCGCTACGTGCGCAACAAGACCGGTGACCGGTGCTGGCGTGTGGTCGAGGGCGTCCTGTACCGCATGCCCCCACGGTGAAACTCCATGGTGATCGGTGGTATACTGTCCATGGTGGTAAGGAGAACGCACATACAGCTCTGGCAACGCATGAATGAGGAGGGATCGATGGACAAGCTCATCATAGAGCACTTCCCGAGGATCGTCAACGGAAAGCGCATGGGGTGCAAGGATGGGCCGCACCCAGAGATGATGGACTCGCACTCGCTCTCGCGGCTCTATGATGCGCTCCAGGCCATCGAGACAACGTGTGGGACCTCAGACGCCATGAAAGTGTGGGACTCGCTTCCGTTCAAGGCCAGGATGGACTTCGGCTGGTCGCGGTGGGTCTACCAAGCCCGGGCACAGTGAAACACACCGGTGACACATGGTATTCTTGGGATCACAGGGAGGAAGAAACATGAGCAAGCTTGCAACGGGGGTGTTCTTGGCCTATCTGTGCATCACAGCAGCGGCAATCCTCGAGCTTGCAAGGACGGCCGACTTCAAACGCAGGGCAACGAGCTCGGTGACCTACATGGACGACAGGTCACCGTGAGACAACCGGAGAGGCTGACATGGGCACGAACGCATCGAACGACATCAGGCTGGCGACGGTGGGCATTGCGAAGATGGTCCTCAAGGAGTACAACATCAACCCATCCCTCGATGGGCTCGAGAGGGCATTGACCGAGGACTTTGCAACGAGCGGTGTTCCAACAGCGGTGCAGGCGAGGATCCTTGTCTCTGGGACATCGTCCTACGACGGGATCCCGGCATACAACGCCCGGGCTGTCCGGAACGCATGGCCGGCGACCGACCGGTTCATCATGAGCCACTTCTGCGACATCCGCAGCCTCATCCAGCGGTGAAACTCCACGGTCCACTGTGATATACTGGATCCATTGGAGGCAAGGAAATGATGAACACGATCGAGAGCATGGCAATCACCATCGTCCTGAACAAGCTCCGCGAGGCGACCACTGCGCTGCAGATGATCAACATGGTCCCGCTCCAGGCGACCACAACGCGCTCCCCCGAGCTCACCAGCATCCGGGCACAGCTCCATGCAGCGTTCGATGCCCTGGGCATCCCGGGACCGGTCCCACCCCCAAAGAAGAGGGCGCCGGCGAAGAAGAGCCCCGCGAAGAACACCTCTCGGGCTCTCTACCGCTCCTGAGCCGCAGTGAATCTCCACCGTTGACAGTGGTATGATCGGACCATGGAAGCCAAATCAAACCGCAAGGCAAACTGGTCCGACATGCCCGTCAAGGTCGCAAGGCAACGCTCTGATAACCTCCTCTACAAGGTGCGGGATGACATCGCGAGGATCGAACACGGCGATGATTCCTCTGAGAGCATCGATGACCTGATCAGGCACATCCGGTCGCTCGACTCCTGGATGACGCTGGGCGCGGCGCTTCCCACCGATTGGGATGAGGTTCCGAGCAAGGACGAGGACACCCGCAGGGTGTGCCTGCCAGACGAATGAACCACGGTGAAACCCCACCTGGATCCATGGTATACTGGGTCCAGGTGGAGGGAAACATGAAAAACCAAGAGCTGTACGGCGACATCGAAAGGGAGATCACAAGGGTCCATGACTGCATCGCCCTCGAAAAGGAGATAGAGCGAAGGTTCCCGGGCGCTCTCACCGCGGCCCACGACTTCCTCTACGAACGGACGTTCTCCTCGCAAGAGAGCCTTCCAGACGACATCTCCAATTTCCAACGCATGGAGATGTTCCACTCTGCGTTGCAATTCACGGTCACCGACACGCTGACGTGCACAACCGACAGTGACGAAGAGTTCACGTGGGACGTTGACCAAGGAACCTGGGTCAATGATGATGGCGAAGACCAACACATCGATTCCGTGGAAGAATCATAAACCACGGTGAAACTCCATCTGGATCCGTGGTATACTGGATCCAGATGGAGGGAAACACAATGGTTGGAAAGATGTACCTGGTTGTCGGTGTCGTCCAGTCCGGCTCTGGTTCGCTCACTTGGCCCGAGGACTTCGATGTCGTGGGTGTCTTTGACGATGAGGGTGAGGCTCACAAGGACGCTTTCGAACGAAACGTGAAGAGTGGGTTCGAGTTCGACGAGGACGGGGATGAGGTCCAGGACGATGACCTCTGTGATGAGATCAAGTACGAGGTCGTCGACATCGACCACTTCCCACCCTCCAGGTAAAGGGTGAAACTCCCGGGTGGGGTGTGATATACTGGATCCATGATCAAGTACACCCGTTCAGAACTCAAGTCACACCTCACCCGCGAAGCGCTCGTCAACGGGAACCCTCCCAGCGAGGAGGACCTCTACGAGGTAGACAACGCATCACGAGCGCTCGTGGCGCTCCGGAAACTCTTCTCACAGTCGCACCTGGAACTCGAGTTCGACAACATGGTTGAGTTCCTCGACACTCTCGGGGGCGTCATGAGTGATGTCATGATAGAACATGGGATCGACGACTGAGGCGCAGTGAAACTCCATCTGGATCCGTGGTATACTGGATCCAGATGGAGGGAAACATGGAAGAACACCTCAGGTCCTGCGTCGAGAAGATCCAGAAGTGGTCGATCAAGGACCACGGGGTCGTGCTGAACACCCAACGCCTCGAGGCAGCGATGCGGGACGACCTCAACGCCAACGGGCAGCGTCCCATGACGGACGATGAGTGCAGAGAGATCGTGGTGGGCGACCACACGGGGGTCGTCCCATCATACCTGACGGTGACCTATCCCAGGACCGACCGTGCGCTGGACCGGATGATCAACGCCAGGGTCTTCTCGGAAGAGTGAAACCCCACAGTCAACTGTGATAGGATGGTTCCAGATGGAGGGAAACACAATGACAACGACATTCGACCAGATCGACCGGGCACGTCAACACCTCGAGGAAACCAGTGACGCACTCGACGAGGTCGATTCGCTCGAGGGACAGTTCCCCGGGTGCATCGAGGGAGCGTTCGTCACGCTCGTGGAGAACGGGCACTACGACAAGGACGACAATGTCTTCTACTCTCTGGGGTTCGGTGACAAGTGCGTCGCCCTCTTCGATCACATGAAGTTCGACGAGGACGAGGACGGTCGACTCACGATGACCTCCGGTGAGGACTATGGGACATACACGTGGGACCCCACGTCGGGGTTCTGGGTGGTCTGAGAGACCACGGTGAAACTCCGTCTGGATCCATGGTATAACCGGATCCAGACGGAGGTGGTGAGATGACGAAAGAAAGGGTCACTTGGGACACAACAGACAACTACGTCGAGTTCACGGTGGACGTCTACACGCATGTCCTCCCGCCCTTTGAGATCCCGTCAAAGTGGTTCGTGAATGACGAAGCCACGCTGGAGGAGATGGTGGAGATGCACGGTGACCCAGGGTGTGCGATGGTCATCCGCGCGGAGTTCGGGTGGGACTGGACGGAGGACATGACCGACGAAGGGTTCAACGATCTCCGGACGGGAACCAGGTTCATGCAGTGGTTGGAACACTGCGAGGAGGTGGGTGACGCCGGCGTAACGATGGTCTATGTAAAGAACGACATCGACTGAGAAGGGACAGTGAAACCCCACCTGGGTCTGTGGTATACTGGATCCAGGTGGAGGAAAACATGAGAGATTTCGCAGCAGAAGACGCTCTCCTCGGGAACGCACAGAAAGTGTCCTCGCTCCTCAGGGTCCCCGAGATCCTGAGCGCGATGGAGGTTGAGTTCAACGCGTCCCTGGTGGACGGGAGGACGGTGACATTCACCAGTGAGAACGTGTCCGAGGTCAACCCTGACATCCTCACCTGGGTCCTCAGGATGGTGATCCAGGTCTCCAACTACGGGAACACGGTGGTCGTCCCCCAGGGAACCCGCCCCGCAATCACCCTCAAGTGGCGTCGCGTTGGTTCCACCAGGGCGTTCGTCCGGACCTCCTGAGAAGGGACAGTGAAACTCCATCTGGATCCATGGTATGATCGGATCCAGGTGGAGGGAAGCATGAAAAAGAACAGGACCGTGACAGTGACCATCCACATCGACGCGCTCGTTGCCCTGCTCAGCGAGGGACGCTCGGACACAGCATCCGCAGCCCGCGAGACGCTTGAGAGGATGGCGGAGATCGGCGACCACGGCGTCTCGACCCGGGGCGGGGTGTGCCGCCTGATGCACGCTGCCATGGCGATCCACAGGGGCGTGTCAGAGCTCGAGGTGCCCTGGTTGGTCTGAGAGACCACGGTGAAACCTCCGGTGGATCCATGGTATAGTGGATCCACTGGAGGCAAGGAGCATGGCAAAGTTCACAATCACCATTGACACAGACGAAGTGAAGGCCCAGCTGGCGTCCCGGCAGTGCGAGGACGACGCAGATGCGTTGTACAACGCCGTTGACTCGCTGGAGACGTTCGCATATGCGACCCTCGAGAAAGGATCCGCGGCACGTGCATCGTTTAACGCCCTGCTCGAAGCGCTTGATGACGTGAAAGGAGCGTTCAACGACGCCGACTGGTGAAACCACGGTGAAACCTCCGGTGGATCCATGGTGGATCCACGCAGTGAAACCTCACAGTCAACTGTGATAGTATCGGATCCACTGGAGGCAAGGAACATGAGGAAGCTGTATGTCGTTGTCTACACGCATTCGGACTCGGACATCGAAGACCACCGCGGCGACGTGATGGGCTACGCGGAGACCCGGGAGGAGGCAGAGGCGAAGGCGGCAGCATACAACGAGGCCCACCGGGAGCAGTGGGCCGGGAACTTTGACGAGGACTACGGGCCGGACCCCATCCTGGAAGAGGAGCCTCCCTACGTGGTCATGGAAGCGGGACCGCTCCCGACAATCGAGGAGATCCGCAGACACTGCCGCGGCTACGCGTAGGGACGGGGCCCCTCGGGAGACGGTCTCTCGGGGGTCCCAGGGGGCGGCAAAACAAGGCAAACAGGCCTGGCTGGCCCCGGGGGCTGGCAACC
>Ga0209048_10003057_pt1 | contig 16389 bp, 18 predicted proteins | sample FrelakmetCRP12CR_FD_187146 | JGI IMG/M metagenome (GOLD analysis project Ga0209048, IMG submission 187146) | Freshwater lake sediment microbial communities from the University of Notre Dame, USA, for methane emissions studies - CRP12 CR (SPAdes)... | ecosystem: Environmental > Aquatic >... | reverse complement strand
CGGACGCCGGTGCGCCCCGAAGGGGCGCAGATTCTTCGCGAAGCGGAGGCGACGGTTAGTAGCCTACCCGCGACGCCCGCAGGAAGCCGGACTCGGGAAAGGCGATCCCCTCCACCGTGACGGCCTGCCCGACCGAGGCGTTCGCGAACGTGGCATCGGCGGTCATGATCCGCCACGTCTCCCCGTTGTCGGCGCAGAACCCGAGCTCGTGACTGGGCCGCTCGAGCGGGCAGACGTCCTTCTCGTGCCGCTCCTCGCACTGGAGGCAGACGAAGGTGCCGGTCATCTGGCGGGAGACGGGAACCACCCCCCGGGGCACGGTGGCGGCCACGGGAACGGCCATGGAGAAGGCAGCGCCCCCCTTGCCCGCCTGATCGGCGACCAGGGGAAGGATGAGCAGGAGGATCGAAGCGGCGATCCCGAGCGGCGCGTACCGTGGTCGCAGGCGCTTTTCGACGACGCCGCCATGGAGCCTCTCCCGCAGGGAGAGCGGCGCGCGGGTGTACTCGAGCCGGGCATGGAGAAGCCGGGAAAGATCTCTCGCCGAACGGGCCCGCAGCGCGCAGGAGGAGCACGTCGCGAGGTGCCTGTCCAGGCTCCCGGCGTCCGCACCGGGGAGGTCGCGGTCCAGGTAGGCGTACAGGAGAAAACGGGCGTTCGCGCAGTTCATCGGGCCGAGGGTCGAAACGAGACGCCCGGCCCCGTTATTCCGCCCGCGAGACCGGGCTCCAGGGCCCGGGAGGCGCCTGTGGCCCGGACTAGGCCGTCCGGGGGCGCGTCCGCATCTTGATCGGCTCGGCTCCACGGATGTAGCCGTGCTTGCGGGCGTACTTCAGGAGGGCCTTCTCCAGGAGCTTGCGGCCCCGGTAAAGCCGGGACATGACGGTCCCGACCGGGCAATCCAGGATCTCGGCGATCTCCTTGTAGGAGAAGTCCTCGAGGTCGGCGAGAATCACGACCATCCGATAGTCGTACGGGAGGGACTCGAGCGACTTGCGTACGTCGTCGTCCAGGACCCCGTTGAAGAACTCCGCCTCCGGATCGCCGGCCGGGTCCCCGCTGTCGCGACGCACGATCCGCTCGAAGGAGTCCTCGATCTCGGCGAAGTCGACGCTGCGCGGCTCGAGCTTCTTCTTGCGGTAGTTGTTGATGAACGTGTTCTTGAGGATCTTGAAGAGCCAGGCCTTCAGGTTCGTGCCCTCTTCGAACTTGTCGTAGTACTTGTAGGCCTTGAAGTAGGTCTCCTGGACGAGGTCTTCGGCGTCTTCGGCACTGCGGGTCATCCGGTAGGCAGTGTTGTAGAGCGAGTCCACGAAGGGCATCACCTGGGAGTCGAAATCCCAGGCGCTGATGGCGGGCGGCGCCACGGGCTCGAGGCTTTGCTGCGCGGTTACCTTTTCCATGCCCCCTCAGTTCGCAAGATCCTTGCCCGGTCGGCCCGAGTCGTCCCCGGAGCCGCCCCCGCCGGGCTAACTTTCGATTTTTCTACGGAGTAGGCGGCGACTTCGTCGTGCCCCATCCGATTGGAAGTACGGTTCCGGCGAGCAGGAGGTTTCCGCCCGGGGTCAGGATGTACCCAAAAGGCTACAGAAAGGGCCTCCCGCCGGGATGGACGGGAGGCCCGACGGACGATCGAGCTCAGAGCCGGCTGATCTGACTGGCGATCAGCAGGGCATAGAGGACCAGGGACTCGATGAGGGCCAGACCAATGATCGTCATGAGCCGAATGGGGCCCGCTGCACCAGGATTGCGGGACATGGCCTCGGCCGCCGAGGAAGTCGCCCTCCCCTGCGCCATGGCGCCGGCCGCCGCGGCGATTCCGAGCAGAAAAGCCGCCGAGATGGCGCCCCACCGAACGCCCGCCGGCACTGCCCCAGTGGCCGCCGGTTCCTGGGCCAGGGCCGGAAGGGCCAGGCTGGCCAGCGCCACGACCCCGATCAACAACGCTTTCTTGAACATCCGCAAATCTCCTTCTTCCTCTCGATCGATTTTCAATGCTCTTCGTGAGCCGTGGACAGGTTGATGTAAACCGCCGTGAGCGTAACAAAGATGAACGACTGGAGGAGGGCCGTAAAGAGCCCCAGGGCCATCAGGGGCCACGGCACGACGATCGGCAGCAGGCTCGCGAAGAAGCCCGTCACCGTGTGCTCGCCCGAGATGTTCATGAAGAGCCGGAGGGATAGAGACAGAATCCGGGCGAAGTTGCCGATCATCTCGATGACGAAGAAGAGGGGCGCGAGCCACCAGACCGGCCCCATGAAGTGCTTCAGGTAGCCGAAGAAGCCGTTCTCCTTGATGCCCTGCCAGTTGAAGTAGAGAAACGAGATCACGGCGAGCGCGACGGTCGTCGAAAGCGACCCGGTCGGCGGCTGCAGGGGGAACAGGAGCCCGAAGAGGTTCCCGATGAAGATGAAGAGCGCAAACGTGCCGATGATCGGGAGGTACTTCTTGGCCGCGCCGTGCCCGATGACGTCGTCGAGCAGGCTCCGGATCGCATCCACCACCATCTCGAGAAAGTTCTGCACTCCCCCCGGGCGCTGCCTGTCGAAGCGCCGCGCGGCCAGGGGAAAGACGATGGCGATGATCGCCGTCAGCAGGAGCACCATGATCGCGGTGTCGGGGATCCAGGCCCGCGCTCCGTCCGGAAAGAGGAAGGCGGACCACCCCGGCGAAAGCTTCGAGACCGGCGGAGGGCCGAAGAGCGCGAGGAGCAGCCGGTTGACCGGCCCGTAGAGAATCGAGTGATGTTCCATTATCGAGTTCCGTCTCCCCCGCGCCCTTTCCGAATCCCCTCTCCCACGACCGCGGCCACCACCGCCGAGATCCCCACGGCTCCTCCCGCCAGACTGAACCCTTCCCACCGGAAGGCCGCCACCCCGAGGAGCAAGAGGCTCGCGGCCGTCACCAGCAGGAGGGGTCCCAGCGCGCGGATCCCATGCTTTGCCTGCGGGGGAACGAGACGCTCGGTCAGCTTCTCGAGAACCAGGAGGCTGGAAATTACCACGGCCGCCGCGATTGTCAAGGATAGGGCCGCGCGCCAGCTGTAGACGCAAGCCACTGCAGAAGCGAGAGTTGCAAAGATGATGGCCCGCCGCCGGATTCGCCGGAGGACCAGCTCCTCTTCGCTCATTCGTCCCCCGACCGCGCGGCCCACCGAAAGAGCTCGACGAAGCCCCCGACGGCACCGAGCGTCGCCCCCGCGGCCGCCGTCCACTCGCCGAGGCCCAGCCAGCGACCCACCCAGCGGCCGAGCAGGTATCCGGCCACCAGGAGCGCCGGGAACATGACTCCCAGGGCCGCGGCCCGGGCCCAGCCTGCACGGGACTTCACCGGGGCAGTCTATCCGGGTGGGACGGGAGTCGGGCGACGGGGTGTTACGGGGAGAGGCCGCAGGACTTGAGAACGGCCAGGAAGGGCTGCGGCGCGAGACCGATCACGAGGGTCCCGACGGCGCACATCGCGACGACCGCCGTCAGCGCGTAGGAGCTCGAGAGTTTCGTTCCGGACCCCTCGTGGAAGAACATCGCCGCGACGATCCGGAAGTAATAAAAGATCGAGACCGCCGACATCAACACCCCGAGCAAAGCGAGCCATGCGTATCCCGCCTTCATCGCGGCAGTGAAGAGATAGTACTTGCCGATGAAACCGGCGGTGGGCGGAACTCCGGCGAGCGACAGGAGAAAGAGCAGCATCACGACGGCCGCCGGCATGTTGCGCTGCGCGAGGCCGTTGAAATCCGAGACCGATTCGGCGGCATAGCCGCGAGTCTCGAGGAGGATCACCACGCTGAACGCGCCGAAATTCATCAGGGCGTAGGCCAGCAGGTAGACCAGGATGCCCCACAGCCCCCACGCCGTCCGGAACCCCAGCACGCCGAGCAGAGCGTACCCGGCGCTCGCGATGGACGAGTAGGCCAGCATCCGCTTCACGTTCGACTGGAGCAGCGCGGCCACGTTGCCGAGAACCATCGTCGCCGCCGCCACCAGGGCCACGATCAGCGCCCAGTCGGCATGGAACCTGGCGAAGGCGACGTAGAAGATGCGCGCGAGGATGCCGTAGGCCGCGATCTTCGGGCCGACCGAGAAGAACGCGGTCACCGGCGTGGGGGACCCCTCGTAGACGTCGGGCGTCCAGACGTGAAACGGCACGGCCGCGATCTTGAAGAGCAGCCCCGCCAGAATGAGAAGGATACCGAGCAGGAGGAGGTTCGACCGCCCGAGCGTCTCGAAGAGCTTCGCGAGCTCGGGCAAGCCCATGATTCCGGTCACGCCGTAGACGAGCGACAGCCCGTACAGGAGCACCCCGGAGGAGAACGCGCCCAGGATGAAGTACTTCAGGGCGGCCTCGGTCGACTTGACCTCGGACTTGAAGTAGCCGGCGAGGATGTAGGACGACAGCGCCATCAGCTCGAGCGAGACGTAAATGGCGATCAGGTTGTTGCCCGACACCATGAACAGCATCCCCACGCCGGCGAAGAGCAGGAGCGCGTAGTACTCGCCGCCCGGGTAGGGCGCCGCGCCCACGAATCGCACCGACGCGAGGACCGTCATCGCGAGGGAAAGCAGGATGAGCGCCTTGAAGAAGAGGGCGAAGTTGTCGACGACGAAGGCCCCCCCGAGGATCGGCGTCCCGCGGCCCGGCTGGCCCGCGACGAAAACGAGCAGGGCTGCGGTCACGGCGACCGCGAGCACTGCGAAGAAGGCCAGAAACTCTTCCTTCTTCTTCCCGAGAGAAACGGCCAGGCCGAGCATCGCCAGCGCGGCGGCGGTCAGGAAGAGCTCGGGCGAAAGAAGGATCCAGTCGCCCGAGCGAAAGGCAAACGTCATGGGTGCGCGGCCTCGGCCTCCGCCGCCGCGGGGGCCCTCTCGAGCGCAAACGCCGGCGCCTCGACCGCCGGCCGCGTCACCGCTTGAACGATCTTCTCGGAGGGGCGGCGCAGAACGTCGAACATCGGCTTCGGATAGAGCCCGATCCAGAGGGCGAGGACGACGAGCGGAGCCAGCGTCAACTGCTCGCGCAGCGTCAGGTCCGCGAGCTTCGCGTTGGCCGGATTGGTGATCTCGCCGAAGAAGATCCGCTGGTAGAGCCACAGCAGGTACGCGGCGCCGAGGACGATGCCCGTGGCCGCGAAGAAGGCCCACCAGAAGTTCTTCGCGAAGGCGCCCTGGAGAATCGAGAATTCCCCGATGAAGCCGTTCAGGAGCGGCAGCCCCATCGAGGAAAGCGCCAGGATCATGAAGTAGGTCGCGTAGATCGGCATCTGCTTCGCGAGGCCGCCGTACTCCGCGATCATCCGGGTGTGACGGCGCTCGTACACGATGCCGACGAGGAGGAAGAGCCCACCCGTCGAGATGCCGTGGTTGACCATCTGCAGCACGCCGCCCTGGATGCCGGCCATGTTGAGGGCGAAGATGCCGAGCATGACGAAGCCCAGGTGCGAGACCGAGGAGTAGGCGATGAGCTTCTTCATGTCCTTCTGGACGAGCGTGACCATGGCCCCGTAGACGATGCCGATGATCGCCAGAGCCGCCATCAGCCCGATCACCCGGGGATTCCGGACCGCCTCCGGGAACATCGGCAGCGAGAACCGCACGAATCCGTAGGTCCCCATCTTCAGGAGGACGGCCGCCAGGATGACGGAGCCCGCCGTGGGGGCCTCGGTGTGCGCGTCCGGCAGCCAGGTATGGAACGGGAACATCGGCACCTTGATCGCGAACCCGAGGAAGAACGCGAAGAAGAGCCAGATCTGCAACTCGGCGGGCATGCCCGCGGCCACCGCCGTCAGCTTCTCGATCGAGAAGGTCGCCGCGTTGCCGAGGCCCTTGTACCCGAGGAAACCTGTCGTGTTGTAGAAGTAGAGGGCGATGATGCCGAGCAGCATCAGGACCGAGCCCGCCAGCGTGTACAGGAAGAACTTGATCGCCGCATAGAGACGGCGGGCCCCGCCCCAGACGCCGATCAGGAAGTACATCGGAACGAGCATCACTTCCCAGAAGACGTAGAAGAGGAAGAGGTCGAGGCAGCAGAACGTCCCGATCATGAAGGTCTGCAGGAGCAGCAGGAGAACGTAGTACTCCTTCTGCCGCTCCGTGATCGCCGAGTACGAGCAGTACACCGCGATCAGGCCCACGATCGTCGTCAGCAGAATCAGCACGAGCGTGATGCCGTCGATCCCGAAGTGGTAGTCGACTCCGAGCGACGGGATCCAGGACGCCTTCTCCACGAACTGGTAGCCGTCCTTCCCCCGGTCGAACGCCCACCAGAGCGGCAGGGACACCGCGAGGTCGACGGCCGCCACCAGGGTCGCGAAGGCCTTGATCGGCCCCGTCTTCTCCTTCGGGATGAGGAAGACGATCACGAGCGCCCCGAGGAGCGGGATGTAGGTGACGAGCGAGAGGATCGGGATGTGTGTCAGTTGTTCCATCGGGTCCTCATCGGAATAACAGGTACACGGCTACGAGACAGAAGAGCCCACCGCCCATGACCAGCGCATAGTTCTGGACCCTGCCGGTCTGAGCCCGGCGGAAGAGCCCGTAGAGGGCCTGCAGGGCGTTGGCCACGCCGTTGACGAGCCCGTCCACGACGTACTGGTCGAAGAACGACGCGATCCAGGAAGCGCCGCGCGTGACGGCCCCGGCGCCGTTGGGAATCAGATCGACCACCGTCGCATCGACCTCCCAGAGGAAACGACCGCCCCCGATCGCCAGGCCCCGCACGAACACCCGGTCGTAAGCCTCGTCCACGAAGTACTTGTTGGAAACGGCCCGGTAGACGCCCGGCCACTGCTCTGCCAGGCGCGCCGGCACCCGCCCCTCGCCCTTCGCGTACCAGGACCAGGCGAGGTAGATGCCGACGGCGGCCACGGCGACGGCCGCCGCCATGAGGGCGAGCTCGAGCGAGATGGGCGCGTGGTGCCCCTTCTCCGGCAGGCCCGCGATCGGCAGCCGGATCGGCTTCAAGAACTCGCCGATCCGGTCGCCATGCTCGATGATCGGCACGCCCACGTAGCCGGACACGACGGACAGAAACGCGAGCACGATGAGCGGCACGGTCATCGTCGCGGGAGACTCGTGGACATGGGCTTCCTGCTCCTTCGTGCCGCGAAAGGTCCCCCAGAAGGTCAGCGACAACAGCCGGAACATGTAGAAGGCCGTCAGTCCCGCCGTGAACAGCGCCACGGCGTACAGCACCCTGGGCAGCCACGGGATGGCCTCGAACTCGGCGTGGAACACCGCCGCCTTGATCGCATCCTTCGAGAAAAAGGCCGCCAGAAACGGCACGCCCGCGATCGTCAGGGTCGCGATCAGGAACGTCCGGTACGTGGTCGGAATCTTTGCGGCAAGCCCGCCCATCTTCCGGATGTCCTGCTCCCCTCCCATCGCATGGATCACGGAACCGGCGCCGAGGAAGAGGCAGGCCTTGAAGAAGGCGTGGGTCGTGACGTGGAACATGCCTTCCGAGAAGGCTCCCACGCCGCAGGCCAGAAACATGTAACCGAGCTGCGAGACCGTCGAATAGGCCAGCACTTTCTTGATGTCGTTCTGGACCACGCCGATCGTGGCGGCGAAGAGAGCCGTGAACGCACCGACCACCGCGACGACGATCATGGCCTCGGGGGCGAGGCGGAAGAAGACGTTGCACCGCGCCACCATGTAGACGCCGGCCGTCACCATCGTGGCCGCGTGAATGAGCGCCGACACGGGTGTGGGGCCCGCCATGGCGTCCGGCAGCCAGACATAGAGGGGAAACTGCGCGGACTTGCCGCAGGCTCCGACGAAGAGCAGCAGGCAGATGAGCGTGAGGAACGGCGTGTACGCCGAGGGATTCGCCGCGGCGGCTGCGAAGACCGTTTGAAAATCGAGTGTGCCGAAGAGCGCGAGCACGCCGAAGATTCCGAGGATGAAGCCGAAGTCGCCGATCCGGTTGACCACGAACGCCTTCTTGCCGGCGTCCGCGGCGAAGCTCTTCTCGTAGTAGTACCCGATCAGCAGGTACGAGCACAGGCCCACTCCCTCCCACCCGACGAAGAGCATGAGGAAGTTCGCCCCGAGGACGAGCACCAGCATCGCGAACATGAAGAGGTTCAGGTAGCTGAAGTACCGCCCGTAACCCTCCTCGTGGGCCATGTAGCCAGCCGAGTAGACGTGGATGAGAAAGCCCACGAAGGTCACGAACGCCAGCATGAGCGCCGAGAGCGAGTCGAGGCGAAACGCCGCGTCCACGAACCAGTCGGCGGTTCCCCCGTGCACCTGTCCGACGGCCTGGTTCACGCCCAGCGGAATCCACCGGTAGAGGGTCACCGTGTGGGAGGCGCCCTCCGCGAAGGCCCGCAGGCCGATGTCGAAGATCGCGCCGAAGGCGAGCAGGCACGCCAGCCCCACGCTCCCGATGCCGACCGCCGTGTGGACGCTCCGGAAGGGAATCTCCGAGTGAGCGTCCCCGTGCCCGCCGCCGTGCGCGCCGTGATCCAGCGCCGGGGCCGCGTGGCTCTCGTCGCCGTGGCCGTGCGCCTCGCCCTGCGTGCGGTGAGACAGCAGGTACAGGAGGCCGTTGACGGCAAATCCTGCCAGCGGCAGAAGCGGAATCGCCCAGATGAGGTGACGCATCCGCTATCCCTGCATCGTGTGCGCTTGTTCGACGTCGAGGGTCTTGCGCTGCCGGAAGTAGGAGATCGTCAGCGCCAGGCCGATGGCCGCCTCACCGGCGGCGATCGTGATGACGAAGACGGAGAACACCTGGCCGGTCAGATTCGAGAGGCGCCGCGAGAACGCGATCAGGTTCAGGTTCACGGCGTTCAGCATCAGCTCGATCGACATGAGGATGGTGAGGAAGTTTCGGCGCACCAGGACGCCGAGGAAGCCGATCGCGAAGAGCAGCAGGCTCACGATCAGGTAGTGGTTGATCGTGACGGTCATGCCCGGCCCCCCGCGCCTCGCATCAGTCCATCTTCTCCACGGACCGCTTCCCCAGCACCACCGCCCCGACCATCGCGACGAGGAGGAAAACCGAGGCCACCTCGAAGGGCAGCAGGTAGTCGCGAAACAGGACCCACGACACGGCTTCGGTGTTGCCGGCCACGTGGCCCCGCACCATCCGAAAAGCATCCGGCTGGAACGGGACTTCGGGCAGCTTCTCCGTCCCGAGGATGTACAGAAAGGGCAGCAGGAAAACCGGGGTGAGCAGCAGCGCCACGTCCCACTGGTTCTGGAACGACTTCACGGTCTGGACCGTGCCCGGATTGACGAGCATGACGACGAAGAGGAAGAGCACCATGATGCCGCCGGCATAGACCAGGATCTGGACGGCGCCGACGAACTCGGCCTGCTGGAGGATGAAGATGCATGCCACGAGGAGAAACGAGAGCAGGAGGTAGAGCGCCGAATGCACGGGATGGCGGGCCACGATGACCGCAACCGCCGCGGCGAGCGCCAGGACCGAAAAGATCACGAAGAGCCAGCCGGCCGTTCCCGTCAGGAGGGCGCCCGAGGCCACGGCTAGCCCCTCTCCACGACCGTGAACGGCTTCACGTTCGGCGCTTCGCGCCAGTCGGTCAGCTTGCGAATGTCGAGGTAAAGGGACTCGTTGCGGTCGTAGGAGGCCATCTCATACGTCTTCGTCGTCAGCCAGATCGACTTCGGCACGGTCGGACAGGCCTCCTCGCAGAGCTGGCAGAACATGCAGCGCTTCAGATCCACGTCGAAGCGGTCCAGGACCTTGACCGACTTGCCCGCCTGGTCCTTCTCGTTGTGCCAGTCGATGTAGATGATGTTGATCGGGCACTCGATGGCGCACAGGGTGCACTTGATGCACCGCTCCTCGTCCAGGCGGAACATGCCGCGGAACCGATCGGACGGGAGCTTCTTCTGCTCCGGATACTCGATCGTCACCTTCTTCTTCAGGAGGTGCCGGCCGGTCACCGAAAGGCCGTCGAAGAGATCGAGGAGCGCGAGCCGATCGAGCCACCGTTTCAGCGCCACCGCTTCAGCCCTCCACCGGGTGCGGCTCGGCGGCCAGGCGCTCCCGGCGCGCCAGCGCCTGTCGGAGCTTCGAGAGCGCGAACATCGCGACGAAGAACCCTCCGAGGATCCACGAGAGCCAGACGAGACCCGTCGTCCGTCCCGGGAAAAGGAGGACCGCCAGCGCCACGGCGACGATGTTGGCGAGGGCCAGCGGAATGAGCCACTTCCATCCGAGAGCCATCAGCTGGTCGAACCGGTAGCGCGGGAAGGTCGACCGGAACCAGATGTAGCCGAAAATGAACACGCCGACTTTCGCCAGGAACCAGATCGCGCCCGGCACGACACCCAGGAACCGGAGCGCCGGGACGCTCGGAAAGGGCGCGAGCCAGCCCCCGAAGAAGACCGTCACGGCGACGCACGAGATGATGATCATCGCCGTGTACTCGCCGAGAAAGAAGAAGGCGAACTTCACGCCCGAGTACTCGGTGTTGAAGCCGGACACGAGCTCCGATTCGGCCTCCGGCAGGTCGAACGGGTTGCGGTTGGTCTCGGCGACGCCGGACACGAAGTAGATGAAGAAGGCGACCAGGCCGGGGAACACGAACCACAGTCCCGTCGCCTCCTGGCGCCGCACGATCTCGACGAGCGACAGCGAGCGGGTCATGAGAAGGACCGAAACGAGCGAGAGGCCCATCGGGACTTCGTACGACACGAGCTGGGCGGCCGAGCGCAGGCCGCCGAGCAGCGAGTACTTGTTGTTCGACGACCAGCCTCCCAGGATGATTCCGTAGACGCCGATCGACGTGATCGCGAGCAGGAAGAGGAGGCCGATGTTGATGTCGGCCACCCACAGCGGGACCATCGTCTTCCCGATCCGGACGGGCGGGCCGAACGGGATCACCGCGAGGGCCGTCAGCGCCGGGATCACGGCGAGCACCGGCGCCAGAAAATGCACGGCCTTTTCGGCGCGCGCGGGCGTGATGTCTTCCTTGGTGACGAGCTTCAACAGGTCCGCCAGGCCCTGCAGCACTCCCTCGGGGCCGACGCGGTTCGGGCCCAGGCGCGCCTGCATGAAGCCCATGATCCGGCGCTCGGCCAGCACGATGACGAAGCCGACGATGGCCGGCACCGTCGCCACGAGCAGAACGACCTTGACGTAGGTCCAGACTTCGGCACTCATCGCGTATCCCGCATCCCGCATCCCGCATCCCGCATCCCGGATCTCGTCCCCCTCACCGGTCCACCTCGCCGAGCACGATGTCGATCGTGCCGATCAGCGCCACGAGGTCCGACACCAGGTGCCCCTTCGCCAGGCGCGGCAGAGCCTGCAGGTTGATGAACGACGGGGGCCGCACATGCATGCGGTAGGGCTTGTTGGTTCCGTTGGAAACGCAGTAGAAGCCGAGCTCGCCCTTGGGCGACTCGATCGAGGCGTAGACCTCCTCGGCGGGCGGCTTGATCACGCGCGGCACCTTACCCCGAATCTCGCCCGGCTCGAGCTTCTCGAGGCACTGCCGGATGATTCGAGCGCTCTGGCGCATCTCCTGGACCCGCACGATGTAGCGGTCGTAGGTGTCGCCGTTCTGCCGGGTCGGCACCACGAAATTCAGCTCGTCGTAGCACTCGTAGGGGCGGGCCCGGCGCAGGTCCCATTCCAGGCCCGAGCCGCGCAGGATCGGCCCGGTCAGGCCCCACTCCACGCACTCCTCGGCCGAAATCACGCCGACCCCGACCGTGCGCTTCTTCCAGATGCGGTTGTCGGTCAGGAGCTGCTCGTAGTCGTCGATGCGCGAGGGCAGGTCGGCGACGAACTCGGCGACCCGCTCGGTCCATCCCGGCGTGAGATCGAAGGGAAGGCCGCCGATCCGCATGCAGTTCAGGGTCAGCCGGGCGCCGCAGTATTCCTCGAAGAAATCCAGGATCTGTTCCCGCTCCCGGAAGGCGTACCAGAACGGGGTCACGGCTCCGAGGTCGATTCCCGAGGTCCCGAGCCACACCAGATGCGAGGAGAGCCGCTGCAGCTCGTCGAGGAGCACACGGATCAGCTGGGCCCGGCGCGGAATCTCCACGCCGAGCAGCTTTTCGACCGCCAGACAAAAGGCGTGATTGTTCGTCGCTGCGGCGACGTAGTCCATCCGATCCGTGTGAGGAATCCCCATCGGATAGGTCTCTGTCTCGAAGAGCTTCTCGGTGCCCCGGTGGAGATACCCGACATCGGGTTTGGCCTCCAGGATTCTCTCGCCGTCGACCTTCAGGACGAGGCGCAGGACGCCGTGCGTGGACGGATGCTGCGGGCCGAAGTTGAGCTCCATCTCCTGGACATCGAACAGGGTGTGGTCTCCGGACGCCACCGGAACGCTCGAGGCCGCCGCGGCCCCTGCCTTCGCCCGCTCGGCGAAGTAGGCGGCCTCGTCCTTCTCGGCCTGGGAGATCTTCTCGTCGCTCAATTGCTCCACCGCGTCCCCAAATCCGAAATCCGAAATCCGAAATCGGAAATCACGAGACCGCCTTCCGGTTCGGGTCCTTCTGCGACGGCCCTCCGCCCTCCGGCCACTCCTCTGGGTAGATGGCGGCTCCCGTGTCCACGCCCTCGAGCGGAAAGTCCTTGAGCAGCGGGTGCCCATGGAACCCGTCCCAGGTCAGGATCCGCCGCAGGTCGGGATGCCCCGAGAATCGGATTCCGAACATGTCGAAGGTCTCGCGCTCGCACCAGTTGGCGGCGAGAAAGACCGAGGCGATCGAGGGGACTTCCTCACCCGACGCAGCCCCGCACTTGACGCGGATGCGGTCGTTCTTCGAGAACGAATAGAAGTGGTAGACGACGTCGAACCGGGGCTGGCGGTCCTTCCAGTCGACCGCCGTCACGTCCACGCAGTACTTGAAGTCCTCGGCGTCCTTCAGGTGCCTCGCCACCCGGGCGATGGCGTCCTTCTGGACCACCACCGTCACCTGGCCCGCGAACTCCTTCGCGGACACGACGGTCTCGGGCAGCGCCGCGCGGATGGACCGGACCCACGGATGGCCCGAAGCATCCACCGCCTCGGGCCGGGCCTTTTTCTCCTCTGCGGGAGCCTTCTCGACGTCCGCCAATCAGGAGGCCTTGCGGATGACTTTCATCCGGTCGATCTTCTTCTGGAGAGCCATGATCCCGTAGATGAGGGCCTCTGGCCGCGGTGGGCAGCCCGGCACGTAGACGTCCACGGGAACGATCCGGTCCACTCCCTGCGTGACGGCGTACGTCTTGTACGGGCCGCCGCACGTGGCGCAGGAGCCCATCGCGATGACCCACTTCGGCTCGGGCATCTGGTCGTAGAGGCGCTTGACGATCGGGGCCATCTTTTCGACGACCGTGCCGGCCACGATCATCAGGTCCGACTGCCGCGGCGTGCCCCGAAAGACCTCGGCGCCGAAGCGCGCGAGGTCGTGGCGGGCGTCCATGACGGCCATCATCTCGATCGCGCAGCAGGCCAGGCCGAACTGCATCGGCCAGATCGAGGAACGCCGCGCCCAATTGATGACCGAGTCCACGGTCGTCGTGACGACGTTGTCCTCGAACCGGTTGTCGACGAGACCCATTGTTCCCCTCTTGCTTCCCGCCTAGGCCCAGTCGAGGGCGTTGCGCTTCCAGCAGTACACGTACCCGACGACGAGGATCAGGAGGAAGACCAGCATCTCGACGAGGCCGAAGAGGCCGAGGCGATTGAACATGATCGCCCAGGGGAAAAGAAAGATGGTCTCGACGTCGAAGACGACGAAGAGAACCGCGATCAGGAAGTAGCGCACCGAGAAGCGCGTGTCGAACGCCGACGTCGTGGCCTCGACCCCGCACTCGTAGGGTTCGAGCTTGGCGGGATTGGGCTTGCGGCTCTGGATCGCTCGCGCCGCCACGATCGTGCCGAGCGGCAGGGCCGCCGCCAGCAGCGCGAAGACCAGAATCGGGAAGTAGTGAGCCACTGGCGCGGCATTCTATCGGACGGGAGAAGCGAAGCCAACCCGTTGTCACGCCTGTCGTCCCGAGCGCGCATCTCTGGCATCCCAAGGGCCGCAGGCCTCTCGTGTCATCCCGAGCGAAGCGAGGGATCCCTTTCTAAGCCACAGTGTGACTCGAAAGGGATCCCTCGGGCCTGCGGCCCTCGGGATGACGCCAGTCACGGCGCGCTCTAATCGCGCGCGCTGCCCGGCGTCACTCCCTTCGATTGAATCAGAACCGAGATTTCCTCGCCCATCCCGGCCGGATCCACGAGGCGAAAGATCCGCCACTTCGCGGCGTCGTTCGACGCGAAATCGAACACCCCGCGCTCGACCAGAAAGAGACCCTGGCGCATCAGCAGATCCGCATGCAGTCCTTCCTCGGCACCGGCCGACAGAAGCACGTCCCAGTTGACGTGCGCGGTCAGGTCCTGCGAGCCGGGGCTCTCGAGCGGGTCACCGCCGCGACGGCCGCCGCGATGCACGGCCAGCGTGCCGGCCGGACGGGCAAACGGGTGATAGAGGATGCGCGCGGGGTGCCCGTAGTCGAAGGAGACGAGCCAGCCCCGCCGGAGCGCCCGTCCGAGGCGCCGATGAAGCCCCTCCGCCCCGAGCGCGATTTCACCCCTCTGGCCGGGAGCGAGGGTGACGCCGAATCGGGCCAGGTGCCCGGCCAGTTCCGCGGGCGCAGCCGACGGCGACCAGGCGAAACCCTCCCCGGCGAGCGCCACCCGAAGCTCCTCGAGGCCCCCCTTCGCGCCCGCGACGCAAGCCACAGGCAGCGCGTCGTAGAGCTCGTTCGAAAAGATCCAGCCGGCAACGGAGGCCTCCGCGAGGTCCGACGCTTCGGCCAGAATCCGCGGCGCCGGCTCGATCCCCCGCGCCGCGATCGCTCGACGGCCCGCGGCCGTGGCCTCGACGGCCGTCAGCCGTACCGACGCTGCGACACGCGGGTCGAGCTGTCCCAGCGCGGAGGCGAAGTCGGCGAGAAACCGGCCGTCACCCGCGCCGACCTCGACGAAGTCGAGGGGGCCGCCTCCCAGGCGGTCCGCGTCGATCGCGAAGAGCCGCGCAAGAGCGGCAGCGAAGGCCGGCGAGACATGCGGCGAGGTGAGGAAGTCTCCTCCCTCTCCGAGCGCGGGCCCGCGCGCGTAGTACCCCTCTTCGAGGTCGTAGAGCGCGGCGCGCATGAAGTCCGCGAAGGAGATCGGGCCCTCGCGGGCGATGCGTTCGCGCAGGCGCTCGGCGAGTGGAGCCACTTCGGTGGCGCATTATAGTTTCCGCGATGCGGTGTCGCGGCCTCGCTCGAGCCCTCTCGGCCGCGCTGCTTCTCGCCTGCGCATGCGCCTGCACTTCGCGCGGCAAGGACGACCTCCCCTCGCTCGAGGACTACTCCGACGGGACGTCGCGCTACGCCGAGAAGTTTCTGAACGGTTGGAAGGAGGGAAACCTGCCCGAGGGCCTCCTTTCCCCCGCGCTGCAATGGCGCGGCCCGCTGCCCGGCGACGCCCTCGACCGGGTGCCGGCGCGCCTCCCCCTGACCATCGCCGTCCTGTCTTCCGGCGACGCGAGAGAGCCCGCTCGGGTCGTCGGCGGCGCCGCTCTGGCACAGAGGCTCGCCGCGCTGCGCGGAAACTTCGACTCGCTCGGCCGAACCGAGACCATGATCTTCGACTTCCGGCGCCACGGGCCCAACCGCGAGATCCTGCTCGGGGTCTTCCTCTCGGGGCGGGGCAAGCAGGGCGAATTGCGCCAGGAAGGCGGAAAAATTCGGTTGATTCTTTCGCCCGCGCCGGGCGGCGGCTGGCGGATGGAGTCGGGCTCCGTCGCTTCCTGGCTCGCGGCGTCCTCCGCGGCCCCGCTCTTCGAGGACGTGGCCGCGCAGGCCGGGCTCACGCACGTCCACGACCCGTACCTTCCGACCGCGCGCACGAACGCCCCGATTCCCGGGGAGCACCTGCCTCCCGGGGTTGCCGTTCTCGACTTCGACGGCGACGGCCGCCCGGACCTCTATGTCTGTGGCGGCGACGGCAACCACCTCTACCGCAACCGCGGCGACGGCACCTTCGAGGACGCGACTTCGCGCGCGGGTGTCGGCGGGCAGGAGGGCGAGGCGCTCGGCGCGCTTTCGTTCGATTTCGACAACGACGGGCGCCCCGATCTCTACGTCACGTACCTCGACCGCCCGAACCTCCTCTACCGCAACCGGGGCGACGGGACTTTCGAGGAGATCGGCGCGAGGGCAGGTGTGGCCCTCAAGGATTACAGCACCTCGGCCGCGGCCCTCGACTACGACCGGGACGGGCTGCCCGACCTCTACGTGCTCGTCTACGGCCACCCCGACTACGGCCCCACGATCGCCGCCGACAACGCACCGCCCAATCACCTCTTCCACAACAACGGCGACGGCACGTTCACCGACGTCACGAAGGCGTCGAAGACCGGAGACACGGGCTGGGGA
>Ga0209048_10003056_pt1 | contig 16390 bp, 14 predicted proteins | sample FrelakmetCRP12CR_FD_187146 | JGI IMG/M metagenome (GOLD analysis project Ga0209048, IMG submission 187146) | Freshwater lake sediment microbial communities from the University of Notre Dame, USA, for methane emissions studies - CRP12 CR (SPAdes)... | ecosystem: Environmental > Aquatic >... | reverse complement strand
CTCTTGTTCCCTTCTTCATCGCGGGGATCTCGGCCGGACTGCTCACCTCCTGGGTGGAGCGCACCATCGTGGGGGCGCAGGGAGAGGATTTCCGGCTGACCTTTCTCGATCGGATCCTGATCGCGGGCCGCGTGCCCTCCCCCGCCAACCTGCCCCTGGGCTGCATTTTCTCCCCGCGCTGCAACCTGGCCGTGCCGGAATGCTCGCTCAAGCGCCCGGAGCTGGTCGAACTGGCCTCCGGCCACCAGGTCCGCTGCCTGCGCTCCCTGGAATGGAAGGACGCCAAGCGGATCTGGGAGATGGAAGAACTGGCGACGAAGGAACCGTGCCCCGACCGGGCCGATCCCAACCCGGGCACCGTGCTGAATGTGGACAAGGCCAAGGTGTATTACCCGGTGCCTTTCACCACGGTCGGAGGCATCTTCGGAATGGAGAAGCGGCGGTATGTGCGCGCCTCGGACGATGTCAGCTTCCACATCCGGCGCGGGCGCACCCTGGGGATCGTGGGCGAATCCGGCTGCGGGAAGAGCACCCTGGCCAGGGCGATCGTCGGCCTGGAACCGCTCTTCGCCGGGAAGGTTGATTTTCTCGGCCTGGACATCTCCAAACCGGTCAGCAGGCGTACCGCGGCGACAATCAAGGAACTGCAGATGGTCTTCCAGGATCCCAACGGGGTGCTCAACCCTTCCTACAGCGTTGGCGACCAGATCGCCTTCTCGCTGCGGCGCTTCAAGACCGTTCCCTCCGACCAGGTCCACGCCGAAGTGGAACGCCTGCTGCAGGCGGTCAAGCTGGATGCCTCCTACTACTCGCGCCTGCCCCGCCAGTTGAGCGGCGGCGAAAAACAGCGCATCGGCATCGCCCGGGCGATCTCCACCAATCCTGCCATGGTCGTCTGTGATGAACCGGTTTCGGCCCTGGATGTTTCCGTCCAGGCCGCGGTCCTGAACCTGCTCCTGGAGATCCAGAACTCCCAGAACACGACCATGATCCTGATCTCACATGACCTGAGCTCGGTGCGCTTCTTTGCGGATGATGTGGCGGTCATGTACCTGGGCCGGGTCGTGGAAATCGGCCCGTGCGAGACGATCTACCAGCCGCCCAACCACCCCTATACAACCGCCCTCCTGGCCGCGGTCCCCAGGCCCGACCCTGACCTGCAGCCCTCGCATATCCGCCTGTCAGGCAGGGTTCCCAGCGCGGTCAATCCCCCTTCAGGCTGCCGTTTCAACACCCGCTGTCCCTTCAAGATCGGTGAAATTTGCGAGAAGGAGGAACCGCCCCGGCGTGACCTGGAAAATGGACATCTAATCTTCTGCCACTACACTCCTGCAGACCTGGTCCAGTTGAAGAATTAGGTCGCTCAATTACATATCCCTGGAGGCTTGCCCGCTCATGGATGATAAAAAAGAATTTTTCCTCCGCAAACCCTGGAAGTTTGACCCTGCCTTCAAACCCCCGGTGCGGCCTGCAGATTCCCTCGGCTTCGAAACCAGGGCCCTGCATGCCGGCTTCCGCCCTGATGAGGACCTGGAGCGGTTCCGCGCCTTTGTCCCGCCGATCACCCCTTCGATGACCTATCCCTATGAGCGGTTCGACAAGATCCCCTACCCGGTATACGGACGCACCAAGACGCCGACTGCGGATGTGCTGGAACAGCGCCTGGCTGCACTGGAAGGCGGCCAGGCAGCCGTCACTGCCGGATCCGGATCCTCGGCTTTGTTCAACCTGATCTTCACCATCGCCCGGCCAGGGGATAACGTGGTGACGACCCTCAATATCTTCGGCGAAGGCTACAAGCAGGCCGCGACGATCTTCCCGGAGCGCTGCGGCATTCACTTCCGTTTTGTGGAGAACCCCTCCGACCCGGGATCGTGGGAGCGGCAGATCGACGGGAAGACCCGCCTGGTCTGGATCGAAACCCCCAGCAACCCCTGCCTGTATGTCACCGATATCCCGGCCGTCGCCGAAGTGGCCCACCGCCACCGCGTGCCGGTGATGGTGGATAACACCACCGCCACGGCCGCCCTGCAGCGGCCGCTGTCCCTGGGTGCAGACATTGTCCTCCTGAGCATCACCAAGTTCCTGGCTGGAAACGCCACCGTCCTGGGCGGGGCGATCGTCGGCCCGGAAGACCTGACCGAGGACATCCGCTGGAATACCACCGAATTCATCAGCGCCATCATGCAGCCCTTCGATTCATGGCTGACCCTGCAGTATCTTGAGACGCTCTCCATGCGCATGGACCGGCACAGCAGCAACACCCAGAAAGTGGCCGAATTCCTGGCTGCTCACCCAAAGGTCAAACTGGTCAATTACCCGGGTCTGCCGGCCCATCCCCAGTACGAACTGGCGAAGCGCCAGATGAAGGCGGGTGGGGGGATGTTATCCTTCGTCGTGGAGGGCGGCATCCCCGGCGCCCGGACGGTCATCGATGGATTTAAGCTGGTCATCCACGCCGTCACCTTTGGCACGAGCCGTACGATCTGCATGCACCCGCGCACCATCACGCATGAACACATGACCCAGGCTGAGCGCGACAAGGCTGGCATTGACGATGGCTTGATCCGCCTGTCGGTCGGGCTCGAGAACCCCGAAGATATCCTTGCCGATCTAGACCAGGCGCTCTCTAAACTGTAGGTGCCGGTGTTCCCGGTGTTGGTCCAGACAGTAACCGTTCAGCCGCGGATGGTACGCCTGAACGGTTATTGTCCACATGGAGGCGACTATGCCCAAGCAACTCATCCAGACCGAAGGAGCACCCCTGCCGGGTGGTGCCTATTCCCAGGGCCTGCGCTGCGGGGATCTGGTGTTCACGGCCGGCCAGGGTCCCTGGGACCCGGCCACCCGCCAGGTGGTCGGCAAGACCATTGAAGAACAGACCGCCCGCGCCCTGGAAAATGTGCGCGCCATCCTGGAAGCCTCCGGGGCGGGCATGGCGGATGTGGTCAAGACGACCGTGCACCTCAGCGACCTGGGCCTGTTCACGCGGTTCGACCAGGTCTACATCCGCTACTTCCCCGACCCCAAACCGGTCCGGACGACGGTCGGCAGCCAGCTGGGCGGGATCCTGGTCGAGATCGACGCAATTGCCTACCTGGGAGGCAGATGATCCCACGCCAGGAACTGCTCCACAGGCTGTCCATCCCGGCGGCACGGCTGGATGAGATCAACTCGGCGCTCTTCAATCCGGATATGCGGGTCATCTCCGATTTTCTGGACGTGGTGCAAAAATACGGCACGCCGCAGGAGATCAACCACAAGGCAGAGGCTGCCCGCCGGCTTCCCGCACTGCTGGAGCGGGTGAAGGCGGTCCGACCCGGGTACCTGAAAGACCTGGAATGGCTGTGCGACCAGCGCGATCGGGGCGCATTTATCAGCCTGAGGGAATACCGCCGCAAAGTGCTCGGCCCAGGCGCAGACGGGCTGGTTTTCAGGACCAGGCCGGCGGTCACCCTGGAGATCAGTGCCTGCCAGTATTTCCCCTGGCTGATCGCCATTGCCCGGCAGGCCGTTAAACGGGGAGAGATCATGCCCGCCCGCTTTGTCCGGGTGCGCAACATGAAGGAGCAGGAGGCCGATGGCGACCTGGCGGCCTTTGCCGCCGCCATGCAGATCATCGGAGCCAGCTGCGTGGAGCAGCTGGACACGCGCGGCTCGGACGGTTCCAATATCCACCTGGGCGGGCCGGACACCCTCATCGGGTATTACGGCGGTATCGGGGAACCGAACAACCATGCGCTCCAGTGGCTGGATGAATACCTGTATTACTATACCGCGTACGGGGTGAGCCAGGTCCTCAATGTCAACACCGGCACGGTCCTCCTGGGGTACCTGCTGCACCGCCTGGGAGTGGACATCCAGTTCAAGATCTCGGTCACCCTGGGGAACGACAACCCTTATTCCGCCCTGTGGACCCTGACCACCGCCCGGCTGTTCGCCCGGGAGGATGGTTCCTCCCCTCTGGTCGGTTTCAACTGGAGCAATTCGGTGAACAACGAGACCATCGAGATCTCCGCCCAGTTCCGCTCCGAGCTGGGCCTGGAGGAGATCGTCCGTTTTGAACACCATGTCACCGAAGCCTGGAAGGGATTGGTGATACAACCCTACAACCGGCGTGAGGACATCCTGGCCCTGGCCGACCATGTTTACAACCTGTCTGCCAAACACGAGGGGGGTGAACCGGGAATTGAAGCGACCCGGAAACGACCCTCGGATATCCAGGACTACTACCGGGCGAAGGAGGAGATCGTTGCTTCCGGGGAATGGGAGCATCTGACCTTGAACTTCCAGGACAAGTTCGATTCACTCAACCGCACCGCCCAGGCACTCACCGAACGGGGCCTGGCCTTTGTTGCCGCGGCCCGCCTGCACCAGCCATGATCGATTTTACCCACCATCCCATCCCGCTTGAAGCGGTCCGCGCAGCCCGCAGGCGCATTGCCGGTACGGTGCTGCATACCCCTCTCATCCGTCTGTACATGGAGGCTGCCCCGGCGGAGATATACCTGAAGCTCGAAAACCTGCAGCCGGTCGGGTCGTTCAAAATGCGCGGTGCGGGAAATGCGATCCTCGGTGCCAGCCGGGACCAGCTGGCCCACGGGGTCTGGACGGCCAGCGCCGGGAACATGGCCCAGGGGGTGGCTTGGTATGCCCGCCAGGCAGGGATCGCCTGCACCGTGATTGTCCCCGAGGACGCGCCCCCCACCAAGCTGCTGGCCATCCAGCGCCTGGCCGCCCGGATCGTAAAGGTCCCGTTTTCCGATTACCAGGCCATCCAGCGCGAGCACGATTATCCAGGGATGGAGGGATTGCTCGTCCACCCCTTCGGGGAGGATGCTGTCATGGCCGGGAACGGCACGATCGGGCTGGAGATACTGGAGGATTTGCCGTCGGTGGAAGCCATCATTGCCCCCTACGGCGGGGGCGGATTGAGCTGTGGCATCGCCTCGGCTGTCAAGGCGACCCGTCCGCAGGTCAAGGTGTTCGCCGCCGAAGTGGCGACGGCAACTCCCCTGGCCTCTTCATTAAAGGCCGGGAAGCCGGTCGAGGTGCCCTATACCTCCAGCTTTGTGTCCGGAATGGGCGCGCCGTTTGTGTTTCCCGAAATGTGGCCACTGGCAAGCCTGCTGCTGGATGGCTCCCTGGTCGTTGAAATCGCCCAGGTGGTGGAGGCCATCCGCTGGTTGGCCGGGCAGCGGCATGTGATCGCCGAAGGTGCCGGGGCGGTGGCCCTGGCGGCCGCGCTGGCCGGCAAGGCGGGCCGCGGGAAGGTCGTCTGCATCGTCTCCGGTGGTAATCTTGACCCGGACAAGCTGATCAAAATAATGCATGGAGAGGTTCCCTGAACATGAACACACACACAGATCCCGGCATTCGCCGTATCGTTGCCCGCCAGGACCAGCGCGCCTACGGCATGGGGTTGGGCATTGTCCTACTGGACGATGTGTACCCGGGCTTTCCTGGCGATGTGCGCAATGCCAGCGCATACCCCTTCCCCATCCAGTACGAGATCATCAGCGGGATCGACATTAAAAAACTGGTGGTGGATGAACACAAGATCATGTGCCTGCCGCCGCTGATCCATGCGGCCCAGAAGCTGCAGAAGATGGGTTGCCGGGCGATCGTGGGGGAGTGCGGCTATTTTTCCTTTTTCCAGAGGGAAGTGGCTGCCAGTGTGAGCGTACCGGTTTTCATGTCCAGCCTACTGCAGGTGCCCTTAGCCCAGCAGGTCATCGGCTCGAACCGGGTCGTGGGCATTCTCGCCGCGAATTCGAAATATCTGAGCGACCATCACCTGGAGTCGGTGGGGATCAGGCTTGGTTCGAATTATGTTGTCGGGGGTGCCATGGACGATCTGGATTGCGTGGAATTCGACCACCTGTGGACCCAGGGCCTGCGCAGCGATCCGCCAGCTGCGGACTACGAGAAGGCCGAGGCCGAGTTCCTCGGCGTGGCGGCAGAGTTCTACCACAAGCATCCTAAAATGGGTGCAATGGTGCTGGAATGCACGGGCTTTCCGCCCTTTGCCCGCGCCCTACAACGGGTCATTGATATCCCGGTTTTCAGCTGGGGCACCCTGATGGATTATGCCTATTCCGTGGTGGTCCACCGGGATTATTATGGGCATGTATAAGCAACCCCTGGATTGGAGCCATCTGCCATGATCCTGACTGATCCTTCCGTTCTTCCCGCCCCCCGATTCCGTGTCCTTTCGGACGCTCAAAACGGGGAACTGTACGAAGCTGCCCTGGAATGCCTGCAGCGGGTCGGGGTGCAGGTGCATAATGCCAGAGCCCGTGACCTGCTCGCCGCCTGCGGTGCGGGTGTGGCCGCGGATATCGTCCGCATCCCTTCCCCGATCGTCCAGCAGGCGGTCAAGTCCACGCCGCCCGGCTTTTCCGTGTGGGGCAGGGATGGAAAACAGGAGATGCGCCTGGCCGTCGGCCGGGTCCATTTCGGTCCCGGCCCGACCTGCACCTATTTTATCGACCCTGTTAGCGGGGAACGCCGGGCTGCCCGGAGAGGGGACGCCGGCCTGACGGCCAGAGTCTGTGATGCCCTGCCGAACATCGATTTCATCATGGGCTTGAGCCTGTTCAGTGATGTGACCCCGTCCCTCGCCTCCGTGTACGAGTTTGCCGAGGAGCTGGCGAACACGACCAAGCCGATCGTCGCCTGGGCCAATACACCGGAAGCCTTGCAGGATATCCATCAAATGGCACTCGCGGTTGCCGGGGGTGAAGAGGCCCTGAGGGCGAAACCGATCTATGCGTATTTCACGACCTACGAATCACCGCTGCGCCTTGCGGATGCCCCCCTGGCTAACCTGATGGCATGCGCGCAACACGGCATCCCCGCCATCTGCCTGGGCGGTCCGACGGTCGGGTTGGAGTCACCCTTCACCGGTGCTTCTGCCCTGGTGCTGTACCTGGCAAGTGCCCTGGCGGCTCTCACGGTGGTCCAGCTGGTCCAGCCGGGTGCAGCCATGGCGATCGGGGGTCTGCCCTCGATGATGGACCTGCGCACGGCCCGTCCCGCCTACGGGTCGCCGGAGGCCAGCCTGCACACGGCTGCGGCTGCGGACCTTGCCGGCTACCTTAAACTGCCTTTCATGGGTACTGCGGCAGCTTCTGAAAGCAAGACGGTCGATGCCCAGGCCGGAGCGGAGGCGGCGCTGCAGGTCATGCTGGCCGCCCTGAGCGGTGCCTCGCTGGTCCACGATGTGGGTTTCCTTGACTGCGCCGATATCGGATCGCTGGCTTACCTTGTCCTGGCGGATGAGATCATCGGCATGGCCGCCCGGGTCATGCGCGGCGTGCCGGTGGATGCGAAGGCCATCATGCTGGACCTTATCGAAAAAGTTGGTCCGGGGGGGACCTTCATCAACCAGAAGGAGTCTGCCTCCCTCAGCCGGGCCGAGGTGTGGCTCCCGTCCATCCTGGACCGCAGTGCATATAATACCTGGGAGAAGAAAGGTGGTCTGGAGACCAAGGAATTGGCCTGGGAAAAACTCCAGGGCATCCTGGCCACGCACCATCCCGCCCCGCTCCGGGCGGAGGCGGCTGAAAAGATCGAACGAATTTTGGGTGAAGCGGAATTGCGCCTGAAAAAGTAGCCTTCAGCCTTGAAGGCCGCATCCAGCCCTCACGCTCCCGCGGGACCCCGGTCCCTCAGGGCTGCAGGCGCATGAACTGGCTTTGCTTGAGCACGCCGCCCGGCGGAACGACCAGGAATTCCTCACCCGCCTGTTCGAGCCCGGCGGCTATTTGGATCAATCGCACCAGCATCTCATCCGTGCCGACGACCTCCTCGTAACGCATCCCCCAGCGCTGGCAGAAGTCCGCCACTTCCCGCGCCCTGGGGCGGCAGGCTTCCAGGTCCTGCGCGTTCTGGGCGATCAAGGCCAGGCGCCGGTAGTTGTGGTACAGGCTGTCGATCAACCACCCGGCCTTGGGGACCCCGTATTTTTCAGCATAACCGAGGTACTCATCCAGCGGCGAACTGCCCCCTTCCAGCCAGCCCTTGGACAGGTAGTAGGTGGCCGGTTCGCGGTCAAATTCACGCCGGTAGGCCTGGTAGGATCCCAGGATGAGGGCGATGCAATCGTCCGTGCGGGGGATCAGCAGGGTGTGAGGGCCCGCCTGGATTTCATCCGTCCCGTTGCCGCACAGGCCGTATCCCAGGACGACCAGGCTGGGCTGTTCGAGACCATCGATCGCAGATTGGAGGGTCAGCCTGAGCTTGCGCGGGACGGAATGCAGTGCGTAGTCAAAAAAGGTGATCTCCCTGACCAGCCCCTCCGGCAGCAGGCCTTCCAGCCAGTTCTGGAAGACGCGGCAGGCGAACACCACGATGGGCCGCCTGGTTTGGGCGGACAGGACCAGGCCGGGATCGATCATGGAATGTTTTCCCAGGACCGGCTGATCAGATCAATGACCTGTTCCATCCCTTTTTCGAGGGGTGCCAGGTTGATGAATTCATGCACGCTGTGTGCGCCTCCCCCGGTTGTCAGGCCAACGGTGACCGCCGGGATGCCGCGGCTGAGCGGCAGGTTGGCATCCGTGGAACCGATATTCAGGTGCGGTTCGAGCCCCACCTTGAGCAGGCAGTCCTGGGCCAGCCTTACCAGAGGATGCTCCGCCGGGACCCGGCCCGAGGGGCGCTGGCCGATGAGTTCCATCTTTACTGATACGCCCGGTCTCTCGGTGTCCTGGACGATCCCTGCCACCTGTGCCGAGAGCCGCTCCAGCGCTTCGGCAGCCTCGGAGCGCAGGTCCAGTTCAAGCATGGCTTCTGCGGCGATGGTGTTGACCGAGGACCCGCCGGAAATGATGCCGATGTTGAGGGTGCTGCGCGGGGCCCGGGACAGCTTCAGAGCGGTGAGGCGGGTCGACAGGGCCGTCAGCTCATGGACGGCGGAGGGCTGACCGTGGTCGATCCAGGAGTGCCCGCCCAGGGTGTTGATGCTGATCCGGTAGCGGCGCACGCCCAGCCCCTGGTGATAGACCTGACCCAGGGCCATGCCTTCCAGGGCGATGTACGCCAGCGGGCTGGCCCCGAACCGGTCCACCACGGCGCGCATGCCGCGCAGGTCCCCCAGCCCCTCCTCGCAGACATCCGCCACCAGCCACAGGTCACCGGCCAGCTCCAGCTGCCGCTCACGCAGCGCCCGGACCAGGCCGATCAGGCCGGCCACCCCCAGGGAATTATCCCCGATGCCGGGGCCGAGTATGCGCTCCGCTTCCCGCTCACAATGCAGGTCGACGCTGGCCGGGAAAACCGTGTCCAGGTGGGCGCTGACGACCAGCGCTTTGGCGGAGCGGGAGCCTGGCAGCCGTGCCATCACGTTGCCGGCGGGGTCGAGCCTCAGGTCCGCCACGCCCAGCTCCATAAAACAGGTGTGTACGAACCTGGCCCGTTCCGCTTCAAGGAAGGTAGGCGAGGGGATCTGCTGGATGGCTATCGCCAGTTCGACTAATTGTGCGAGGCTGTTTAGCGTGTTCATAAAGGAAAACCAAAAGGGGCAGGATCACCCTCTCCCGTGAAGCATTATACCTGCCTTACGTTTTCACCCAGGGAATCGATCCGCGCCCGGGCCAGGCCGGGCAGCGCCTCCAGGGCGTAAAATGCCCCGCTGCCTTCGATTGCCAGGGAGGCGGAGATGCTGCCGTGGAGCACGGCCTGCACGGGATCATAGGTTTTCTGGTATCCGGCCAGGAAACCCCCGCAGAAGGAATCACCCGCCCCGGTCAGGTCGACCACGCGAGCCGCATAGGCGGGCAGCTCCCAGCGCTTCTTGGAGATGGAATCATACAGCATCTGGCCGCGCGCCCCGCGCTTGATCACGATCAATTCACAGCCGTAGGCTCCCAGGGCTTCGGCCATCTGCCACAGATCGTTGCTGCGGCCCCAGAACAATGCGCGCAGTTCCTCCTCGGAGGGCAGGAATGCGGTCAGCCCATGCAGCAGGCTGTGCACATCCTCGAGCGCCCTGCCGGTCATGTAGGCCGCGGATGGATCCATGGTGAGGGTGGTGATGTTTGCCTGGCGGAAAGTGGAGCTCAGGCGGTTGGCGGTCAAATAGTCCAGCGCGCAGATGTGGACCGCATGGGTGTTCAAATAATCCGCCGGGATGTCGGTCGGGCGGGACGAGGCGGGATGGGTTGTTTTCCGGTAGTCATCGGGTTCTTCCGCAGGCTGATAACCGATCAGGGATTTGGGGAAGGGCAGACCCAGGCGGGCAAAATGGGTGACCGGGTTGTTGCGCAGGACCCGCTGGTCCTCCAGCGTGACCTGGAAATTTCGCAAATCCAGGGCTTCGGCCAGGATGTGAACACCCCGCCGGTCCCAGCCGTATTTTTCGAAATTCCTCAGCCACCCGGTGGGATAATCCTCACCAACCCGCGCCAGCAGGCCGATCCTGGCATCCCAGACACCCAGGCCGGCCGCAGCATACAGCAGATTACCTCCCGGCACATCGATGAGCGGGCTACCCTGCAGGGGCATCAGATAATCGCGCTGCAGGTGCCCGGCAATGATAAAAGTGGGTTCCATACTGCTTCAGGAGGGGAAGACCCGGCCTGCGGCGTCCGCCTGGTTGGAGTTGACCGGCAGCAGGAAGGTGAAACTGCTGCCCTGGCCCTCCACGCTTTCCGCCCAGATGCGGCCGCTGTGTATCTCCACCATGGTCCTTGCAACAGCCAGGCCCAGTCCCATGCCGCCGTGCTTGCGGGTGAGGTGTGATTCGACCTGGTAGAAACGCTCGAAGATGTGCGGCAGATCCTTGACCGGGATACCGATGCCGTCATCACTGACCGAAACCTTGACATACCCGGGGATCGATTCGGCCACGATATTAATATGACCTCCAGGGTTGGTGAAGGTGATCGCATTCTTGACCAGGTTGCTGAGGGCGATGGCGATCTTTGACGAATCAGCCTCCAGCAGCAGGTCCCCCTGGCCGGTATCCGCCTGCATGGACAGATGTTTTCCCTGGGCTTCCGGCAGGAGGGAATCCATCACTTCCTGGATCACACGCTTCATGGAGATCGAGTTGGAACGCAGGCTGGCTGTCCCGCGCTGGACATTGTCCATGCTGGCGAGGTCGTCAATGATCTCCTTCAAGCGCATGGAATTCTGGACAATGATCTCCATCTGGACTCGAAGCTCGGGCGGCATGGTCTCGCGCAAAAAGGTGGCATTTCCAAGGATGATGCCGAGCGGGGTGCGCAATTCATGGGAGGCGATGGCGATGAAGTCACTTTTCATCCGGTCGAGCTGGTTCTTCTGGTCCAGCGAATGCTGCACTTTGCCTTCCAGGCGGTCATTGTGGATGGCAATTGCCGCCAGGGAGGCAAGTATTTCTAGAATTTTGAGGTCTTCTTCGGTATAATGGGCTTGTTCGAACTTGTTGACCACTTCCATTACACCCAGTGTCTGCCCGTTGAAGCGGATGGGAACTGCCATGAGCGAATGGGTGATGATACCGGTCGCCTGGTCAATGCCGTTGAAGTAACGCGGATCGGTGCTAACGTCCGGGACGATGGCCGGTTTGGCGTTCTGGAACACCCAGCCGGCTATGCTGGTCTGGGCGGGAACCTTGATCTTGGACAGCAGGTCGCGGTAGGTCCAGGGAAGTGCCAGGTAGCGCAGGTGGTTCTTACCCTCATCCAGCTCGAGGACGGCAGCCAGCTCACAACGGACCAGATCGACAGCTGCGGAGACGAGCGCGTTCAGGAAGGGCTCCAGCTCCGGCGCGGAGCTGAGGCTGCGGCTGAGCTCGATCAGGCGCTCCAGGCGCTGGCGGAGTGCGTTCTCCGGGAGATTCGTATCAGCGTTCATAAGTGGATCGATTATAGCAATAATTACGGATATTTACATATATCACAAGGAGTCGAAAATGAGTGAAAAGAAAGTCCGCGTGGCGATCATTGGTGTGGGGAACTGTGCCTCCTCCCTGATCCAGGGGATCGAGTATTACAAGAATACGCCCGAGGACGCGTCCGTCCCCGGTCTGATGCATGTCAACCTGGGGGGATACCACATCCGCGACATTGAATTCACGCTGGGGATCGACATCAACATCACCAAGGTGGGCAAGGATCTTGCCGAAGCCATCTACGCAGAACCCAATAACACCTACAAATTCTGCGAGGTGCCCAGGCTGAACGTGCCGGTGGTGCGCGGGATGACCCACGACGGTCTGGGCAAGTACCTGTCCCAGGTGATCGTCAAGGCCCCCGGCCCCACTGCCGATATCGTCAAGCTCTTGAAGGAGACGAAAACCGACGTGGTGGTCTCCTATCTGCCGGTCGGCTCGGAGATGGCCACGAAATGGTATGTGGAGCAGATCCTCGAAGCAGGCTGCGCCTTCGTCAACTGCATCCCGGTGTTCATCTCCTCCTCCGAGTACTGGGGCAAGCGCTTCAGGGATGCCGGCCTGCCCATCCTGGGTGACGACATTAAATCCCAGGTGGGTGCCACCATCCTGCACCGCGTCCTCACCAGTCTCTTCGTGGATCGCGGCGTGCGCATCGACCGGACCTACCAGCTTAATTTCGGCGGGAATACCGATTTCCTCAATATGCTCGAGCGCGAGCGCCTGGAGAGCAAGAAGATCTCCAAGACCGGCGCGGTCACCAGCATGATCCCCTACAAGCTGGACCCGGACAACATCCATGTCGGCCCATCGGACCATGTGCCCTGGCTGACCGACCGCAAGTGGTGCTACATCCGCATGGAAGGCACCACCTTTGGCGATGTGCCGCTCAACCTGGAACTGAAACTGGAGGTCTGGGATTCGCCCAACTCTGCCGGCGTGGTGATCGATGCCATCCGCTGCGCCAAACTGGCCCTGGACCGCGGCCTTTCCGGCCCGATCATCGGACCCTCCTCATACTTCTTTAAAACCCCGCCCAAACAGTTCCGCGATGACCTCTGCCGCCAGAAGACAGAAGAGTTCATCAAAGGCGAGAACAACGAGTGAGCCACCCCTTGCGAAGGTCCACAACCTTCGCAAGGTTCTTTTTCGGATACAATCAGGCCCATGATCCCCCGAAATCCATTTCCTGGGCGGATCCTGCGGACGATCTGCCTCCTGGCCGTCCTGCTGGCTTCCTGTGCCCCTGCCGTGGTGATCTCCACCCCGACCAGGACCGCCAGCCCTGCCCCGCTCCCGACCAGCAGCGAGACCCCCGCCGCGACCCCCACACCGCGCACCCCGCCGGTGCTGCCGGCACCCTATCAGAATGACACCCTGACCCCCTTTGGAAGGCCGCACACCTATATTCAGGAACCCTGCGAGTACCTGCTGGATAAATGGTCTTCCGTCGGCAGTGCCCCGGGTACGGTGGCCATGGTGATCATGTTCCATTCCATCACGGACAACGCACCCACCGACCCGAGCCAGCTGACGACATTCAAATTTCGTGTTCTAATGTCAACCCTCCACGAGCAGGGCTTTCAGGCCATCACGACGGCCCAGCTGGCGGATTTTATGGACAGCAATGCCAGGATCCCGGAACGCTCTGTCCTGCTGGTGGTGGATGATCGGAAAAATCCCCTGTACTATAAAATACTATTCCAGGAATACTGGGATAGGTATCATTGGCCGGTCGTGAACGGCTGGATCAGCGCGTTCGGGGCGACCGATCCCTTTCTGGCGGGGAACATCGCCCTTTCGAACATGGGGCAGGTGGACTACCAGGCACACGGAGCCAGTTCACCCCACATCCCCATCGAAGAGAACACCTCCCATGCCTTCATCATTCATGATCTTCAGGGGTCGATGGACTTTATCCGGGACTACTTCGGGAAGCCTCCCGTCGCCTACATCTGGCCGGGAGGGGGTTTCACGACGTATGCCGTGCAGTATGCCCGCCAGGTGGGGTACCGCCTGGGCTTCACCATCAACCCGCGCGGTCCGCTCATGTTCAACTGGGTCCCGCTGGGCGATGCGGTCGACCCGCAGCGACCCACCTGGCTGGCGGATGGAACGGTCAACGATCCGCTGATGGTGCTGCCCCGCTACTGGGACACGGATGCCCAGACACACATCCCCGAAGTGGTGAAGGTCGGTCAGGAAGCCGCCGCCCTTGCCGCGGCAAATAAGGCCACGGAAGTGGAATATTACGATATCGTCTGCGCCTCCCGCTATGGACCGATCCCCTGAAATGCCCGGGTGCCCCTTCTGCATTATCGTATCCAGTGGCACGAACGCAAAGGTACTCTACCGCGACGCGCTGGTCACGGCTTTCCGTGATATCCACCCGCTTGCCTCCACCCACATCCTCATCGTCCCCAACCGCCATATTCGATCGGTGGACGACCTTGAAGCCGGGGATGAGCTGCTGGTCGGGCACATGGTCCTGGTGGCCAAGCAGCTGGCTGCCGATGAAGGGCTGTCGAGCCGCGGCTACCGGCTGGTCATGAACAACGGCGTCCACGGCGGTCAGACGGTCTTTCACCTGCACCTGCATCTGCTCGGCGGGCCGCTGGCCCGGTTTGCTTTGAAATAAGAAGACGGACCGTTTCCCGGTCCGTCTTCTTGCTTCTCCTACTTCTTTCTCATTATTCTCCAGAGGTAGATCCCCAACCCGATCCCGGTCAGCAGGAACACCGCCCCGATCAAACCCAGCAGTGGAGATATGCTTTTTGTGGGATTCGTGGCTGGGGGTGCGGTCTTGGCCTGCGCCCCGAAATCAACCGAAACGGTGTCCCCCGGGGTGACCTCCACGGCGGAGGTCATGCTGGTCGTGGGGTTGAACCCGTCCGGTGCCGCGGCGCTGATGTTGTACTTCCCCATCGGGGCGCTGGTGAAACACATCCCCTGGTAGGCGGTCGCATCCGGATTGATGACCGTGGTCAGGGTCTTTGAAAAGGTCCCATCCAGGCTGGTGATGCTGACCGCTGCACCCGCTATCGCCGCCTCGGTGGACTGGCGCAGGCCATCCCCGTTGGTGTCATTGTAGACCAGGACGCAGACATCCGCACTGCCGCCCACCAGCGGTGTGGCTGTCGCCAGGATCATGGTCGGGGTGGAGGAAGGTCCGGGGGTTGGCGAGCTGGACGAGGGTCCGCCCATGCCGATCACCAGGTGCAGCCCCTCGATCAGGTCACAGGCGGCGTCCAGCTGATTGGTCGAAACCAGGTAATTCTGGGTCACACCGTACAGTATCTCGATCTTTGAACAGGTATCCCCCGCCTTGACGATATAGATGATCTTGCCGTCCGGACCGGGGGTCGGGGAGGGATAGGCGGCCTGGGGTTGTCCCGGGGCTGCCTGGGCTGCGGGCGAAATCCAGGCCAGTCCGAGAACGATCAGCAGGATGGCGGTGAACAGCACGGCTCTGTTTTTCATAAATTCTATTGTTAAGATTATACTCCATCGCCCCTTCGCTTGATATAATGCAACTGCCGGGTCGTCCGGTCCAACCCTGGCGGGTATGGATCGTGATCGTTTTCCATGAACTCCCGGCTCTTCCGGGAAGGAGAAGGCATGCCGCTTCAGGTCATTGTGGGCGCACAGTGGGGGGACGAAGGCAAGGGCCGCATCGTGGACTGGTTTGCCGCTGGAGCGGATTACACCGCCCGCTTTAACGGCGGCGATAACGCCGGTCACACGGTCACGGTGGGCAGCCGGATTTTTAAATTGCACCTGATCCCTTCCGGCATCCTTCACCCCCGGACGATCGCCGTGCTGGGCAACGGCATGGTGGTCAACCCGCGCACCCTGTTTGAAGAGATGGATGCGCTGCGCAGTGCGGGACTCTCCATCACCCCAAAACGGTTGCGCGTTTCCCACGCCGCCCACCTGATCACGCCCGCCCACCAGGCGCTGGATCGGGCTCTGGAAGCCGGGCGCGGCAGGGGCAACCTGGGCACCACCGGGCGGGGGATCGGACCGGCCTACACGGATAAGGCCACCCGGCGCGGCCTGCGCCTGGCTGACATGCTTGCCCCGGATTTCTGCGAGCGCCTCGGAGACCACATCGCCGAGGCCAACCGGACCCTGCGCATGCTGGCCGCCCCCGAACTGGACCCCGCACCCGTCTGCAAGGAATACCGGGACTTTGCCGACCGGCTCAAGCCCTACATCGCCGATACCTCCATGCAATTGCATGCAGCCCTGAAGGCCGGCAGGATGATCCTGGCCGAAGGGGCACAGGGTACGCTGCTGGATGTGGACTTCGGCACCTATCCGTTCGTGACCTCCTCGTCCACCACGGCCCCCGGCGCGCTGACCGGCCTTGGCCTGGGGCTGGAGGCTGCCTGCCAGGCGCGCGTGGTCGGCGTGGTCAAGGCTTTCCAGACGCGGGTGGGATCCGGTCCCTTCCCCACCGAGCTGGGCGGTGACCAGGCGCTGCGCCTGCGCGGCGCAGGGGATCAT
>Ga0209048_10003055_pt1 | contig 16391 bp, 16 predicted proteins | sample FrelakmetCRP12CR_FD_187146 | JGI IMG/M metagenome (GOLD analysis project Ga0209048, IMG submission 187146) | Freshwater lake sediment microbial communities from the University of Notre Dame, USA, for methane emissions studies - CRP12 CR (SPAdes)... | ecosystem: Environmental > Aquatic >... | reverse complement strand
AGGAGAGGAGGAGGCCCAAGGCCCCGAGGATGACCACCATCCAGAAGAAGATCGCCAGCCCCCGCCGGATCCTCCAGCGCACCAGGAGCTCCACGAGCGGGTTCAGGAGATAGGCCAGTCGCGCGCCGCCGAGTGGCTGGGCATCAACCGCAACACGCTGCGGCGAAAGCTGCTCGACCACAAGCTGGTCAAGTGATGCGGGACTCTGCGCTGCGCGCGAAGCGATCGAATTTCACGGGCCACGCATGACGCGACTCACTGCACTGCTTTCGGTCTCGGACAAGACCGACGTCCTCGATCTCGCCCGCGCGCTGCACGAACTCGGCGTGAAGCTGCTGTCGACCGGCGGGACTGCAAGGATGCTGGCTGAGGCGGGCCTACCGGTCACCGAAGTGGCCGAGCACACCGGCTTCCCCGAAATGCTCGATGGCCGCGTGAAGACGCTGCATCCGTCCATTCACGGCGGCCTGCTCGCGCGGCGCGACATGCCAGCGCACATGGCGGCGCTCGCCGAACATGGCATCGCGCTTATCGACCTGTTGGTGGTGAACCTCTACCCGTTCGAAGCCACGGTCGCCAAGGCCGGCTGCACGCTCGAGGACGCGATCGAGAACATCGACATCGGCGGCCCGGCGATGGTGCGCTCGGCGGCGAAGAACTGGCGCGACGTTGCGGTGCTGACCGATGCGTCGCAGTACGGTGGCGTGCTGGCCGAACTGCGGCGCGACGGCAAGGTGAGCGAGTCGACGCGCTTCGCTCTCGCGGTGGCGGCGTTCAACCGCATCAGCAACTACGACGCGGCGATCAGCGACTACCTGTCTTCGCTGCGCGCTGACGGCACGCGCAGCGAGTTTCCGGCGCAGAGCAACGGCCGCTTCGTCAAGCTGCAGGACCTGCGCTACGGCGAGAACCCGCACCAGAGCGCGGCCTTCTACCGCGATCTGCATCCCGCACCCGGTTCGCTCGTTACGGCGAAGCAGCTTCAGGGCAAGGAACTGTCGTACAACAACATCGCCGATGCAGACGCGGCGTGGGAATGCGTGAAGTCCTTCGAAGGTCCGGCGTGCGTGATCGTCAAGCACGCCAATCCGTGCGGCGTCGCGCTCGGCGCGAGCGCCGCCGAGGCCTACTCGAAGGCGCTCAAGACCGACCCGACGTCGGCCTTCGGCGGCATCATTGCGTTCAACGCCCTTGTCGAAGTCGAGGTGGCGGCGCGGGTGGCCAAGCAATTCGCCGAGGTGGTGATCGCGCCGGCCTATACCGACGAGGCGCGGGCTGTCTTCGCCGCCAGGGCCAACCTGCGGCTGCTACAGATCCCGCTCGACGGCGTGCAGCCGGGCGGCGCGACGGCCTGGGTGCGTGGCCGCAACTCGCACGACGTCAAGCGCGTCGGCTCGGGGCTGTTGATCCAGAGCGCCGACAACCGTGAAGTCACGCGCGCCGATCTCGTCGTCGCGACCAAGCTGGCGCCGACGCCGAGCCAGTTCGACGACCTGCTCTTCGCCTGGAAGGTCGCCAAGTACGTCAAGAGCAACGCGATCGTCTTCTGCGGCGGCGGCATGACGCTCGGCGTCGGCGCCGGCCAGACGAGCCGCGTCGACTCGTCGCGCATCGCGAGCATCAAGGCTGAGAACGCCGGGCTGTCGCTGAAGGGGTCGGCCGCTGCGAGCGACGCCTACTTTCCGTTTCGCGACGGTCTCGACGTGATCGTCGATGCCGGCGCCTCGTGTGTGATCCAGCCCGGCGGCAGCATGCGCGACGACGAGGTCATCGCGGCGGCGAACGAACGTGGCATCGCGATGGTGCTGACCGGCGTGCGGCACTTCCGGCACTGAACCGGCCGCGATCGCGGACATCCGGCCGAGCCACCGCGCATGACACTCGCCGAGGCCGCAGGCTTCCTTCTCGCCGGCCTCGCACGCCTGATCACCGGCGCACAGGGCCACTGGTACGGCTGCCCGCCCAAGGCCGAGCAGCGCATCTACTTCGCCAACCACCAGAGCCACTTCGACTGGGTGCTGATCTGGGCCGCGCTGCCGCGCGACCTGCGTGCCCGCACGCGGCCGATCGCCGCGCGCGACTACTGGACGTCGAGCCGCTTCAAGGCCTGGATCACGCGCGAGATCTTCAATGCCGTCTACGTCTCACGCGTTCCGGCGGCCGAGCGGGCAGCCGACGAAGACCCGCTCGAGCCGCTCGTCGAGGCGCTCGAGAGCGGCGACTCATTGGTGATATTTCCCGAAGGCACGCGCAGCAGCAAGGGCCAGCCACAGCCTTTCAAGGCCGGCCTGTACCACCTGGCCGAGAAGTTCCCTGCCGTGCAGCTGATCCCGGTCTGGATCGACAACGTGCAGCGCGTGATGCCCAAGGGCGAGGTGGTTCCCGTGCCCATCCTGTGTTCGGTCACGTTCGGCGCGCCGCTTCAACTGCAGCCGGGTGAAGACAAGCACGCCTTTCTCGAGCGTACACGCGACGCCGTGCTCGCACTGCGCAAGGTGGCCGCCTGATGCGTGAATTGCCCGAAGTGACGGCCTGATGGGCGCGCTGCGCAATCTGAGCGTGACGCAGCAGGTGGGTCTGCTGTTCGTGCTGCTGTTCGGCTTGCTGGCGCTGGCGACCGTCGTCTCGTTCAGTCGCACGCTGCGCGAGCAGACCGACGAGCAGATCGAGCGCCACCTGCGCTTTCGGCGCGACCTGCGCGCGCTGTGGACGGGTTCGCTGTTGTTCTGGATCGCGTGGGTCTCGGGGCCGGTCGGTGCGACGCTGTTGTTCGCGGTGGTGGCCTTTCTCGCGCTGCGCGAGTTCATCACGCTCACGCACACTCGGCGCGCCGACCACCGCAGCCTGCTGCTCGCGTTCTTCGGCGTACTGCCGCTGCAGTTCGCGCTCGCCGGCGCGCAGAGCCTGAACCTGTTCATGGTGTTCATTCCCGTCTACACGTTCCTCGCGATACCGGTGGTCAGCGCCTTCGGCGACGACCCGCAGCGGTTTCTCGAGCGCACCGCCAAGATTCAGTGGGGCATCATGGTCTGCGTCTTCGGCACCAGCCACGCCCCGGCGTTGCTTCTGCTCGAGTTCCCCGGCTACAGCGGGCGCGGCGCGTTCCTCGTGCTCTACCTGGTGGCGGTCGTCGCCGCGGCCTACATCGCGCAGGAGGCTGCGAGCCGGCGCCTGCGTCGGCGCCCGGTAGCGCGCCACATCGACCGCCTGTTCTCATGGCGCGCGTGGCTGATCGGTGCGCTCGCTGCCGGTCTCGTCGGCGGGTTGCTCTACTGGGCGACGCCTTTCAAGCCCGGTCCGGCGATCGCGATGGGCCTCGTGAGCGGTGCCTGCGGGACCTTGGGCGACTTCGTCATGAGGGCGCTCAAGCGCGACGCCGGAGTTCGCCACTGGGGTGGCAAGGCCTCCGTCACCGGCGCCGTCGGGTTGCTCGACCGGGTGGCCCCGCTGTGCTTCGCGGCGCCGGTGTTCTTTCATTCGGTGCGCTGGTTCTTCGCCGTATGACGACGCGCATCCTCGGCATCGATCCGGGTCTTCGGACGACCGGCTTTGGGGTCATAGACGCCGACGGCCCGAGCTTGCGCTACGTCGCCAGCGGCACGATCCGCACCGATACCGTCGATGCGGGCCAGTTGCCGCTGCGGCTGAAGGTCATCTTCGATGGCGTCGGCGAGGTCGCGGCGCGTTACCACCCGCAGTTCGCGTCGGTCGAGATCGTGTTCGTCAACGTCAATGCGCAGAGCACGCTGCTGCTCGGCCAGGCGCGCGGTGCGGCGATTACCGCGCTCGTCTCGAACGGCATCGAGGTCGCCGAGTACACCGCGCTGCAGATGAAGAAGGCCGTTGTCGGCCATGGCCATGCGCGCAAGGAACAGGTGCAGGTCATGGTGTCGCGTCTGCTGAGCCTGCCCGGCCTGCCGGGCAAGGACGCCGCCGACGCGCTCGGCCTGGCGGTGTGCCACGCCCACGCTGCGCGCTCGTTCGCTGCGATCGAACGTGCGACGCAGCGGGTGCGCCGCACGCGATCACAGTACAAGGCAGGCCGCAGCTTCTAGCGCGCCTGTTGCGCGTGTCACCAGTGAATGATGATCAGGATGATGTGCCTGAAGATCGTGATGTTGAACGTGGTCAGCACCACCAGCGCCGACCAGCGGAAAAAGCGCACCGCGATCGCGCGCTTGCGGTCTTCTCCGCCGGCCAGGTAGGAGCCGAAGAAGAGCACGCAGGGCACGGCGTTCAGCACGAACAGCGCGAAGGCGAACCAGAAGAAGTACTTCATTGCCGGATCGTCCTCAAAGCAGTAGTGCCAATCGCTCGAGTATGAGCACGGCGAAGAAGCCCAGCCCCGCAACCAGCGTCCACTTGACGATGCGCCAGCCCAGGGTTCGCCAGCGCTTCTGACCGCTGCCGGCGTACATCGCGAAGCACAGCACGCTGGCCACCAGCAATAGGCCGAAGATCACGCGGGCGATCAGCATAGCGCGACTCCGCGCACCGGCACATTCACCATGCCGGTGCCAACTCGGCCAAGCCGGCCGGCGCGAGCGTCTCGTCTTCGAAGGTGACGATCTCGTAGTTCCGCTTGTCTGCCAGCACCGCGCGCAGCAACCGGTTGTTCAGCGCGTGGCCGCTCTTGAACGCGCTGTAGGCTGCCAGCAGCGGGTGGCCGAGCACCCACATGTCACCAATGGCGTCGAGGATCTTGTGTTTCACGAACTCATCGTCGTAGCGCAGGCCGCCGGCGTTGAGCACCTTGACGTCGTCGACGACGATCGCATTGTCCATGCTTCCGCCCAGCGTCAGGCCGCGCGATCGCATCGTCTCCACGTCCTTCGTGAATCCGAAGGTGCGTGCCCGAGCGATGTCGAGCTTGTAGCGGCCCGAGCCCATGTCGAACTCGACACGCTGTCCCGTCTGGTCGACCGCGGGGTGGTCGAACTCAATCTCGAAGGCGAGCTTGTAGCCCTCGAACGGATCGAGCCGTGCCCACTTGAGCGACGCGCCCGAGCCCTCGCGCACCTCGACCTGGCGCAGGGTGCGCAGGAAACGCTTGGGCGCGTCCTGCAGCGCGATGCCTGCGCTCTGGAGCAGGAACACGAACGATGCCGCCGAGCCGTCGAGGATCGGCACCTCGTCGGCTGTGATGTCGACACCCAGGTTGTCGATTCCGAGGCCCGAACAGGCCGACATTAGGTGTTCGATCGTCTGCACCTTAGGCGCGCCGGGGTCGCCGTCGACGGAGATCGTCGACGCCATTCGCGCATCGCTCACGGCCGAAGGCGACACCGCGATCTCCACCGGCAGCGGCAGGTCGACCCGGCGGAACACGATGCCGGAATCGGGTGGCGCCGGACGCAGGGTCAGCTCGACCCTCTGCCCGCTGTGAAGCCCGACGCCGACGGCGCGTGTGAGGGACTTGAGGGTGCGCTGCTGGAGCATTGCTCGATTGTATGGATCGGGGCCAGGGAGGCTGTCGACGCTGGGTGCTCCGTGGATCCGGACCCGACGCAATGCCCGCCAGCGACGTCGAGCCGAAGACCGCATGGGCGCAGCGTTGCGGTGGCGCTGCGCGAGAAACCGGTGACCGACCTCGCCCAGTGCATCGGGCGCTGCAGACGCAGGCAGTCGCAGCGCGTCAGGATCGCGCTCGACCGCTTGCCTGCCGTGCTTCATCCAGCGGCGCAAGCGGCGGAGCGTCCACTATCGGCAGGCGACGCGAATCCTCGCTGTACTCGGCGGTGCCCGCAAGATCATCGACGCGGGGCGGCTCCTTTGGCAGGATCCCCCCTATCCCGGGGGAGGTCATGTCCGGATTGAGCATGCGCAACGCGCGCGGCCGGAGCGGCCTCGACAATGGCTGCGAAAGGTGAGCGCGTCCTGACGACAGCGTGCGCACAGCATGGAAGCGAGGATTGCGCGTCACGGCGGCTCGGCTCCACTGCCGGGCAGGCGGCTTCGCCTTCTTCATGCACGACGCAAGCATGGGAGGGGTCATGTTATTTCGGCACCGGACGCCACAACCGACGAAGAAGCTGATTTGGCGCATTTCGAGCGACGTGCCGTTTGGTGAGTGGGTCGATTCGACATCGACCGCTGTCGCAGAACCCGAGATCGCTCCACCCGACTTGACGGGGGAGACTTGGGCGTCTTCTTCGTTTGACCTCGTCTACGGCACGGAGGTGAGGGAGGTCGCGGATACCGTGCCTTCGGAGTTGCTCGATGTGCACAACTCCCTCGAGTCGGTGATGGCGTCGAACGGCGCGTTGCGGCGAAACTGCGTCTCGAAGTGCCCCGTGGGCATGTTCCCCAGAAGGATCGCAGTGCATCCACACGAACTCGAAGGCAGACTCGAACGATTGCGCGACGAGATCGCTGCGCACGAGAGCTCTGGCCAGCGCAACGAAGCCCGGCTGGCGCGGATCGCTTGCGAGCTGGACAACATCGACCGGGAGTTTGCCGCCTTCTGCTGCCTCGTCCTTGCCGCTCCTACGCTTCACGACGTGGTGGAGCGTGCCGATCAGTCTGCCCGCCGAGCGGGTATATCCGCGAAGCGCAATCACGCGGGTGCAGCCGCTCAACTCAGTTCGTGATCGTCCGCGCGACGCCAAGCTCGGTACCTTAGACTGATCGTGAGTCCGGGCCTGCGTCTGCCAAGGGCGGAACTCAGCCGACCAGGCCCGTACGCTACATGGCGAGTGTCGCGGCCTCGTCCGGCATCGACGAAGCCGAAAGGCCCAGATCTACTCCTGCCAGTTGCCGTCGAAGTCGACGACCCGACAACCGTCGTCGCCGGGATGCGCCTCCCTGCAGTGGACGAGGGCACGTTCACTGGCCTCGTCTGTCGAAGCAGCGCCGGCATACCAGACGGGCACACCGCCGGAAGAGATCGCGAAGGCCTTGTGTTCCGGCGCACGCAGGTAGTGCAGCTTGTATTCGCGCACGGCCTCGTCCGTCATGCCCGGCGCGATCTCCATGCCGGCCGCCGGATGCGCCAATGCTGGCGCAGTCGTTGCGGAGGGTAGCGGGAGGGGTAACGTTGTCACGGTCCCCGATGCGGCGGCGGCGGCGGGCGGTTGCGTTTCAGTCCGCAGCGCGTTGAGCCCTGGCCCGAGCACGAGTCCGAGAATGAGTCCGACCGCTACGCTCAGCGCGACGATGCCCGCCCAGTGCAGCGAGCGCCACCACAGGGGACGGGCGAGACTTGCCGGCGCGTCCAGCGTTCGCGCAGACGCGGGGCCGGACGGGCGCGGTTCGGAGGGTTCTGCCCGCAAGACCGCGCCCATCAGCGCGAACCGAGCCATATAGCGGTACGCTGCCACGACGTCCACGTCCCGACGCACTACCACCCGCTTGCCCGAGAACAGATGCGCGGCCCGCTTCTCGTCAAGCTTCAGCGCACTGGCAACGGCGCGGCGCACGGCCTGCGGGTCGTAGCCATCGAGGTACTGGCCGCTGAAGACGAGCTGCAATGGGCGTTCGGCTCGCGGGGGGGCCGAGTTCTGGAAGGTGGATGGCGGCACGTTTGAAGCGCGGTGCCGATCGACTTCGAGGATGTCGATCAGGTGTTGTTCGGCGTGGTCGAGCGGGACGCTAGGTTGGCAGCGTTGCCGCCGGTCGAGGTGTTTGCGGCTGAGCCAGTCGGGTGACGCAGGCGCATCCAGCTACCGGACGCGCTGTGTCCTTCGCGCTTGAAGCGCCGATCGTGAGGCCGGACTCGTCCACCGCGCAGCTGCTGCATGCCGAGCATCACGGTCTTGGACTTCGCGGCAAACGCATGTGATCTCCGAATTGGCATCCAGAGCCGACTGAGACTCTGCGTAGTCGCTGATCGCCATGTGCGTGGGCCCGCTGACAACTGGTGCCGGCTATCCGAATCGAACGGATGACCTTCCGCTTACAAGGCGGGTGCTCTACCAACTGAGCTAAGCCGGCTGCGCGTAGGTCTCTGATCGATCCTCATGCGCAGAGGCCGCAGTATAGATGCGGGGCAGGGTTCGTCCTACCCTACTTCACCCGTTTGAGCACGGGGCGTCCCGGGCTTGGCGGTTCGGGTGCGTCTGGCGGTTCATCCGTCGACGTGGCCGGTGTGGTCCGGCGCGACGCCGACGCGGTGGGCGCCTTCGGGGCGCCTTCCGCGAGCGCCAGATGCGGGCTGCCGGCGGGCGGTCGCCTGGCCTCGGCCGATTCTGCCGCAGCTTCTCCGGCAGAGGTGCCCGCGACTTCGCCCGTGGGCGCCGGGAACGCCATGCCCTGGCCGTTCTCACGTGCGTAGATCGCGATCACGTGGCTCACGGGCACCATGATCTCGCGCGAGCTGCCGCCGAAGCGAGCCTTGAACTCGATGAACTCGTTGCCCATCTTCAGCGCGCTAGTCGCTTCGAAACCGATATTCAGGACGATCTCGTCGTTCTTCACGTACTCGGGCGGTACCCGCACGGTGGCGTCGACGAACACCGCGACGTAGGGTGTGAAGCCGTTCTCGGTGCACCACTCGTGCAGGGCACGGATCAGGTACGGCCGGGTCGAGGTACCGGCGCTTGTCGGCGCGATGGGCAACGACATCTCGCACTTCTTCTACTTGCGCATGACCTTCTCGGACGGGGTCAGCGCCTCGATGTAGGCCGGGCGCGAGAAGATGCGCTCAGCGTACTTGAGTAGCGGCACCGCGTTCTTCGACATGTCGATGCCGTAATAGTCGAGGCGCCACAGCAGAGGCGCGATCGCCACATCGAGCATCGAGAAGTCGTCGCCGAGCATGAACTTGTTCTTCAGGAAGATCGGCGCAAGCTGCGTCAGTCGGTCGCGGATCTGCCCGCGCGCCTTCTCCATCTGCTTGTCGGTTGGCTTGACGCCGCGCGACTCGAGGATGTTGACGTGGGCGAACAACTCCTTCTCGAAGTTGAGCAGGAACAGCCGTACGCGGGCGCGAGCCACCGGGTCTCCCGGCATCAGCTGTGGGTGCGGAAAGCGCTCGTCGATGTACTCGTTGATGATGTGCGACTCGTACAGGATGAGGTCGCGCTCGACCAGGATCGGCACCTCGTTGTACGGGTTCATCAACGCGATGTCCTCGGGCTTGGCGAAGAGGTCGACGTCGCGGATCTCGAAGTCCATGCCCTTCTCGAATAGCACGAAGCGGCAGCGGTGCGAATAGGGGCAGGTTGTTCCGGAGTAAAGCACCATCATGAGTGTGGGCTCCTTGGAGTCTTGAGATCGTCAGAAACCACGGCCGCGGCGCAACCTCGGGGGTCAGGCGCCGCGCGGGAACGATTTGGGGTGGGTTACACACCCCAAGCAGCGCGTGCGAGCTACTTCACGTCCTTCCAGTACGACGCATTCAAGCGCCAGGCGACGACGGTGAACAGCGACAGGAACAGCAGGACCCACACGCCCAGGCGTACGCGCAACGCCTGGTTGGGCTCCGCCATCCACTGCATGAAGCCGACCAGGTCGGCGACCGAATCGTCGAACTGCGACGGTGTCATCGTGCCGGGTGAGACCTGCTCGAATCCGGCGAAGCTGTGCGTCACCTTCGAAGGGTCGTGCGGATCCGTGCGTTCCGTGAACTTGGCCACCCGCTGGCCCTGCAGCTGCCACAGTGCGTTGGGCATCGCGACGTCGGGGAAGGCGAGGTTGTTCCAGCCCGTCGCTTTGGTATCGTCGCGGTAGAACGTGCGCAGGTACGTGTACAGGTAGTCGGCGCCCGAGCCCTTGCCGATGTCGGCGCGCGAGCGCGCGACGAGCGTAAGGTCGGGCGGCACGCCGCCGAACCACTCCTTGGCCTGCTGCGCGTCGAGCGACGTCTTCATCGTGTCGCCGACATTGTCGGTCGCGAACATCAGGTACTTCTTGATGTCGTCGTTGCTCAGACCGATATCGCGCATGCGGTTGTAGCGCATATAGGCCGCCGAATGGCAGTTCAGGCAGTGGTTGACGAACAGCTTCGCGCCGTGCTGCAGCGCCGCCATGTCGGTCAGCTTCTCGGCCGGGAACCTGTCCCACTGAATGCCACCTTCGGACGCGAGCGCGCCGCCAACGAAACCGACGGCGGCGATCAAGGAAAGTATCAGTTTCTTCATGGTGTCGGTTCCTGCTCGCAGGTTCAGTGGCCGCGAAAGGTCACGCGCTCTGGCACCGGCTTGAACTTGCCCAGGCGGCTCCACCACGGCATAAGCAGGAAGAAGGCTAGGTACACGAGAGTGCCGGCCTGCGACACGTAGTTGCCCGCATCCGACGGGGGCTGTGCGCCCAGGTAGCCGAGCGCCAGGAAGAAGATCACGAACACCCCGTACAAGTATCTGTGCCAGCCCGGGCGGTAGCGGATTGACTTTACCGGGCTGTGGTCGAGCCACGGCAGGAAGAACAGCATGATGACTGCGCCGCCCATCACGACCACGCCCCAGAACTTGGCGTCGAAGGTCTTGAGCAGCCCGACCGCGACCAGCGCTGCGACCACCAGCGCCAGCCTGGCGACGCCGCCGAACTTGCCCTTGAGCAAGGCAAGCACCGTCGCCAGCGCGATGAGCGCCGAGAACACGTTGACCATCAGCGGGTTGGTGGCGCGAAGCATCGAATAGAACGGCGTGAAATACCACACCGGCGCGATGTGCAGCGGTGTCTTCAGCGGGTCGGCCGGAATGAAGTTGTTGTACTCGAGGAAGTAGCCGCCCATCGCGGGCGCGAAGAACACGATCGCCGAGAAGATGGTGAGGAAGATCACCACGCCGTGGATGTCGTGCACTGTGTAGTACGGGTGCGAGGGAATGCCGTCCAAAGGATGGCCGTCAGGCCCTCGCCGAGCCTTGATCTCGATGCCGTCTGGATTGTTCGAGCCGACCTCGTGCAGCGCGATCAGGTGCGAGACGACCAGCCCCAGCAATACCAGTGGGATCGCGATCACATGGAACGCGAAGAAACGGTTCAGCGTGGCGTCGCCGACCACGTAGTCGCCGCGGATCAGCAACGCGAGGTCGGGGCCGATGAAGGGGATTGCGGCGAACAGATTGATGATGACCTGCGCGCCCCAGTAGCTCATCTGGCCCCAGGGCAGCAGGTAACCCATGAAGGCCTCTGCCATCAGGCACAGGAATATCGCGCAGCCGAAGATCCAGACCAGTTCGCGCGGCTTACGGTAGCTGCCATACATCAGGCCGCGGAACATGTGCAGGTAGACGACGATGAAGAACGCCGAAGCGCCGGTGGAGTGCATGTAGCGGATCAACCAGCCCCACGGCACGTCGCGCATCATGTACTCGACCGAGGCGAACGCGTAGGCCGCGCCCGCCTTGTAGTTCATCGTCAGGAAGATGCCGGTGACGATCTGAATCACCAGCACCAGCATCGCCAGCGAACCGAAGATGTACCACCAGTTGAAGTTCTTCGGCGCGTAGTACTGGCCCCACTGGTCGTTCCAGAGCTTGGTCAGCGGAAAACGGCTGTCGATCCAGGTCAGGAGCTTCTCGGCCACCGGAGCATCGGCGGGCGCTTGCTTGAATTCAGCCATGTCGTGATCTCGTGAAGGTGCCTGGGAGAAGGACCTGGGCGACAGGGAGGCGATCCCGATCGCATCCTGGGGTCGTCATGCCTTCTTGTCCTCGCCGATCAGCAGCCGCGTGTCGGAGACGAACATGTGCGGCGGCACCTCGAGGTTGTCGGGCGCGGGCTTGTTCTTGTAGACCCGGCCCGCCAGGTCGAACATCGACCCATGGCAGGGACACAGGAAGCCACCCTGCCAGTCGTCGGGCATGGACGGCTGCGGCCCGGGCTCGAACTTGTCGGACGGCGAGCAGCCGAGGTGCGTGCAGATACCCACTACGACGAGGTACTCCGGCTTGCGCGATCGCCACTCGTTGCGCGCGTACTCGGGCGTCAACTCGTCGGGATGGCGCTCAGACTTCGGGTCCGCCAGTTGCGGATCGAGCTTGGGCAGTTCGGCCAGCTGCTCCGGAGTGCGGCGGATGATCCAGACCGGTTTGCCGCGCCATGCGACCGTCATCTTCTCGCCTGGCTTGAGCGCGCCGATGTCGGCCTCGACGGGAGCGCCGGCCGCTCGCGCACGCTCGGAAGGCTGGAAAGTGCTGGCAAAAGGAATGGCGGCGGCCACCCCGCCGACGGCGCCCATGCCGCAGGTGATGGCCATCCAGGTGCGACGGCCATGGTCGACTTGCTGCTCACTCATGGGGATCCTCGAAAGGTCGATACGGTTCTGTCGGGTGCAACCAACAATTCTAGCGGAGTGCCAGCAACGGCGAGTCGCTCGCCTAGCCGGGCGCGGACCGGGCCATCACCGTTTGGTTGTCGGCTGCGTTGAGCGATACTTCGCGCTCTAGCGCGTCTCGGGCGCGCAAGGTGGTGGCAACAGCGACGACGAAAAGGGGCGCGCGACATGGGAATGGCAGCGGAATTCAAGGCATTTGCCGTCAAGGGCAACGTGATCGACCTCGCCGTCGGCGTCATCATCGGCGGTGCGTTCGGCAAGATCGTCGATTCGATCGTCGGCGACATCATCATGCCGGTCGTCAGCAAGATCTTCGGCGGCCTGGACTTCTCGAACTACTTCATTGCGCTCGCCGGGCAGACCGCGACCACGCTGGCGGAGGCAAAGAAGGCCGGGGCCGTCCTCGCCTATGGCAACTTCGTGACGGTGGCGCTGAACTTCGCGATCCTTGCGTTCATCATCTTTGTCATGGTCAAGCAAATCAACCGTTTGAAGAGGGAGGCTCCCGCGGCACCGGCCGCCCCACCGGAAGATGTGGTGCTTCTGCGCGAGATCCGCGACGCGTTGCGCAGGTAGCATCGTTTGCCCGGTGGCAGGGGTATCAGGTTTGACAACTCAACGCCGATAAGGGGTCACACTTGGCTCTCCGGCAGCAACCGTACCCACGCTTTCAGGGGCAGCGCGGCGCAGGGCCGCACGGCCTCGTTCGAGATGAATCCGCCTGACCCACGCACGCAAGCCGCCCTTAACGCCGCGCTTGGCCACATCGCCGCGGCAGCCCCCGGCGTGGCCGAGCGCGTGCTCGAGTTGCTGCGGGGCATGGCTTCGTCGGCGACCCGCGTCATTGAGCGTGACACCCTGCTCGCGGCACAGGCAGACCTGAACCACCGGATCCCGCTCTTTTGTCGCGCCTTCGAAGACGCCCTGCGCGAGAAGGTGATGCTCGAACTGAGGCCGCGCGAAGATCCGCGTCGCCCGGTCGCGAGCACGAATTGGGAGTCGCTCAGCCTGGTCGACGACGACGTGGTCGAGGAAGGCATGCTTTCCGGCGGCATCGGCCAGGCCATCACGCACGAGTGCGAGTGGGAGTTGCACGACCTCGCGGTCTACATGGGCGCGCTGCTGAACATCGGTCGCGCCGACCACGAGCGCAATCCGTTGCGGACCGAGGTCATCGGCGCCGCGCTCTACCGCGCGATCGAAGCCGTTTCGCCGGGGCGCGAGACGCGCAAGGTGCTGGCGCGCGAGTTCGGTCCGGTCATGGCCAAGGCGATGCGCCAGTGCTACGCCGACATCGCGACCGACCTGAAGGCCAGAGGCGTGCAGCCGGCACACCTGAGCGTGCGCGGCGTCGAGGGGCCGGGCAGCGACCGGGTGGTATCCGGGTACGCATCGCTGACGCGCTCATCGGCCAGTCAGTTCGGCTCGGGAAGCGAGGGGCAACTCGAGGGTGTGCTGGACGCTCTTTCGTCGCAGGGCTCGAGCTTGGCGGACAGCATGACGGGCACGCTGCGCGGCGGCGCTGCTGGAAAGTTCGGATCGTCGGGGCGCGGGGGCGTTGGGCAGCTCGGTGAGCCGGGAGCGACCGACGCCGAGCTGATGTCGCTGATCAGGCGCCTGACCTTCATGACGAGCCGACCAGCCGGCCTCGAAGGTGGTGGTCCGGCCAGGGCGTCGGGACACGGAAGCGGTGCGATGCCGATGGCGTTCGGCGCCAGTTCACGCCCGGGGTCCCTCGGCGGCGGCACGGGCGGGCTGCGCGGCGGCGGCTTGACCGGGCTGATGGCGGTGAACCTGATCCGCGCCCATCGCGAGGAATTGCGTCAGGCCTCCAGCGGGACGCTCGACCACATGGTGATCGAAGTCGTCGGCAGCCTGTTCGACCAGATCCTGTCTGACTCGCGCGTGCCGCCGCAGATGGCGCGCCAGATCGCGCGGCTGCAACTGCCCGTGCTGCGTGTGGCGCTCGCCGACCCGAGCTTCTTCTCGTCACGCAGGCACCCGGTACGCCGTTTCGTCAACCGCATCGCGTCGCTCGCCTGCGCGTTCGACGATTTCGACGACGGTCCGGGAGCGCAGTTTCTGGCACGCGTGCGCGAGCTGGTGCAGGAGATCATCGAGGGCGACTTCGATCAGGTCGAGGTCTACGCCGCCAAGCTGACTCTGCTCGAGGCGTTCATCGAGGAGCAGACCGAGCAGGAGGTCGAGTCCAACGTCAAGGCGGCCACGCTGCTCGACGGCAAGGAGTCGGAGCTGCGAATGCAGCAGCGCTACATGCGGCAACTGCGGGCTGCGCTGGCGCCGATCGCGATGGACGACTACCTGCGCGACTTCCTCTCGCAGGTCTGGAGCCAGGCTCTCGTGCTGGTGGCTCGACGCGACGGCCCGGCCGCCGAGCGCACGCAGCGCCTGCGCCGCGCCGCGAGCGAGCTCGTGATGAGCGTGCAGCCCAAGGGTGCGCCGACTCTGCGCAAGGCGTTCCTGATGCAGTTGCCGGGGCTCATGAAGACGCTGAACGAGGGACTCGCACTGATCGGTTGGCCGCAGGAGGCGCAGAAGGAGTTCTTCGGCAAGTTGCTGCCTGCGCACGCCGAGTCGCTCAAAGGCGAACCGTTGACCGATCTCGATCGAAACATGCTTGCCAAGCAGCTCGAAGCGGTCTTCAACGTGCCGCTGCCGCGCGCCGAGTCGACGCTGCTTCATGGCGAGACCGCGCCCGACGCAGCAGCCATTGCGCCGCATTTCTCGGACGAGGAAGCGGCACAGGTCGGTCTGGTGCAGGAGAGCTCAGTCGACTGGGACGGGCAGGTCGACATCGAGATTGAGCTTGACTCCGTCGACAGCGGGTCGGGCGACTCGGCCAGCGGCGTGGGCGAACTCGACATCGGCATCGACATCGACCTCGGGAGCAGCGGCGCCGAGCCAGCCGAGCCTGTCCAAGGCCCGCAGCTGATGGATCATCTGCGCGTCGGCTTCGCCTACCAGATGCATCTGAAGGAACAGTGGCAGAAGGTGCGCCTGAGCTTCGTCAGCAAGGGGCGCAGTTTCTTCGTCTTCACGCATGGCAAGCGGCACCAGGAGACGGTGTCGTTCACCGCGCGCATGCTGACCCGGATGTGCGAGACGGGCCGCCTGCGCGCTTTCGAGAGCAGTTACCTGCTCGAGCGCGCAACCGTTCGAGCGCGCAAGCAGCTGGCGGCGTTGAAGGTCCAGCCCACCGTTCACTGAGCTGGCGGCCGGTAGGTCCGCGGCGCCGCGCCGGACTGGGTGCGGCGCCGTCAGCCGGGATGCCGCGCGGGCGCAAGGGCCATCCGGCGCGCCATGCGCATCGCCGCAAGGAGGCTCGCCGGGTCGGCAGTGCCGCGCCCGGAGATATCGAACGCCGTCCCATGGTCGGGGCTGGTGCGCACGAACGGCAGGCCGAGCGTGATGTTCACCCCACGCTCGACGCCGAGGTACTTCACCGGGATCAGGCCATGGTCGTGCGTCATCGCGACGACGAGGTCGAACTCTCCCGGGTGCGCGACGGCGTTGCGGGCGCGCATGAATACCGTGTCGGGCGCGAACGGGCCGCGCGCATCGATGCCCTCGGCACGCGCCGCGGCGATGGCCGGAGCGATGATGGTGCGCTCTTCGTCGCCGAACAGGCCACCTTCGCCCGCGTGCGGGTTGAGCCCGGCGACGCCTATGCGCGGCGCGGACTGACCCCACGCTGCCGCGGCGCGATGCGCAATGCGCAGTGTCTCGAGCACGGCGTCGAAGGTGACGAGATCGATCGCCCGGCGCAGCGAGACGTGGATCGTCACCAGCACCGTGCGCAGCTCGTCGTTGGCGAGCATCATGCGCACCGCACCCGCGCCTGACCATGCCTGAAGCATCTCGGTGTGACCGGGGAAGTCGATGCCGGCCGCCGCCAGTGCCGCCTTGTGGATCGGCGCTGTTACGAGCGCCGCCACCTCCCCGGCCATCGCAAGAGCTACCGCCTGGCGGATGCACGCCGCAGCGGCAGCGCCGGCACGGGCATCGACCTGGCCCAGTGGCGCGTCGATCAAGTCGCGCGGCAGATCCGCTGCGGGCAGCACCGGGACACAGCCACGCGGACAGCGCAACGCGTCGGCCGGGCGCTCGATCAGCGCCAGCGGAAACAAGCCTCCGGTTAGCGTCGCGGCACGAC
>Ga0209048_10003054_pt1 | contig 16392 bp, 16 predicted proteins | sample FrelakmetCRP12CR_FD_187146 | JGI IMG/M metagenome (GOLD analysis project Ga0209048, IMG submission 187146) | Freshwater lake sediment microbial communities from the University of Notre Dame, USA, for methane emissions studies - CRP12 CR (SPAdes)... | ecosystem: Environmental > Aquatic >... | reverse complement strand
CGGCGGACATCGTGCCGGCGACGCCTTCATAGTCGAGCATCTCGTCGAACGTCGCCGTCAGTGACTTGTAGACACAGCGGCGGGCAAGATCGATGGCGACGCTCGGTCCCTTGGCCAGCTCCTTCGCATAGCGCAGCGCGGTGGCCAGCGCTTCACCTTCGGGGACCAGCTCGTCGATCAGTCCGACCTTGTGCGCCTCCTCGGCGTCCAGGATTTTACCAGTCTCCACCATCATCAACGCGGTGGACAGGTTGGTGACGCGCGGCAGGAGCCAGGTGATGCCACAGTCGGGACTGAAGCCCAGGCGCACCATGGCCGCACACATCCGCGCCTTGGCATCGCCGATGCGCCGATCGCAGGCGAGGGCAAAGGCGAGCCCGGCACCCATCGCGGGCCCTGAGATCGCGGCGATCACCGGCTTGTCCACGTCAATGATCATGCGGGTGAACTCGGCAAACGGCCCGGCCGGCGTCTTTCGCTGATAGCGCGGCAGTACGCGGCTCTTGTCCGACAACCCGGGCAACGGACGATCACCGGAGCCGCTCAGCCACTCCGCATCGCCGCCAGCACAGAACCCGCGGCCGGCCCCCGTGAGCACCAGCACGCGCACCTCATCGTTGAACCGCAGCTCACGGAACAACTCGACGAGGCGCGACGCCATCTCCCAATTGACGGCGTTCAAACGCTCCGGACGGTTCAGCGTGACGACGCCGACACCTTCGTCGATGTGCAACAGCACGTGCTCATCCGATCCCATCTTTATTCCTCCTTGCCTCGTACGCGCTCGGGCGGACGACGGTCCTAGCGTCAATGCCAGCGAGATAAGGACCGTCCTGCCCGGCGGGCACGCTTCGAGACGGCCGCTGAGAAGATGCGGCCTCCTCAGCGTGAGCGGGTACTTCTTCGAAACGGAAGACTTTTCCGCTCACGCTGAGGAGGCGCCATCCTTCCAGGCGCCGTCTCGAAGCGTGCGATCTTGGCAGCATGCCGCTTAACTCACTGGCATTCGTCCTACCGTTTGAGAACCACCGCGGTGGCGTTGCTGCCGAGCCCGAGGGTTTGACCGAGGCCCACCTTGGCGTTCGGGACCTGTCGGGCTCCCGCCTCGCCGCGCAGCTGCCAGGCGAGCTCACACACTTGCCACACTCCCATGGCGGTCGTCGCCTCCCCGAAGCACAGGAAGCCGCCGCTCGGGTTGATTGGCAACTTGCCGGTTGGAGTGGTGTCACCGCGCTCCACCAACTTCTCCGCCTCCCCCGGCTCGCAGAATCCCCATTCCTCCGGGAACGCCAGCTCGTAGTAGACCGTGTTGTCTTGCAGCTCGATCAGGCTGATGTCGCGTGGTCCGATGCCCGCTTGATCGAACGCCTTCTTCACCGCAGTGGTGGCTTCGCTGTGCTCGGTGTGACCCGGCGGCACGACCGTGGCGAGGCCGCGCGGAATGCCATCGTTGAACTTTGCCGTCGCCACCGTGCTCGATGCGATCCATACCGGCTTCGTCGTGCGCTGGCGCGCGACCTGCGCCGAGCAGATCACTACTGCGGCGGCGCCGTCGCTGACCGGGCAGATCTCGTACAAGCGCAGCGGCCAGCTGACGACGCGCGACTTGAGCACGTCCTCCACGGTGAACAGCTGCCGGAAGCGCGCGTTGGCGTTGTGTTGCCCAGCTTGGTGCGCCTTCACCGCAATCTGCGCGAGCTGCTCCTCGGTGGTGCCGTAGTCCGCCATGCGCCGCATGCACAACATGCCCCAGAACGCCGGCCCCGGCATGCCGACGCACACTTGACGTACGTACTCGGGGTCGGTCTCTTCCTGCACGCCCGACATCTGGATGAAGCCCTTGGGCATCTTCTCACCGCCGACGACAAGGACCATGTCGTAGAGACCACCGGCGACCAGGCTGTAGCCAACGTTGAAGGCATTGCCGCCCGCGGCGCACCCGGCTGACAGGTTGTACACCGGTGCCCCCGTCGGCCCCATGTCTTCGATGACATCGTTGCCGTTCAGCCCCCAGCCCTTGCCGCCGGAAAATCGCGAGCTGGCAGCGGCGATCGCTTCGATCTCACGCCACTGCACGCCGGCGTCCTTGAGCGCCGCTTCGATGGCCTCGCGGCACAACTGGGTCACCGATTTGTCTTCGAACTTTCCCCAGGGATGTACGCCCACCCCGATGACGGCCACATCTCTCATGTCAGATCCTCTCCGTGATTTCAGACTTCTATGACAAAGCTTTTCACCACGAAGGACACGAAGAACACGAAGAATGATTCAAACGGAGGAACTCTTTGGGTTTCCTTCGTGACCTTCGTGTCCTTCGTGGTGAATCACTTCCGACCTTATACCGGCCGGAACTTCCAGGTAGTCACCTCGCTGCCGTCAGCGCCACCACACAGCCGTTCGATCACCAGCTCCACCGCCATGCCGATCTTGATCTTCTTGAGGTCGTCGACGCTGAGCCGGCCCAGCACGCGCAATCCTTCCGGCAAATTGACCACGCCGATGGCGAATGGCACAAAGGGCTCATCGTACTTCACCGGCGCGGGCGGAGCGTAGTACTGGACGGCGAAGCTCCACAGGGTGCCGCGCGGACCAAATGCGGCGTCCTCGATCCGCCCGGCGCTGCAATCCGGATTGTGACACGTTGGCGATCGCGGGAAATAGGGAGCGCCGCACGTGGTGCACTTCGAGCCCAACAGCCGCGGCCCCTGCGCGGTCTCGGCGAACAGATCTTGGATTACCGGCACACGATTCATTGTCATCAACGCAGTCCTTTCACACGCCGTAATCAAGCAAGCTGGTTCAGCGCGCTTTCGCCGCCCGGACGAGCTCGGGGAGGATTTCGAGGCAATCGCCAACGATGCCGTAGCGGGCGTAGCGGAAAATGGCAGCGTCCGGATCACGGTTGATGGCGACCAACGTCTTCGCGGCCGCGCAGCCGACCATGTGCTGGCTGGCGCCCGAGATGCCCGCGGCGATGTAGAGGGCTGGACGCGTGATCTTCCCGGTGAGCCCGACTTGGTGAGAAGAATCGGTCCAGCCATCATCGACGATCGGCCGGGACGCGCCGGCCATGCCCCCCAGCGCTGCGGCGAGTTCCTCGACGAGACGAAAGTTCTCCTTCGATCCGAGACCGCGACCGCCGGCGACAATGATCTGCGCGTCTTGCAGACGCGGTCCCTGCAGGTCGGCGCGCTCGACGACACGCACACGCTCCTGCACGCCACTCACATCAACGGAGATCCGCTGTGTCGTGGGACTGGTTGGTGCGGGCGCCGGTTCGGCGGACAGACCGTCGGCCAGGACCCCGATGACGCACGACCGGGCATTCGTCAGCGCGTAGACGGCGCGCGTGTTGCCGCCGTACGCCGCTGTCGTCATGGTGAGGGTGCCGCCATCGACCGAGAGGTCGACGGCGTTCATCACCACGCCAGCACCGACCCGTGCCGCCACGCGCGGGGCGATCAGGCGGGCGTCGAAGGTCTGCGCCAGCAAGAGCGCCGCTGGAGAATGCTGCGCCGCGTACTGCGCGAGCGCTTCGGTGCAGGTGTCGGGTTGAAAGCTCGCGAGGCCGCCGTCATCGATCCATTCGATGTTGGCGACGCCATGCTGTCCGGCCAGCGCCGCGGCGCCTGCGGGCATGGGTCCTAGAATCAGCCAGTTGAGTTGGAGGCCCTGCGCACCGCTGAGCTTGCGTGCCAGGGTGAGCACCTCTGCAGTGCCCGCGGGAACACCTTCATGATCTCGTTCCCATGTACATATGACGATCGCGTTCGACACCCGTTCCTCCGCTGTCCCTTTCTAGTTGAGCACTCTGGCTTCGCGGAGGCGGCCGACCAACCCCTGGGCCAGCTCGGCTGGGCCGTTGCCACTGATGAACTCGCAGTGTCCTTGGACGGTGGATACGAACTGTCGCGTCAGCGTCACCAGAGGCCGAATGTGGTCGGGTTGCAGCCCGAGCTGCTCGACGCTGAGAACGGTGGGCTTCATGCGGCGCGCCTTCATCGTGCGCGCCGTGATGGGATAGCGCGGCGTGCCCAGCTCGTTGCTGATCGTGACCACCGCGGGGCAGGTCGCCTCAACGAGCTCGTCGCCGTTTGGCGTCACCCGCGTGACACGCACCGTGGCCGGGTCGGATTGGACCAACTCGACGGCGCGCGCCACCGTGATGATCGGCATGCCGAGCGTTTCACTCAACAGGGCGGGGACGACTCCCTGATCGTCGTCGGAGGCCTGGCGTCCGCAGAGCACCAGATCAGCGCCGCCGATGGAGCGGATGTAGCCTGCCAACAACGCCGCGGTCACGGAGCCATCAATACTCTCAGCATCGACGGCGATGTGAACAATCTCGTCGGCTCCGAGCGCTGCGGCATGTCGGAGAATGTTGGACGGGTCGGCGCCGATCGAGACCGCGTGGATCGTGCACTGGAGACCCTTGTCGCGCAGGCGCAGTGCCGCCTCGATCGCCTGCTCGTCGTAGGCATTCATCAGGCGCGGGATGGATGTCTGCGTGAGGGTCTTGCCATCGGGCCCGATCTCTAGCCTGCCGTGCAGCACGTAGTTATCAACCGCATCGGGGTCGCGAACTTCCTTGGCGCAGATGACGATTTTCATGGCGCTGTCTCTCGGGGAATCACTCGTCGACAAGAAAGAGGTTGCCCGACTCACACCACACGCTGTCCCACGCGTATCCTTCCGGCTTTCGGCACAGCTCCACCATCAAGTACCAGCGCCACGGGGGATCGCCGTGGTCGACGTACTCACCGGTCAGCTGCCCAGCAAATTCCTGACGCGCCGCGAAGCGGGCGACGGCAGTAGGGCCGCCACCGTCGCATTCGGCCCGCCGGCCAGCCATGTTCGAATCGAATCCGTGGCTCGCGGGCAGAGGCTTACTGGACACGATGGGCAACCTTTTATTCCCCTTACTCGGCCGGCACGCCCGTCAGATCCTCGAACACCGCGAGGGCTTCCTCGACCATGTCGAACACGATCTGACGCGCCGGCTTCAGCGATGTAATGAACCGCACGCCCTGGCCCGCAGCTTCGGTCATGAGGTCCGGGCGGCGGTGATCGTTCGCGGCTTGGATGTAATCCGCGCTCAGGAGCATCTGATACGGTGCCGGCAGAACTTTCGGCGCACCATCCTTCGCCCACTCCTCCGTCCAGACGCACTTCAGGATGCGCATGGGAAAGCCCGAAATGCAGTCGGAGTAGACGGTGTCGTCGGACGTGGCGTTGATCAGCTTCTCCTTGATGATCATATCGTTGTCCGACTCGCGCGAGGCCAGCCAGAGCGTGCCGGTCCACACGCCGACCGCGCCCAGGCAGAGGGCGGCCGCGAGGTGCTTGCCGGTGGTGACGCCGCCGGCGGCGATGATCGGCGTATCGCCCGCGACCGCGACGCATTCCGGAACGATGGAGAAGGTGCCAATCGGGCCGGTGTGGCCGGCGGCGTCGATGCCCTGCGCGATGATCGCGTCGACGCCAGCCTCGGCTTCCTTCTTGGCCTGCCGGGCTTTGCCGACGAGGCCGAAGACCTTGATGCCGCGCTCGTGCGCGGTCTTCACGATGAAGCCGGGATTGCCCAGGCCGGAGCAAATGACGGGCACGCGCTCTTCGAGCAGCACGTCGAGTTGCCGGCGCGCGATCTCCTGATTCAAGCCGCCCCATTGGTGCAACGCCACCTGACCCTTGGGATCCGGAATGCTGTGCCGCTGCTTCATGTCGAGCCAGAAGTTCCAGTGGCTCTCCGGGATCTTCTTCTTGAGCTCGGCCAGATCGCCGGTGGGTGGCACGGAGGCCGGCAGGACGAGGTCGATGCCAAAGGGCTTGTCCCCGACGCGACTGCGGATCCACTTTATGTCGGCGGCGATTTCATCCGGGGTGTGCATCGCCTCGCCGAGCACGGCGAAGCCCCCGGCGTTGACGACCGCGTTCACCACGTCCTTGCAATGCGTGAAAGCGATGACGGGAAACTCGATGCCCAGCATGTCGCAGAGCTTCGTGTGCAATGGGTTCTTGGCCATGATCGACTCCTGTGCGCGTTCGAGTGGTTGGCTGCAGCAAGCGCCTTCTCAGGCGCGGAATCTACCCCGTGGTGAGACACATGTCAATACACGTGCAGCGACGCATGTTGCAAGGAGTGTCCGAAGCTGTCATTCTGTGATCATGCGCAACGTGCGGCACCAGACGGTGACGCTGACCCGGCGGGTCAGCCACGCGCAATCGGAGAAGCGTTCCGAGGCGCGCCGAGTTGCGGCGCAACTGGCCACGGAGGGTGGGTACGAGGCGGTAACCATGAGCGCGGTGGCGGACCGCATCGGCGTCGCGCGCGCCACCATCTACCGCTACTTTTCGTCGAAGGACCACTTGCTGGCGGAGATCATGGAGGAATGGACGGCGCGGATCGATGCGGATCTGCGTCGCAATCCGCCGCCAGGGAAGACCCTCGCCGACCGTATCGGAGCGGCCTTCGAGCGCATCATCGAGACCGCGGCGCGCAACACCGGGCTCACCTCGGCCATGCTGCTCGCCGCCACGTCCTCCGATCCCGCCGCGACCGATGCCTTCCCATCGTGGTCCGCGCCGGTTGCGGTTTATTTGAAGACGCTGGTCGGCCAGCACAAGGTCGACGACCTCGACGAACTGATCACGGTGCTGAGCTACGTGCTCTTTTCAGCGCTCATCGCTATGGCGCTGCGCGGCAGAGAGCCGGCCGAAGCCGCGCAGGTCCTGCGGACCACGGTCCATCTGCTGCTCGGCGGCCCGCGGCGAGCGGCGCGCTAGGGCCTGCGGCCAGCGTCATTGCCATGGCCCGCTCCCCGTTGCACCACTGCTGGCTTCCAAGTCCAACAGGTGTCGTCAACACGCGGCTCAACTGACTGGACCTACGGTCCGGGCCTGTGTAGAGAGGACCATGCGATTGATTGGGTCGAAGCTGAGTCTGGTGGGACTTGCCATCTGTCTGCTCAGCGCCTGTGGGGGCCTCGAAGGTGGGGGGCCGGCGGTAATAGCGACGCCGACCCAGCCTGTCCCGGATTTGCAGGGGCGCGTAGTGACGGTGGCGGTTGAGACCTCCGCCCCGCCGTTCAGCTACGTCGACGTGGGCGGGCAGGGGTTCGGCTGGGACTACGACACTGTCGGTGAGATCTGCCGGCGCCTCAACTGCATCGCGCAGTTCCAGCAGACCGCCTTCCAGGGGGTGTTCGATGCCGTGCACGCTGGGCAGTTTGATATGCTCGCCGCTGGCGTCACCATCACTGCGGAGCGCAAGCAGCTGGTGGCCTTCTCGATCCCGTACGCCACCGTCACCGAGGTCTTCCTCGTGCGGGCAAGCGAGCTGGGGTCGCTGGCGCAATTCAAGATCGACCCCATGAAGATCGTCGGAGCGCAGGCAGGGACGACCACCGCGCAGACTGCGCTCGACACGTTCGGTGCTACACGCGTGCGCACTCTGCCAACCGAGCCGGAGGTGGTGAGCGCGTTATTCGTGGGCACATTCGACGGCGCTGTGCTCGACAGCGTGGCGGCCAATGTCTTCATACTCGGCAATCCCGGCTTGCTGAAGACGCTGGGTGCGCTGACCACCGGCGAACAACTGGCATTCGCCTTTCCGCTGAACAGTACGTTGGTCGCTCCCGTCAACGCCGCGCTGCAATCGATGATGAGCGATGGCACCCTCACCGCGCTGAATACCAAGTGGCGGGTCCTGTCGTAGCAGGCTTCCAAGTCCGAGAGGCTGCTAGCGCCGCACTTCAATTTCTCCCGTCCCGCACCGTCAGCGCGTCACTGCGCCAACCTTTACGACGCGCGTCGCCGGCCGGGGGTGATCCGCTGCCCGTATCCACCGCCAGCACATGGTGCCGCGGCGGTGACCGGCGGTCTCGATCCAGTTGTCGACACCAGGATTCTCATGCGCGACCACGATGCGCACCGAACCGTCCGGCCTGTACTTGGCTCCATGATGGTTCACCGCGATGGTGTGGTAGCGATAGTCGAGGGACTCCATCCAATGGTTGTTGAGCTGGAAGTTCCAGTACTCGCATGGCGGCGGCGTGGTCTCGATGACCAGGGCCTCGTCCGCGCCCAGTTCCCAGTAGCCGTGGAAATAGCAGATGTTGGGATCGCCGTGGGCGGCACCGGCAACGGCTGCATCGAGCGCATGCAACTGATTGGTGCCGCGCCGTGCAAACCCTTCCGCCCAATCGGCAAACAGGGCGGCGGTGCCAGCGACGTAGGCACTGGCGGCTGCCAGGCCGCGATCGATGAGCTCGGGCGTGATCGGCGGCGGTGGACCGTCCGTACCGAGCCGCTCGATGTGCAGGTCCGCAATCCGCTCTGTGGTGCGGTCTTGGAACGTTTGCCGCACGATGAGCGAAGATGTGTCGGGCTCCATGCGCAGCCAGTTTATTGAATGGTCGTCACTGCTCAGGATGATCTCGAAGCGGCCGTCGGGGTCGATGTGCAGGTCGCGTCCTTCCAGGTAGCCGGTCTGGCCGGAACGCGCCGATGAACCGTAACTGCCCGCATACGTGCCGAAGCCGAGATAGTGCACGGTCCCGCGCGTTCCCCGGATCCGATACTCGTGTTGGCCGCTGATCGCCGCGCTCTGATAGTAGTTGTCCGGGTTGTCGGCGCCGATCTTCACCGTCTCGTGCGCTGGCCGGCGCAGGACGGGTGCCAAGGGATCGGCGAACTCGATGTACGATTCCAGCGCGACGCGCGTGAGCCGGCTGAGGTAGCGGAAACCTTCGGCACGGTCGAAAGGATCCCGCGGCGAGCCGTCCCGGAGAATGATGTTACCGGCGCGCTTGAGGGCATCGCAAAAATCAGCCCACGTGACTCCGTTCATGATCCGCTCGATTGCCGCTTCTGTGCCCATCGGTCTGCTCCTTGCGCGAGTTCGCAGCGGCTGTCTATCACCCGCATGGGAAAATGAGAACCACGCGCTCCCGGTTGCCAGGAGCCTGTCAATACCCGATAGCGGCGCGCCCCCAGGTTTGGTGCGCACCAGCGGCGCGTGCTACAAACACATCCGTGAGGAAGACCGTCGTGAACCTTGAGATCCCAGATGACATCCTGCGGGCGACGCACCTGTCGCCGGCAGAGTTGCGGGTGGAGATCGCCGTGATGCTTTTCCAGAAGGAGAAGCTTACGCTCGGTCGGGCCGCCGAATTGGCAGACATGGGGCAGCTCGAGTTTCAGCGCTTGCTAGCCAGTCGAGAGATTCCAATCCACTACGATGTCGAGGAACTCGAAGAGGATCTGGAGACCCTTGACCGGGTTCGCGAGCGGACGTGATCGTCGTCAGCGACACGTCGCCGGTTCTGGCGCTCGCTGCCATCGGGCAACTCGACTTGCTCCGACTGCTGTTCGCCGATGTGATCATACCGGAAGCGGTCGAGCACGAGATCGCCCACAAGACTCCCACCTTCTTGCCCCTGCCAAGCTGGCTGCGCTCCCAGCGGGCGTCTGACCGAGGCCTCGTCGATTCCTTGCTGGCCGAGATTGACCTTGCGGAGGCAGAGGCCATCGCGCTCGCCATCGAACTCGAGGCCGACTTGCTTCTGATGGACGAAAGACTCGGCCGGGAGGTTGCGCAACGAAAGGGTCTTCAATACACGGGCCTCATTGGCGTGTTGTTGGAGGCCAAGCGGCGAGGTCACGTGTCGGCGGTCAGACCGCTGCTCGATGACCTCTTCACCAAGGCCGGATTTCGCATCAGCCTGCGGCTGCGCAAACGCACTCTCACGCTCGCTGGTGAAGGGGAGGCGTGAAGCGGGTGGCGGCTAGTCTGCGTGGGTGGCCATGACCCTGGTCGCCTCGCGCATGTTTGGGTGTCCGGCCATCCTCTGGTTCGTTTCGGTTCTTCGAATTTGGGGTTTCGGACTTGTTTCGAGTTTCGGATTTCCAATTAGATTGGTCTGTTGTTTGTCCTCTGCTCTCCGAATGGTTTCGGGATAGGCTCTGAGGGCAGTCCAGGGAAGGCGATGCGGTTGAGTAATCGCGGCAGTGATACTACTCAGTTCGTCCGAGGCAAGGAGCGATCAAGCAGTCGAGCGGAGGCACAGCATGCCGGGCGCGTTAGAAGGTCTCAGGGTGATCGAGTTGAGCCAAGCGGTCTCGGGGCCGTATTGCGCCAAGCTGTTTGCCGACTACGGCGCCGATGTCATCAAGGTGGAACCGCCCGCTGGCGGCGATGTCGCGCGCCGCTGGGGGCCTTTTCCCAACGACGCGCCGCACCCGGAGAAGAGCGGCCTGTTCTTCTTCCTGAACACCAACAAGCGCGGCGTCACCCTCGACGTCACGACCAGCCGCGGGCGCGAGATTCTTCTCCAACTCGTGCGGCGGACCGATGTCCTCGTTGAGAACAATTCGCCGCGACGCATGCGCCAGTGGGGACTCGATTACGCTACCCTCTCGCAGGTAAACCCGAATCTGGTCATGATCTCCATCACACCGTACGGCCAGACCGGGCCGTACAGTGATTGGGTGGGCTACGATCTCAACGCTTTCCACCTGACCGGCGCCAGCAGCCGCTACTGCGGGCGTCCCAACGAGGCGCCGCTGGAACACGGCACCTTCGCCGCCGACTTCTTCGGCGCGACAACTGCAGCGGCCTGGGGACTGGCAGCGGTGTATGGACGCCAAGTCGCCGGCGGCGGCCAGCACCTCGACGTCTCATGTGCTGAAGCCATCGCCGCGCTCTTCGTCGGTAGCCAGAACATCGGCGGCTACGCGCAGGACGGCAAGTTCGACCGACGCACGGGAGTGGGGATGTCGCTCGGCGCACCTGCGACCATCCTGCCGTGCAAGGACGGGCACGTGTGGATGCTGGCGCTGGAATCCGGCCAGTGGAACGGCCTGGCCCGGGTCATGGGCAATCCCGAGTGGATGCAGATGGAGATGTTCCAAGAGATGCTCGTCCGCGCGCAGAACGCCGACGCCATGTATCCGCTGATCGAGCAATGGACCATGGAGCACAGCAAGTGGGAGATCATGGAGCGGTGCCAGAGCGAGGGTTGTCCCGTCACCGCGGTGTTCACGGTTGCCGAAGCCGCCGAGCATCCGCACCTGAAAGCGCGCGAATACCTGGTCGAGCTGGAGCATCCGGCCTTGGGAAGAATCCGCGACCTTGGCGCACCGTTCAAACTCCCCGAAAGCCCCGGCGGCCCGCGCCGACCGGCACCACTCCTCGGCCAACACAACGCGGAGGTGTATGGTGCGCTCGGCGTGAACGCCGACGACCAGCGGGGCGGCGCCGCGATGCGATCATCGGAAGGGCAGACAACAGTCTTGAATCCGCAGTCCGCAGCCCGCAGTCCGCAATCCAGAGCGCTGCCTCTCACCGGCATTCGGGTGGCCAACTTCGGTTGGGTGTGGGCTGGGCCCGTCGTCGGCCAGACCCTCGGGTTTCTCGGTGCCGAAGTGTACAAGATCGAGTCGCGCGCCCGCATCGACTTGACCCGCATGCTGCCGCCGTTTGCCGGTGGCGTGCGCGATCCCGACCGCAGCTTGTCGAATCACGCCGGCTGGGCCGGCAATGGCAGTATCTCCATCAACCTGAAGAAGCCGGAGGCGCAAGAGCTGGCCCGCCAGCTGATCGCCAAATCCGACGTCGTCGTGGAGAACTTCGGGCCCGGTGCGATGGCCGAGATGGCGCTGGGGTACGACGCGCTGCGCGCCGTCAAGCCCGATCTCGTCATGCTCTCGATGCCGGCCGCCGGGCTCTACGGTCCGCTCAAGAACGTTAGGACCTACGGCCTGAGCTTGAGCAGCATCACCGGCTTGGACAGCCTCACCGGCTACGTCGCTGGACCACCGGTGCCGTTCGAGAACGCCTTTGCCGATCCGTTCAACGGTGTTATGGGGGCCTTCGCGATTCTCGCGGCGCTCACCTACCGCGACCGCACCGGCGAGGGCCAGCACATTGATTACTCGCAGCAAGAAGCCGTGATGCAGATGGTCGGTCCGGCATTCATGGATTATGCGATGAACGAGCGCGTCGCCGGACCCAAGGGCAACCGCCATCCGCTCGATGGCGCGGCACCGCACGGCGTCTTTCCGTGCGCCGGCGAGGACCGCTGGATCAGCATCGCCGTCACCAACGAGCAAGAGTGGCACGGCCTGCGGACCGCCATGGAAAATCCCGAGTGGGCGCAGCGGCCGGAGTATGCCACTCCTGTCGCGCGCGTGCGGAACATTGATGCGCTGCACGAAGGATTGGCCAAGTGGACGCGCACGTTTGACGACTACGAGCTCGCTCAGCACTTACAAGGGCACGGCGTCGCTGCGGCCCCGGTGCTCAACGTCGCTGATCTGCTGCGGGACCCGCACTACCGTGCCCGCGGCACGTTCATCGAGGTCGAGCACCCGCTGGGGTTCCGCGAAACGATTTATGGTGCATACGTGAAGACCAGCGGCACCGCCGCCCGGGTGCAACCCGGTCCGCGCATCGGCCAGGACAACGACTTCGTGTTCAAGGAGCTACTGGGAATACCAGAAGACCGCTACCGCCAGCTCATCGCGGCGCAGGTCATTTACTGAGCATGTTGGGCGGCGGCGGGGGGACAAGATGCGCGTACTGCTGACCGGCGCCTTTGGCAATTTGGGACTGCCCACGCTGCGCGCGCTGCTACAGCACGGCCATCAAGTGCGCTGCTTCGACGTGCCGAGTCGAACTACCCGAAAGCGCGCGCGGGGATTTTACAACCAGATCGAGATTGTCTGGGGAGACATCCGCGACGCACGCCGAGTGCACGAAGCGGTGGCCGGACAGGACGCGATCGTGCACGACGCGGCGCTGATACCACCGCGTACCGAGCGCTCTCCGGAGCTGGCAGCTGCGATAAACGTCGGCGGCACGAACTCGCTGATTGCCGCGGCAGCGGCGGCGCCGGCGCCGCCGCTGCTGATCTTCACCTCCTCGGTGTCGGTGTTCGGTCGCACGCAGCACTTGGAGCCACCACGGCGGGCCAGCGATCCGGTCGTGGCTACCGATCACTACACTCGCCACAAGCTGGAGTGCGAGGCGATGTTGCGGGCGTCACGGCTGCGCTGGCTGATCCTGCGCGTCGGCGTGGCGCTCGAGGCGGGAACCCGCTCGGGCGATTCCGAGGGGTTGCGGATGATGTTCGACATGGCGCTCGACAATCGGATGGAGTACGTGCATCCCGCCGATGTGGCGCGCGCGCAAGCCCACGCGCTCGAGTGTCCGCAAGCGTGGGGCAAGGTGCTGCTCATCGGCGGCGGCCCATCGTGTCAGATCCGCCAGCGCGACCTGTTCGAGGCGTTCTTCGCCGCCCTGGGGCTGGGACCGGTGCCCGCAGCCGCATTCGGTCAGCAGAGTTTCTACACCGACTGGATGGACACTGAAGAGAGTCAGCGCCTGCTCCGCTATCAGCGCTACAGCTTCAGCGATTATCGCCGCGACATGCACTGGCGGATGCGCCACGTGCGGCGCGCCGTCTGGCCCCTGCGCCCGCTAGTGCGCCGCTACGTGCTCGGCTATTCAAGTTCGTGGGCCGCGCGCGGTCCGGTGCGTGGCGTCGCGTCGACGCCTGTGGAGTGAGCTGCGATAGCCCGCGCCACGCCCCTACGTCCCTGCTTCATTCCCCCCGGCGTCGGGGTGCTTGCGGGACTGCAGGCGGGGGTGTGCCGGTGTGGCTCTGCGCTCGGCGAGCATGTGGTGGATGGCGAGGAGCGGTCGCCGGAAGAGCAGGCGGGGACCAGCATAGCGCATCACTGCTTGAATCTCCGCGCGCCGCGAGAGCTTGTAACAGTGCACCGTACATTGCGCGCAGGTGGGCTTGTCATCCGCGAATGGGCACTTCTCCAGTCGCTGCCCGGCGTACGCCGTCAGTGCCTCACACTGCGGACAAAGGGGATTTGCGGAGCCATGCTGGTCACGGCAGAAAAGAGCGATCATCGCCTCAATGGTGCGGCGCTCGCGGTGCAGTCGCCGGCTGCTCGCGGTCATACGCATGCTAGCCGCCTGTCGGACTTGGAAGCATGCAGCGACCCAATGGTGAGCGGCCCATAGAAGTGACGCCGGCCGCAGGCCCTAGGCCCGCAGGTATCGATCCATCGCCTGCGCAGCGATGCGGCCTTGGCCCATGGCCAGGATCACGGTGGCAGCGCCAGAGACGATATCGCCACCGGCGAAGACTCCCGGGATCGAGGTCTGCATCGTCTGCGGATCGGCGACGACGGTGCCCCACTTGGTCGTCTGTAGCTCAGGAGTCGTACGCGGCACGAGGGGGTTTGGTTTGTTGCCGATCGCCACGATCACTGTGTCGAGGTCCATGACGAACTCGGAGCCCTTGACCGGCACCGGGCGCCGGCGTCCCGAATCGTCGGGCTCGCCGAGCTCCATCTGGATGCACTCCATGCCGAGCACGCGGTGGTGCTTGTCACCCAGGACACGAATCGGATTCGTCAGGAGCCTCAATTTCACGCCTTCTTGCTCCGCGTGGTGGATTTCCTCGGCACGGCCGGGCATCTGCTCGCGAGCGCGGCGGTAAACCACGGTCACATCGCCGCCCAACCGCAGCGCGGTGCGCGCCGCGTCCATTGCCACGTTGCCGCCACCGATCACTGCGATTTGCCGCCGCCGGATCGGCGGCGTATCGTACTCCGGAAACAGATACGCCTTCATCAGGTTGGCGCGCGTGAGGTACTCATTCGCGGAGTACACGCCGATGAGATTCTCGCCCGGCATCTCCATGAACGACGGCAGCCCGGCACCGGTGCCGATGAAAACGCTGTGGTAGCCTTCGTCGTCCAGTAACTCGCGAATACTGGCGTTGCGGCCGACGACGTAATCCATCACGAACCGCACCCCGAGCTTCTTCAAATAGTCGACCTCGGCGCGCACGATTTCTTTGGGCAGGCGGAACTCCGGGATGCCGTACATCAGGACGCCACCGGGCTCCTGCAGCGCCTCGAACACGGTGACCTCGTGGCCCTTGAGGGTTAGATCCCCGGCCACGGTCAACCCGGCTGGCCCCGCACCAACCACGGCGACCCGTTTGCCGGTCTTCGGCGGCAATTCGGGAATGGCGACGGCGCCAAGGTGCCGCTCGTAGTCGGCGGCAAAGCGTTCGAGGCGGCCGATCGCAACCGGCTCGTGCTTGAGCCCGATGACGCAGCTGCCCTCGCATTGCTCCTCTTGCGGACAGACGCGGCCGCACACGGCCGGCAGCGCGTTGTCCTGTTTGATCTTGCGCGCCGCGTCGAGGAACTTCCCTTGCTGGAGCAGCGCGACAAAGCCGGGGATGTCGATGTTGACCGGGCACGCGGCCACGCACTTGGGATTCTTGCAGAGGATGCAGCGCATGGCTTCGAGCATGGCGAGCTCTTCGGTGAAGCCGTAGGGCACCTCGTCGAAATTCGTGATCCGGTCTTCCGGCGCCTGCTCCGGCATCGGTTGCCGGGGAATGTCTTTCTTCTTTACCGCCTGTGCCATCGCTGATCGCTCACGGCACGCAGGGATTCCCGCGGCGGCCGTGCACCGCGTCGGTGCGCGCGACGGCGTCAATCTCCGCGTCGCTGTAAGCAACGCGCCGATCGCGCAGTTCGTCCCAGTCGACTTCGTGGGCATCGAAGAACGGGCCGTCGACACACGCAAAGAGAGTCTGGCCACCGATGCTCACGCGGCAGGCGCCGCACATGCCGGTGCCGTCCAGCATGATCGGATTCAGCGCGACCAGGGTCTTCACGCCAAACGGTTTCGTCGCGTTGCCGGCGAGCATCATCATGAACAGGCAGCCGACGGCGATGACCCGGTCCAACTGCTCGCCGTTTTCGAGTTTGCGCTTCACGATGTCGATCGAGTGGCCCTTGATGCCGTCGGATCCATCGATGGTGGTCTGGATCAGCTCGTCGGAAGCGGCCGCCAATTCGCTGCGGAAGTAATGCAGGTAGTGGCTGTCGGCCTCGACAATGGTGATGACGCGGTTGCCGGCGGCCTTCATGGCGCGGGCAATGCCGAGCACGGCGCCGATGCCGTAGCAGCCGGCCGCCAGAGCCACTGTACCGAACGGTTCGATCTCCAGCGGCACGCCCAGTGGGCCAACCAAGTGCGCGACGTGATCACCCGCCCGCAGCAACACCAGCTTCCGGCTCGACTGGCCGACTTCCTGGACGATCAGCGTCACGGTGCCTGCCCCGCGATCCCAATCGCATAGGGTGTACGGGACGCGTTCCGACTTTTCATCCACCATCAGAATCACGAACTGTCCGGGACGCGCCTTCTTGGCGATGGCCGGTGCGCGGATGACCGTTTCGTGGACATTCGGCGCGACCTCGCGTTTGCTCACGATCTCGAACACGCTTCACCCTCCTAGTATGCTGAGTCAGAGGTGCGCGGAATATCTCATCACCTCACCCCAACCC